>Ga0115564_10000040_pt1 | contig 130907 bp, 133 predicted proteins | sample COGITO_mtgs_1105_7_FD_88680 | JGI IMG/M metagenome (GOLD analysis project Ga0115564, IMG submission 88680) | Pelagic marine microbial communities from North Sea - COGITO_mtgs_110523 | ecosystem: Environmental > Aquatic > Marine > Epipelagic | place: Germany:Helgoland, sampling site...
GCCAGCAGCTTCGTTGTAGGATTTTTGGTTCAGGATCGCGTCCAGAGCAACGGCAGTTTTGCCTGTCTGACGGTCACCAATGATCAGCTCTCGCTGGCCACGACCAATTGGGATCATCGCGTCAACGGACTTCAGGCCAGTTGCCATCGGCTCGTGAACGGATTTACGTGGGATAATGCCCGGCGCTTTGACTTCCGCAACAACACGCTTGGTTGTTTTGATCGGGCCTTTGCCGTCAAGCGGGTTACCAAGACCATCAACAACGCGACCAAGCAGCTCGTCACCGACTGGAACGTCAACGATAGAGTTGGTGCGCTTGACAGTGTCACCCTCTTTAATGTCACGGTCAGAACCGAAGATAACAACACCAACGTTGTCCGCTTCGAGGTTCAAGGCCATGCCCTGAATACCGCCAGGGAATTCGACCATTTCACCGGCCTGAACATTGTCCAGACCGTGAACACGCGCAATACCGTCACCGACGGACAATACGCGGCCAACCTCGGCCACTTCAGCGTCTTTGCCGAAGTTCTTAATCTGGTCCTTAAGGATCGCAGAAATTTCTGCAGCTTGGATACCCATTTATCCGACCTCTTTCATTGCATTCTGGAGGGAATTGAGCTTGGAGCGGATCGACGTATCGATCATCTTCGAGCCAACTTTTACAACAAGACCGCCGATGAGACTTTCATCAACGGTCGCATTAATCTTCACGTCTTTGCCCACATTGGCCTTCAGCGTTTTCGCCAGTTTATCTGACTGCGCCTTGGTCATTGCAGTTGCGGAGGTAACTTCCGCCGTCACTTCGCCTTTGTCCTGTGCGATCAGATCACGCAGTTGGGACACAAGTTGCGGCAAAACGAACAAACGACGCTTGGAGGCCATAAGGCTCAGCGTGTTTGCCATGATTGGCTGCAACTTCATTTTTTTGGAGATCGCATTGATCGCCTCGCCCTGAACATCGCGGGAATACACCGGCGAAGAAATCAGATCGCGCATCTCAGCGCTGGCATCGAGCGCCGCTGCTAAATCGTCTACATTAGTTTCGAGTTTTGCGATGGCCCTGCCGTCTTTGGCAAGATCGAAAACTGCCGAAGCATAGCGCGCAGCGATACCTGAAGAAATCGAAGCTGTTTCGGACACGTCCACCCTTTCGATATTCTGGCTCTTTTTCCTGAAATTGAAGGATCAGGTCGAGAGCGATGGAGCTCCAACTCCCGTTGGTGCGTGAAATTCTGGGCCGATGTAGCAGAGGGTTTGCCGCATCGCAACATATCTTGATATAATTGCGTGAACGCATAATCCCTTGTTTTTAGGGCTTCGACGCAAGTGCGACGAGATGCGCAGGCAAATCACTGACAAAAATTGAAGGATCCCGTGACTTTACATGATTCCTTCAGAGAGCTTAACGCTCATCAACGCTCGCTGCGCAATCCTACCGCCGTTTCTGGCGCGGGCTTAGGGCTCAACACGTCCATCGGACTTGGCACACGTAGCCGCGTCCCTAATCCAAGTGGCGCATGCACACGCTTGGATGCCTCAACCATCAATACGCCCGATGGGAATATTGCTGGGATTTTGCCACCCATCCGTTCCAACACCCTACCGGACTTCATCCACGCGCGCTTAGCGCTTGGTGGTTGATAAAGCGCTGCCGCGTGGCGCTCAGGCAGAAATCCGTGACGTTTCAGTTGCGCTTCAAGTTGGGTGATCGTGTAAGGCCGCCCGAAACCAAATGGCGTCGCATCACTTCTCGACCACAATCCCGCACGGTTAGGCACGATAAACAACGCATGCCCCCCAGGCCCTAAAACGCGCCAACATTCATTTAAAACAGCAGTCGGATTCTCCGAGGTCTCCAACCCGTGCATCACAATCAGACGATCCACACGTCCCGTTTCAATCGGCCACAGCATTTCTTCACACAGCACAGACACATTAGGCAGACCCGCAGGCCACTGGATCACCCCCTGAGGTCCAGGCATCAAGGCCAGTACACGGCGCGCATCCTTGAGGTAGGGTCGCAACAAAGGCACAGCAAAGCCAAAGCCCGCAACGGTTTGCCCTTTCGCTTCCGGCCAAAGTTTGACCACGCGATCGCGCACAGCGCGTTGCGCCGCACGCCCCAAAGCGGAGCGATAATAGAAATTTCGTAGGTCCTGCACATCAAGATGCATTGCAGCCCCTCTCTCGATCAGCCAAGCTTAACTTGCATCATAGTGAGCCGGAGCCAATTTGCCATGCCTTATGAAATCGTGACGATCCCCTGCCTTGAGGACAACTATGCATTTCTGATCGGAAATCTAGACACAGGCGAAGCGGCAATTGTCGATGTCCCAGAGGCTGCGCCAATCAATGATATGCTTAAAACCAAGGGCTGGGAATTGAGCACTGTGCTACTGACCCATCATCATTGGGATCATGTGGAGGGGCTTGATGGTCTCACAGGGCGCGAACGCTTGAGTGTTATCGGCGCAACAGCCGATGAACATCGCCTACCAAAGTTGTCAAAGGCTGTGAACGAAGGTGACATCATCGATGTCCTAGGCACGCAGACTCATATCATCGACGTTTCCGGTCACACGCTTGGCCATATCGCATTTCACATGCCCGATCTTGATGCCGTGTTTACCGCTGATAGCTTGATGACCCTCGGTTGTGGCCGCTTGTTTGAGGGCACGCCCGCTCAGATGTTTGAGAGCCTAGCAAAGCTTAATGCGCTGCCGGACGACACCATTCTTTATTCTGGTCACGAGTACACATCGACCAATGCTAGATTTGCCCTGACTATTGAACCCGAGAACGCGGCGCTTATCTCTAGACGTGAAGCCACGAAATTGGCGCGTGCGGCAGGATCGCCGACTGTGCCCTCATCCCTCAAACGTGAACGCGCGACAAATCCATTCCTGCGCGCCCACGTTCCCGAAATCGCAGTGCATCTAGGTATGCCAAACGCCGCACCGGTGGATGTCTTCACCGAAATTCGAAAACGCCGTGACAAATTTTAAGCCGGCCCTAAATCAAGACTATTCGTCTCAATCATCCTTAATACGTGCCAGTCACATCAAAGTTGATCGAGAAAAGTCAGAATTCGCTTGAAGCTGGTCAGATATCGACCAAACTTCAAGACATATGGCCCAGAGCTTCGGCATCCCCGAGCAGGGTCCAAGAAAAGGAGCACGCCCGTGCCATCATTTTCGACAACCCTTGAGCAGGCAATCCATGCTGCGCTGGCGCTTGCAAATGCGCGCCGCCATGAATTCGCGACACTAGAGCATCTGTTGCTCGCGCTTGTCGATGAACCCGATGCAAAGCGCGTGATGAAAGCCTGCTCCGTCGACACAGAAGAGCTGCGCCAAACATTAGTAGGTTTCATCGACGATGATCTCAGCAATCTGATCACTGACATCGAAGGGTCAGAGGCAGTTCCAACAGCAGCCTTCCAGCGCGTAATCCAACGCGCCGCAATCCATGTGCAAAGCTCTGGCCGCTCTGAAGTGACAGGTGCAAATGTTTTGGTAGCGATGTTTGCGGAACGCGAAAGCAACGCCGCCTATTTCCTGCAAGAACAAGACATGACGCGCTATGATGCGGTGAACTACATCGCCCACGGCGTTGCCAAAGACCCTGCGTTTGGCGATTCTCGCCCTGTGACCGGATCTGGAGAGATGGATGAAGACGGTGCTGCCGCAGCGATGGAGGGCGAAGAGAAAAAAGAAAGTGCTCTCTCGAAATACTGTGTGGACCTTAATGTAAAGGCCGCAAAAGGCGATGTTGATCCGCTGATCGGTCGCGACAGCGAAGTGGAGCGTTGCATTCAGGTTCTATGCCGTCGTCGCAAGAACAACCCGCTTTTGGTGGGTGATCCGGGCGTTGGCAAAACGGCAATTGCTGAGGGTCTCGCACGTAAGATTGTGCAAGGCGAAACACCTGAAGTCCTATCGCAAACGACGATCTTCTCGCTCGACATGGGCGCATTGCTGGCGGGCACACGCTATCGCGGTGATTTTGAGGAACGTCTCAAAGCGGTTGTGTCCGAGATTGAAGAACACCCCGACAGCGTCTTGTTTATTGACGAGATTCACACGGTGATCGGCGCTGGTGCAACGTCTGGCGGTGCAATGGATGCGTCCAACCTTTTGAAGCCCGCGCTTCAGGGCGGTAAACTGCGTACCATGGGGTCGACCACGTATAAGGAGTTCCGTCAGCACTTTGAGAAAGACCGCGCGCTCAGCCGTCGGTTCCAAAAGATCGACGTGAATGAACCTTCTGTCGAAGATTCAATCAAAATCCTCAAAGGCCTGAAACCTTATTTTGAGGATCATCACTCCGTCAAATACACCGCCGATGCGATCAAGACCGCCGTTGAACTGGCCGCGCGCTATATCAATGACCGCAAGCTGCCTGACAAAGCCATCGATGTGATCGACGAAGCAGGTGCCGCACAACGTTTGGTTGTGGAGAGCAAACGTCGCAAAACGCTGGGTGCTAAGGAGATCGAAGCCGTCGTCGCCAAGATCGCCCGCATCCCACCGAAAAGCGTTTCCAAGAGCGATGCAGAGGTGCTTAAGGACTTGGAGGCGAGCCTTAAGCGCGTCGTCTTCGGTCAGGATAATGCGATCGAAGCACTCAGCTCTGCAATCAAACTCGCGCGTGCGGGCCTTCGTGAGCCTGAAAAGCCCATCGGTAACTACCTCTTCGCTGGTCCAACTGGCGTGGGTAAAACCGAAGTGGCCAAGCAGCTTGCGGATACGCTTGGTGTTGAGATGTTACGCTTTGATATGTCCGAGTACATGGAAAAACATGCAGTTTCGCGTCTCATCGGTGCCCCTCCCGGCTATGTCGGGTTCGATCAAGGTGGCCTTTTGACAGATGGCGTGGATCAACATCCCCACTGCGTTCTTTTGCTGGACGAGATCGAAAAAGCTCATCCCGATGTGTTCAACATTCTGTTGCAAGTAATGGATCACGGTAAACTCACGGATCACAATGGCCGCGCGGTTGATTTCCGCAATGTGGTGTTGATCATGACATCGAATGCTGGTGCCGCCGAGCAAGCGAAGGAAGCTTTGGGCTTTGGCCGTTCCGCACGCGAGGGTGAAGACACCGCCGCGGTCGAGCGCACATTCACGCCAGAGTTCCGCAACCGTCTTGATGCGATCATCAGCTTCGGTGCATTGCCGAAAAAGGTTATCATGCAAGTGGTCGAAAAGTTCGTGCTCCAACTTGAAGCGCAACTGATGGACCGTAATGTGACCTTCGAACTGTCCAAAGCAGCAACTGAGTGGATAGCGGATAAAGGCTACGACAGTAAGATGGGTGCGCGTCCGTTGGGCCGTGTGATCCAAGAGCATATCAAAAAGCCGCTCGCAGAAGAACTGCTGTTTGGTAAGCTCGCCAAAGGCGGCGTCGTCAAGGTTGGTGTCAAAGACGGGAAAATCTCGCTTAAGACCGAAGGCCCTGACAAACCGCGCTTGTCTGGTAAAAAACCACCGCTGCTTACTGCTGAGTAATGCTTCGGACCTTCGCACTCATTGCCTGCGCCGCATCCCCACTTGCGGCCCGGGGTTGCGGTTTTCGCAACCGATTGACTGCACGTTGGGCGCGGATTGCTTCATCGAAGACTACGTGGACACCAATCCTTTTGAGAAGACATCCCAAGACCATAGATGCGGCCTGAACACACGTGATGGTCACACAGGAACCGATTTTGCGCTGATTGATTTTGCCTCTGTCGAGCAGGGCGTAGACGTTTTGGCCGCTGCGCCCGGTCGCGTTTTCCGGCTCCGCGACAGCATGCCCGATGATCGTTTGCAAAGAGGTGTGACCTCCCAAAATGCGTGCGGAAATGCCGTTATTCTGGCGCATGCAGACGGTTACCAGACCACCTATTGCCATTTGAAACGTGGCTCAATCAACGTCTCAATAGGTGATACCGTGGAACGCGGCCAACCCATTGGAAAAGTAGGGCTATCCGGCCGCACGGCCCATCCCCATGTACATTTCGGTATTAAAAAAACGGCACGCAACTCGACCCGTTCCGAGCTGAAACGAACGATCAATGCGCGACGGAACCAGGCCCGACGCTCTGGCTTAACCCGCCAGAGTATCACGCCACAATTCTGCGCTTAGCCGGCTTTTCTAACGCAGTGCCAAAGTTTCAAGACACCGTTTCAGGTGCTGCACGGTTGACAAATTCAAAGCCAGATCAACCTCTCGTCGTTTATGTCGAAGCCGGCTTTAGCCAGCACGGCGATATTCTGGACTTTAGCGCAACAGGTCCTCTTGGCGAGGCGTTTCACCATCGCATCTTGCTGAAACAACCGAAGAAAAGTACGCGCCGTGCCTTTGGTAAACGCGCACCTCAAGAAGGTTGGCCGCTCGGAGAATATAGAGGACAGATCATACTCACACGCAAAGGAAAATCATCGCCAATCGCTTTGCGCATGTCACTTCGCGTACTAACTGCCACTATTTTTCGGTAAATTTCAACTCGATACGACGGTTCTGTGCGCGCGCTTCATCGCTACCTTCAAGGTTCACAGGTTGAAACTGACCAAACCCGTTCGCCGCTAAACGTGTCGGCGGGATGCCTAGGAAATTCACCATATATTTCACGACCGACAAAGCCCGCGCTTGGCTAAGCTCCCAATTGTCTGCAAACTCACCCAGACCGGACAGGGGGACATTGTCTGTGTGACCGTCCACACGAATGATCCAATCGATGCCGTCGGGAATGTCATCGGCGACCGCACCCAAAATCGAGGCAACTTTAGCTACTTCACCGCGCCCTTCAGGCGATAACGCAGCACGTCCAGGCGGGAACAAAACCTCGGATGAGAAAACGAAACGATCGCCCTCAATACGAACACCATCTTGGCGGCCAAGAACGTCCCTCAAACGACCAAAGAACTCTGAACGATAGCGCTCCAAATCTTTGGTTTGTTCCTGCAAAGCCAGCGCTTCAACCTCCAGCCTTTTGCGCTCGGCCTCTTCCAACTCCCGCCTTTTGCGTTCCTCTGCAGCGACCCGCGCGAGTGCTGCATTTAGCTCGGACCCGAGGTTTTGAAGCTGGACTTGGGACGCATCGTCTTGAATTTTAGCTTCATCCAGAATGGCTTGCAGGCTGCCCAATTGCGCGCGGAGCGCTGCGACTTGTTGGTTTAGCGCCTCTGTTTGCAGTTGCGCTTGCGAGGTTCGTTCTTGTTCTTGCGCTAATTCATCGCGCGCCGCCGCCAGCAAAACCGCCTGCTGCGTTGCATCATCCAGACGCGTTTCAGCTTGTTGTTCCGCTTCAAGTTTCGCCGCCAATGCTGCCGCCAACTGGCGCTGAACCTCTTCGCGCTCAAGCTCTACAGCGGTGCGCGCAGCTAAAGCGGCGGCCAACGTTTGCTCTATCTCACTATCGTCCATTGCTACGATCAAATTCGCTTCTGCCAGCGCAAGATCATCACGTGTGCGCGCCAGTTCCGAGGTCAGCGCCGCGATGATTTCTGCTGATTTTTCCTGCACCGATACGATCTCCGCCAGTTCGGCCTCTGCCTTGCTCAGCTGGTGTGTGGTTTGGCTCAGTTGCGCGCGCGTTTCGGCCAATTGCCCTTCTGCACTTGTTAAGGCGGAATTGGTCTGCGTACTCGTGGCGGTCACAGTCTCAAGTTTCGCGTTCGTTTCAGTCAGCAGCGCTTCCGCCACGGCCTGTGCAGCCCTGAGCGAGGCGATCCGTTCCGCCGCTTCTTCCTCAGCGGTGAGTTTGATTGCCTCTGTCAATTCCTGTTTTTTGCGCGCAGCGTCCAAATCAGAGCGCGCCAATGCAAGCTGTGCGAGGACTTGCGTCAGCTCTTTCTCGACCGCTGCCTTCGCCGCATCCGTATCCTGACCGGAACTGACAGCCGCCGCCAATTGCGCCGTCAAGTCTTCGCTCGCAGAGCGCGCAGCCGCCAATAGCGTCAGTGTGTCTTCCGCAGCTTTGCGTTCCGCTTCAAGCGTAAGGGTCATCGCCATCAATTCGGCATCCGCAGTTTCAAGTCGCGCGCGCAGAGCCTTTGCGGCTTCCGCCTCAAGCAAACGTGCTTCTTCCTCTGCGCTCAAGGCCTCTTGCAACTCTGCCAGTTCTAAGGCGCGCGCGCCGATCACCGCGTCTTTGTCTTCGCCCTGAGCACGTAAATCCGCAATCAACGCATCCATAGCCTCGCGTTGCGCAGCCGCCAAACGCGCCGCTTCAACCTGTTCATCAATCTCAGAGCGCGCAGTTGCGAGAGCAAGATCAAGCGCTTCTTTCTCGCTCAACAACTCTGCTTGCGCCTGCTCCAAAGCCGCAACACTGCCCAAAGCGTCATTACGTTGCGACAAAAGCGATGCGACTTGCGCTTCAAAACTGGTTATTTGGGCCTGCGCCGCCGATAGCGCGCTATCTTGATCTGCGCGCTCTTGCTGCAAAGATGCGATCAACGCGGATTGCGCTTCGGCCCGCGTTGTTGCGTCATCAAGGGTGGCGTTCAAAGTGCCAAGGTCGTTTTCCAAACGCTCGCTGCGATCACGTTCCAAACCAAGCGCTTGCGCGAGGGCTGCGATTTCTTGGCCAAGATCGTCCAACTCGCTTTCTTGGCCCGTGATCGTCTCGCGCAGCACGAATTGCATCACCATGAACATGGTGAGCACGAACATCAAAACCAGTAAAAGGCCGGTCATCGCGTCGACAAAACCGGGCCAGATAGAGCCTTGGAACCTCTGACCTGTTCGCCGCGAGAGTGCCATTAGCCGCCATCACGCATGCGCGTTGCACGTGCTTTCGCCGCCCCGGCTGGCGCTTTGCGCGGTTGCGTCAATAAACGCCCCAAAGCGCCGATATCGCTGCGCAGTTCTGCCATGGTTTCAGCACGACCCGCTGACATTTCTTCGAGGATTTTCAACAGTTGCACATCCATCGAGCGCAATCGCATCCGGCTTTCCGCATCGATCCCCTCGCCACCGCCAAGCACGCCACCATCAAGTTTAGCGATCAACTGCTCCTGTCCTTCGGCAACACGAATGAGCGCATCTGTGGCCGTGCCCGTGGCTTCCATTCGTTCGGTCATGCTTGAAATCGCATCGGTTAACGCACCAAGTTTGTCGTCCACCATGGAGCGGCTCACGTCGCTTTGCGTGAACATGAACTGCAGCGCTTCCATCTGCTCGGCCATGTGATCGACAACCGCACCCATCACAGAATTTTCAACGCTGCCTTCGCCGTCGCCTGTCGAAAATCCGAGGCGCGTGATACTTGAGAGCCACTCTTCGAGTTCACGGTAAAAACGGTTTTGACCGTGCCCAGCGAATAATTCCAACAGGCCAACAACAAGCGATCCCGCCAGTCCCAAAAGCGACGAACCAAACGCAACACCCATGCCACCCATTTGCGCCTCAAGCCCTGATTGCAGGCGTTTGAACACGTCTGCGCCCGTCTCGCCTTCCGCTGCGCTCAGGTTGCGGATAGTATCAACAATGGCAGGAACGGTGGTCGCAAGGCCATAAAACGTTCCAAGAAGTCCTAAGAAAATCAGCAAATTAACAAGATATCGCGTAATTTCGCGGGCTTCATCAACCCGCGTCGCGACTGAATCCAAGATTGAGCGCGTCGAGCTGGAAGAGATCTGCATTCGCGCCCCGCGCGAGCGCAACAAAGTCGCGAGAGGAGCCAACAATTGCGGCGCTTTAATGCTCGGATCTTCGCGGTTCTCTGAGGCAAACGCTTCTAACCAGCGGACAGAATTGATCAATTGTCCAACCTGATAAAAACAGGCCATGACACCGATGAAGAACACAAACAGGATGAATCCGTTCAACCATGGATTGGCTAAAAATACAGGCAGCACGCGCGGCAGCGCGACAAATGCACCAGCCCCGACAAGACCTATAACAATCAGCATCGACAGGATCTGTCGAATAGGCTGAGAAAACTGCGCGCGCACCTCGCGGTCTGGCTTGTCCAAGGGGACTGCTCCTGACACGTTTCTTATTGGAAAACATTCTACTCAGATTGAACCCTTAAGCCAAGAGTTATGAGCACAGCGCTTTTACGCGCTCTGAGAGCCAGTTCAGATCCGTGTCTTCGATGCCCAATTCCACAAGATGACCCGCAGTATTGTGCAGATAGTCCGTGTTCGGTCCGCGGTCCCCGACGGCGCGCGCAATTACCTGCGCTTGCTCTTCCAAATCGAGATGACAGTATTGCACATGGTCTGGATCGATCACGTATGTCACCGCCTCGATCACCTCACCCGTGTTAAGATACACATCGAGAGTTTTCTCTAGATAGGCCGACGAGATCAACTCGCGTTCACGCAAATATGCCAGCGTTTCCACCTCTGCGCCCGCTTTCACGCGCAAAGCAACGCCTTTACAGTGCGCGTCTTTCATTTCATCCAGCGCGAGCACTAGCCCTGGATGTTCAGACGTGCCGCGATGATGGATCGAGCGCATACAAAAACTGCGCGCATAACCGTGCATAACGCCTACATGCTGCGCGTCCACCCCAAAGCCCGGATCCCACAAAAGAGAGCCGTAGCCAAACACCCACATCGTCATCGTACTGGTCCTTTTCTGATGCCTGCCTTAGATACGAGCCAAGCCTTAAGGAAAAGCCATGAAACGACTGCTATTTGTGATTATCGCCGCTGCTGCGCTTTATGCGGGCTATTGGTTTGTCGGGTCGAACGGAGCCACTGCAGGCTTTGAGCGCTGGTTCGAAGACCGCCGCACAGAGGGCTGGGTAGCGGACGTCGAGAGCATCGAAACACGTGGTTTCCCAAGTCGCTTTGACACGACCTTAACTGGGATTTCTTTGGCTGATCCTGATACGGGCGTCGCTTATTTCGCGCCTTTTCTGCAAATTTTTGCGCTCAGCTATAAGCCGGAGCACCTGATCGCCGTCTGGCCAAAGGAACAAAGCGTCAGCAGCCCATTCGGCAAGGCGGAGATCACAAGCGACGACATGCGTGCCTCTTTGATTGTGAAGAAAAACACATCGCTTGCTTTGGAAAAGGCAAATTACACGACTGATGCTGTGACGCTTCAAATGGACAACGGTGAAACCTTCGGGACTGCAAAGGCCTCGATGGCGATAGAATTGATTCCTGCCGCGCAAAACGCCTATCATTTCGGGGTGAACCTGAAGGACGTTTTATTGCCTGAGCCAAGGGGGATACGTCTTGAGGCGGGTATACTGCCCAAAACGCTTGAGTTCGCACGCGTCGATGTCACCGCCGCCTTTGATGCGCCCTGGGATTTGAACGCTTTGCAAAGCGCGCGTCCGCAACCCAAGCGCATTACTGTGAAATTGATCGAGGCGAAGTGGGGCCAGCTAGAACTACGTCTCGCAGGTGCGTTTGATGTGGACACCACAGGGCGTGCGACGGGTCAAATCACGATAAAGGCGCAGAACTGGCGCGATATCTTGGCGGTAAGTGCCGCGACAGGCGCAATCCCGACGCAACTGGTGCGACCGTTTGAGCAAGGATTATCATTGCTGTCAGGCCTGTCTGGCAATCGCAACACGCTTGATCTGCCTTTGACGCTGGATCAAGGCCAGATGAAACTGGGGCCGATCCCTATTGGACCCGCCCCGCTGTTTCGTCTTCGTTAAGCGTAGTGCTCTAACGTTACGCGCACCGCTTGTGCAGCCTCTGCGCCTTTTTTGACAAAGTGATCGGTATAAAAGCCGATGTGCTCTGCGCTTGGCTGAAAATGATGCGGCGTGAGAGAGACTGAGAAAGTTGGCGCACCCGTGCTCATCTGCGCCTCCATCAGTCCATTTACCACGGCAGCAGCCACAAAATCATGGCGATAGATCCCGCCATCAACGACCAGAGCCGCACAAACAACGGCATCAAATTCCCCTGATGCCCCCAGTTTTTTCGCTAAAAGCGGCATTTCAAACGCCCCCGGCACATCGAAGGGTGTGATCTGAACAGTCGCATCAACGCTGTCCATATCCGCCTCGAAGCCAACAAGAGCTTGATCCACGATCTCGCTGTGCCAACGCGCTTTGATAAACGCAATTTTAAGTAGTTTCGTCATTTTGGAACCTTTGTTTTAGACGTCACAAAAGTCCCAGAGCATCGCTTTAGCCTACCTGCCCCGAAGGACATGCAAACCGCTCTCTTTCATCCGGACTTTCACCGTCGGCTCTGGAATTCCACCAAATCTGCTGTCCCAATGATCCGCCTTAGGCTCACTAGCGCTCGCGGGCTATCACCGCCGGTAGGGACTTTCACCCTGCCCTGAGAACATCGCCTTGGTGACATGCGCGCGTAGGTCTTGCAAGAGGGCGTTCGCCACGTCACTTTGAACCGCAAACAGGAGAGCGACATGAGCGATTTACAGACGCGGCTGGCCAAACGCATTGAAGACAAACGCGACGATCTGATCGCGCTCACGCAGGACTTGATCCGCATTCCAACGCTCAATCCCCCCGGTGAAAACTACCGCGAGATCTGCACATTCTTGGGCGAGCGCTTGGCGCGAAGTGGGTTCACAATGGCAATGGTGCGCGCAGAGGGTGCGCCCGGCGATTGCACGAAATATCCACGCTGGAACGTTGTGTGCCGCCGTGAAGGCAAACGCCCGGGTGAATGTGTCCATTTCAACTCTCATATCGACGTGGTGGAGGTCGGCGCAGGCTGGACCTTTGATCCGTTTGGAGGGGAATTGAGCGACGGCAAAATCTATGGGCGGGGAGCCTGCGACATGAAAGGCGGTCTCGCCGCCTCGATTATCGCAGCGGAAGCCTTCGTAGAGGAATGCCCCGACTACGCGGGCGCGATAGAAATCAGCGGGACCGCGGATGAGGAATCAGGCGGCTATGGCGGCGTTGCTTATCTAGCAGAAAAGGGGTTTTACGATCCGAACCGCGTGCAGCATGTGATTATTCCTGAACCTCTCGGCGTAGATTCAATCTGCCTTGGTCATCGCGGTGGTTGGTGGGCTGAGATCGAAACATTCGGTGAAATCGCCCATGGTTGCATGCCGTTCTTAGGGGACTGCGCGGTTCGCCACATGGGGGCGGTGCTCGATAAATTCGAAGATACGCTTTATCCCGCGATGGCCGCGCGCCACACAGAAATGCCGGTGATCCCAGAGGGTGCACGCCAGTCGACAATGAACATTAACTCGATCCATGGCGGGCAGAATGAGCAGGCAGAAGATAGCACTGCTCTCCCTTCGCACTGCGTTCCTGACAGCTGCCGCATCGTCATTGATCGTCGCTATTTGGCGGAGGAAAACTATGATGGTGTCAGCGGTGAGGTGAAAAACCTTCTAGAAGACTTGCGCGTGACGCGGCCCAATTTTGAATATGCGATGCGCGAATTGAACCATGTCGCCCCCTCCATGACCGATAAAGAAGCGCCAGTTGTGCAAACCGTTGCCCGCGCGATTGAGGCAGTGATGGGCAAGAAAGTGCGCTATGTCGCGTCGCCCGGAACCTATGATCAAAAGCACATTGACCGGATTGGGAAGCTAAAGAACTGCATCGCATATGGTCCCGGCATTCTGGAACTGGCGCATAAACCTGACGAATATGTCGGGGTTGAAGATATGGTCGAGAGCGCAAAGGTCATGGCGCATACACTAGCGCAACTTTTGAATGGTGAGGTTTGATCATAGGTCTTGCGTGGCGAGTGTGAGACCTTCGATGATGCCCGTGAGCGCCGCACCGTGATGGATTTTTGCGTTTGGAAATGCGTTGGCGGTTGCAGTTTGTACCGCTTGCATTAAGCTGGATCCGCCCACGAAAATAAGATGCGTGACGTTATCGGGCGCATGATCTGTTTGGGCGATGCAATGTAGTGCTGTCTGCGCGATTTGCTCGGCTGACGCACGAAGCGAGTGGGCAAGCGCGAGCGCATAAAGCGGCGCGCTCAGCCCCTTTTCCAAAGGATCAAGGTTAATGTCTACGCTTGCGAGTGGTTTCGTGTTCAACCTTATCTTTGCCGCTTCAACGGCGAAGGCAAGATCGTGGCCGCGCTCATCCTCCAACACGCGCGCAAGGCGTTTGAGTTTGACTGGTTCCATCGCATATTGCAGCAGATCCTCTGCCGCACGGCGCGTATCAGGCGCGTAAAGGAACGGAATTTTCTGCCACGTCGCGAGATCCGCAAAGATGCCATTCGGTGCAAGATGCGTTTCCTTGCCAAACGCATGGCGAATTCGGCTGCCACGTCCCATCAAAGGCATCACATGATCAAAGCTGAGCAGGCGATCGAAATCTGTGCCGCCAAGGCGCAGACCCTCGCTTTGGACAATCTCAATCGCACCATTCCCTTTACTGCGAAACAGCGTGAAATCCGACGTACCGCCGCCAATATCTATGACAAGACCAAGATCATTGGGCTGCAAAACATCGGCCTGCGCGCGCGCCGCAGCCTCCGGTTCATTCATGAAATGGACGTCTCGGAAGCCGGCGATCTGGTAGCATTCAGTCAGGTCCGCAAGCGCTTGGGCGTCACGTTTGAAATCGCCGTGAAACTTAACGGGCCGACCAGAGAGAGCGCGCGTGTAGCTTTTCCCTGTCTGCGCCTCTGTGCGGTGCTTCATCTCGGACAAAAAACGTGCGACGATGTCGATGTAAATCATCCGTTTGCCTAGAAACGTGCTGCTTTCACGGATAAGCGGCGTGCCAAGCAGTGATTTGAGCGCGCGCACATAGCGCCCCCAAGCACCTTCGAACAGGGCCTGTTCCGCCGCGGACCCAAAAGCGATTTGCTTTTCTTCAAAATCAAAGAACAGCGCAGTGGGCAGCGTTTGCTCGCCGCTCTCAAGCTCGATGAGCCGGATTTTGCCGTTCTCAAACACCCCAACGGCCGAGTTAGACGTACCAAAGTCGATGGCTAAAACTGCATCTTGCTGCCCCATATCAACACCCTGCATGATCCAAAAGCAGCGCAGTACGAAGTCAAAGCAGCGCTTGCAAGCCCCGAATTCTCCGCAATCCTCCCTAGCCAGCTCCAATTGAAATGGCTAACGTCGTCGCTAATCAATCTTCGGGAGACAGAATATGACCAATTTCCGCACCCTTTTGCTAAGCGCAAGCGCCGCTGCTTTGTTGGCTGGCGCCGCTTTCGCGAAATCTGATATCACGGTTGCCTTGCAACTTGAGCCGCCGCATCTGGACCCAACATCTGCTGCAGCTGGCGCGATTGACAGCGTGCTCTATTCCAACGTCTTTGAAGGCCTGACGCGGTTTATGGCAGACGGATCTGTCGTTGCGGGTCTTGCCGAAAGCTGGGAGATCTCGGACGACGGCCTAAGCTACACATTCAAGTTGCGCGACGGCGCAACCTTCCATGACGGCTCCGCAATGGATGCGGAGGATGTGAAATTCTCACTTGACCGTGCGCGTGCTGAGGACAGCACAAACGCACAAAAGGCGCTCTATGCGGGCATCACAGACGTAATCGTGATGGACCCGATGACTGTGAAACTGACGTTGGCAGAAGCCAACGGTTCCATGCTGTTTAACCTCGCTTGGGGGGATGCGGTGATCGTCGCACCTGAGAGCATCGAGAACATCAAGCAAATGCCAATCGGCACAGGCGCGTTCAAATTTGTGAACTGGGTGCAGGGCGACAAGATCGAACTTGCGCGCAATAATGCCTATTGGGGCGACGCCCCCGCGCTAGAAGCGGCGACGTTCAAGTTTATCTCCGATCCGACTGCCGCCTTCGCAGCTGTAATGGCGCAAGACGTCGATGTATTCGCGGGCTTTCCCGCGCCAGAGAATCTGCCGCAGTTCGAAGCAGACCCACGTTTCCAAGTGCTCGTGGGCAGTTCCGAGGGTGAAACGATCCTCTCCACCAACAATAAGATGCCGCCTTTTGACAACGTGAAAGTCCGCCAAGCTGTGGCCCACGCGATTGATCGTCAAGCGATCATTGATGGCGCGATGTTTGGTTACGGTACCCCGATTGGTACGCATTTCGCGCCGCACAATCCTGACTATGTAGATCTGACTGCAAGTTCCACACACGACCCAGCAAAGGCAAAAGCGTTGTTGGCCGAAGCAGGCATGGCTGACGGATTTGAGACAACCTTGCACTTGCCACCCCCCTCATACGCCCGTCGTGGCGGTGAGATCATTGCCGCGCAGCTGGCGGAAGTCGGTATCAAAGCCGAGATTATCAACGTCGAATGGGCGCAATGGCTTGAAACTGTGTTTCGCGGCAAGGATTTTGGCCTTACGATTGTCAGCCACACGGAACCTTTCGACATCGGCATCTATGCGCGTCCTGATTACTACTTCCAGTACGACAATCCGGAGTTTCAGGCGCTGATGAAAAAGTTGAATGCGACAGCGGATCCGTCGATGCGCACGGATATGATCGCACAGGCGCAAACGACGATTTCACAGGACTATGTGAACGGGTATTTGTTCCAATTGGCCTTCCCGACAGTCGCGGATGCGAAGGTTCAAGGCCTTTGGGAGAACGCACCCACACAAGCGACCGACCTTACAGGGGTCAGCTGGTCGGATTAAGCGGTAGTCCGAATTTTCCAGAAAATTCGACGTCGTTCTAAATACGCGCGCGCAGTATTCCAATGCGCGTGCGTACTTCATCGCGCACATCGCCTTCTCGTGGTGTATCGGCAAGCGTCTTGAACCAAGTCTCCGGCGGATTACGGCCACGCGAGTTCCCCTCGAACCGCAGATCTCTCAGGAAATTCTCGGCTTCTGCGTCCAGAATTTCAGGTGCATCAAACCCGTTCAGCACGCCCCAAATCCGCGTCCAACAGCGACCCACGCTCCAAGGGTTATAGCCACCACCACCCAGCACCATCAACGTCGATGTCATCTCCATAGCAGCGCGCACGACAGCGGCATGCGCATTATTGGACAGCGAAAGCCGCGAAAGCGGATCCTCATCCAGCGCATCAGAGCCGCATTGCAGAACAATAGCATCAGGTTCGAAATCCGTGATCAAAGGCAGGATCAATTCCTCTAGGATCACGCGCATCTCGGTGTCGTTCAGCCCGCGCGGGGCGGGCAGGTTGAACGCGCTACCCCCCGCACTGTCCATAAAATCGCCCGTGAACGGCCAACGCTTTTCCTCGTGTACAGAGATCATTCGCACATCAGGATCGCCGCGAAATCCGACCTCGACCCCATCCGGATGATGCGCATCGATATCAAGGTAAAGGACGCGCGTCGCGCCATGGTGTTGCAGCGATTTGATTGCCAGCACGGGGTCATTCAAATAGCAAAACCCGTTAGCGCGATCTGGCATGCCATGATGCGTGCCCCCACCCGGTACATGAACGATGCCACCATCTTTTAGCAATTCGCCTGCCAAGATCACACCACCTGCACCCGTCGCAGGGCGGCGAAACATTTCGCCAAACACGGGGTTAGCATGCGTGCCAAGCTGGAACTGCGCACGCTCCGGATCGCTGACAGCGCCACGCCGCTCTGCCCGTGCAAGGGCAGAGATATATTCAGGGGTATGAAACGACCACAGCGCCCTTGGCTTGGCGCGCGGAGAGGTCACATATTGCGCATCAGGCAGCCAATTCAACGCGCGGGCAAGGTCCATCACCGTCGACACACGCGGCACGCGCAAGGGATGCGCAGGGCCATAGGACGAACCACGATAGATTTCTGAGCCGATAAAAAGCGGGCGATGCAACATGTCCCACCACATACAACACCGTCGCGCCACGACAAGCCCTCTGGACCCTTCGTCCCCTCTCGCCTAGCGTAGAAAAATGCTGCGCTACTCTCTCAAACGCTTGCTGTCGCTTGCGATCAGCTTGGTCATCGCCAGCCTCGTCATTTTTCTGGTGATTGAGGTCGCGCCGGGTGATCCTGCGTCCTTTATGCTTGGCATCAATGCACAAGAAGACACGCTGAATGCACTGCGCGAGGAACTTGGCCTGAACCAAAGCAAGCTGGAGCGCTATCTGTCGTGGACTTTCGGGATGCTTCAGGGCGATTTTGGCACGTCCTATACCTATCGAACGCCCGTTGCGGATATGGTGCAAGATCGGCTTTGGGTATCGCTGCCGTTGGCGATATACGCGCTCGCGCTCTCCACCTTGATCGCTTTTCCAGCGGGCATCTATGCAGCCTCGCGACGTGGTGGTCTTGGCGATGTCAGCATCATGGGGGCCACACAGCTTGGCGTCGCGATCCCGAATTTCTGGTTCGCGATGATGTTGGTTCTGGTTTTCGCGATCAACCTGCGTTGGTTCTCCGCAGGTGGTTTTCCAGGTTGGGAGGACGGCCTGTTCACTGGCCTCAAAGCCTTGACGCTTCCCGCAATCGCCCTCGCGCTCCCCCAAGCGGCGATCCTTGCGCGCGTGATGCGTTCCTCCTTGCTTGATATCCTCAACGAGGATTTCATCCGCACCGCCCGCGCCAAAGGCCTCACACCCCAACAAGCGCTTTGGCGACATGCGCTGCGCAACGCGCTTATTCCTGTGCTCACAATCATTGGTTTACAGTTTTCTTTCCTGCTTGCAGGCTCGATCATTATTGAGCAGGTTTTTTATCTTCCCGGTCTTGGACGGTTGGTCTTTCAATCCATTTCCCAACGCGATCTGATCGTGGTGGAAAGCGTCGTGATGCTTTTGGTATTCGCGGTCATTTTGGTGAACTTCATCGTTGATCTAGCATATGCATGGGTCGATCCGCGCTTGAGGTCGCGCACATGAAAACCTCGCGCAATCTTGTCATTGGCGCAGCGCTGAGCACGCTTTTTATCGCCGCCGCGCTCATCAGCTTCATCTGGACGCCGTTTGATGTGACTGAGATGAATATCCCCTCGAAATTGCAAACCCCAAACGGCACCAACTGGCTTGGTACCGATCATTTTGGCCGCGATATTTTCTCGATGATCATGGTCGGCGCACGCACCTCGATTGCGGTGGCGTTGGTTGCCGTTGGCATCGGAATGGGCGTTGGCGTGCCGCTTGGCCTCGCCGCCGCCGCGCGTCAGGGAAGCCTACTTGATGAGGTCATCATGCGCGGTAATGATTTGGTTTTTGCGTTCCCCTCCCTCGTTATCGCGATCCTAATCACTGCTGTATTCGGCCCCGGCGCGATCAATGCCATCATCGCGATTGGCATCTTTAATATCCCCGTGTTCGCGCGGCTCACTCGCAGCGCAGCACTCCCCCTATGGCAGCGCGAGTTCATCATGGCCGCGCGTGCTTCTGGCAAGGGCAACGCGCGTATTTCGATGGAACATATCCTGCCCAACGTCACCAACCTGTTGATCGTTCAGGGCACGATCCAGTTCTCCCTCGGCATCCTCGCAGAAGCGGGTCTTTCCTACGTCGGCCTTGGCGCGCAACCACCGCTGCCAAGCTGGGGACGTATGCTGGCCGATGCGCAAACAATGGTCAGCTTTGCACCACATCTCGCGCTCATTCCCGGCGGGGCAATAATTCTCACTGTCCTTGGCCTTAACCTTATGGGCGATGGCCTACGCGACCTGCTGGATCCACGCATCAGAGTGGAGCGCACATGAGCTTACTCACGATCAAAGACCTCTCTTTATCCATTCATGGAGCACCCATCCTAAAGGATGTCAGTCTCGGCGTCGCCCAAGGGGCGATCGTGGCGATCACGGGTGAAAGCGGCTCTGGTAAATCGCTTACCGCGTTTTCAGTAATGCAACTTTTGCCACGGGGAACTCAGACAACAGGTTCGATCAAACTTGATGGCAAAGAGCTGCTGAATGCACCCGACGGCGACATGTGTGCGCTGCGCGGCAATGATATCGGTATGGTTTTTCAAGAACCCATGACAGCACTGAACCCGTTGATGAGCATTGGCGATCAGGTCATGGAAACCATCCTGCTCCATACAGACAGCTCCCACGAACAGGCGCGCCAGCGTGCAGAGGAAACCCTTGCGCGCGTCGGCTTACCCCCTGAAAAATACAGCCTGGCGCGTTTTCCACATCAGCTCTCTGGCGGGCAACGTCAGCGCGTTGTGATCGCGATGGCCATCGCTTTACGCCCGCGCTTGTTGATCGCCGATGAACCAACGACCGCGCTTGATGTGACGACCCAAGCACAAATCCTCGACCTGCTGAAAGATCTTGTGCAGGACTTTGGCATGGGGCTTTTGATGATCACCCATGACCTCGCTGTTGTGTCCGCCATGGCCGAACGCATCGTTGTGATGCGCTACGGTGAGGTGGTAGAAACAGGTGCGACCAAGGCGTTGTTTGCCAATATGCAGCACGACTATACCAAGGCGCTATTCGCGGCTTCCGCCCATCAGGTGGCACTGCCCGAAAACACGCCGAAAGATGCGCTTTTGATTGTTAAAGACGCGATCCGCGATTACCCGAAACCCCGCACGGAATTATTCGCTCCACGCACCTACACACGCGCAGTCAACGCGGTTAGCTTCACTTTGCGCAAAGGTGAACGCATAGGCCTCGTTGGAGAAAGCGGGTGCGGTAAGTCCACCTTGACCCGCGCGATCCTTGGGCTTGAGCCACTTCAAGGGGGCAGCATAACGGCGTTAAATCAAAAGGTTGCCCCCGACATGCCAGCGGCGTTGCGCTCTGGCCTGCAGGTGGTGTTCCAAGATCCCTACGGCAGCTTCAACCCACGCCATAAAGTCGCGCGCATCATCACGGAACCCTTTCATTTGCTGCCCAATCCACCCCGCGGGCAAGAGCGCGAGAACCGCATTTCGCAATTGCTGACCGCCGTTGGTTTGCACCCTACTGATGCAAACAAATACATCCACGCATTCTCGGGCGGACAGCGCCAACGCATCGCAATCGCGCGCGCTTTGATCATTAACCCCGAACTGATCATTTTCGATGAAGCTGTCAGCGCACTAGACGTGTCGATCCGCGCACAAATCCTTGATCTCATCGCTGAACTGACACGGACCCATGATCTCAGTTATCTGTTCATCAGTCACGACCTCTCTGTCGTGCGTACGATTACTGATCGCGTGTTGGTGATGAAAGACGGCGAGATTGTTGAGGATGGTGAAACCGAACAAGTTTTCACCAACCCACGTCACCCCTATACTGCGAGCCTTATCAAAGCCGCCCCGACCCTTCCTGATGTGAAAGCGCTTGCCGATGTCTCTTCCTGATCTGCCCTTCAACCCAGCGCATTGCTTGATCAATGGCAAATGGCAAGCACCGCTCGATGGTCAAACGCTCGCGCTGATTGACCCCTCAGACGGCAGCGAACTGACCCAGATCGCGCGCGGCCAAAGCCGCGATATTAATACGGCTATAGAGGCGGCTCAGAACGCCTTGAACGGCGAATGGGGCAACAAAACAGCGCTGGAGCGGGGGCGAATCTTGACGCGCATCGGCCAGCTGGTTCTGGAACACGTTGATCTTCTGGCCGAACTTGAGGCGCGCGATGTTGGCAAACCCCTAACTCAAGCGCGCGCGGACGCCATTGCGCTTGCGCGCTACATGGAATTCTATGGTAGCGCGGCGGACAAGATCCACGGTGAAACGATCCCTTATCTCGATGGCTACACCGTCTACACGTTGCGAGAGCCACATGGGGTGACGGGCCACATCGTGCCTTGGAACTACCCGATGCAGATCATCGGCAGATCTGTTGGCGCTGCGCTAGCCATGGGCAACGCCGCCGTGCTGAAACCCGCGGAGGAAGCCTGCCTCACCGCATTGATGTTCGCCGAAATTGCGTGCACTGCTGGTCTACCAGATGGCGCTTTAAACGTTGTCCCAGGTCTTGGCGCAGAAGCGGGTGCAGCGCTCTCATCACATAAAGATGTGCAGCACATTTCGTTCACCGGCTCCGTCGCGACAGGTGCACTTGTTCAGCAAGCCGCAGGCACGAATGTTGTCCCCGTCACGCTGGAACTTGGTGGCAAATCCCCGCAATTGGTGTTTGAGGACGCAAATCTAGACGACGCGCTGCCTTTTCTTGTCAACGCGGGCATCCAGAACGCAGGTCAAACCTGCTCTGCTTCTTCGCGCATCCTTGTGCAGGAAAGCCGTTACGCGGAAGTCGTCGCAGCAATGTCAGAGCGTTACACTGCCCTCACCGTAGGTCCTGCAATGGATGATCTCAATCTTGGGCCATTGATATCCGCGCGCCAAAAAGAGATCGTCACAGGGTTTCTGGCGTGGGGCCAAGATCTGCAAATCGCAGCTACTGGCCAGATCGCTGAGGATGCCCCGAAACAAGGCGCGTATGTCGCGCCACATCTGCTTTTATGCAGCGATGCCAACCATCCTCTCGCACAAAAAGAAATCTTCGGCCCCGTCCAAATTGTCATCCCTTTCAAAGATGAAGAAGAGGCCGTCGCAATCGCCAACGGCACGGACTTTGGCCTTGTGGCAAGCGTCTGGACAGAGAATGGCGCGTGCCAAATGCGCCTTGCCAAAGCGTTGAAATCTGGCCAAGTCTTCATCAACAATTATGGTGCGGGTGGTGGTGTCGAACTTCCTTTCGGTGGTGTCGGAAAATCCGGCCATGGCCGGGAAAAAGGCTTCGAAGCCCTCTACGGCTTCTCAACCCTCAAGACGGTGGCCGCCAAACATGGCTAGGCTCGCGGTCTTCATATTCCTGTGTTTTTGCGCCATGTTCGCCGCTGCAATCTTTGGTATTTTGCACAATAAAATCAGCTTTGGGATTGGGGCGAGCTATTTTTACGACGTCAAATTTGCACAATTTGCGATTGATCCGGTTTTGCAAAATCGCATAGGGGCGGGCGTTGTTGGTGCGCTGGCGACTTGGTGGATGGGTCTACTCATGGGCCTGCCGGCGTTCACACTTGGCTTGTTCACGCAAGCAGGTCGGCGGCGTTATTTCTATGCTGGTCTCAAATCGATCTGGATTGCCACTTCCATCGCTGCCATCGGCGCCTTCATCGGCCTCGCGTTTGACCATATCGCTGACATCAATAACCTCGTAGGTTACCTGCCAAACGTCGATGCGTTCTCCGATCCAGAAGGCTTCTTACGCGCAGCAGTCATGCATGAGGCCAGTTATTTCGGCGGTGTTTTAGGCGCACTCGCCGCGCTCTACGTGATGTGGCGCGAACGTCCCAAAAAAGGAGATTACCATGCGTCTACTCAATAAAACCGCCATCGTGACAGGTGCAGGCTCTGGCTTTGGCGCTGGCATCGCGCGCAAATTTGCAGCCGAAGGTGCAAAAGTTCTCGTTGCTGATATCAACGCAGGGGCTGCGCAAACGATTGCCATGGAAATCGACGGCGTGCCTTGTACGGTCGATGTCGCTGACGGGGCCAGCGTGCAAGCGATGGCAGACCTTGCAATGAAAGAAATGGGCCACGTGGATATCATCGTGAATAACGCAGGCGTCACCCATTTGCCTGCCCCGATGGAGACGATTTCCGAGCCGGATTTCGACCGCGTCTTCGCTGTGAACTGCAAATCTGTCTATCTCATCGCGCACGCGTTCAATACACATATGAAGACCCGAAAATCCGGTGCGATCTTGAACGTTGCCTCCACCGCAGGAGTCAGCCCGCGCCCCAATCTAAACTGGTACAATGCATCCAAAGGCTGGATGAACACCGCCACAAAAACCATGGCCGTTGAACTTGCCCCCTTCGGTATAAGGGTCAATGCATTGAACCCCGTGGCCGGCGAAACCCCCCTGCTGGCCTCTTTCATGGGCGAAGACACACCAGAACGGCGCGCGCAATTCCTCGCGACCATCCCAATTGGCCGCTTTTCCACCCCCGAAGACATGGGCAATGCCGCATGCTATCTCTGCTCTGACGAGGCCAGCATGATCACCGGCGTTTGCATGGAAGTTGACGGTGGCCGCTGTATTTAGGCACCTCTTCATCTTGCCCCTTAAACTCTCGCCGAAGGCACCCGCGCTATGCAACCAGGCCCCCTAAATTTGATAACGGATGTGCAAGGTCTCAAAGTCGGCCACGCACAGGACCCAAACCTCAAATCCGGCACCACGATTTTGACCGCCGATAGCCCACTCACGTCCTCCGTACACGTGATGGGCGGTGCACCGGGCAGTCGCGAAACGGATCTGCTTGATCCCGACAAATCCGCGCCGGGTGTGAATGCATTCGTGCTGTCGGGTGGCTCCGCGTTTGGCCTTGATGCGGCCAGCGGCGTGGTTCAAGGACTGCGCCGTCAGGGTCGTGGCTTTCCCGTACACACGGCGCGTGTGCCAATCGTACCTGCTGCGATCATTTTCGATCTGATCAATGGTGGCAACAAAGATTGGCAACAAAGCCCCTACCCTAAGCTTGGTGAAGCAGCGCTTGAGAGCTCAAAAGCTGATTTCACTCTCGGTTCCGTTGGTGCAGGCCTCGGCGCGATGAGTGCGTCTTTGATGGGGGGCGCAGGGTCTGCGTCGCTGGTCCTCGACAATGGCATTACAGTCGGTGCGCTGATGATTGCCAATCCCATTGGCGCAGTCACAACACCCGGTGGTCGCCACTTTTGGGCCGCCCCTTTTGAGATTGAAGGCGAGTTCGGTGGCCTTGGCCCCGATCCACGATCCGGCCTTGGGCGCGATATGAAATCCGACAAGATCACCGCAATGATGCGCCACGCAAACACAACCATCGGTATCGTTGCGACGGACGCAAAGCTCAGCAAAGCGCAGTGCAAACGCATGGCCATCGCCGCCCACGACGGGATCGGGCGGGCCTGCATGCCAGCACACACACCCATGGACGGTGATCTGATCTTCAGCACAACGACGAGTGCAAAGGAGCTAAGCGCACCCGATCTTGACATTGCAATGATAGGCCACGCCGCTTCGCTCTGCGTTGCCCGCGCAATCGCCCGTGCAATTTATGAGGCGACGCCTGCGAAAGGCAATCTGCTGCCCACATGGCGCGAAAAAAATGCGAGCTGAAGTATGCCGAACCTAAAGCTATCCGACATCACGCTGCACTATGAAATCGAAGGTTCCGGCCTGCCGATCATTCTGATCGCAGGCATGCTCAGTGATAGCGCAAGCTGGGGTCCTTTGATCGCACCACTCGCTGAAAACTACACTGTTATTCGCCCCGACAATCGCACAACGGGTCGCACCGTGCCATCCACCGCACCCACCTCACCCGAACAAAACGCTACAGATATTCTTGCGCTAATGGACCATCTGAACCTAGCCCGCGCGCATATCATCGGCCATTCGATGGGCGGCTACATCGCGGTAGAGCTTGCGGTTCTCGCACCGGACCGCATCCAATCGCTCACTCTATTATGCAGTGCTCCCATGAACTTGCCCCGCTCTTGGCATCTGTTCCAAAGCTTTTGCGATATTCGCGCACATGGTCCCGAAGGTCTGTGGCTGCGCAGCCTGTTTCCTTGGCTGTTCCATCACAGTTTTTTCGACACCCCCGAGCAAGTTGAGGGCGCAGTTGTCGCCAGCCTTGCCTACCCACATGCGCAGAGCCTGAACGCGATGCAGCATCAAATTGACACACTGAAACGCTACAGACCGCTTGATCTGACAAGGCGCACCACCGCACCGACCCTCGCGCTTCTCGCTCAAAACGATCTGATCGTGCCCCATGACGAAGCCCTAGACCTGCTTTCAGAAATCCGCCAAGTTCGCGTCGAGACAATCGCGCAAGCAGGTCATTCCATCCATTGGGATGCATCCGCTGCGGTTCTGGCGCACCTTGCGCCCTTTTTGAAGGAGCACACATATGCACACTGATCGCTTCAGAAACGAAATGTCCGCGTGTGATCCTGACACCGTGCAAGGCCTCGATGACTTCGTGCATGGCTTCTTGGCCTATCAACCCAAGGCCGCAAACATCCTCGAAACTGCGGATAATGCCAAGAACAATGCGCTTGCCAACGCATATGCGGGAATGCTTTGGATGTTCCTTGAAGCACCCGTCGCCGCTGATAAGGCCGCACCCTACATCGCACGCGCTAAAGCGGCGCAAACCTCAAACCCGCGCGAACGCTCCACCCTGATGATCGCCGCGACATGGGCGTCGGGTGATGTGCCTGAAACCATGCAGATGTGCGAAGCTCATAGCGATCAGTACCCACGCGATCTGGTGATCATCAAACTTGCCCAATACTTGCACTTCAATGCAGGCGACGCCCCTGCCATGCTGCGCACTTGCCTCAAAGCTCTGCCTGATGCGGCGCATGAACCCTACGTCCATGGTATGATCGCATTTGGGTATGAGCAGTGTCATCAACTCGCTCAAGCCGAAGCCAGCGCGCGCCACGCTATAGAGATTGAGCCAAAAGATGCATGGGCACATCACGCGATTGCCCATGTGATGCTAAGCGAAGGGCGCGTGGTTGAAGGCGCTAAATTCATGGAGGAGATGGCTCCGCGTTGGGAGGGTCTCAACAGCTTTATGTACAGCCACAATTGGTGGCATCTAGCGCTGTTTTACATCTCCATGGGTCAGCACGACGACGTGCTTGCTGCCTATGACATCCATGTGTGGGGGTTGGAGAAGAACTTCGCCCAAGATCAAATCGGCGCGGCATCCTTGCTCGCGCGGATGGAGCTTGCAGGCATAGACGTAGGCGATCGCTGGGCAGATGTGGCGGATCACATCGCGCAACGCGGCGCGGATACAACACTACCTTTCCTCACCATGCAATACCTCTACGCGCTTGGACGCTCGGACAACCCGATGGCTGATACGTTAATCAGCGCGATCAAACAAAAGGCGAGCGCGCCGGGTTTTGACCAAGAGGTTTGGCAAAACGTGGCGCTACCTGCGTGCGAAGGGCTGCTCGCCTACACGCGCGGGGATTTTGAAACAACGGTAAAACAGCTGGGCTTTTCCTTACCACGTATGGCTGAAATCGGCGGCAGCCACGCACAGCGCGATTTATTCGAACAAGTCCATCTTGATGCGTTGATGCAAACAGACCGTCTCGCGCAAGCGCAACAAGTCCTTGAAATGCGGCGCACTTTTGACCCCGACGGCGTGCCACTCAATCGGATGCTCGCCGACGTTTACCAGAAAACTGGCCTGCCCGAGCTGGCCGAAACCGCGCTAAACCGCGCGCCACATTAATCTTCCCATGTCTAAGAATATCCCCGCCGGAGGCATCTGATTTTTCTAGAAAAATCGCGCATCAAACCTCTTCAACCTGCATGACCCCATCAAGGCTCTTGAGTGCGCCTTTAATCTGCGGATTCACTGGAAATTCGCGCCCCAAATCGACCTCGACCTCGCCCGGCAATCCGCTATCGAGCAAACATAACAGAACAGGTCCACGCGCGCCTTGCTTCACTGTTTCCTGCGCACGGGTCAACACAGATGCAATGTTCTCGACGGCACCTAAATTTTCGACGAAAATTCGCAAGCTGGTCTGGCCAGCATCTGCAACTACCACGTCAATCGGCGCAACGGATCGACCAAGAAGCTTTAACTGATCGCTCTCCATATTCGCTTCAACCGTCACAACAACCTTCGCCCCTGTCTCCAAAAACTCACGGCATTTATCCAACGTGTCGGAGAACAAAGTCACCTCATAGGCTCCGCTCGTGTCGCTCAGTTGCGCAAAGGCAAAACGATTGCCACGCGCCGATTTACGCTCTTGGCGACCCGCCACAACACCCGCAAGTTTCGCAACCAATGCCCCGTTTTCAGCCTTAGCTGTGACCTCGTCCAACGTCATCACACCCTTACGCTTTAAGGGAGCCATATAGTCGTCTAGCGGATGGCCCGACATATAAAAACCAACTGCGCGAAACTCTTCGTTCAACCGCTCCGCAGGCATCCAATCCGACACAGGGCTCAGGCGCGGTTCAGGCAAATCTGCCCCCGCCTCACCAAACAATGACACCTGATTGGAGTTCTTCTGCTCAAAAATCGCCTGCGAATAATTTACCAAGCCATCAAGACTATCAAACACACGCCGACGGTTCGGATCAAGCTGATCGAACGCGCCCGAGCGCGCAAGCATTTCCAAGGGACGTTTGCCCACGCGCTTTAAATCGACCCGCCGCGCAAGATCATAAATCGTGCTGAACGGCTTATCACCACGACCCTCAACGACCAGCTTCATCGCCTCAACACCCACGTTTTTCAACGCGCCCAGCGCATAGACCAACTCGCCCTGCGCGACCTTAAACGTCGCATCGGAACGGTTCACACAAGGCGGCACCCATGGCAGATCAAGGCCCTTTTTGACCTCTTCAAAATAGACCGCGAGCTTGTCCGTAAGATGGATATCGCAGTTCATCACGCCGGCCATAAATTCAACCGGGTGGTTAGCTTTCAGCCAAGCCGTTTGATAGCTGACCACAGCATAGGCCGCCGCGTGGCTCTTGTTGAAACCATAGTTGGCGAACTTTTCCAAAAGGTCGAAGACTTCCGACGCTTTCTTGGCTGGCACGCCGTTTTCTTTCGCGCCTTTCTCGAATTTGGGACGTTCCTTTGCCATCTCTTCGGCGATCTTTTTACCCATCGCACGGCGCAGCAAATCAGCGCCACCAAGTGAATAACCCGCCATGACCTGCGCGATCTGCATCACCTGTTCTTGGTAAACAATAATGCCTTGGGTTTCCTCAAGGATGTGGTCAATCAAGGGATGCACAGACTCGCGTTCTTTAAGCCCGTTCTTCACCTCGCAATAGGTGGGGATATTCTCCATCGGGCCCGGACGATACAAAGCAACAAGGGCAACAATGTCCTCAATACAGGTCGGCTTCATCCGCTTGAGGGCGTCCATCATCCCCGAGCTTTCCACCTGAAACACCGCCACCGTTTTAGCAGATGCGTAGAGTTTATAGCTCTTTTCATCATCCAGAGGGATCGCGTTGATATCATCAACCGTGCCAGCCGCTGGCGTATACAATTCCGTGCCATCCGCTGCGATATGGAGCTGACGTCCTCCTGCTGTAACCTGCTCCATCGCGTTTTGAATAACCGTCAGGGTTTTCAAACCAAGAAAGTCGAATTTAACTAGGCCGGCCTGCTCGACCCATTTCATATTGAACTGTGTCGCAGGCATGTCAGAGCGTGGGTCTTGATAGAGCGGCACGAGCGCGTCCAAAGGACGGTCGCCAATCACAACACCCGCCGCGTGGGTCGAGGCGTTTCTAAGCAGACCTTCCACTTGCTGCCCATAATCCAGCAAGCGTTTCACCACCTCTTCATTGCGCGCCTCTTCGCGCAAGCGAGGCTCATCGGCCAAGGCTTTTTCGATGGAAACAGGTTTCACACCCTCAACGGGGATCATCTTGCTCAGGCGATCCACCTGCCCATAAGGCATCTGCAAAACACGGCCAATATCGCGCACAGCAGCTTTCGAGAGCAAAGCACCAAAGGTGATGATCTGCCCTACTTTATCACGGCCATATTTCTCTTGAACGTATTGGATCACCTCCTCACGGCGATCCATGCAGAAGTCGATATCAAAATCCGGCATGGAGACACGTTCAGGGTTCAAGAACCGCTCGAACAGCAGCGAATACCGCAAAGGATCAAGGTCAGTCACTGTTAGCGCATAAGCCACGAGCGACCCCGCACCGGAACCACGACCAGGACCGACGGGAATGCCATTGTCCTTGGCCCATTGGATAAAGTCGGCAACGATCAGAAAGTAGCCCGGGAAACCCATACCCTCGATAATATCCAGTTCGAAATCGAGCCGTTCTTGATACTCTTCCACTGTGACCGAATGCGGGATCACCGCGAGGCGCTTTTGCAAGCCCTCGTTGGCAATGCGACGTAACTCAGCGACCTCGTCATCCGCAAATTTAGGCAAGATTGGATCACGGCGATAGGCCTGAAACGCGCAGCGTTTGGCGATTTCGATGGTGTTTTCAATCGCCTCAGGTAGGTCCGCAAATAGGGTGAACATTTCCTCTTGGGATTTGAAATAATGTTGTGCAGTCAGCTTACGACGCGGATCTTGTTGATCCACATAGGCCCCATCCGCGATGCAAATCAGCGCATCATGGGCCTCATACATCGAAGACTTCGGGAAATACACGTCGTTGGTCGCGACCAAGGGCAAGCTCTTGGCATATGCCATTTCGACAAATCCGCGCTCTGTCAAACGCTCTGCTTCAGGGAGGCCACCGTTTTCGGGATGGCGTTGAAGCTCAACATACAAGCGATCCCCAAATGCGCCATGCAAACGATCCATCAGCGCCTCTGCCGCAGGGCGCTGACCGCCTTGTAACAGCTTGCCAATCGCCCCCTCAGGACCACCACTGAGACAGATAAGACCCGCATTCAACGTATCTAGATCATCAAGGCTCACCTGTGGCAATTGCCCGTCATTGCCGATGTAGAGACAACTGTTGAGCTTCATCAGGTTCTCGTAACCAACCTCATTCTGCGCCAACAGTACGAGCGGCGCAGGAGCCTTAGCACGTTCTCCCGGTTGCGCAACGAGATAGGTGATATCGACTTGGCAACCAATGATGGGTTGCACCCCTGCGCCTGACGCGCCGACCGAAAATTCGAGCGCTGCAAATAAGTTGTTAGTGTCCGTGACAGCCACCGCTGGCATGTCCATGGATTTGCACAAATCGGGTAGTTTTTTCAGCCGTAAAGCCCCCTCAAGCAGCGAGTATTCCGTATGAGCGCGCAGGTGAATGAATCGAGGAGCTTTTGTCATGCCATACTTTACGCGGGCTGCGCGGCCAAGAAAATCGCTAAAGCACCAAACACAAAAAAAACTCTTGCCAGTTTGCTCAATCGTGCCAAAGATAAGATTAATCGCCCGCATCGTTTCTACGCCGCATCGAAGCAGTGCACATCTTTGGGCAGGGTACCGCGGCGGGCACATATCATGAGCATCAAGTTTCTTCTAAACGGAGAGACGGTGGAGCTACCCGAGGCAAATCCGACGGTAACTCTGCTTGATTGGCTGCGCGAAACGCGCAGCCTGACGGGAACCAAAGAGGGCTGTAATGAGGGCGATTGCGGCGCATGTAGCGTGATGGTCACGGATAGGTCTGGCGCAAAAGCTCTCAATGCGTGCATCCTGTTTCTGCCACAGTTGCACGGCAAAGCGGTGCGCACGGTCGAAGGGTTTGCTGGCCCCGATGGAACGCTTCATCCTGTTCAAGATGCGATGGTTGAGAACCACGGCTCTCAATGCGGCTTTTGCACGCCGGGGTTCATCAGTTCTATGGTCGCCGCACATACTGCGGGTCGCACGGATCACGATGTTATTCTTGCGGGCAATCTATGCCGATGCACGGGGTACGCCCCAATCATACGCGCGGCTGAAGCGGCCCAAGATCAAGACGCACCTGATTGGTTGTCTGTTGATGATGAGGGCTTGCAAGGCGACACGTCCTCTCTGGTCAGTGCGCCTGAAACTGTCGACTTACTCGCAGAGCTATACGAGGCAAACCCAAACACCACCCTTATCGCAGGCGCTACGGACGTCGGGCTTTGGGTAACCAAGCAACTGCGCGATCTGGAAATGCCGATCTTTCTGAACCGTTGCGTTGATTTGCAACGGTTTGATCTGTCGGGTGACACTATTCGCATTGGTGCGGGTGTCACGATGGCGTGGCTCTATGAGACCCTATCGATCTATCATCCCTCCTATGCGGAGCTGATCCGGCGCTACGGTTCTGAGCAGGTGCGCCAAGCGGCGACCATTGGCGGCAATATCGCCAACGGCTCTCCCATTGGGGATAATCCGCCAGCGTTGATCGCGCTTGGGGCGACGCTTCACCTGCGTAAAGGCGATACACAACGCGACCTCGCGATCGAGAATTTTTTTCTAAGCTACGGCAAACAGGACCGCGTAGCCGGTGAGTTTGTCGAGGCGGTGACGATCCCCAAATCCGCTGTTGCGCTGCGTTGTTACAAGCTCTCAAAACGCTTTGATCAGGATATTTCCGCGGTCTGCGGGTGTTTCAACGTTAAGGTTGTGGATGACAAAGTCATCTCTGCACGCATCGCATTTGGCGGTATGGCAGGAATTCCGATGAGGGCTGCAAAGGCCGAAAAGGCGCTGGTCGGGCAACCTTGGGATCAAAAGCACATTGACCAAGCCGTCGCCGCGATGGCTGATGATTTCACCCCTTTGTCCGACATGCGCGCCTCCGCCGGCTACCGAATGCAAAGCGCACAAAACATGTTACGGCGCTACTTTTCTGAGTTGTCTGGTGTTGAGACCTCGGTTCTGGAGGTCACAGCATGAGCGTTGCAAAACCCCTGCCCCATGACGCCGCAAAACTGCATGTCACAGGTGCCGCGCGCTACGTGGACGACATCCCAACGCCCTCGGGAACCCTATCTCTGGCCTTCGGGCAAAGCGAGATTGCACATGGTGAGATCACAGGCGTTGATCTTTCCGAAGTGCGACACGCCGCCGGTGTCATCGCCGTCCTCACCGCTGATGAGTTGCCTTTTGACAATGATGTTAGCCCGTCCGCGCATGACGAACCTTTGCTTGCCAAAGGCACTGTGCACTACGTCGGGCAGCCAATTTTTTTAGTCGTTGCCACGTCTCACCTACTCGCCCGCAAGGCTGCGCGTTTGGGCAAGATGACTTATGCTGAAAAACCCGCACTCCTGACGATTAATGACGCTTTGAAAGCTAATAGCCGTTTTGAACAAGGCCCTCGCATTTATCAAAAGGGGGATGCCGCAGGCGCAATCGCATCGGCTCCAAACAAAGTCAGCGGTGTCATCGATATGGGCGGCCAAGAGCATTTCTACCTCGAAAGCCAAGCCGCGCTTGCCCTGCCGCAAGAGGGTGGCGATATGCTTGTGCACAGCTCGACCCAGCACCCCACTGAAATCCAACATAAAGTGGCAGAGGCTTTGGGCACGCCAATGAATGCGGTGCGCGTTGAAGTGCGCCGCATGGGCGGAGGATTTGGCGGTAAGGAAAGTCAGGGCAACGCCTTGGCCGTCGCATGTGCGATCGCAGCGCGTGCAACGGGTCGGCCTTGCAAGATGCGCTATGATCGCGACGACGATATGGCGATCACCGGAAAACGCCATGATTTTCGCATTTCTTATGAGGTCGGATTTGACGATGAGGGCCGGATTTCAGGCGTGGATTTTATGCAGTACACACGCTGTGGCTGGGCACAGGATCTGTCACTGCCAGTCGCAGATCGTGCAATGTTGCATTCGGACAATGCCTATCTGCTGGACAACGCGCGCATTGAGAGCCATCGCTTAAAAACCAACACGCAAAGCGCAACCGCCTATCGTGGGTTTGGTGGTCCCCAAGGCATGCTTGGGATCGAGCGGGTTTTGGATCATGTGGCCCATGCGCTTGGGAAAGATCCTTTGGTCGTGCGGCGCATGAATTATTATGCGGATATGCTGCCTGAAAGTGCGGGAGCCTCCGGTGGAAGTCTAAAAGGCAAGATGAAGCCCCAAACCACGCCTTATGGGATGGAGGTGGAGGATTTCATCTTGCACGAGATGACCGATGCTTTGGCGCTGTCATCGGATTATGAAGCGCGGCGCGCGGAGATTGCAAAGTGGAACGCAGCCAACCCGATCTTGAAGAAAGGGATCGCGCTGACACCTGTGAAGTTTGGGATTTCATTTACTCTGACCCACCTTAATCAAGCTGGTGCGTTGGTGCATGTCTATTCTGACGGCTCCGTTCATATGAACCACGGCGGCACAGAGATGGGCCAAGGTCTATTCCAGAAAATTGCGCAAGTCGCAGCAACGCGCTTCGGGATTGACGTAAGTGACGTCAAAATCACTGCGACGGACACAGGCAAAGTGCCCAACACATCAGCGACGGCTGCCTCATCTGGGTCTGACCTAAACGGAATGGCCGTGAAAGATGCGTGCGACAAGATCCGCGCCCGTTTGAGCGCGTTTCTGGCAGAGCATCATGGGGTTGATATCGATAGCATCACGTTTGAAAATAGTCGAGTTCATGTGACTGATCACGATTACAGCTTTGCCGAAGTTGCAGCCCTTGCCTATCAAAACCGGATTCCCCTATCTGCCACAGGCTTTTACAAAACGCCCAAGGTCGCGTGGGATCGTATCAAAGGCGACGGGAGGCCGTTTTTTTACTTCGCCTATGGTACCTCAGTCAGCGAGGTCGTGATTGACACGCTCACGGGGGAAAACCGTATTTTGCGCACTGACATATTGCATGATGCAGGCGCGTCCTTGAACCCTGCTCTCGACATCGGGCAGGTTGAGGGCGGCTATGTCCAAGGCGCGGGTTGGCTGACCATGGAAGAGCTAATCTGGGACGACACAGGCCGTTTGCGCACTCATGCGCCTTCTACCTACAAGATCCCTGCTTGTTCGGATCGGCCGGATATTTTCAATGTCTCGCTTTGGAGTGGCCGTAACCCTGAAGCGACGATTTACCGTTCCAAAGCTGTGGGTGAACCGCCGTTCATGCATGGCATTTCCGCGCTCATGGCAATTTCCGATGCGATTGGGGCCTGTGGAACAGGTTATCCTTCCCTGGATGCGCCCGCAACGCCAGAGCGAATTTTGAAGACCATCGAGCAGGTGCGCCATGGGGTTTAACCTCAACACCTTGCGTGACGCTGTTGCGAAACATGGGCGCGTAGCCCGTGTCGTGATCGCGGATGTGAAAGGGTCGTCCCCGCGTGAAGTCGGCGCTGCCATGCTTGTGTGGCAAGGCGGGCAAAGCGGAACCATTGGTGGCGGAGTTCTGGAATTTGAGCTGGCGAAAAGGGCGTTGCAAGTTGAAGGCACAAAACTGTCCCAGCATGCGCTTGGTCCTGAAATGGGCCAATGTTGCGGTGGTGCGGTTCAAATTGTGACGGAGGTTTTCGATGCCTCAATCCTCCCCGAGAGTACGGATGGCATAGTTGCCCGCGCCGTCGATGGATCTACAACCCCACCGCTCCGCGTGCAGAAAATACTGACTGAAGCAAGCAATGCTAGGCAATCACCCGATTCACAACTTTGCCAAGGATGGTTCATTGAACCTGAGCATCGCGCACATCGCAAGCTTTGGATTTGGGGCGCTGGTCACGTGGGGCGCGCTTTGGTGCACACGCTGTCGCCGATGCCAGACTTCGCGATCACTTGGGTCGATACAAACACGGCTCGCTTCCCCGACACCATCTCCGACACTGTCATACACATCCCAACCCATTCCCCCGCACAGCTTGTCACGCACGCACCCCCAGATGCAGAACATGTCATCCTCACCTATTCGCATGCGCTTGATCTTGAACTCTGTCACCAACTTCTGGGCCACGACTTTGCTTTTGCAGGGTTGATCGGGTCCAAAAGCAAATGGGCGCGGTTTCGCAAACGTTTGAACACGCTCGGCCACACAGATGCGCAAATTTCACGCATAACTTGCCCGATTGGCGACCCAGCACTTGGCAAACACCCGCAGGCTATTGCGGTTGGGGTCACAGCCTCTTTATTGAGGGTCTCAAATACGCTCGCCCAAACACAAAGGAGCTTCGCGTGACACAACCTTTGCTACGTCTCACAGGTTTGACCAAAGCCTATCCCGGCGTTGTCGCCAATAGCGATGTCTCTTTTGATATTTTTGCGGGTGAAGTGCATGCATTGCTGGGTGAAAACGGGGCTGGCAAGTCGACGCTGGTCAAGATGATCTATGGCTTAGTGAAACCAGATACGGGCAGCATGGCATTGAATGACGCGCCTTTTGCGCCCCCTGCGCCGAGTGCTGCGCGTCAGTCCGGCGTTGCGATGGTCTTTCAACATTTCTCTCTGTTTGAGGCGCTCAATGTAGCAGAGAACATCGCACTGGGAATGGAAAACGCCCCCAGACAGCGTGACTTAGCGGCGAAGATCAAAGAGGTCTCCCATCAATATGGCTTGCCGCTGGACCCCTACATGCGAGTCGGTGATCTCTCGGCGGGAGAGCGGCAACGTGTTGAAATCATTCGCTGCCTTTTGCAAAATCCGAAATTACTGATCATGGATGAACCTACCTCGGTGCTGACGCCGCAAGAGGTGGAAATCCTGTTCAAGACCCTGCGTCAGCTGAAATCCGAAGGCACGGCGATCCTCTATATCTCGCACAAGCTTGAGGAAATTCGCAGCCTCTGTGACACAGCCACAATCTTGCGTTTGGGTAAGAAGGTTGCGACCTGCACGCCCGCTGACACCAGCGCGAAAGAGCTCGCGGAGATGATGGTTGGCGAGACGCTGCATGTGCCCGAACGTGTTGCTGGCAACTTTGGAGACGTTTTGCTGAACGTGCAAAACCTGTCGCTGCCCGCGCCAAGCGAGTTTGGGACCGCACTGAAGGACGTAAATTTTGAGGTCCGCGCAGGCGAGATCCTCGGAATCGGTGGCGTGGCTGGCAACGGTCAGGACGAATTACTTGGGGCGTTGTCAGGTGAAGTGTCGAGCAAGGATGCCGTTGGCCTGCGTGGGCGCGACATTAGCAAACTTGGCCCTCAACAAAGGCGTGCCTTGGGTGTGTTGGCTGCGCCAGAAGAACGTCTGGGGCACGCGGCCGTGCCTGATATGAGCCTTACTGAAAATGCATTGCTCTCAGCGGCAGTGCGCAAGGATATGATGCGCTCTGGCTTTTTGAATTGGGGCAAAGCAAAAGACTACGCGCAAGAGGTGATCGAGGCCTTCGACGTGCGCACACCCGGGCCTGCCAACGCCGCGCGCTCCTTGTCTGGAGGGAACTTGCAGAAGTTCGTAATCGGACGAGAGGTCTTACAAGACCCTGACGTACTTATCGTGAACCAGCCCACTTGGGGCGTTGACGCCGCCGCAGCTGCAGCCATCCGTCAATCACTGATGGATCTTGCTGCAAAGGGGGCCGCACTCATCGTGATCTCTCAGGATTTGGACGAACTCATGGAAATATCAAATCACTTCGTCGCCTTGAATGAAGGCCGCTTGTCCGCCATTCGCCCTGTGCAGGGCCTAAGCGTTGAAGAGATCGGATTGATGATGGGCGGTGTGCATTCCGGCGTCGAGGGCACCGCATGATCCGCCTCGAGAAACGCGCGCAGCCAAGCCAGTTCTGGACCTTTGCCACCCCTTTCCTTGCCGTCATTATGACGATGATTGTCGGTGGCATCATGTTTGCAGCCCTTGGCAGCGATCCTTTTGAAGCGATCCGCACTATCTTTTGGGATCCTTTGTTCAGCGAACAGTTCGCCGCCTATTCACGTCCGCAACTGCTGGTGAAAGCAGGCCCTTTGATCTTGATCGCGATTGGGCTGTCCCTCGGCTTCAAGGCGGGCATTTGGAACATTGGTGCGGAAGGGCAATACATCATGGGTGCCATTTGTGGCGCGGGCATGGGATTGGCGTTCTACCCGTCGGAAAGCTTTTTGATCTTCCCGTTGATGATTCTCACAGGTGCGCTTGGGGGTTGGGCCTGGGCGATGATCCCAGCGGTCCTTAAGGTCCGCTTTGGCACCAATGAGATCCTTGTGTCCTTGATGTTGGTCTATGTTGCAGAGAACCTGCTGGCCTCTGTGTCTTCAGGTTTGTTGAAGAACCCTGATGGCATGGGCTTCCCGGGCAGTCGCAATTTGCAGCAATACCCAGCAGCCGCGAACCTTGAAATTTTCCAAGGTACGGGCATGCATTGGGGTGTCTTGAGCGCTTTTATAGCGGTTATCTTTGCTTACGTTTTGCTATCTCGCCACATGTTCGGCTTTCAAATACGCCTGACTGGGGAGGCCCCACGCGCGGCGCGTTTTGCGGGGGTTAACACGACGCACATCGTATTTCTTTGCCTTGGCCTTGCGGGGGCGCTTGCCGGCATGGCGGGCATGTTCGAGGTGTCTGGCCCTGCGGGTCAAATCACCATCGACTTCAATTCGGGCTATGGTTTCACTGCGATCATCGTCGCGTTCTTGGGTCGCTTGCACCCCATTGGCATCCTCTTCGCAGGTTTACTCATGGCGCTTACCTACATCGGCGGTGAACTCGCATCGCTCATGCTTGGTATTCCATCGGCGGCGATCCAACTGTTCCAAGGCATGCTGTTGTTCTTCTTGTTGGCCACAGATGTGTTCATCAATTTCCGCGTAAGAATTGGCCAAGGACACGTCGCATGATTCATAATCTTAAGATGCAACTGCTGATGGGCACCTTTATGGGTGCAATGATGTTGATGATGCTACACGGCTTTTTGACAGGTGAAGCGAACGCCTTCAGCTGGGCTACTGCAGTGTTTGTTGGTGCTCATATCGTTGTTGTTTTGCTTGCCGTTAGTGTTGTTTCGTTTGGCCTGACGCGGTTCGCTTGGATTAAGAAAATCACCGACAGATTACATCGCCCGTCCACAAAACATGTGCTTGTTATGCTGCTCAGTGCTGGCTTTACTGCGTTGTTCATCCACCTTTTGCACGTGAGTTTCTAATGGATCTTTCCTCCATCAACCCCGTCTTGTTGGTCGCGTCGCTTATGGTCTCAGCGACGCCCATTCTACTGGCCGCGCTTGGCGAACTTGTTGTCGAAAAGTCAGGCGTTCTGAACCTTGGCGTTGAGGGCATGATGATCACAGGTGCGATCTGTGGATTTGCGATTGGTGTCAACACAGGCTCGCCCGTTCTGGGCTTTATGTTCGCAGCGTTTTGCGGGGCTTTGCTGTCGCTCGCTTTTGGCATTCTCACGCAATATCTGCTCTCAAACCAAGTTGCGACGGGCCTGGGTCTTACGCTTGTTGGGCTTGGTCTAAGCTCCCTTATCGGCAAGCCTTACGAGGGCATCAAATCGCCAACCTTGCAAAAGATGGAGCTTCCTTTTCTTTCCGATCTTCCAATCGTTGGCCCGATGCTGTTTTCGCACGATCCGATGGTCTACCTGTCTGTTGTTCTAGTCGCCCTGACATGGGCCGTTTTGAAATTCACCCGTGCGGGACTGATCCTGCGCGCTGTTGGTGAAAGCCACGACGCGGCGCATGCGCTTGGGTATAAAGTCGTGCGCATACGGATTATGGCGATCCTGTTTGGCGGCGCATGCGCGGGACTTGCAGGGGCCTACATCAGCCTTGTGCGCGTGCCGCAATGGACTGAAGGGATGACCGCGGGTGCAGGTTGGATTGCGTTAGCCATCGTGGTGTTCGCCAGCTGGAAGCCTTGGCGCATCCTGATAGGTGCCTATCTTTTCGGCGGAGTCACTGTTTTACAGCTGAATCTACAAGCTGCGGGGGCCAAGGTTCCCATCGAGGTCTTGTCGATGTCGCCCTATCTGATAACTATCGCTGTGCTTGTAATAATCTCTGCGCGCGGGAATCATGGTGCTCCTGCCGCATTGGGCAAAATTTTCCACGCCTCTCGTTAAGAGCGGCAGAACACAACATCCACAGGGGGATGCATTCTATGAACCGCAGAACACTTCTCGCGACGGCGACAGCTGTAGCATTGGCAATGACAGGATCTGCTTTCGCAGACGGTCACGCAAAAACCAAAGTTGGCTTTGTTTTCGTTGGCCCAGTTGGCGACGGCGGCTGGACATATGAGCACAACAAAGGCCGTCTCGCAGTTGAAGCGGAATTCGGCGATAAGGTCGAAACAGTCTTTCAGGAAAGCGTTCCTGAAGGTGCAGACGCAGAACGCGTGATGTCACAAATGGCGCTCTCTGGCGCGGATCTGATCTTCACGACCTCGTTCGGGTACATGGACCCTACGATCAACGTAGCGAAGAAATTCCCAGACGTGAAATTCGAGCACGCGACAGGCTACAAGCAAGCCGACAACGTGTCTGTTTACTCTGCACGTTTCTATGAAGGCCGCGCAGTTCAGGGCCACATCGCAGGCAAGATGACGAAAACCAACAAAGTTGGCTACATTGCGTCCTTCCCGATCCCAGAAGTTATTCGCGGCATCAACTCCGCGTATATCCACGCCAAGCGCGTGAACCCTGACGTAGAGTTCTCTATCGTTTGGGCCTACACGTGGTTTGATCCTGCAAAAGAAGCAGACGCAGCCCAAGCGCTGATCGAGCAAGGCGCAGACGTAATCTTGCAGCACACAGATTCCACCGCTCCTCAGGCCGCCGCGGAAGCCGCTGGCAACGTCGTTACATTCGGTCAGGCGTCAGACATGGCAGAGTTCGGACCATTCCCGCGCGTCTCCTCCATCATCGACGATTGGGCACCCTACTACATCGCACGTACTCAAGCGGTCATGGACGGCACATGGGCAAGCACATCTACATGGGATGGTATCGGCGCTGGCATGGTTGCTATCGGTGAAATCTCCGACGCAGTTCCTGCAGATGTGAAAGCAGAAGCACTGGCAATGGTCGCAGCTTTGGGCGATGGTAGCTACCACGCGTTCACAGGCCCGATTAACAAGCAGGACGGTTCTGCATGGTTGGCTGAAGGTGAAACAGCAGATGACGGCACATTGGCTGGCATGTCCTTCTACGTTGAAGGCATCACAGGCGACATTCCGAACTGATTTTTATTGGTTAAGGTATCGAGGCCTCACTCAGAAATGAGTGGGGCCTTTTCGTTTCTAAGGCGCAAATTGCGCGAGCCAAACCGTATGCCCGCTACATGTTGGATCCTCAATGACATGCTCAATCACTTTAAATCCATTCTCCGCGAGCAAAGCCCGATATTCATCTGGATCTAGGCTGGCATGATAAAGCGCCTCACCCTCAAATTCACCTAAGGCTTCGCCACAACTTACCCCAGAGGTAAACATCAGCGCGGCTCTTGGTCGTGCGTGCTTGCGATAAATCGCAAATATCTTGCGTTGATCCTGAGCCGTGAGATGAAACGCACTGTTCCACGCCACAATCCCATCAAACGTCTCATCCAAATCAAGCAGACGCATATCGTCCACATGAAATGCCGCTTCAGGAACATTCAAACGCGCAATCTCGATCAATTCAGGTGAAGCATCTACCGCCGTCAGCTCGGAACACTTCTACGATAAATACTGCGCAAACGGTGCGCCTGCGCCGCAACCAACGTCAAGGAGCGTCGCATCTTTCACTGCTACGCTTAAGAAACGATCAAGCCAACTTTGCTCGAACAATTGCGTGCTGCGCCGCTGGATCCAGGCATTCGCGTGGCGATGATAAAGCCCGATGATATCTTTGTGCGCGTCACTCATTGCCACGAACATATGCACTTGGACTAAAACTGCCAAGCCGCCCAGCATCTCGCGCTTCGCAAGATGCGGACACTCGCACGCGACGCATTGCATCCGCATCATACGAAGCTTGGATTGAACGCTGCTTAAATGCTCGCTTAAATTTCGACTATCACAACGCAGAAGGAACATCACGATGGCAACATTTATTTCAAACGTCCCAATCTGGGTCCTCCCACTGTTCATAGTGCTCTTCATCGTCGGCCTGCGCGCCAGCAAGAACCGCAGCGTGCCAATCTTGTTGATCTATTCGCTGCCACTGTTGGGCCTTCTAACCCTGCGCAATATCACCTCGCTTGCGCCGCCAATATGGCTCTGGACTTTCGCTGCCGTGACATATGCCTCAGGGATCGCAATTGGCATGCGACTCCAACACGGCTGGATCGTGGCGCGCTACGAGCAGTTTGCACAAGTCAAAGGCGAATGGGCCACCATAACCGCGATGATGATCGTCTTTGCCACAGGGTTTGTGAACAGGTTTCTCGGCGCCACGATGCCCGCCCTTACCCAAACAGCTGTGTTCCTCACAGGCTTCGTCGCAATCAATTGCCTCGCCTCCAGCCATTTCTTGGGTCGCGCCATCACAACCCTGCGCATGCCTGTCAACCAGTCCTGATCCCCCTTTTCATGAGCACGCATGCATGCCACTCTCGCGCCAAGATAGAGCCGTTTGAAAGTGTACGCATGACTCGACACCTCCCCCCGACCGCCAGTATCGCAGAGCAAATGCAGGATGGCCGCTTGGTCGCGCCTTCTGCGAGCAACAACATGGATTTGATCAGCCAAGTCCTACGTGATGTCGCCCCCAAACAAGGCCACGCGGTCGAACTGGCCAGCGGCACAGGCCAACACTGCGTGGCTTTCGCCAAAGCCTGTCCTGCCCTCACTTGGGTGCCCACGGACATCGACAACGCGCGCCTTGCATCCATCGGGATCTACGTGAGCGAAGCACAGTTGGATAACCTGACACTCCCCGTGCGCTTGGACGCAACCCAAGCAGGGTGGAGCACGTCCACTGGCCCCCTTGATGTGATCGTGCTCGTCAATTTGCTGCACCTCATCAGCGAAGTCGAAGCGCGCACCGTGATAAACGAAGTCGCCAAAGCGCTCGCGCCGGGCGGCGTGTTCTTGCTCTATGGGCCGTTCATGCGCGGGGGTGAGTTGACGTCCGAGGGCGATGAGCGTTTTCATGAAAGCTTGATCAACACAGACGCTGAGATTGGGTATAAAGGTGATTTCGATGTGATCGACTGGGCGCAAACAGCCGGACTTGACGCCGCACAAATTCTTGAAATGCCCGCAAATAATTTGAGCCTCGTATTTAGTAAACCGGAGTAACCTTATGACTTTGACCCGCCGCGCCACGCTCGCGGGTTTGGCGAGCTTGCCGATGCTCTTCGCGCCATCCTTATTGCTCGCACGCTCCAAATTCAAAGATCGCGATCCCGTTAATTTCGGTCGTGGCGGTCCGTCAACGTTTCCCGTCCACGGCATCGACGCTGCGCGCTTTCAGGGCGAGATGAATTGGAAACAGATACGTCGCCAAGGCATCAAATTCGCGTGGCTAAAGGCGACCGAGGGCGGTGATTTACTTGATCCCGAATTCAAACGGAACTGGCGCGCGGCCAAACGTGCGCGCGTGCCTGTTGGGGCCTATCATTTCTACTACTTCTGCACCGATCCTGACACGCAGGCCAAGAATTTCATCAAAAACGTCCCGCGCCTGCGTGGTGGCATGCCACCTGTGCTGGATCTGGAATGGAACCCATTTTCACCAACCTGCACGTTGCGCCCGCCTGCGGCCGAGGTCCGTCGCGTAGCCAATCGGTTTATCAAAATTGTCGAGCGTCATTACCAAACCCGCGTCGTCGTTTACACCGCTCCTGATTTCTGGGAACGCAACGATGTTGCACGCTTGAAGCGCGACCTCTGGCTCCGCTCCACCGCTCAGCACGTGGAAAAGCGCTACGGCGTCAAAGGTTGGCAGTTCTGGCAATACACAGCGACTGGAGTTCTTGACGGGATCGAAAAAGAAGTCGACCTCGATTGCTTCAACGGCTCGGAAGCGCAGTGGAAACAATGGCGCAAAGCCCACGCCGTGCGTTAATCGCCGAACGATTTAGCAAGATACTCTTGGTAGGGCTTCGGCAACTCATCCGTGACGCCATATCAAAGCGCAGTTACGACCGACAGACCAAAGACTACACCAATGAGGGGCAGTGCTTTGTGCAAAACGTGTGCGGGGGCGGGCCAAATTGCAAACCGTGCAGCTGTGACGATATGGGTAAAAACTGCAACAATTCCGAGCAGATAGTACGGAAAAAGTACAAGCCATAAGGTAAACCGCTGACCACACCTGCCGCGAAATAGGTCGTTGTTTCAAAGTTATAGCTGATCCGCGCCATGACAATCGCACCAAGATGCTGAAGCAGGAACAAAACGATGTAGCCGCCTGAAATCACCTGCGCCCAAGCCCAAGACCCCTTTGGCTTGCCGCGTTTCAGGATTAGGGAAACGCCCAAAATGATCTGCGCTGCAAACAACGCAAACAACGGATATTCAACAAAACCAAGCCTGTAAAATTGGCGAAGCGTCTCCATCAAAGCGAGGTGGCTTTCGCGCCCCAGTAGTAGAACTGAATGATTGGCAAAGTGCAGCAGAATGAAAATTCTAAGAATTTTCGCGTTGAGCCTGTGAAGGTTTCTTAGGGACATCTCGCTCCCTAACGATATAGAATGTTTACGAAATCACAGCGCGGTGGCAATTGCTAAAGTGTCGCATGAAAAAAGGGCGGCCTAAGCCACCCTTTCAAACTTTTAGAAATTTCAAGTCGGCGTTACCCGTCGACGCGGATCGTTGTGTTTTTCGGATCATATGGGCTGTCCTCAACGATCTCTGCATCCCAAAGCTGGTTCAGCATTTTGACCTTCAACTTTTGACCAACCACAGCCAGTTCAGGTGATACATAGCCCATGCCGATAGACTTGGTGAACGCCACAGAATATCCGCCAGAGGTCAAACGTCCGACCTTGGTGTCCACATCATACAGCGCCTCTCGGCCCCATGGATCCGCATCGCTCGGTCCATCAATCAACAGCGTCACACATTTGGACCGCACACCAAGCGCTTCCATTTCTACTTTGCCGTTGAACTCTTTGCTCAGATCAATAAAACGCGGCAAATCTGCTTCCGCAGGTGTCGCATCTCGGCCAAGCTCATTGCCAAACGCGCGGTAGGATTTCTCCTGACGCAACCAGTTTTGCGCACGCGCGCCAACCAGCTTCATCCCATGCGGTTCACCCGCTTTTTCAAGCAGATCGAATAGGTAGTTCTGCATTTCCATCGGATGATGCAACTCCCAGCCCAGCTCGCCTGTGTAAGCAACACGGATCGCATTCACGGGGCACATGCCAAGCTCGATCTGACGCGCAGACAGCCATGGGAATCGCTTGTTGCTAAGCGCAGTCGCAGGGTCAGCGTCCTTGATCACAGCATTCAGCACATCACGCGACTTCGGCCCTGCAATCGCGAAGACGCCCCATTGCGTGGTCACATCTTGGATCTCAATATAGCCAAATTCGCGCGCCTTATCTTCAGCAGATTTGCGCAAGAAATCAGCATCATACGCGGTCCACGCACCCGCAGAGACGAGATAATAGTTGTCTTCACCATTGCGCACGATCGTATATTCCGTGCGCGTCGTTCCCGCCGCAGTCAGCGCATAGGTCAGGTTAATGCGACCAATCTTTGGCAGCTTGTTACATGTGAACCAATCAAGAAACGCCGTCGCACCCGGTCCTTTAACCACGTGTTTGGTGAACGCGGTTGCATCAATTAGACCAACGCCTTCACGGATTGCTTTGGCTTCCTCAACCGCATGATCCCACCACGCGCCACGACGGAAAGAACGCCCATCATGGTCAAAATTATCAGGTGCATCCAAAGGCCCATAGTAGTTTGGACGCTCCCACCCATTCACAAACCCGAACTGTGCGCCGCGTGCCTTTTGGCGATCATATGCAGGTGCTGTACGTAGCGGACGACACGCAGGGCGCTCTTCGTCAGGGTGGTGCAATACATAGACGTGATCGTAGCATTCTTCGTTCTTGCGCGCTGCGAATTCCGTGGTCATCCAATCGCCGTAGCGCTTGGGATCGAGCGAGGCCATGTCGATCTTTGCCTCCCCCTCGACCATCATCTGCGCGAGGTAATAGCCGGTGCCACCCGCCGCCGTGATGCCAAAGGAAAAGCCCTCAGCCAGCCACATATTGCGCAAGCCCGGCGCTGGTCCGACCAATGGATTGCCATCAGGCGTGTAGCAAATTGGACCGTTGAAATCATCCTTGAGACCGCTCTCCTCGCAAGACGGCATACGGTGAATCATTGACATGTATTGATCTTCGATCCGATCCAGGTCGAGCGGGAAGAGGTCCGCGCGGAAACTATCCGGCACACCGTGTTCAAACACCGCCGGAGCGTTCTTCTCATAGACGCCAAGAATCCAACCGCCGCGTTCTTCACGCACATAGCTCTGCGCGTCCGCATCGCGGATAACAGGATGCTCTGGGTTCCCTCCCGCGCGCCAAGCCTGAAGCGAAGGATCAACGTCCGTCACGATAAACTGGTGCTCAACGGGAATCGCAGGGATCTTGATCCCCAGCATTTTTGCCGTGCGCTGCGCGTGGTTGCCAGAGGCGGTCACAACATGTTCCGCCGTAATCACAACTTGCTCGTCAGAGGCAATCAGGTTGCCCCCCTTTTCGATCATCTTGGAACAGTTCACATTCCAATGCGTGCCCGTCCATTCAAAGCTGTCCGATTGCAAACGACGAACAATCTCAACCCCGCGTTGACGCGCGCCCTTGGCCATCGCCATCGTCACATCGGCAGGGTTAATGTAGCCGTCCGTCGCATGATAAAGCGCGCCCTCAAGCGTCTCTGTGTTGATCAAAGGCCAACGCGCTTTGATCTCGTCAGGTGTCAGAAATTCATACGGCACACCACAAGTTTCAGCGGTTGAGGCATAGACCATATACTCGTCCATACGCTCTTTGGTCTGCGCCATGCGCAAGTTACCAACGACAGCGAAACCGGCGTTCAGCCCTGTTTCGGCCTCAAGCTCTTTATAGAAATCGACCGAATACTGATGAATATGCGTTGTTGCGAAGCTCATATTGAACAAGGGTAACAAGCCAGCAGCATGCCACGTGGAACCAGATGTTAATTCGTCACGCTCCAAGAGCATGACATCGTCCCAGCCCGCTTTGGCCAAGTGATAGGCAATCGAAGTTCCGACGGCACCCCCGCCGACAACCAAAGCTTTGACATTTGTTTTCATGTGCCGCGACTCCAAAAGAACGGTAATTGCAGGAGTTGTGCCAAATACGCGCACGTTGCGCGATGTCCAGCCGACTTAAAACTGCAAGTTTACGACTTTTGGTGAGATAAGCGTCAGTTATCGACCCTGCAAAACGAAACACCACCGCAACCGTTGCTTTTACGGCGGTTTGATTTGGCCCCCCCGCTTAAACGGTTCACACGGATCTTCGGCTCCTCTTGCTTTGCAGCTTGCGGTTTACTCCGCTCACGCCCGGTAGATGCGTTCGACAAAGACGGCAAACCGGTGATCCCAAGCGACGCGCGCGCCTCTTCCACTTCCTGCTGCAACGCTAAGGACATGGTGCCCAACTCGCGCACTTGTTCAGCAGTCGGTTTGGCCAAAATGACCTATGGCGCATCTTGAATATTATAGGTCAAACTTGATTTACCGCTTTCGTAACTGCCACCATTGGCGACAAGCAGCATCGAGTTGCGATAGCTTTCTTGGATCACTGTTCTAAGATCTTCAGTGTTGCCCGACCCGATCGGCGCAAAAACAGGTTGGCCATTTTTCTCGCCAATTTGAATTTTCGGCGCTTTCGACACAAACATATCGCGAATCGCAAAGCCGCGCTGCAAGGTCAACAAAACGCGCGCCTCGGCATAAAGCATCGACATCGCATTCACGACGTCTTGCTCTGTGACATTGATCGGGATTTGATGTCCGTTTCGGATATACGGCATCGGCATGGAGAGCAGATTGTTCATGCTTTCAAAATCAATCGCATGCAAAATTTCGCAGGTAGACGCCTGTGACGCATTCGCATGGACGCGCAGTTGCACTTCCTCATCAAGGCCGATTTTGGCACGAATGATCCGATAGTGCGTCGCAAGGTCCGTGCTCACAACCATGTTGCTCTGCCCACGCAATTCAACAAAGCCAACGCCGCTTATGACCGAATAGCCAAATAACTTTGCAGGCTGGTTCATTTTAGAAACCACAGAGTTCATTTCAGCCTTCGCAAGACCTGCCATGGACTTCTGATTTGAAGCTAGTTTCAGACGCATCTCGATGAAAACCGTCTCTTCGCCTCGCTCATACAGCCAAGAGCGGGTCGCAACATCTTCTATAAATTCGTCCGCACTTTGGCCCTTCATCATGTTTCTAACGCCTTTGGGCGTCGGACTCGCACTAACCCCACTCGTATCTTTGCGTGCTTTGGCGAGGTAATTGTCGGTTTCGCTCCAATCACCACCCCTTAAGGACCTATTAAAATTGGGCACAATCGAGGTGTTGTCGCCTTCATCAAAGCCGCGACGTTGCCAGCCTTCGGGCGCTTCAGGCAAGAAATTTCTTGTGGGTTTTTTCCATGCCGAGACACGAATTTTTCATTCACCGCAGCCGTCTTTTCGGCTTTAGCTTGGGTAATGCGCGCGCTGATCGAATTTATATAGCCACTCATACCGAACTCAAGCACCGGCTTATCCGCACGGCTCGCTTGCAATTGCGCATCAAGGCCAAGACCCACACAAGCCAAAAGTCCAAAAATCCGATCAAGAAATAATTCGGCATATCCATGCTCCGCTCAAAATTCCCCTAAGGGCTATATTGGGAGTGCGGCAACATTTTGCTCAGCGCGGGGCCTTCAAATGGCTTAACGTCTCAACATCAATCACCTTTGATGCGTAGAGGCACGCGATGTTTCAGGTTCAGACCTTACCTCTGACGCACCCTCTTGCTCAGGAGCATTTAACGTTTCGGAAATACGATCCAACTTCGCTTTCGTCTCTTTGACCTTTTGCGCAAAATTCGACGCGCGCATCGCTTCATTCGTAATGCAATACCTATTGAGCGGTGCGGTTGCCATTGAGACACCCTGCGCACCGACCGTGGATATGACCCCACGCTTAAGCAACATACCGTTCAATTCCGTCGCAATGGCACTGTCCACACGCAACAATCGTTGCAACATCGCAGGCGAACAACGGTTATGCGCCCGCGCCAAAAGCTTGGCATTGGCATAGTGCGAGGCAGCGGTTGGCGCAGCACTCACAGGCGCAAGCGACCCAGCAGCAGGCATTGCGGGTGCCGCAAACAAAGCAGCGATCGAAGCTGTAAAAGTTCGTCTGTTCATATCATCGACATAGTATTGCGAATGGCTCGCAACAAGGTCACACGTCAATTTCGAAGCGAATTACCCGGCTTCATCTTACTGATAAACTCAAATTTTCCTGCGCTCTACTCACCCAAAGCGACGCCTTCTCGGCGCGGATCAGCCCCACCTAACAAGCTTTCGCCAATCGAAATCGCATGCAAACCAGAATTCAGATCACGCACTTTAATCTCATAGCCAAGCGCTTCCAGTTCTGGCCCCATCGCCTCCATCGCGCTACCGGCTTCCAGATCATATGTACCAAATCGGTTCACAGCATGACCCAGTGAAACAGCCGCTTGCACATCCATGCCCCAATCGAGATGCGCGATAATCATCTTTGCAACATAGCCAATGATCCTGCTACCACCCGGACTTCCCACGACCAGCACAGGCTTGCCGTCTTTCAAGACAATCGTCGGTGCCATAGAAGAGCGTGGCCGTTTGCCCGGCGCGACAGCATTGGCGATCAGAACGCCATCCTTATGGGTGCGAAAGGAGAAATCCGTCAGCTCATTGTTCAACAAAAATCCACCTACCATAAGGCGCGACCCAAACGCGTTCTCAATAGTCGTGGTCATGCTCAGCGCATTGCCATAGCTATCGACAATCGAGATATGCGAAGTCGAGGGCAGCTCAATACTCTGGTCATCGGCCCACATCATCGCATGATCAAATGCGGGCATTCCCGCACTAACAGAGCCAAGCGCAGGGCCACCATCAAGCGCCTCGGCGCGCAGGCTTAAATACTCGGGATCAACCAACCCTTTGACCGGCACAGGCACGAAATCACTATCCGCCATGTAGCGCCCACGATCCGCAAAAGCGAGCCGCGACGCATCCCCGATCAAGCGCCAGCTTTGCGGGTTTTCTGCGCCAAGGGCACTTAAGTCATACCCATCCAGCATTCCCAAGATTTGCCCAACCGTCAAAGCCCCAGACGACGGCGGCCCCATTCCGCAGACCTCATGCGCGCGGTACGTGACGCAAACAGAAGCACGCTCTTTCACCACATAGCCGCGCATATCGGCCAAGTTCAAAACACCGGGATTGCCGCTGGTGTTGCGCACAGTGCGCACAATATCGCGGGCAATATCACCATTGTAAAAATTCACAGTCCGGTTCTGCGCTAGATCCCGCAGCGTCTCTGCATAATCGGGATTGCGCAGAACTTTGCCCTCTTTCAAAGGTTCGCCCAAAGGATAGAAATAGGCAGCTGCACCCCCAAAGCGCACCAAGCGATCTGAATCGCGCGCAATCATCCCTGCCAAACGCTCCGACACTTTGAAGCCTCCAGCAGCCAAAGCGATGCCATCTTCAAACAGCGTATCCCATTTCTGATTGCCCCACTTTTGATGCGCGCGTTCCATCAACGCAGGCGTGCCAGGCACCCCGACAGAACGGCCGCCAACAACGGCATCCCAGAACTTCAAGGGCGCACCTGTGTCGTCCTGAAACAAACGTGGCGTCGCTTCAGAAGGAGCTGTTTCGCGACCATCTAACGTGGTCACTGCATCGCTTTCCCGATCATACCAAACCAAAAAAGCACCGCCGCCAAGACCCGAACTTTGCGGCTCTACCAAGCCTAAAACGGCCTGCACCGCGATCATCGCATCCGCCGCTGTGCCGCCGCGAGCGAGCACTCTGGCCCCCGCTTGCGATGCCAAAGGATTGGCCGCAACAATCATCCAATCCTGTGCCTCGACAGGCGTTCCTGCCAACTTGGCATTAAGCGAAATCGTGGTCTCTGGCTGCACTGCATCTGCGGCCTCCTGAGCGTGCAAAACAAAAGGCGCGAGCAGCGCCAATCCCGTTGATATCAACCTTTGGCGCATACTCTCATCTCCCCTAATTCGCTTTACAACATGCCCGGCACAACCTGATCCGGCGGGCGATGCCCATCCGCAAATGTCTTAATATTAATGATAACTTTCTCGCCCATTTCCAAGCGACCTTCCTGCGTGGCCGATCCCATATGCGGCAACAGAACAACGTTCGGCAAGCCTTGCAAATGCGGGTTCACTTCCGATCCATGCTCATAGACATCAAGACCCGCGCCCGCAATTTCGCCCGCTTTCACCATCCGCGTCATCGCGTTTTCGTCAATCACTTCACCGCGCGAGGTGTTCACCAAAACCGCGCTTGGCTTCATCAACTTAAGGCGACGCGCATTGAGCAAATGGAAAGTCGTAGGAGTATGAGGGCAATTCACAGAAATCACGTCCATACGCGCGACCATCTGATCAAGGCTCTCCCAATAGGTCGCCTCCAAGCTGTCTTCGACCTCAGCGCGCAAACGGCGACGATTATGATAATGAATTTGCATCCCGAACGCACGCGCACGCTGAGCCACCGCTTGCCCGATACGACCCATGCCTAAGATCCCTAGGCGACGTCCACCGACGCGACCACCGAGCAATGCAGTTGGGGCCCAGCCTTCCCACGCACCGGATTGCATCACGTTGAGCCCCTCTGGGATACGCCGCGTCACCGCCAGCAAAAGCGCCATCGTCATGTCAGCCGTATCATCCGTCAAAACGCCCGGCGTGTTGGATACGAGCACACCTCTTTGGCGCGCAGTCGCAACATCAATGTGATCAACCCCGGCACCATAGTTCGCGATCAACTTCAAACGCGGCCCAGCCTGCGCCAGCAAACCCGCATCGATTTCGTCCGTTACTGTCGGCACCAGAATATCGGCGATTTTCATCGCATCCGCCAATTCAGCGCGCGTCATTGGCGTGTCATCATCGCGTAATGTCACATCAAACAGCTCTTTGATCCGCGTTTCCACTGCATCGGGTAGGCGTCGCGTCACGACAACACTCAAGCGTTCTGATGGCATCTTGCACTCCTTGCGTCTTTTCAAGCGATCCGTAGAGGTGCAGAGTGCCTAAAAGCGTCGGTCGCCACAAGAACTTAGACGCAATAATATTACGCAGTGAAAACACGGGCTCAGAAATGAAACCAATTGCAACGCTTTTGCGGGCTGGCCTACTTGCCCTCGTCGCCACGACTGCCAGCGCGTCAGAGCGCGGTGCAGTGACCAATCTGCCCCTGCCGCGCTTCGTCTCCCTCAAGGCGAGCGAAGGCAACGTACGCCGTGGGCCCTCACTGACCCATCGCATTGATTGGGTGTTTAAACGTCGCGATATGCCCCTCGAAATCACCGCGGAACACGGTCATTGGCGCCGTGTGCGAGACCGTGATGGTGTGGGCGGCTGGGTGCACTATTCCCTACTCTCGGGCACACGTTATGTGCTAATCGAACGAGATATGCTCGCGCTTTATCAACGCGCAGATCCGGCTACACCTGTGGTGGCGCGCCTAGAACTCGGTGTCATTGCGCGCCTTGGCAAATGTGGCCCCGAATGGTGCCGCTTGTCATCATCCGGCTACAAAGGCTGGGCCCCGAAACAATCCCTGTGGGGCGTTCAACCCGAAGAGCTTCGCGACTAACACTCTGCTCTTCCTATTTCCAAAATATCTTGGGGGGGGGGCTGGGTTACTAGTCCTCCTGCCTTTCGGATTGGCAAAGCCAATTCGAAACAAGACTTATCGACAATAACTTCCAGAGCGATGACGCGCCGTGTCAAAATGGAAATGATCCTGATGGTAGCGATCCGCATTCGGTCCCAAAACCGTGCCAAACGGGCCACAAGCCGCCTTGTGCATCCGCTTCAAAGCTGGCCCATTCTTCGTAGAGCGCCATCCCTTCAGCACGGTAATCACTTCATCATTCTTTAGCTTGATCCCGGACACATCAATCGCGCGGCCCTTACCGTGCTCTGAAATCTTCGCACTCTTTTTGTTGTTGCGCGTGCGGCACGCGTAATGCGCGGCGACCCGCAAGGACTTCACACCGCCACCACGATTGCCCAGCGCACGCTTAACACCCTTTTCAACCCACTTTTTCAAGGCCTTTGCAGTCCCGCAATCCATGATCGAGGATTGGCTCAAAACCACACCCGACACGGATCGCACCTTCACTGCATTTTTCACGCCACAACCACGAATACGGCCAGGCACAGCACCAACCACATCCCCTTGAATGGCAGGATCACCACACACGGCCCCCTTCGCGCGGGCGCGCTTGGCTTTGCGGCGCTCTCCCATAACCTTTTCTGCCAAACCCTTGGGCCGCGTCACGGGATACAAAGAATTCGGCAAACTCACCGCCGCAGAGGCCAGATTAATCTGCACGTCACGCCCCATCGCCTCTTCCTGCTCGGACACTGGCCGTAACTTGGGCCGATGCGGGAGCGCTGCTTTCAAAGACTCCAATGCTTTGACAGAAGGGCGCAATTTAGGCCGCGTCAAAACCGGGGCGGCCACTTCACCCCGCGCCAAAGGACGCATCGTTGCATCGGGTGCAATCGCGGCCGCAGGCAGAGCCAAACACCCGACAAACAGCACAGCAATCGATCGCTTCATGACTTCGATCGTCCAAAATTCGGGGCATCTGTATCTTGCCCGGCCTCAACAATACCGCGCCGGATCGCGCGCGTGCGGGTGAAATAGTCATGCAACATATCACCATCCTCCGTGCGGATTGCGCGTTGCAATGCAAAGAGCTCTTCCGTGAAGCGCCCCAAAATTTCCAACGTGGCGTCTTTGTTGTTTAAGAACACATCGCGCCACATGGTAGGGTCGGACGCTGCGATGCGGGTAAAGTCGCGAAAACCCGCCGCCGAATAGTTGATGACTTCGCTATCCGTCACGCGGCTGAGGTCATCCGCAACCCCGACCATTGTGTAAGCGATCAAATGTGGCGCATGGGAGGTCACGGCCAATACCAGATCATGATGATCCGCATCCATACGCGCGGTCTTAGATCCCATCGCTTGCCAAAGCGTCTCAATACGATCAACGGCGTTTGCGTTGTTTCCCTCAACAGGAACAATTAGAAACCAACGATCTTCAAAAAGCTCCGCGAAGCCAGAACGCGGGCCAGAATGCTCCGTCCCTGCAAGCGGATGCGAAGGGACAAAATGAACGCCTTCGGGAATATGTGGCGCGACGGCATCGACGATAGCACGCTTCACCGACCCAACGTCCGTGACAGTCGCACCCTGCTTCAAAGCTGGCGCAATCTCACGCGCCACACTATCCATTGCCCCTACAGGCACGCACAAAATAACAAGATCGGCACCCTCAACAGCCTCTACGGCGGTGTCATAAATACGATCGCACAGACCTATCTCACGCGCCGTCTCCCGCGTCTCGCTTGAGCGCGCGTAGCCCACGACTTCGCCTGCCAAACCATCACGTCTCATCGCCCAAAACAAAGAAGACGCAATCAAGCCAAGCCCTATCAACGCGACACGCTCATATAGCTGGCTCATCGAGCACCGCCTTTAAACTGCCCCACCGCATGAGCCACTTGGCGACACGAGGCTTCATCCCCAACCGTTATGCGCAATGCATTTGGCAGTTTATAGCCCTTAACACGACGCACAATCAGACCCTGACTTTGCAAGTATGTGTCACAGGTTTCCGCTTCTTCCTCACTGCCAAATCGCGCGAGTATGAAGTTCGCTAGGCTCACATCAGACGGGACCCCATGTGCGGCCAACGCATGTGCCAGCCAGTCGCGCCATTTCGCATTCGCTTCACGGCATTGCGTCACATAGACTTGATCTTGCACGGCGGCCAAAGCCGCGCGCAAAGCTGCATCATTCACATTAAACGGCCCACGCACGCGGTTCAGCACATCAATGATCGCTTTCGGAGCATAACCCCAGCCGACACGCAGTGCACCAAGGCCGTAAATCTTAGAGAACGTCCGCGTCATCACAACATTTTCACGTGCCTCAACCAAGGCCGCGCCACCATCATAACCCTCAACATATTCCGCATAAGCCCCATCCAGAACGAGGATCGCTTGTTCGGGGATACCCGCGGCCAAACGCTCGATCTCGGAAAGAGCAATCATAGTGCCTGTGGGATTGTTGGGATTGGCGATAAACACGAGCTTCGTCTTTTTCGTGCAAGCCGCAAGGATCGCATCCACATCCGTGATGCGACTTTGTTCTTTCACTTCAACAGGCTTTCCACCCGCAGCACGCGCAGAAATCGCGTACATCGCAAAGCCGTGTTCTGTGTGGATGACCTCGTCACCTTTGCCACAATAACACTGGCACAGAAACGCTATGATCTCGTCAGAACCGGCACCACAAATGATCCGCTCTGCATCCAGATCATGGACCTCGGCAATCGCATTGCGCAATTCGGCATGATCCGCAGACGGATATCGATGCAAAGAGCGTGCACCCGCCTCATAGGCTTTCACAGCCGTAGGGGACGGTCCAAACGGGTTCTCATTAGAGGACAGCTTAACCACATTGCTCACCCCCTCCACATGCGCAGCGCCGCCCTGATAGAGCGGCATGTCCATAATGCCTGCGCGGGGTTTGATCTTGCTCATAAGCGGTCTCCTTATGGGCGTTTTATCTTTGCAGGGACGGGAAGGCTAGCATGAAAGGTGGCTGTGCTCGCCTCAATTGCTAAGATCGCCAGACACAGCAATTCTTTACAGAGCAGATCTGCGCACGTACGTCCGCCTCGAGCCCAAACCGACCGATATGTTGTTGCTGAGTTGGCATTGTCACAAGCCGCGCTTTTCCGAAAGAACGTTGGCAACTTCTTCCGAGATATCCAGACGCAGTAGATACTTACCAGAAGCAAAAATAAAATTCGGTGTGTCGATATTTACAATGGAAAGAGTTTGCCGAAGATGAGTTCCTGATATTGGAATGTAATCAGAGTTCTCGCCTGAAAATTTGTTAAACATTCTGCCACCAAACCAATGACTTCGTCGGCTTACAGCCTTAGCTATTTGGTTGCGGAAATGCAGTATTTGAAGAAGACCTTCGATGCCGTGTGGGAATAAATCTGCCGCGTTACTTGCAGCGGAAAAGACTGAGCTCAGCCCTGCCGTGGCAGCCTGAGATGTGCCGTCTTGGGTTGGAGAAGGTCCCTCTAATATTTTCAAGATTGGCTTGCTCATTGAATAAGAAATGCCCAGCAATGGTACCTGCTCAACGGGGACTTCCTCCGCTTAGCGGTCATCAAAAAGAGGCTCTGACAATGATTGCGGCAGCACATATGCAAAGCCGCATCCAAAATACCCCCCCAAACGCAAAAGGCCCGCAACATGTGCGGGCCTCCCTAATTCTATCGCGAAGAACCTTAGTTCTGTGCGTAATATTCGATGACGAGATTTGGTTCCATCAGCACCGGATAAGGTACATCGGACAAACCTGGTGTGCGTGTGAATGTCGCCGTTAGCTTGGAGTGATCAACTTCCATGTAGTCAGGCACGTCACGCTCTGGAAGCTGAACCGCTTCAAGGATCGCAGCCATCTGCTTGGAACGATCGCGAACCTCTACAACGTCGCCTTCTTTGACGCGGTAGGATGCGATGTTCACTTTCTTGCCGTTCACACGGACGTGGCCGTGGTTCACGAACTGGCGTGCAGCGAAAATTGTTGGAACGAACTTCGCACGGTACACAACCGCGTCGAGACGGCGCTCCAGCAAGCCAACCAGGTTCTCGCCCGTATCGCCTTTAACACGATCCGCTTCTTTAAAGATTTTCTTGAACTGCTTCTCGGTCAAATCGCCGTAGTAGCCTTTCAATTTCTGCTTTGCACGCAGCTGAAGACCAAAGTCGGATACTTTGGCTTTACGACGCTGACCGTGCTGGCCGGGGCCATATTCACGACGATTCACTGGGGACTTCGGACGACCCCAGATGTTTTCGCCCATACGGCGGTCAATTTTATATTTGGCAGATGTACGCTTAGTCACAATCTGGATCCTTTCAAGTTTCAATTTTGAAAGGTGCTGTCCTTTGAACAATCCTGCACGTGAAGTAAAAGCAGAACGGTCCCGACAGGCATCCCCTTACGAGGGCCACCAACACCAATAACGGCGCGCATATAGAGGGGGTATGGACGAGTCAACAGCCCTGAGGGCTAGCGCACCAGCTTTTTACAGGCCGCGTGCCGTGGACACGTCACAAGATGGTCATTGATCATGCCAACCGCCTGCATGAAGGCATAAACGATTGTAGGGCCACAGAACTTGAACCCGCGTTTCTTAAGGTCTTTAGACACCTGCGTAGAGAGATTGGTAAAGGCGGGCACCTCTGCCAAGGTGGTCCATTCATTCTGAATCGGACTGCCCCCAACATAGTCCCAAAGATAGCGATCAAAGCCTTGCTCTTGCTCGATGCTTTGCCACACGCGCGCGTTGGTGATGGTGGCCGCTATCTTGCCGTGATGGCGGATAATCCCAGGATTTTGCAGTAAACGCTCGATATCTGCGTCGCCCCAACCTGCTACAATATTAGGATCGAAACCTGCGAACGCTTCGCGAAAATTCTCGCGCTTCTTGAGGATCGTTATCCAACTAAGACCCGCTTGAAACCCATCCAAGATTAGCTTCTCCCAAAGCGCGCGGCTGTCATATTCAGGCACACCCCAATCTGTGTCATGGTAATGAATGTAAATTTCTTCTGAATCCGCCCAGCCGCAAATTTCGCTCATCACCATACCCTCAATCTTGATTCATCTAATGTTCTAATAAACTTGGAACAAAATAGGAATGTTAAACTACTGGTAAGAGATTCGAGCCTATCAGTCGTCGAACCCAAGGAGAGCGGCCATGGCGTCTGAGCGCAAACGCAACAGGATTGATCCTCAGAGCAATGGCGATCCGCTTTCAGCGGCGGTGAGCCAGCGTGATCGCTCGGCTTTGGATATGGTGCGTACTGCATTGGACCATAAGCAGGTTATGCTGGCTTATCAGCCTGTCATGGCTTCAACGGGTGGTGTAGCGTTTTACGACGGCCTCATTCGCGTGCTGGATGAAACTGGACGTATCATCCCTGCGCGCGAATTTATTAACGTTATTGAAGAAACCGAAATGGGACGCATCATCGATTGCCTTGCCCTTGAAAAGGGTATGCGCGCGCTGAGCAAAAATCCAACGCTTCGCCTGTCTGTTAACATGTCTGCTCGCTCCATCGGCTACGGGCGCTGGAAAAAGGTGCTAGAACGTAATTTGCGCACGGACCCCACATTGGACGAACGCTTGATCATGGAGATAACCGAAACATCCGCCATGCTTGTACCGGAGCTGGTGATCTCCTTCATGGCAGAACTGCAAGAACGCGGCGTTTGCTTTGCGCTTAATGACTTTGGGGCTGGCTACACCTCGTTCAGGTATTTGCGCGACTTCTACTTTGATATGATCAAGATTGATGGCCAGTTTATCCGTGGCATTTCGAATGATCCAGACAACCAAGTGCTTGTGCAGGCGCTTGTCTCGGTTGCTCAGCATTTTGACATGTTCACTGTCGCAGAATTTGTCGAGAACGTGCAGGACGCGGAATTTCTGGCCCAGAACGGGATCGACTGCTTGCAAGGGTATTACTTCGGTGCACCCACAGTGCGCCCCCCTTGGGGCGAAACGAACAACGGCTTGCAAGCCAGAGCCTGATCTCGCGCGAGCCATGCACCCCATGCAACCCAGTCCCGATATCTTTGACTGAGACACCCTGTCCGTTTACAGATAATGCCCGCTCACGCTATTGACCTAACGGAATGCTGACCTGAGCAGAATCGCGCACCATCTCCACATGGGGTTGCGCGCAATTTATGCTAAGCTGGCCTCACCACGTCTGAGCACAAAGGGATCAAATGACAAATATCGTAATCGCATCCGCCGCCCGTACTGCCGTTGGCAGCTTTACGGGATCTTTCGCTAACACGCCTGCACATGATCTTGGTGCCACAATGCTGAAAGGCCTTGTCGAGCGCGCGGGCATCGATGCCGCTGACGTATCTGAGACAATCCTCGGCCAAGTCCTGACAGCCGGTCAGGGTCAAAACCCTGCGCGTCAAGCACATGTGAACGCGGGTCTACCAATCGAATCTTCCGCTTGGTCCATTAACCAGGTTTGCGGCTCCGGCCTTCGTGCCATTGCACTCGCCGCACAACACATTCAACTTGGAGATGCGTCTATTGTCGCTGCAGGCGGTCAAGAGAACATGTCCCTTAGCCCCCATGTTGCGCATCTGCGCGCGGGTCACAAAATGGGTGATATGAAGTACATCGATAGCATGATTCGCGACGGTCTTTGGGATGCCTTCAACGGTTATCACATGGGTCAAACCGCTGAAAACGTTGCTGAGCAATGGCAGATCAGCCGCGACATGCAGGATGCATTCGCTGTCGCGTCCCAAAACAAAGCAGAAGCGGCTCAGAATGCGGGCAAGTTCGCTGACGAAATCGTTCCTTTCGTGGTTAAGACGCGCAAGGGCGACATCATCGTCGATCAAGACGAATACATCCGTCACGGCGCAAACCTTGAGGCCATGGCGAAGATGCGGCCTGCGTTTATCAAAGATGGCTCTGTCACTGCAGCAAACGCATCCGGCTTGAACGATGGCGCAGCTGGCGCACTTTTGATGACGGCTGAGGAAGCAGATAAGCGCGGCATCGAGCCACTCGCACGCATCGCATCTTACGCGACTGCGGGTTTAGACCCATCCATCATGGGCGTTGGCCCGATCCACGCGTCCCGCAAAGCGCTGGAAAAAGCTGGCTGGAAGGCCGAGGAACTCGACCTTGTCGAAGCGAACGAAGCGTTTGCAGCGCAGGCATGTGCAGTGAACAAAGACATGGGCTGGAACCCCGAAGTCGTTAACGTCAACGGCGGTGCAATCGCGATTGGTCACCCAATCGGCGCATCCGGAGCGCGTATTCTCAACACGCTCCTATTCGAAATGAAGCGCCGGGACGCGAAGAAAGGTCTCGCAACGCTTTGCATCGGTGGCGGCATGGGCGTCGCTATGTGCCTCGAGCGCTTATAAATTTGGAGGTGAAGGGCGCAACGCAGTGCCCTTCACCTCCAACCCACATTTCTTCACGAAACATTATTGCTAAAACTGAATGTCGTTGGGTAACAAGATTACCGACGCAAATATGAATTGGAGACTACATCATGGGAAGAGTTGCACTCGTCACAGGCGGATCACGCGGCATCGGCGCGGCCATTTCGAAAAAACTACAGGCTGATGGTTTTACGGTCGCAGCCACATACGCCGGAAACGATGAAGCCGCAGCAGCTTTCACCGCTGAAACAGGCATCAAAACCTATAAGTGGAACGTCGCCAGCTATGAAGAAAGTGCCGCGGGCATTGCTCAGGTAACAGCAGACCTAGGCGCGATCGAAGTTGTTGTGGCAAACGCGGGCATCACAAAAGACGCCCCTTTCCACAAAATGACTCCAGAGATGTGGAACCAAGTCATCGACACCAACCTAACAGGTGTGTTCAACACGGTTCACCCAATCTGGCCTTCCATGCGTGAGAACAAGTTTGGCCGCGTCATTGTGATTTCCTCGATCAACGGTCAAAAAGGTCAGTTCGCACAAGTTAACTATGCGGCAACGAAGGCTGGCGACTTGGGCATCGTGAAATCCCTTGCACAAGAAGGCGCGCGCGCAGGCATCACAGCCAACGCAATCTGCCCGGGCTATATCGCAACAGAAATGGTTATGGCCGTTCCTGAGAAAGTCCGCGACAGCATCATCAGCCAGATCCCTGCAGGCCGCCTTGGTGAGCCAGAAGAAATTGCGCGTTGCGTCGCTTTCCTAGCGTCCGACGGCTCGGGTTTCATCAACGGCTCCACGATCTCCGCGAACGGTGCACAGTTCTTCGTCTAAGACGTTTACTGACCGACAACAAAAAAAGCCCCGAACATCGCGTCGGGGCTTTTCCTTATTCAATTCTTAAAGACGCGTTAAATGTGCTCATCCTCAAGATGCAGCTTCATATCGATAAGGACCTGCTGGATCGCGACCGTCTCTTTCAACAAGCGCTTCGCTTCATTCATCGTTATCACCCCGTCTTCGATGGAGATATTGTACTCCGCCATCAGCATCGCAAAACGTTGGCTCAGGGCAGTAACGTCCTGATTGACGCCACCTTTGTCATCTGAATTCTTGCGGCGTTCATCAAAGGATAAGGAAATCCCTTTAAGCTCCGCCAAAGCCGCTGTGATATGCGGATAAAAGGCCGCTTCTTCCAAAGCCGCGAGTGCATCTACTGGCATAAAGCTATCCGAATGCTCTTCATTATCGGAATAATAACGCCCGAACGTCGCCTTGGACTTACCTGTCAATTCGCACGCAGGTTCGATACCCACGTCCTTCACTAACGCTTCGGTATGCTTCTTAAGATAACTGCCTACACCGGCCATACGTCTACCCTCAAAGTCCCCAAGTGCATTTACGGGGAAGTTCCCAAAAACATTCCCGTTAATCCTTTCGCGGTAATGTGAGATTTGTAAACCATTCCGAAAATCTTCGGATCGTGTGAGTAGCTAATAACCCTTGTGTAGGGGCGTTTCGCTAGGGAAGGCGTTTTAGCACTCTTTCTGCCATGGTGCATCTCTAGCTCGGGTAAGAGTATCGGGCGTAACGATCAGATTTTTTGATTGTTACGCCCTTTTTTTTGGCGCGTTCATCTTCATCTTCACCTTGCCAGCGCGCAAATTCATCGCCAAAATCCTGAACATGGCAAAACTGTATTTCCACTATTCAACGATGAACGCGGGCAAATCTACTGTGCTGCTTCAGGCCGCGCACAATTACATCGAAAATGCGATGAAAGTGTATTTGCTCACCGCGCGTTTCGACAATCGTGCAGGGGATGGCCGAATCGCGAGCCGAATCGGCATCGGTAAAGAAGCGGATACATTTGATGTAGAAGATGATCTGTTTGCCAAGATCGAAGCACGCCTGAACGACAGCCCCTGCGCCTGCATCTTTGTCGATGAAGCACAATTTTTGACCGAAGATCACGTGTGGCAGCTCACCCGTGCTGTCGATGATCTAAAGGTCCCTATCATGTGCTACGGATTGCGCGTTGATTTCAGGGGGAAACTCTTCCCAGGTTCCGCAGCCCTGCTCGCGCTCAGCGATGAGATGCGCGAAGTACGTACGATTTGTCACTGCGGAAAGAAGGCGACGATGGTTATTCGTCAAGACGACACAGGCCGCGCCTTGACCGAAGGTGAGCAAGTGCAGATTGGCGGCAATGAGGTCTACGTCTCCCTTTGCCGCCGTCATTGGCGCGAAGCGACGGGCAGCTAGACCGGATTTGGCAGCGCCTCGCCTTTTGCAAAAGCCACCGCGTTCTCCACCGCCATCAGCCCCATACTTGTGCGTACTTCTAGTGTCGCGGTTCCAAGATGCGGCAGTAGTGTGACGTTTTCCATAGCTTTCAAAGCATCCGGAACTTCGGGTTCAAATTCGTACACGTCCAGCCCTGCACCCGCAATGTCGCCTGCCTGCAAAGCTGCGATCAAAGCGACCTCTTCCACCACTTCCCCACGCGCGATGTTGATCAAATGCGCATGCGATTGCATCGCATTCAAGATCTCCGCATTAATCAAATGAGCAGTCGAGCCACCCGGCACGGCCACCACAAGAACATCGACCTGCGCAGCCAATGCAACAAGTGTTTCCACCTGTGTCGCCGCGAAATCCATCACTTTGCGCGACCGATTGAAGTAGCTCACCGTCATCCCAAAACCGAAATGACAGCGCCGCGCGATAGCTTGGCCAATGCGCCCCATCCCAACTATACCCACATGTTTGCCGCTCAAATGCAGCCCAAGCATTTGGGTCGGGTGCCATCCTTCCCAAGCATTTGCGCGCACCGTGCGTTCGCCTTCGCCCGCACGCCGTGCGCTCATCAGCATCAAAGTCATCGCAATATCAGCGGTCGCATCCGTTACGGCACCCGGCGTATTGGTCACCTCGATCCCAGCGGAGCGCGCCGCATCCGTATCGATATGATTGAAGCCCACACCGAAATTCGCCAACATTTTGGCCCGTGCTTCAGGTACATCCGCAAAAATATCAGCCGAATACATGTCACCCAAGGTCGGCAAAACGACATCGTAGTCCCGCAAGGAAGCACGCAACTCATCTGCATTCATTACAGCTGTGTTGTCGCGCAAGTCCACATCAAAAACCTTTCGCGCAGCATCGACAGCCGGTGCGGGCAAAGGCCGCGTGATCAACAATTTCATCAAAACAATCTCACTCCCATCGGCACATCATGATCCGGTGCAATTAGCACCACTTCACCGTTGGCGTCCGGCACGCCAAGCACCAAGACTTCGCTCATAAACTTACCAATCTGACGCGGTGGAAAATTCACCACAGCCATAACCTGTCGTCCGATCAAGCCCTCTGGGCTATAATGTGTCGTCACCTGAGCCGAACTTTTCTTCACACCCAAATCACCCCCGAAATCCACCTGCATCTTGATTGCCGGTTTGCGCGCTTCGGGGTAAGGTTCTGCATGGATAACGCGGCCCACGCGAATATCGACCTGCATGAAATCGTCGAAACTTATCTCAGCCATTACCCAATTCCTTCGAGCGATCGGTCGCCGCTTTCACGGTCGCCGCGATCAAAGGCATCAACGCTTGAGACCCCATCAACACCTCTAGCCCTGCTTGCGTCGTACCATTAGGCGAGGTCACGTTGATGCGCAGTTGCTCTGGGGCTTCATCGGCGACTTGCGCCAACACCCCTGCACCCGCAACCGTCGCTTTCGCCAGTTGCATCGACAAATCTGCGGGCAATCCTTGCGCCACTCCCGCTGCTGCCAGCGCGTCGATCATGTAAAACACATAGGCCGGGCCAGAGCCGGAGACACCTGTGACTGCATCCATTTGAGACTCGCTTTCAAGGCGCACAACTTGTCCCACAGCGCTTAACAAAGCTTCAGCCAAATCCAAATCCGCACTGGATGAATTGCCATTGCCGATGATTGCCGTGATCCCCTTGGCCACGGCTGCAGGTGTGTTGGGCATGGCGCGCACTATGCTCGCATCATTGCCCAGCGCTGCTTCATAAGCTGCAATCGAAACCCCCGCCGCGACGGACAAGAACACGACCCCTGCATTCGGCAAGGCTGCCAACGCGGGCAAGGCTTCGCCCATCATCTGCGGCTTGACAGCGATCAGCACAACGGCCGGAGCTTCGGGAAACCCCTCATTAATATGGACACCCGTGCCAATCAGCCACTCTGACGGATACGGATCTTGCACCCAAACCGATCCTGCAGGCACACCACGCGCCAGCCATCCCGCCAACATGGCGGAGCCCATTTTGCCACAACCCAGCAAAACCATGCCGCGTGCGTTTACTGTCTCTAGTGTCATGTGATCCCCCGAAACTACCTTTAGGGGAAAGTGTTACGCGCGCCCGTAGGCCTCCGCAATGGCGACTTCGAGCGCGTCTTTCACGCTGCGATCCCCCCACACAACCAATTGCAACGCTGGATAATAACGTTCCGCACTAGTCACCGCCGCGCTGATCATCGTGTCAATCTGATCCGGTCCCGCCACCTGACCGCCTGCCAAAACCAAACCATAGCGGTAGACCATCAACTGCTGATCTTCCCAATATGTATAAGCCCCCGCCCAGCAGCGATCATTGATCGCGTTCAACGCTTCATAAAGCTTCGGCAGCATTGCTTTGGGTGGCTCCATCTCAAACGTGCAGATCATACGTAGGGTTTCATCATAGGCGGACCACGCCAGCGTGATCGAATAGTTTCGCCACTGACCTTCCACCGACATCGCGATTTGATCATCGTGAATGCGGTCAAATTCCCATGCGTGATGCTCTGCAAGATGCTCCACCAGATCAATCGGGTGAATGTCGTCTTCGATATTGTGTTCGAGATTAGCCATGCTACGCCCCTAAATCTGGTCTGCACCAATGCATCTTGTGAAAGCTTGGTCTGTTCCTACCACATATCGTGAGGGTGTTGCATCAACCTGTAAAGCTATAACTTGGGGATAACCTCAATAAGCTGTGGACAAAAAAAGCCCCGCCACAAAATGCAGCAGGTCGTTCATGAGCTGTAGTGCTAGAAACGCCTACTTAGAGGCAGCGTCCATTGCATCCAAGCGCGCCTTAAGCGCATCGTTCTCTTCGCGTGCCTTTTGCGCCATCGCACGCACCGCATCAAATTCTTCGCGTGTCACAAAATCACGATCCGCCAACCAGCGATCCATCAAGGATTTCATCGCGGTCTCTGCTTCGGTCTTTGCACCCTGCGCCACGCCCATTGCGTTGGTCATAAGTTGCGAAATATCGTCCAGAACTTTGTTTCGAGTTTGCATATTTGCCTCCATCGCGCCATTTGACCTTTATATGGGCTTGAAAGCAGCAGGCCACAAGGCGTCAACTCGGCGCATCCACGCAAGAGGCAAACACCATGCGCGCAGCGATCCAGTTTCCGCCGATCTCACCAGAGATCTTTTCGATCGAGCTGTTCGGCTTTGATTTTGCGCTGCGTTGGTACGCGATGGCCTATATTATTGGTATTCTCATCGGCTGGCGCTTGGCTCTGATGGCCGTCAAAGCCGCAAGGCTTTGGCCCGACAACACATCTCCCTTGACGCCTGCGCAGGTCGAAGACTTGCTGACCTCAGTCATTCTAGGCGTCATAGTGGGTGGCCGTGTTGGCTATGTGGTATTCTATCAGCCCGCTTATTATCTCGCTCATCCGCTCGAAGGGTTGATGATCTGGCAAGGTGGCATGTCTTTCCACGGCGGTCTACTGGGTGTGATCGCTGCGGGTCTGTATTTCTGCGCGCGCACAGGCATTTCCAAATTACACACAGCAGACATGATGGCACTGGCCGTCACCCCGGCGCTTTTCCTTGGCCGCGTGTCTAATTTCATCAATTCAGAGCTTTGGGGCAGACCAACAGATCTACCTTGGGGCGTTATCTTCCCAGATCGCGCCGCCCAAGCCTGTGGTCCTGTCATCGACATCTGCGCACGCCATCCTTCACAACTTTACGAAGCTATCCTAGAGGGCCTTCTGTTAGGTACCTTCATCCTTTGGCTCGTCTGGCGGCGCGATGCGCTAAAGAAACCGGGCATCATCATGGGCACCTTTTTTGCGGGCTACGGCATTGGGCGTTTCCTTGTTGAATTCGTGCGCCAACCGGATGCACAATTCATCACCCTTGAAAACCCGCTGGGCCTTGTGCTGCAAACGGGCGGCTACGGCTTTACCATGGGCCAACTCTTGTCGATCCCAATGATCCTGATCGGGATCTGGTTTATTCTACGCGCCCGCAAAGCATGACCCCACTAGAGCAGATACTTAAGAGCCAAATCGCCACGCAAGGACCGATGAGCGTGGCGGAGTATATGAGCACATGCTTGCTCCATCCCGAGCACGGCTATTACAGCACGCGCGATCCTTTTGGCACAGGCGGTGATTTCATCACAGCGCCGGAGATCAGCCAGATGTTTGGCGAATTGATCGGCCTCACGCTTGCTCAAGTCTGGATGGATCAGGGCCAACCCGCACGAATCGCTTTGGCAGAACTCGGACCCGGGCGCGGCACCTTGATGGCCGATATATTGCGCACGGCCAAGGCAGTGCCCAGTTTCGAGCAAGCCTGCGAGATACATCTTATTGAGGCCTCCCCAAAACTACGCGAGGTTCAGGCAGCAACTTTGTCAGCGCATACCTCAATCTGGCACGACCATGTTGACCAGCTCCCCAGCGATCTTCCGCTATACGCAATTGCGAATGAGTTCTTCGACGCACTCCCAATTCGCCAGATGGTCCGCGACGGTGAGGGATGGCGCGAACGCCAAATTGGCCTTGACAATGACGCGCTCGCCTTTGGGCTAAGCGCGCCTGCCCCGCTCACCGCTTTGGATCATCGCTTGAACGATACGAAAGACGGCGATCTCGTTGAACTCTGCGCTCAAGCCCCGCTAATCATGCGAGCCCTCGCGGAGCGGATAGAGACAAATGGTGGCACAGCGCTGGTCTTCGACTACGGCGATTGGCGCTCGCTTGGGGACACTTTGCAAGCGGTCCACGCTCATGAAAAAGTACCCGCCTTGCACAAACCTGGGCAAAGCGATCTGACCTCCCATGTCGACTTTGAAGTGTTGATCACCGATATGCCTTGCACGCATTCCCGCCTAACACCGCAAGGCGTCTTTCTGGAACGTCTTGGCATCACAGATCGTGCGCAAGCCTTGGCGAAATCCTTAGGCGGCACAGCCTTGGAGCACCACATCGCCGCGCATCGCCGCTTGACCCATCCCGATGAAATGGGAACGATATTCAAAGCCCTCGCGTTCTTTCCAAAAGGCACACATCCACCCGCAGGATATGAAGTATGACTATTGAGAACCTCAAAGCTGACATTCTTAGCCATGTGCAGCATGGATTTTTCACACGCAAAGGTGGTGTATCAAGCGGGATCTATGAGGGTTTGAATTGCGGTGTCGGCTCCAATGATGATGAGCAGGCTGTTGTCAGCAATCGTGCTCGTGTCGCCGAAACAATGGGGGTACAGCCGCTCGCACTTGTGGGCGTGCACCAATATCACAGCGCCGATGTCGCCGTCATTGACGCGCCAACGACCGAGCGCCCGAAAGCCGATGCGATGGTAACCAATCAAAAAGGCATCGCACTGGGTATCCTCACCGCGGATTGTCAACCGGTACTATTTTTGGACCCAGTGGCCAGCATCATCGGCGCAGCACATGCAGGTTGGAAAGGCGCGCTTGGAGGGGTTCTCTCCAACACGGTCGCCGCTATGGAAAAGCTCGGGGCCAAACGCGACAACATCTCAGCCGCAATCGGGCCCTGCATTTCACAAGCCGCTTATGAAGTCGGTCCAGAGTTCTTTGAAGACTTCATCGCGCAAGATCACAGTTTTTCGCGCTTCTTTGCAAATGGCCAAGAGGATCGCATGCAATTCGACCTTCCCAGCTTTGGCCTGCACATGCTGCGCGAAGCGGGTGTTGGCTCTGCGGAATGGATCGGACACTGCACATACCAAGATGCAGCGCGCTTTTACTCGTACCGTCGCACGACGCATCATAAAGAAGCAGACTACGGGCGCCTGATCTCCTGTATCCGTTTGTGAACAATCATGGGGTTTCCCCGCTATTAACCCAAATCGACCCAAAGCCCGCCACTTTGCCGCCCCAATCGGGCGGCATCACTGTTCCTGAGACGTAAACAAAAACAAGTATCAGGCAGTATTCGATATGAAACCCAAGGCACGCTTTATTGCATCGGTTGTGAAAACAACAAAATCTGACATCCCGGCACTCCCTTTTGAGCGCGGTGCACGTCGTGCAGCGTTCATTGCTAAGCGCGCAGGTGAGAAAACGGATCGCAAATCAGCCTAACCTAAATTCCAAGGTATCCCTTTGAGGCCGATAACAGCGCTGTGATTCGGCCCTGTTGGTGTGTAACGAGCCCGCTTCTGGGCAACATTGTGGCAGCTTTGCCTTTTTCTGGCGAAACAGTCAGCGCGTAACAAGTAAGATTGGTGTAGAAAAATGACAAAATTAACCCAAGTCTTGACAGACGCTCTCAGGGCATGACATCCAAAATTCAGATTTAACGACTTGTCCGGTCGTCGTTGTCGGTGGGGGCCGACGCGGTTGTGACATACCTCGATTGGTATTTTCATGGCTAACCAGCTCTCTCCCGCTTTGCGGTCCGAAAACACATATTCCCTTCCGGTCAAAACGGATCTGATTGCTCCTTCCCAAGAGCGGTCTCAGCGCACCCAGCCTCTCATGCGCAAATTTGAGATCGCAACGCCCCGTCCTTGTGGCAACGCGCGCACCTCTCATTACCTTGCGCCCGCTACTGGTCTGTTTGAAGCAACTTGTTCGGCCTTTGCACGTGGGGCCTTGATCTCCACACCAATGGGGCCTGTTGCCATCGAAGACCTTTATCCCGGCGATCTAGTGGATACGGTCGATGGCGATCCGATGCCTGTCACTTGGATCGGCTCCACTAGTTTTGTGCCAGCCCAAGCCCTTCCAACCTCCTCTCTCAAAGGCCTTATTCGCTTGGTTGCGGATGGCTATTCTTAATCCGGCGCGCTTGGTGATCTACTTTTGGGTCAGAACGCGCGTTTGCTGCAAAGCTCACCTGCGCTGAAAGAAAAGATAGGGGTCGGCGCTGTTTTGACACCTGTACGCGATCTGGAAGACGGTTTCTCCGCCTTCTTGCTCTCACCCCCAAGCCCTGTGCGCTTGTTCCATATTCGCACCGCAAAACACGCGGCGGTCTATGCTAATGGACGCGCGGTTGCGACATATCATCCCGGCAAAGGTGTCGAGGACTTGCTAGGCGACAACATGCGCTCGCTCTTTCTGTCGCTCTTTCCAGACATTGCTAGATTCGAAGATTTCGGCGCGTTGGCTTACCCGCGCATGTCAAAAGACACGCTCGAAAGTCTGACGCGCAATTAGATCATTCTGACTTGCTTAAGCGCTCTTCAAGCACATCAAACGGAACCCCGGGCTCGTCTTTTGCACCGCGAATGACGAGCGACGTTTTCACGCTGCCCACGTTTTCGGTGGTCAGCAATTGCGATGTGAGAAAGCTCTGGAAAGAGCTCAGATCGGGTGCGACGCATTTCAGCACGAAATCCACTTCGCCGTTGAGCATATGACATTCCCGCACAAGCGGCCAACTGCGGCACTGCTCTTCAAACGCGCTTAAATCGGCCTCGGCTTGGCTTTGCAGCCCGACCATCGCGAAGACTTGTACCTCAAACCCAAGTTCGCGCGCATCAACCTCCGCGTGATAGCCTTTGATATAGCCCGCTTCTTCAAGCGTGCGCACACGACGCAAACAAGGCGGAGCGGAGATTCCAACGCGTTTCGCCAATTCAACATTGGTCATGCGACCATCAGTCTGCAATTCCGCAAGAATTTTGCGATCAATCGGATCAAGTCGCGTACCAGCCATCAGTGTCCCCTAAAATAACTTTGCCAATATACTCTAGCCGCCCACAGATACGCAATAATATTTCGCGTTTGCGCAACAAAATTATCTGAACCGTAATAACTGGTCCGCATGCTCGCAAATCCGTGATTGGAGCGCTTGGCGCTTTTAGCGGCCCCGATTCCACGGTATAGGGAGTGCGAAATTCAGGATAGGACACCGATCACATGGCCGAAACCCGTCATTCTAAAGTACTTATCATTGGGTCTGGCCCTGCTGGCTATACCGCAGGCGTTTACGCGAGTCGCGCGATGTTGAACCCTTTACTCGTGCAAGGGATCGAGCCCGGTGGACAGCTAACAACAACCACGGAAGTTGAAAACTGGCCCGGCGATACAGAGGTCCAAGGCCCTGATTTGATGGTCCGTATGGAAGCCCACGCCAAAGCAATGGGCTGTGAAATCGTCAGTGACATCATCTCTGATCTCGATCTGTCTGAACGCCCGTTCAAAGCTAATAGCGACAGCGGCACGCTTTATACATGCGATGCTGTGATCCTCACGACAGGTGCGCGCGCGAAATGGCTTGGCCTTCCGTCTGAGGAGAAATTCAAAGGGTTCGGCGTGTCCGCTTGCGCAACATGTGACGGCTTCTTCTATCGCGGCATGGAAATCGTCGTCGTAGGTGGCGGGAACACGGCCGTTGAAGAGGCGCTGTTCTTAACCAACTTCGCCTCCAAAGTGACGCTAGTACATCGCCGTGATGAATTGCGTTCCGAAAAAATTCTTGAAGATCGTTTATTGAAGAACCCGAAGATCGAAACGCTCTGGTTCCATGAAATCGAAGAAGTCTACGGTACCGATGCTCCGCTCGGCGTAGAAGGCGTGAAAGTGAAGCACACGAAAACAGGCGAAATCACCGATCTGCCCTGCAAAGGCGTGTTCATCGCCATCGGCCACGCACCCGCGAACGAATTGGTCAAAGACGTGCTCGACACCCACATGGGCGGCTACGTTGTGACCCAACCCGACAGCACGGCAACCTCAATCCCAGGTGTGTTCGCGGCAGGTGATTTGACGGATCACAAGTATCGACAAGCCGTAACCTCCGCTGGCATGGGCTGTATGGCCGCCTTGGAAGCAGAGCGCTGGCTAGCTGAAAACGACGGTTAAACATCTGAAATTTTGAAATATTGCAACGCGCCTCTCAACCGGAGGCGTGTTTTTCGTTGTGCATTGGTCACGTTCAAACACGCCATATTATGAACACTTGAGCGAAAGTTTGAAATGTCAGATTTAAAGATTGTTCAAAAATGAACAAACATTTAGAAGACAACCATGTACGCTACTGAAATCAAATCGCAGCCTCAAGAAGAGGATCAACTCTTCCGCTTCTTGCGTCAGCTTGATTTGACGCCAGACGCATCGCAGCGCGTGATTGCCAGTGCGCTTGGCATCTCCCTAGGTCGGCTCAACACGCTTTTGCGTGCTACGGCTGACAAAGGCTTCATCAAGATTGGTGAGCGCAACAGCACCGACAAACGCCAGCGCGTCTCTTACGAAGTAACGTTTCGTGGCGCGGCCGAAAAGGTGCGCCTTACCGATCAATTCCTTACCCGCAAATTCGCAGAATACGACGCACTTCACGCCGAACTAACAGGTGCCACAAGCGGACTAGAACCTTTCAAACACAGGACCAAACTGATGCAAAATAATCTTGCTCCAATCTCCGAACTTTATGTCAGCTACGAGTCAGCGCAAAAGCTGAAGGTCGAAGCCGCAGACCTTACCTCGCATGATATGTCCCCGCGTCAGATTTGCGATCTGGAACTGTTGATGAACGGCGGCTTCAACCCGCTCAAAGGCTTCATGTCCGAGGCAGACTATGACGGTGTCCTCGAAAACATGCGCCTCGCAGATGGCGCGCTTTGGCCAATGCCAATCACTTTGGACGTGTCTGAGGATTTCGCACAGACCATCGAGCTTGGCCAAGACATCGCACTTCGTGATCAAGAAGGCGTTATTCTAGGCACGATGACAGTTACAGACCGTTGGGAGCCGAATAAATCTAACGAGGCGATTAAGGTTTTCGGTGCCGACGATGACGCCCATCCGGCGGTGAATTACCTTAATAATCAAGCAGGTAAAATCTATTTAGGCGGCCCCGTCACAGGCATTCAACAGCCGGTTCACTACGATTTCCGCGGTCGCCGTGACACACCAAACGAGTTGCGTGCGTACTTCCGTAAAATGGGTTGGCGCAAGGTTGTTGCCTTCCAAACGCGTAATCCACTGCATCGCGCGCATCAGGAACTCACCTTCCGCGCGGCGAAAGAAGCGCAAGCAAACCTGTTGATCCACCCTGTTGTTGGCATGACCAAGCCGGGCGATGTGGATCACTTCACCCGCGTGCGTTGCTACGAGGCGGTTCTTGATAAATACCCAAGCTCCACAACCTCAATGTCTTTGCTGAACCTCGCTATGCGTATGGCTGGTCCGCGTGAAGCAGTTTGGCATGGTCTGATCCGCGCAAATCACGGCTGCACGCACTTTATCGTGGGCCGCGACCACGCTGGCCCCGGCAAAAACTCCGCAGGCGAAGATTTCTACGGGCCCTACGACGCCCAAGACCTCTACCGCGCCAACCAATCCGAAATTGGCTGCAAAATGGTTGATTTCAAACACATGGTTTGGATCGCAGAGCGCGCGCAATACGAAGCTATTGACGAGATCAAAGACAAGGACAAGGTCACAATCCTCAACATCTCCGGCACGGAACTTCGTCGCCGCTTGTCCGAGGGCCTCGAGATTCCAGAGTGGTTCTCTTTCCCTGAGGTCGTCAAAGAATTGCGCCGCACGAAACCACCGCGTTCCAAGCGAGGTTTTACCGTCTTCTTCACCGGCTTCTCCGGCTCCGGCAAATCCACAATTGCGAATGCTTTGATGGTGAAACTGATGGAAATGGGTGGCCGACCTGTGACGCTTTTGGATGGTGACATCGTGCGTAAGAATCTCAGTTCCGAACTGGGCTTTAGCAAAGAACACCGCGATCTGAACATCCGCCGCATCGGCTATGTGGCCTCTGAAATCACCAAGAATGGCGGCATCGCCATCTGCGCGCCCATCGCGCCATATGCGACGACCCGTCGTGCTGTGCGTGAGGATGTGGAGGACTTTGGTGCCTTCGTCGAAATCCACGTAGCAACGTCGATTGAGGAATGCGAAAAACGGGATCGCAAAGGTCTTTATAAGCTCGCGCGCGAAGGCAAGATCAAAGAGTTTACAGGTATTTCAGACCCTTATGATGTGCCTGCAAACCCTGAACTCAGCGTTGAAACTGAAAACGTTGAAGTAGACAATTGCGCGCATCAGGTTCTTTTGAAGCTTGAAAGCATGGGCCTCATCGCCGCGCAATAACAGAACAGGGCGCGTAGTTATGCGCGCCCTGTTCTACCAAACTTGCTGTTAGAGCGCGACAATCTCATCTGCACTCGGCACACGCCGATTGTTTTGTGGCGATCTTAAAGCAAGCGCTTGCGATCGCACCCAGTGTCATTGGCTTAGCCGCACTTGCTGTGGCCACAGCTGCCGCAAGTCATGCATCCCTCGACCATGCGCAGATCAAATTGACCGCAGCTCGGGCAGGCCTTGCCGCGGTTCTGCGGCATGCTAACGACCTCAGCTTTCGGATCGCTCTTAAGGCCCATGCCCTCCCCCTCGAGGAAACCGATCTGGATCAAATGCTGTTCCAAGACACCGCCAAGTGCCGCAAGGATGGATGGAATATACTTGCCACCAACCCACGCACCACCGCGCGGATCAAAGACCGCTTTCAACTCTTCCACAACAAACGACACGTCGCCGCCACGGCGGAACACCGCCGACATCATCCGCGTGAGCGCAACTGTCCAAGCAAAATGCTCCATGTTCTTGGAGTTGATGAACACCTCAAACGGACGGCGACGACCGCCTTCGATCACATCGTTAACAGTCAAGTAAATCGCATGCTCACTGTCAGGCCATTTTAACTTGTACGTCGCGCCTTCCAATGATTGCGGACGATCCAAAGGTTCGGACATATAGACCACATCGCCGTGCGGGCGCATGGGTTCCGCGTCCGTGTTGGCAATGACTTCTGGCGCGTCTTTGTTGTCTTCAGAGACGCTCAAAACGGACCCAGTCACATCGTTCGGGCGATAGGTTGTGCAGCCCTTACAGCCACTATCCCACGCTTCCATGTAGACCTCTTTGAAATCGTCGAATGCAATGTCTTCAGGGCAGTTAATTGTCTTGGAGATGGAGCTATCGACCCATTTCTGCGCCGCCGCTTGCATGCGCACGTGATCCAAAGGCGCAAGTGTTTGCGCATTCACAAAGTAGTCTGGCAGTTCCTTATCACCAAACTTGTCGCGCCACATTTGCACAGCGTAATCAACGACTTCCTCTTCTGTACGCGAGCCGTCTTTCTGCAAAACCTTGCGCGTGTAGGCGTATGCAAACACAGGCTCGATACCCGACGACACGTTGCCAGCATAAAGGCTGATCGTCCCCGTCGGCGCAATCGAGGTCAGCAAAGCATTGCGAATACCATGCTCGCGGATCGCGTCGCGCACGTCCTCATCCATGTCCTGCATCGCTCCACTGGCCAAATAAGCCTCAGCGTCAAACAAGGGGAACGCGCCTTTTTCTTTCGCCAAATCGACCGACGCCAGATATGCGGCGCGCGCAATTGCGTGCAACCATTGATCCGTTTGACGCGCCGCTTCCTCGGAACCATAGCGTTGTCCGACCATCAAAAGTGCATCCGCCAAACCGGTGACACCCAGACCAATTCGGCGTTTCGCAGCAGCTTCACGCGCCTGCGCATCCAGCGGGAATTTGGACGCATCAACCACATTGTCCATCATACGCACAGCCGTCGCGACCAGCTCGTTCAACGCAGACACATCCAAAGCAGCGTCCGCTTCAAACGGGTTCGGCACGAGGCGCGCAAGGTTAATCGAGCCGAGCAAACACGCACCATAAGGTGGCAAAGGTTGCTCCCCGCACGGGTTCGTCGCCGCAATCGTTTCACAATAGCCCAGGTTGTTGGCTTTGTTGATACGGTCGATGAAAATTACGCCGGGCTCGGCATAATCATAGGTGCCCTGCATGATCTTGTTCCACAACTCTAGTGCGCGGACCGTTCGGTAAACTTCACCGTCGAACTTCAATTCCCACTCTGCATCCGCCTTCACCGCTTCCATGAAGGGATCAGTGATTAGCACAGACACATTGAACATACGCAAACGCGCGGCGTCGGATTTCGCTGTGATGAAATCTTCGATATCAGGGTGATCGCACCGCATTGTCGCCATCATCGCACCACGACGCGAACCAGCACTCATGATCGTGCGACACATCGCATCCCACACATCCATAAAGCTTAACGGACCAGAGGCATCTGCGGCCACACCCTTAACATCTGCGCCCTTGGGACGGATCGTAGAGAAATCGTAGCCAATGCCGCCGCCCTGCTGCATCGTCAAAGCGGCCTCTTTCAGCATCTCGAAAATACCACCCATGGAATCGGGAATCGTGCCCATTACGAAGCAGTTGAACAAGGTCACATTGCGCGCAGTGCCTGCACCGGCGGTGATGCGCCCCGCTGGAAGATATTTGAAATCCTCCAAAGCCGCATAAAATTGCTCTTCCCAGTGCTCCGGGTCTTTTTCCACTTTCGCGAGGTCTTTGGCGATGCGACCCCAGGAATCCTCAACCGTTGCGTCTATCGGCGTGCCGTCCGCTTCCTTGAAGCGATACTTCATATCCCAAATCTGTTCAGCGATAGGCGCGGCAAAACGGTTCATGTGACGATTCCTTTGATGTGCAGAGGTGTAAGATAGCCTATTAAGGATGTGTTCAATAGGCGGCAATGAACTTTTCGGCACATCATGCAAATACTACGCCTTGATGTCGCTCATAGTTCACATACCATATGTTGCGTCAAAGGTGGGAATTTTCTGTGAACAAGCATATTAACCTTATTAAACTGAGCGTCGGCACAGAATCAGTTGAAAGATTGGACGCGTGGCAGCAAATGCGCGCGGCTGCGAATGACGGTTTGAACCGTCACGTCACCCGCATGTGGCCCAAGCGCGCGCTTGAAATCATGCGAGGTGGTTCGATCTATTGGGTAATCAAGGGTGTAATCCAAGCACGCCAACAAATTTTGCGGTTTGATGAAGTGATCAGCGACGATGGCATTCGTCGCTGCGCAATTGTTATGAAACCCGGCCTCATTCGCACGCAACATGCGCTTAAGCGCCCCTTTCAAGGCTGGCGGTATCTCAAGCCTGAAGATGCTCCCGCGGATCTTCCAGAAGACCGCATGCACGAAGAGCCAATGCCCGCCGAACTTAGTGCAGCACTTGCCGAAATTGGGGTCAGGTGAGCTTTAAGGTGGTTAACAATTCCGCCAAGTTCTTACGCTCAGCGTCACTGAGGTTAACATTTAGAGCTTTGAACAATGTCGCTTGAGAACGTAAAGCAGGGCCGTCGTCAAGCAACCTCAAATGGTTCGCACGCAAAGTTTCGCCTGTGGATGTAATATCCGCCACCGCCTCTGCCGTTTCGTTCTTCACAGTTCCTTCAGTCGCGCCCTGACTATCCACCAATTGGTAATCCGCAACTCCATTTTGGCGCAAATACTCACGGATCAAACGGTGATATTTCGTAGCAATTCTCAATCTAAAGTTGTTTGTCGCGCGAAACTTCGCAGCGGCAGCGTCAAGATCATCCAGCGTACGTACATCAACCCAAAAGTCTGGCACAGCGATGATCAGATCCGCATGACCGAAGCCCAAAAGCGCTAGCTCTTCGACCCTTTGCTCCCAATTGCTGAGCTTTTCGCGGATCAAATCCGTGCCCGTCACTCCCAAAAGAATGCGCCCTGCCGCCAGTTCACGAGGGATTTCACCCGCGGACAGCAGCACCAATTCGACACCGTCTACTCCGCGCACGGCACCCGCATATTCGCGATCCGATCCTGTGCGCGACAATTCAACACCGCGTTCGCCAAACCACTCAAACGTTTTTTCCATCAAACGGCCTTTGGACGGCACCCCAAGCTTGATCGTCATGCTGCGCCCACCAAGTCCAAAAGTAGATCAGGACGAATGACGCCGCCCACCGCTGGAATTTCAGCGCCTTGGCCCAGTTGCTTGGTCAGCGCATCATAGCGTCCACCGGTCGCGATAGGCGGTAGATCTGTTCGTGTTTCTGCGTAAAAGCCAAAGACAAAGCCGTCGTAATATTCCATCAAGCTACGACCATAGCTCGTCGCGAACTCGATTTTCTCGACATCAACTCCGCGTGTCTTCAACGCGATCATTCGCGACCTCAAACGTTCAACCGCAGGTCCAATCGCTGGCATCTCAACCGCGAGACCCCTCAATTGCGGCACCGCCAAAGGAAGCATCGCGCGGACGTTCAAAAGCGCATCCAACAAGTCTACAACAGCCTTGGGGATCGGAGTAATTTGCGCGTCTACGCGAAGCTCATCCAATCGGTCCTGCACATCAGATGTACGACGCAAACCAATCTCTGGACCCGCATTTTCAAACGGATTTTCCAAAGCCAAAGCTTCGCGCGCAACACTTGGTGTCGAATACTGTTCGAGCAATGAGCGAAACTTCTGTGGCCGCCAGATGTGACGCAGCAAAGCTCCCTTGCGTGCTTCAGATGTTTCAAGCGCTGACACAGCGGCGACTAAAATCCCTATGTCACCCGTAGCAGCCTTCACTGGGGCCGCGCTCAAAGCCTGCGCGATCAATGCAAATACTTCGGCATCGGCAGAAATCGGTTCTGCGCGGTCAAACACCTCATAGCCGACTTGCGTGTATTCGTTCGGGCGGCTCTCATCATCGTCTTGGCGACGAAACACGGTGCCCGCATATGTGTAGCGCGCGGGATCTGCCCCCGCTTCCATATGCATCTGCACGACAGGAACCGTGAAATCAGGTCGCAACATTTGCTCCCCGCGGAGCGCGTCGGATGTGATGTAGGCCCGCCCGCGAATATCCTCGCCGTAGAGGTCAAGCAACGTACCCGCTGGCTGCAAGATCGAGGTCTCAACAGGTAAAGCGCCAAGCTGTTCGAAATGCGCGCGTAACTGCGTCGCAAGAGTACTAACGCGAGTCATTATTCTTGGCTTTCCAGAATTTCGCGCACCTTCGCAACCAAATCGCCGCGCGGCACTTCGTATTGACCGGGGCGATCTTTCCATTCTTCCAGCGTCGCGCTTTCGGCAATCTTGGCCCCAAGGATCAGATCTTTGATTTGAATGACGCCCTTTTCTTTCTCATCACCACCCTCAATGATCGCGATGGGCGAATTGCGTTTATCCGCGTACTTGAGTTGGTTGCCGAAATTCTTGGGATTACCAAGGTACACTTCGGCGCGGATACCAACCTTTCGCAGCTCGGACACCATGCGTTGATAATCCGCCATACGCGCCTTATCCATGACAGTGACCACCACAGGACCCACCGCGTGACTCTCAACGTGACCCTTCATGCGAAGGGCGGCGAGCAAGCGATCAACGCCGATGGACACGCCCGTTGCGGGGACTTTCTGGCCGGTGAAACGCTTCACCAGATCATCATAGCGACCGCCACCTGCAACAGAACCGAAGTTGCGCGGACGCCCTTTTTCGTCCTGAATTTCGAAGGTGAGTTCGGCTTCAAACACGGGGCCAGTGTAATAGCCAAGGCCACGCACGACTGACGGATCAATCTCGATCCGGTCAGGGCCGTAACCCTGTGCCTCCAACAACTCTGCGATTGTTAGCAATTCGTTAACACCCTCTTCGCCAACTTTGGAGCCGGCAACCAATTCGCTGAGACGTGCCGCTGTAGCTGCGCCGCTATCGCGTTTGGCGGACATGAAGCCCATGACGATGTCAGCTTGCGCATCGCTAAGCCCAGCACCTTTGGTGTAATCGCCACTTTCGTCTTTGCGACCCTCGCCCAGCAGCGCGCGCACGCCGTTTTCGCCGAGGCGATCGAGCTTATCAATCGCGCGTAAGACAATGCCGCGTTCGTCCGCTTTATCATCACCCGCAATGCCGCAGACTTCCATGACGCCGTTCAAAACCTTGCGGTTGTTGACGCGCACAATGTAGTCGCCACGCTCGATCCCGACGACTTCCAACGTGTCGCTTAGCATCGCGCAGATTTCGGCATCCGCCGCAACAGAGCCAGCCCCGACCGTGTCCGCATCGCATTGATAAAACTGACGATACCGCCCCGGACCCGGCTTTTCATTGCGCCACACAGGACCCATCGCATAGCGGCGATAGGGCGTCGGCAATTCATTGCGGTTCTGCGCATAAACACGCGCCAAAGGGGCGGTCAGATCGTAGCGCAAGGCGAGCCAATCTGCTGTCTCATACTCTTGCCACGCGAACACTCCTTCATTCGGGCGATCTACGTCGGGCAGGAACTTGCCCAACGCCTCGACCGTCTCGACAGCGGAACTTTCCAAAGCATCAAACCCATAGCGATGATACACACCCGCGATCTTTTGCAGCATCTCTGCGCGCTCGGTCACTTCCGCGCCGAAGTAGTCGCGAAATCCTTTCGGCGCTTGCGCCTTGGGACGGGGGGCTTTTTTCACTTTGGCCATGGGTCTCTTTCTCACTGGCTAGATGTCTGCCCTTTACCTTCCAAGGTCACAGGGGGCAACAGGTACGCGCGAATTGCGCAGCGCGCTGCGCCGTGTTAGCCGCACCCTATGAGTGAGATCCGTATCCAAGCCCTTGAAGAAAAGGCAGCCGAGTTGTTGAAAACAACCGATGAGTTGTCCGATGTGATTGCGCGTCAAGAACGCGAGATCGCAGTGTTGATGCACCGCGTTCAAATGCTGATGCAGCGTGAAGGGGAGCGTGACAGTCAGGGTGGCGGCGGCATTGTGCTCGGTGACGAACGGCCTCCGCATTACTAGGGTCAGGGCCCTAGGTCTTTATTTTAACTTTTGCGATCTGCTGCAACGACCCAACCGTCGTGGAGCAAGATATTCGACCAGCTCGCGTTGCTGCCAATGCGGTCATAAGTCGAAATGAACAAAGTGTTTTTTTCACCTTGTTGATCTTTGCACCACAGGCTTTGTTTTTACCAACACCACATACGGAGCGTTTGATCCCCTCATACGCCTGGTCTGTCAGACTGTAGGGTTGCGCTTTGCTTAGCAGACCATAGCGCAATTGTTCGTGCATCGTGGGACTGCCAAACAGAGCCAAAGGAGCCGTGAAAGTACGTGCACAATTATCATCAAACCCGGTCACATAGAAGGGGCGCGGCGCGCTGGAGCCGGGATTATTGTCTATCAGCTTATAGCCGCGACCACGCGCGGGAAATTTTTCAACCTGTTTACCAAGGCGTCCACCGAGCAGGTCACACACACGTGCCACAGCACCCGAGGGGAGCCGCGTTCCAAAAGCCACGATCTCAGAGTTAGGGCCTTTGTGCTTGCGGTTATTTTTGCGAAGCGGGGTCGAAAGCGGATCTGCCGATCTAGGCGCGATAACCGCGCCAAGAGACGCGGTTTGCACGACCGGCTCCGCAGGAGCTGCTTTGTCGCTGGCACGCGCGCCTGCCAAAAGGCCGAACAATCCACGACGTGGTTTTTCGACAGCCTCTGGCACGGCCTCGGTGATTACTGCTTGATTTTCAGGCGCTGCAGCAAGCGCCGTTTCCACGTTGTCGTCGAGGATTTGGGCGGTCGCTCTTTCTGGCGCTGCCAATGTGGCCACATCGACAGCCGGTTGATTTTCTTCTTTCGCGCGTAAAAACCCGAACAGCCCACGTAGTTTTGGTTCGGCAAAAGCGACAACTGTCGTGGTTTTTAGTGCTACGCTTGCCGTCGTATCTACACCAAACGCAGCGCTTACCGCTGCGTCGGTCTCTGATAGGGTCGCAGGTTCAGGCTTTGGATCACGGTTGAACAGGCCGGAAAACAGCCCGCCTTGCGTTGTGCTCTCAGTGGGATCAGGCAAGGCCGCGACGCTTTGTGTGTCGTCTGCAAGCTCGACCGACGAGAGTTTATCCACTTTCGCGAGCGGGCCGCCACAGGCCGTCAAAAGACTACACGCTGTTACAAGAGTAATAAACTTCTTCAACCGTCAATCCACGCCTAGAAACAGCAAAATATTTAGCGGCATTTCTAGAGAAATTCTTAAGCTTCGTAAACGAAAGCCTGCCCAAGTGGCAGAGCTTTGCTTGAAAGCACCTCCTGGCCGCTATTTAGTACCACAAATCACTCGGAGAGCACGCATGATCCTCAACGCGCAAGACATCCATAAGGGATATGGGACCGCTGATCTGCAGACGGATGTACTACGCGGGGTGTGTTTAGCGCTGGAAGCTGGCCAAAGCCTTGCACTAATGGGGGAATCCGGCTCGGGCAAAAGCACGCTCTTGCATCTAATCGCAGGCCTAGACGTCCCGGATCACGGTGAGATTGCGGTCAACAATCAGATCATGTCAAACCCCAGCGACACGAAGCGTGCAGAGTTACGGCGACAGCTTGTCGGGATTATTTTCCAACAGTTCAACCTGATCCCAAGCCTTCGAATAGATGCTAATATCTCGTTTCAAGCGCATCTCTCAGGGCGTTATGATGCAGATTGGTGCGCAAAACTTGCCACTCGCATGGGGTTGAGCGCGCATTTGGAGAAATATCCCGAAGCCCTGTCAGGCGGCCAACAACAACGCATCGCTATTGCGCGTGCCCTCGCGGCGAAGCCTGCGTTAATTTTGGCGGATGAACCTACGGGAAACCTTGATGAAGAAACCGCGCAAACAGTTTTGACGCTGTTGCTCGAGATAACCCGCGAGACGAACACGGCCCTATTGATGGTCACCCATTCAGCCACCCATGCAAGCGCGCTGGATCGACAATTGACCCTGCGAAGTGGCAAAATCGCGTGACGCAAGCGGGCACAGCCCTGCGTGCGCTATTGTCTCATTGGCGGCACGCGCCCTTGCAACTGTTTACGTTGCTTATGGGATTGGCCTTGGCCACAGCGCTTTGGTCCGGTGTTCAGGCAATCAATTCGGAAGCCCGTGCAAGTTACGGCGCTGCAGCGGCACAAGTCGCACAGGGCCAGTCTGACCAGATCGTCGCCCGCGCGGATGAGAATATGAGTGTCGCGGATTATGTCGCTTTGCGCCGATTAGGCTGGCTGGTGACACCACAGATCGAACACAGGCTGGAATTGGATGGTGAGACGGTGCGACTGCTTGGTGTAGAGCCACTCACTACGCCGAACCTGCCTGGATTTTTTGACATACAAACCTTGCCGATGGATCAATTCTTCTCACAATCGGGGTTCGCGTTGGTGTCTGAAGACAGTACCAAAGTGATCGAGGCGCTTGGCTGGGGATTCAAGATTGCACCCAATCTTGCCGCAGGCACCGCCATTGCGGACATCGGTTCCGTCGCAATGCTTGCAGAAGGTGGCGACACATTGGATCGGCTGATTGTGCTGGGAAACAACGCGCAAGACCCAGGCATACTGGAAGACGTCACACCGCATTTACAATATGTGAACGCACCTTCCGGCAACGATGATATCGCAAGGTTGACTGACAGCTTCCACATGAACCTTACCGCATTTGGCCTTTTGTCATTTGCGGTCGGACTGTTCATCGTCTACGGCGCTATCGGCCTCGCCTTCGAGCAACGCCGCACCATGTTTCGCACGCTTCGCGCATTGGGTGTGTCGCTGCGCCTCCTCATCACGCTCCTCGCCGCAGAACTGTTGATCTTCGCCACACTCGCGGGTGTCTTTGGGATCATGCTAGGCTACCTCATCGCCGCCACTCTTTTGCCGGACGTTGCAGCCACCCTGCGCGGGCTTTACGGCGCGGAGGTCGCTGGCACATTACAGATCCGCGCATCGTGGTGGATGTCGGGGCTTAGCATGGCCATCGGGGGGACGTTGATCGCCAGCATCGGTACATTCTTGCGCCTCGCGCGCTTGCCCTTGATGGAGGCGGGCACACCGCAGGCATGGGCGCAGGCCTCGCGGAAAGTCATGATCTATTTGGGTTTATTGGGATGCATCTTGCTGGGGGGTGCCGCTGTTCTAACCACACGTGCCTCGAGCCTCGTGCAGGGATTTGTGCTTTTGGGATGTTTGCTGATAGGGGCCGCATTCTTGCTGCCGCTGATATTGGATCGCTGCTTGGCCTTGCTCGAGCGTGCCACAAAACGAGCCCTGCCCCAGTGGTTTTGGGCAGACTCACGCAGTCAAGTGCCGGGTTTGTCAATGGCGCTTATGGCGCTTTTGCTCGCCATTGCTACAAATGTTGGGGTCAACACGATGGTGTCGAGCTTTCGTTTGACCTTTACCGGATGGCTTGATCAACGGCTCGTGTCCGAGCTCTATGTAACTTTGGACCGTGCTGAGCAGGCCAGCGATATGCGTCGCTTGCTTGCCGATGAAGTGACCACTTTTCTGCCTATAGTGAGTGCGAAGATCGAGCTTGGCGGACAACATGCCGAGGTTTATGGCGTGACGGATCACAGCACGTACCGCGATCACTGGCCGCTGCTCGAAGCCGCTGATAACGTTTGGGACAGATTGCAAGAGCCGGACACCGCGCTGATCAACGAACAGTTTGCGTTGCGGTCCGAACTGGCCGTCAGAGATCGCGTTGAGGGAGCACAGAACCAGACGATCGTTGGCGTGTATTCCGATTACGGCAACCCTGCGCCGCAGATGATCATTGGTATGGAGGCGTTCGCAATACTCTATCCTAACATCGAACCCGTGCGCTTTGGATTGCGTATCGCGCCTGAAAACATTGTGCGCGTCTCAAAGATTTTGCGCGAAGATCTAGGTCTTCCTGCTGACGCGATGGTCAATCAAGCGCGTATCAAAGCGCTCTCGCTCGGAATATTCGAGCAGACGTTTACAGTAACCGGCGCGCTGAACATTCTGACGCTCAGCGTCGCAGGATTTTCCATAATGATGAGCCTTCTGACGCTTGCCCAGATGCGCCTGCCACAGCTCGCACCAATTTGGGCGTTGGGGGTAACCCGCGCGCAGCTCGGGCGGTTGGAATTGATCCGCTCCGTCGTGTTGGCGGCGGTTGTCACTTGCTTGGCCGTGCCCTTGGGGCTTGCGCTATCTTGGGTGTTACTGGCAGTGGTCAATGTTGCGGCCTTCGGGTGGCAATTACCGATGTTCCTGTTCCCGAAATCCTATCTCGTACTCTCGGCCATTGCTTTACTAGCAGCGATCATTGCAGCCGCTTGGCCCGCGCAACGTCTTGCGCGCATCGCGCCACATCAGTTGCTGCAAGTCTTCTCGGGCGGACGTTAGGACTAACCAAACATGCCACGCCGCAGCAGGTTTAATCCACCGATGATCAAGATCAGCAAGGTCATTTTTCGAAACATCGCCTGATCGAATTGATCGGAAATTCTACCGCCAAGCCACATCCCAAGGATCGCTGTTGGCAAAAGCGACATCGACAGCGGCAAAGTCGCACTGTTCAAAATGCCCGACTTCGTATGACCAATAACCAGCAGCACCGCACCAAGACCGTAGATCACGCCTTGGGCTAACATTTGCTGTTTTTTTTCAGTGCCAATCATCGTCAGATACGCGACAGTCGGCGGCCCCCACATCCCAGACACGCCACCAATCAGGCCCGCAAACGCACCGATCCCCACGTCGAGGCCTTTGCTTTGGCCGTACGCGCCCGGTTTAGGCGCGCGACCAGACAACTGCCAAATTGCGAAACCCGTGATCGCAATACCGATGATCAACAAAAGCGTGCGTGCGGGCAGCAAAGGCACCAATTGCGCCGCGCCAAACATCATAAATGCACCAACGCCAAGGAACACTTTGAAGCGTTTGATCGTTTGCCATACATCGCGAATACCATAGCGAAAGATCTGCATCGCGTTGGTCACGAGCGTCGGCAGCAACAGTGCTGCAAGCGCGAGATCGGGCGCGGTGAAGGTGCTGATGCCAGAGAGCAAAATGGTCGGCATCGCAAAGCCAACAATGCCTTTGATCACACCTGCGAAAAAGGCGATGAAAAGCGTCATGATAAACAAAGGCAGCGTTAGAATCGAAAGAATAGCGTCCATAGAAGTGACATATCAGGGCAAGCATGCCACCGCGAGCCCTGGCGTAGCGCGCGGCGCAAGAGGATCAATGCGTAATATAAAAACAATTATCGATCTTCGTGCGCATTTAAGTTGCGCTGCAATTGCGAAAGGATTATTCCGGGGTAACCGCTTTTCAGGAGATGCCCGATGCCGCGTGATGGACAAGACATGACTTTGACAGCCACCGTAATTTTGCCCAATCTTTTGCAATTAACCAAAGCAGCGCTTGACCCTGTTGAGGCGATCTTTGACATCGCACGCAAGAAACTGCGCGCAACGGTGTCAGAAAATGATCGTATTTCTGGAAGACTTATTGAAGAAAATCAAACGGCTAGTCATGGTTTAGCGTGGCTCGCGACCTATGTAGAAAGTCTACGTCAGATGCAAGGCTGGGCCGAGCGTCAACAGGCGGAAGGTGGCTTCAACGAGCTGGAGCAACTGCTGCTTCAGATCACTTTTGGTGAGTACCTCTGGCAGATCTATGGCGGCATTCCGATGAATCAGGGAGAGATTCTGCGATTGCAAGATCTCGGCCTTGAGCAGGAAGATGTGCGTGCTATGATGGACGCCTCGGTGAGGACTTTGACGCAAGGCGGCAACACACAAGCCGCGCGCACGCGTTTGGTTGGACTGATGCAAGAGCAAAAGGGTGCCACGATGTATGGCACCTCCGGGCTCGATGAAGAGCTGGAAATGATCCGCGATCAGTTCCGTCGTTACTCTGTCGAAAAGATAGAGCCGCACGCGCACGAATGGCACCTCAAGGATGAATTGATCCCGATGGAGGTCATCGACGAATTGGCGGAGATGGGCGTATTTGGTCTGACCATTCCAGAGGAATACGGAGGGTTCGGGCTATCGAAAGCGTCTATGTGCGTTGTCTCGGAGGAATTGTCGCGCGGATATATCGGTGTCGGTTCGCTCGGTACGCGTTCTGAGATCGCAGCGGAGTTGATAATCGCAGGCGGCACAGAAGAGCAAAAACAGAAATGGCTTCCGCAACTGGCCTCTGCCGATACTTTGCCAACGGCTGTGTTTACGGAACCGAACACAGGCTCTGACCTTGGTGCCCTGCGCACGCGCGCCGTGAAGGATGACAACGGCGACTATAAAATCACGGGCAACAAGACGTGGATCACCCATGCGACGCGCACGCAGATCATGACGTTACTCGCACGCACAGACCCTGAAACGGACAATTACAAAGGCCTGTCGATGTTCTTGGCCGAAAAAAAGCCCGGCACCGAAGAGAACCCATTCCCGACGGAAGGCATGACCGGCGGAGAAATCGAAGTGCTCGGCTATCGCGGTATGAAAGAATATGAACTCGCGTTTGATGGTTTCCACGTGAAGGTTGAGAACCTGCTTGGCGGTGAAGAGGGCAAAGGTTTCAAACAGCTTATGGAAACCTTTGAGAGCGCACGCATTCAAACAGCGGCGCGTGCGATTGGTGTAGCGCAATCCGCGCTCGATATTGGGATGCAATATGCGGAGGATCGTAGGCAATTTGGTAAAAGTCTGATCAATTTTCCACGTGTGTCTAGCAAACTGGCGATGATGGCGGTGGAAATCATGGTAGCGCGTCAGCTCACCTATTTTTCTGCACGCGAAAAGGATGAAGGTCGTCGTTGCGATCTTGAGGCTGGCATGGCGAAATTGCTGGGTGCGCGTGTTGCTTGGACGGCAGCAGACAATGCATTGCAGATCCATGGCGGCAATGGTTTTGCGCTGGAATACAAGATCTCGCGCATTCTATGTGACGCGCGGATCCTAAATATTTTTGAGGGTGCTGCCGAAATTCAAGCTCAGGTTATCGCGCGTCGTCTTCTCGGGTAGCACGCGCTGAGCACCTATAGTTTGAACAGCCCTCGACATCTTCGTGATGAGGGTTTTTCTTTTTTCGAAAAAATTTTTCGAAATTCACTGACTGTCGATTGGGCCGATCTTTATTCGTCATCCTCATGAAAGCGCTTTTGCTTTGCATACATGAGGAGACTAAAAATGAATATTCTAACAACAGCCGCAATCGGTGCGGGCGTGATTGCAGTGACCTTACTGGCCATACAACTTTTGCCACGTGAAGTGACCGTTACGCGCTCTGCACAGGTTGATGCGAGCCCAAGTGACGTGATCGCGTTGTTCGCGTCTAACGAAGGATATCAATAGATTAAACCCTATAAGGCGTCTTACGAGAACCTTAAAATCACGCTCTTTGGCCCCTCAAGCGGCGTCGGTTCCGGTTTTCATTTTGATGGTAAAGACGCCAAAGGCAGCCAAACGGTGGCGCACGTCACTGATCGCTCTATCACCTACAACATCGACATGGGCGCGATGGGACAACTCAAGAAAATCGTCGAAGTTCGCCCCAGCGCGGGTGGCTCCGCCGGGGAGCGGCGCATGGAGGCTGATCTTGGCCACAACCCAATTGTGCGCGTTTTTGGGTGCGCGGTGCTTAGCTGTTGTTACGCGTCTTTAAGCTGTGCATAATCCATCAATACAGGGACGATCAGAAAGACAGTCCATTGGGGCAGCGCGAATAGCACGCTGAACAGCGTGATGTTGTACCACAGAAAAAGTCCTGCAAAACTGAGTTGAATCAAAATGATAAAGAGCGATAGCCCCGCGTTTCGGAATTTTGTGAAATAGGCGATGCCAAATGTCATGAGCGCCAGCAAGAGCTTGGCCACATGCCAGACCACCATCGCTATCGCTCTGATAACAGGACGCAAATTCGCCTGAAGAATTGGACTCATAATTTCAGGCGGCCCGGCAAACAGGTGAACCACTGTCGTAAGGCCCATAAAACCGGCTGCACTCCAAATTGCTATGTTCGGCTTTTGATTTTCCATACGCAAGCGTATCTAAAGCGCGCTTAAACCTGTCAATAAGCTAGCGTATGTAACGGTATGAGCAGATTGTCACAGACCGATTGGATCGCCGCCGGATTTCGCGCTTTGACGACGAAAGGCCCACAAGCGTTGAAAGCAGAACCCCTCGCGCGGGACTTAGGGACCACCAAGGGATCCTTCTATTGGCACTTCAAATACGTGCCAGCGTTTCAAGAACAGATGCTGAGCCATTGGGAAGAAAAAGCGACCCAAGATATCATAGCGGCCCTTGATCCGATCCCAACGCCTGCCGCAAAACTACGCGCGCTTTTGCAACTAGCGACGACCCCGCAGGAAGACTATGGCGGTGTCGGTACGGAGCCTGCGATCCAAGCATGGGCGCATGCTGATAAGAATGTTGCCGCCGCTTTGGCCCGCGTGGACAAAACGAGACTAGCTTATTTGCAAGACATATTTAGCGCGATGGACATGGCTAACCCGGACCTACCGCGCATTTGCTATGCGTCGCTAATTGTCCTGCAAGAACTGCCAGATGATGACGACAGCGCTGGCACGACACCTATGGCAACGTTGGTGCGTTTGATGATTGCCTTGGCGGAAACGGACTAGTTCGGCGCGCCCCATTTCCCTTTGAGTTGTTGAATTATCTGTTCACGCGACTGGCGGTAGGCATCCAACTTAGCCTCACGCGTTTTACCTAATCCAGTCGGGTCCATGGTCGGCCAATATTCGACCTCAAGATGAAAAATACGGGTCAATTCCAATGCGCGACGTTGGCTGGCGGGTGAGAGCGCAACGATCAAATCGAAAGAGCTGAGATCATCGCCAAACTGCTCCATCTCATCGAAAGAACGTGAGCGATGTCGTTGTAATTCGACGCCCATTTCTGCGCAAACAGCGATTGAAAATCCGTCGATTTCCAAATCATTATAAACGCCAACAGATTGCACATAGGTCTCGTGCCCGTATAATTTCTTCATGATCCCTTCCGCCATCGGCGAGCGTACAGCGTTGTGATCACAGCAAAAAAGCACCGATTGGGGAAGCTGTTTGAGCACTCTATCCCCCAAAATGCAAAACGCAGATGAGGGTGAACAGTCGGCGGGCTGTGTCGATGTCGATCTCTGCCTTACCCTCTAGGCGTTCTTGCAAAATGCGGCTGCCCTCCATGTGAATCCCGCGCCGTGCCATGTCGATGGCTTCGATTTGGCTGGGAGGCAGGTTTTTCACCGCGGAGAAATAGCTCTCGCAAATTTGGAAGTAATCTTTGACTACTTGGCGAAATGGACCCAGGGAGAGATGGAACTCCGCTGCGGGTTCTTTTGCTTCAGTCTTAATATCAAACACCAGCCGCTTTTCGCGGATCGCGAGCGTTAGATCATAGGGCCCCGCTGGCGTGTCGCGATCATCGTGTGCAGGCAGCGTGAAGGTGTTATCCTCAAGTAGGTCAAAGACCGCGACCTTGCGCTCTTGCTCGATCTCATGTGTGGGCGCGGGCAGATTGCGGTCGTCAATTTCGATACTGGTAATGCAGGACATTGGACTGTTACTCATTCAATTTTTGCAAACGGGCAGTCACGGATAGTCCATGTGCCTCTAGGCTTTCAGATGTTGCGAGGATTTCAGCAGCTGGGCCGATCGCGCGCAAGGATTCGGACGACATGCGCGCAAGCGTCGTGCGCTTTACAAAGTCCATAACAGACAGTCCCGACGAGAACCGCGCAGAGCGTGCAGTTGGAAGAACATGGTTCGGGCCGCCGATGTAGTCGCCAATCGCTTCGGGCGTCCATTGGCCAAGAAAGATTGCGCCTGCGTGCACACATTTGACGCTGAGTGCGTCAGGGTCTGCCACGCAGAGTTCCAGATGTTCTGGTGCGATGCGATTGGACAATTCTGCGGCTTCATCAAGTTTTTTCACAGTGATTACAGCGCCATATTGCCGCCATGACGCCCCAGCGATGGCGTGACGTTCAAGCGTTTCAAGACGTTCCTCAACCGCCCGCGCCACTGCTTGACCAAAACCAGCATCGTCCGTGATCAACAGCGATTGCGCACTTTCGTCGTGTTCTGCTTGGCTAAGCAGATCAAGCGCGATCCAGTCGGGATCGTTGTCTTTGTCCGCAATCACGAGGATTTCAGAGGGACCCGCGATCATATCAATACCTACTTTGCCAAACACACGACGCTTGGCCGCCGCGACAAAAGCGTTGCCAGGCCCTGTGATTTTATCGACGGGTTTGATCGTGTCGGTTCCATAGGCGAGTGCTGCAATCGCTTGCGCTCCACCAATACGGTAAATTTCATCAACACCCGCGATACGCGCGGCCAGCAGAACCGCAGGGTTCGCGACGCCACCTGGCGTGGGTACAACGATGGCGAGGCGTTCTACACCTGCAACCTTAGCAGGGATCGCGTTCATCAACACCGAGGATGGGTAAGAGGCGAGGCCCCCCGGCACATAAAGACCCGCCGCAGAAACAGGCGTCCAGCGCCAGCCAAGCGTGGCACCTGCCTCATCTGTCCAGCTCGCATCCTCGGGCATTTGACGTTCGTGATATGCACGAATGCGCGCTGCCGCGAGTTCGAGTGCAGCACGTTCTGCATCGGAAACTGACGCGCAGGCGGCTTCGATTTCATCTAGCGAGAAGGCGAGCGTATTTGGGGTCAAATCCATGTGATCAAACTTGGAAGTGAGATCAATCAAAGCCGCATCACCGCGTGTGCGCACGTCTGCAATTATGTCTGCAACAATCGCATCCACATCAGGGCTATCTTCACGTTTCGCGTTTAGAACCGCCGTGAAGCGGGTTTCAAAGTCGGCGTCAGTTGTACTTAGAAATTGCGGCATTGGCATCCCTCATGTCTGCGCCTTGACTTAGCGCGCGACATGGGGAGCCTCAAGGGTGCTTAGCTGCGGCGCGGCAGTGTGGTGAGCGCAAGACCAACGAGCAGAAACGAAACCACAGCGACAATTGTGCGGAATGTGTTCCAAAACTGCCAGCGTGGCGAATATTCGGCCCAGATCGCATCTGCCTCTTCGATGGGAGCGGTTCTGAATAGACTTCCAGCGCGATGTTCATTGGGACGTTGATATTTACGGTCGGAATAAATGCGCCAGCGATATAGATGAAACCAGCAAAACCCGACAGTGCTGCGACTTTGCGTTGTTTTAAGAGAAACGCAACCAGCGCGGTGATGAGTAAAACCACAGGCATGCCGAAGAACACATGCATGAAAACGCCATTGCGCACAGATATATTCATCGCATTCATCGCCGCGATGGCAGAATTAGCATCAAGTATGTTTAACCCCCACATCGTAGAGCAGATTCAAGCGTAGAAAAACCAAAGATCGCGCCGGAAAGGAGAAGCGATAGGAAGGTCAGAGGTATCAAAAGGCGGTGCATCGTATCAAATCCCATTTTATCTTATACGAGATGATATGAAAGGCGCGCAAATTTCCGTCGCTTTAATCAATCGTGGGTGGGCGCTTTTTTCGAAGGTGCCACATAGGGGCGCGTGACATCCTTCAATGCCACATCAAGCGCTTCGACGTCCAGTCGGATCGCACCGTCACCTGCAAGCGTCAGCGTCACATTGCCAGAGGGTGCTTTGGTTTCTTCAAACTCCACACTCAAAACCGACAGGATCATATCTGCATTGTTGCGATCAATTCCTTGGCTGGACACGTTGTTCACCTCAGACACGTTGAGAACTGATTGCACCCGTTCGGGCGTACTTTTGCTACCCTCTTCCCAACGGAATCGGTTGAGTAGAATCGCGAAACGGCGGTCCTTGCGGGCAAAGTGCATTTCATTAGCCGGAAAAACGCCATCCTGTATCAACGCGGAAATCACCTTGAGGTCATCGCCATCAAGGGCACCGATATTAAGCGGCGCTTCACCACCGTCTTCAAAGCGTGCGTCTTCGCTCATGATCCTTGAACCCGTTCGATGGTTGCGCCAACAGCGCTGAGCTTTTGCTCGATGCGTTCATAACCGCGATCAAGGTGGTAGACGCGGTTTACCTGTGTTTCGCCTTCCGCGCGAAGTCCAGCAAGGATCAAGGAGACCGAGGCACGAAGGTCTGTCGCCATCACTTGAGCACCGTTCATCTTCTCAACCCCCGTGACAGTCGCTGTGCCGCCCTGCACTTCCACATTAGCTCCCATGCGCAGCAGTTCGGGCGCGTGCATAAAGCGGTTCTCAAAAATGGTTTCGTTAAGTACGCTAACACCATCCGCAAAGCACATCATTGCCATGAATTGCGCCTGAAGGTCGGTTGGAAATCCCGGGAAAGGTTCGGTTATGACATTAACTGACTTAATGCCATTGCCAGGATTGGTGACCTTCAAACCGTGCTTGGTTTCTTCCAGAATTGCGCCTGCATCTTCCATCTTTTCTGCGAAAGACGGGATTAAATCCATACGACCACCCAGCAACTCGACAGAACCGCCCGCGATCATCGGAGCGATCATAAACGTGCCCATTTCGATGCGATCTGGAATGACAGCTTGGGTTACGCCGTACAGTTTTTCGACGCCTTGAATGGTGATCATGTCGGTGCCTGCGCCCTCGATCTGTGCGCCCATTGCAATCAAGCAATCGGCGAGCGCTTTCGTGTCAGGCTCTCGCGCAGCGTTTTTGATCACGGTCGTGCCTTTGGCCAGACACGCAGCCATCATCGCGTTTTCAGTCGCACCAACAGACGCGAAGCGCAGCGGAATTTCTGCACCTTTCAAGCCATTTGGCGCAGTCGCGTGGACATAGCCGTCCTTCAGTTCAATGTTCGCGCCCAAACGCTCCAATGCATCAAGATGCATATCCACCGCGCGCGCGCCAATCGCGCAGCCACCGGGCATGGACACAATCGCCTCGCCCGCACGAGCCAGCATGGGGCCAAGTACGTTGAACGATGCACGCAGTTTGCGCACCAGATCATAGTCAGCTTTATGAGAGGTGAGTTCAGTCGCATTCAGCGCCAGCACACGACCATTGGAAAGTTGCGCAATCTCGCAACCGAGCGATTCAAGAACGTCGCTCAGCGTTCCAATATCCGCAAGGCGTGGGACATTCGTGAGCGTCAAAGGTTCTTCCGTCAAAAGAACAGCGCACATGAGTTTGAGAACGGTATTCTTCGCACCCGCAATCGGGATTTGCCCGTTCAATGCGCCATTAGCTTTGACCAGAATTGAATCCATGTGCCTGCCTACTCTTTATGTATCGCCCTTGGACGTTTGCTCTATCTGTGCTTTCGTGCGCGTTTTTGCTTGCGCTTTACGCCGCCCTAAATTCGCTTTCAACGCCGCTTTGAGCCGATCCTCGCGGGAATTCGGCTTGGTGCTTTGCTTTTTGGGGTCATTCCGATCGTTCATCTGCCTTCTGTAACCTAGGCAGTTGACAGCGTCCAGATTACGCTTGCACGAGTGCAAAATTGGGTCTAATCAGCCGCCCACACGGCGCCGTTGTAGCTCAGTGGTAGAGCGCGTCATTGGTAATGACGAGGTCGGGAGTTCAATTCTCCCCTGCGGCACCATTAACTTCCCAGCAAAAGCTAGATCCGAACCGATATGCGCATCCGTTTTTCTCCTCACGTAACGGGCTATGCTGCGGCCTGGTGCATTGTGCTGGTGTGGTCGTTTTGGCTGATTGTAAGCAGGCTTGCTAATGACAGTGGTTTGACGATCTATGATCTTGCCGCGCTGCGTTATGGTTTAGCCACGCTAATCGCGGGACCGCTTTGTCTTTATTACAAACCCTGGCGCGGACTTCGGTTGATTCAGATTGCTGTGCTCTCATTTGTGCTAGGGCCGGTCTACATCCTGTTTGTCTTTGCTGGATTCATCTATGCGCCTGCCGCGCATGGGGGCATCTTTATGAATGGCGTGCTGCCCATCTTCAGCGTTTTGTTGAGCATCGCCCTTATGCGCCTCTTCCCAAGCAAAAAGCAGGTGTTCGGCGGGCTGCTCATTCTCGTGTCCACAATTATTTTGGCGTGGAATGCAAATAGCGACAGCGGTGCTGATGTTTGGATCGGTGATCTCTTCTTCCTTATCGGCGCTTTGTTTTTCTCGCTCTACATGATCTTAGCAGAGCGTTGGCAGTTGGGTGCGATGCAAATTATATTTTGCGGCACAATCGTGAATGCGGCGCTTTATATGCCTATTTGGGCGCTTTGGCTTCCCTCAAGTATAGGGACTGCGCCAATGGCACCGTTTTTGTTGCAAGCGATTTACCAAGGTTTTGTGCCCAATCTTATTGGCCTGCTGTTTGTCGCCCACGCGTCGCGCACGATCGGAAATGGCAATACAGCCTTTATTTTGGCTGCAGTTCCAGGTGGCGGCGCACTTTTGGGACTGTTGATCTTGGGCGAGGGCCTGACGATAGGGAGCATCATCGCACTTGTCGTTTTGACCCTTGGGCTCGTCATAAGCCTTCGAAGACGCGCTTTGACATGAGAAATGCCAAGAGCTGTTTTGGGAATGTGGCTCACTTAAAAAGCGAAACGTATTTTCGAATGATGCTAAATGCAGCGCCCAAACGGGGCCAACTGATTCGCTATTAGGACGACATCCTTTGAGTTTCGGGAGGAATTTTATGGCTTCCCTAGCGTCAAATGAAGGTTTTTTTCAAATTTTTTGCAGGCTCTGAAGAGCCATCAAAGTTGATTTGGCACTTCAAATTCACAAAAGAGTCCGTCTCGAACCGCATGGACCTTAAATGTGGCAATATTCTTGGATTGGCAGGCCAAATAATTCCCAAAGACGCAGATGAACAAAACAATCTTGCGCAACCTCTCAATTGTTTCCGAATCAATGACAGTTGAGGCGGGGAAAAGTGGATGGTTCAACTCACAACGCTCACCTTAAAGGCAAAAATATCGGCGAGATACCTGACTAAATAGGGCAAACGTAATTATAAAAGCACCAAAAATGAGGTGTTGCTTCAATAGTTTTCTGGCGTTCAACCAAGACGAAACGTTGACGAAAGTGTTCAATGTGTGTCGAAAATAAGAGCTAGAATAAGCTTTCGACACATTGATCGGAAGCATGAGCTGTCAACTTTAGCGCTCCCACATCAAAACTTCGCGATACGTTTCTGCAAGCGCTGTTTGATCACGCAAGCCTTGGCGGCTTTGACGTGGCTTTTGCAACCACGGAAAGTCTGATCCGTATGCGCAAGGCTTTAAAGCAAGCCGCGGTTTCGGTTCTAGGCGATGTTGTGAACGGTGTTCTTGTTACCGATATCGCGCGACAAGGCAACTGACGCGCATCACACAAGCGACCACTAGAAACTGCACATGTTTTTGATCTGCGCCACCAGCTCGGGATCTGCTGCGATGCAATCCGTAGCGATGCCCCGCGCCGTTTCAAGAAGCGCATCTGGTTCACATACTTGATCAATCAGACCGAATTGTAACGCAGCCTCTGCGGTGATTTTTTGACCACCCATGAGGATCAGTTTTGTACGCGCAGGTCCGACCAGCGCACGCAAACGCGCAGGATCCGAAGGCTGCGGCAAAAAGCCAAGCTTCATTACGGGATAGAAAAACTTCGCGCTCGGCACGGCCAAACGCAGATCGCAGGCCAATGCCATGCCCATCGCGCCGCCCGCGAGAGTTCCATTCAGCGCAGCAATCGTTAGGCACGGCAGCGCAACAATTGCGGCAGACAGTTCTTCCCAAACTGGGGATAGCGCCAAACCTGCCTTGGCTTCCTCCAGATCAGCGCCCGCGCTGAACACACGACCCGTGCCAGTCAAGACGAGCGCACGTGCGTCCTGTGCAGAGGATGCGATTTTTGTAAGTTCCTGCAGCATATCCGAGGTCAATGAATTGGCTTTATCCGGTCGATTGATCGTGACAGTCCAAAGTCCATTGGCTTTTGAAAGATCGATCATTCTAGACCAACCCGCGTCCGAATATCTGCGTTGCGCAGCGAAATTTCCTGACCTAGCCAATCATCCGCATCCGCACCGCACATCCAAAAGAGCGTGCGCGCGGGCCAATCTGCGGGAATGTGGATCTCCCAGTCCAACTTACTGACAGGATTGATCCCAGATTTCTTAATGTCGCGTTGCATTTGCGTGGCGACTGTACCCGGCGAAAGACCCATGCAGCGAACGCCAAACTCCGCGTTTTCAATATGCGCGCAGCCCGTCAACATTGCGGCACCCGCTTTAGAGCTACAATAGTGCGACCATCCTTCAATCGGATTTTGCGCCGCGCCAGAGCTGACCGTCAAAATTGTCCCCGCCTTAGCCCTCTGCATATGCGGCAAGACCGCCCGCATCCCATTGAAAACTCCCGTAAGGTTGATGTCTATAGCACGTGCCCACGCAATCGGGTCCACGTCAGAGAGGCGTGAAATCGGCTCGATCACACCTGCATTGTTAATCAAAATGTCAACGCTGCCAAAATGTGCATGGGCTTGGGCAACGGCCGCCTCCATTTCCGCATAATTGCTCACATCACAAAGGACCGCGAGCGCCGCACTGCCGATGTCTTTTGCAATCACTTCAATCTGCGACCCGCTGCGCGCCAAAAGCACAACATTGACCCCTTGATCGGCAAACAAACGCGCCGTCGCTTCGCCAATCCCACGGCTCGCACCGGTAATTATCGCAGTTTTTCCTGAAATCTTTGACATAAGCCTGTCCTTACCATTCGGGGGATTATCGCCGTATAACTCAGCAAACAGCGCTCCGTCTTGACGTTGCCCCAAGCTCGGTCAAATCTGCAAGGCAAATTATGCCTTTAAGGACTAAAATTATGACGCTTCGCTCTGCTATTTTCAGCACCACTTCGCTTGTTTTTTTTGCGACCTCCGCCTCTGCAGATGTTAGCGCCAAGGACATATGGACCGATTGGCAGTCCTACATGGCCGGCTTTGGCTACGCAGTTGAAGGACAAGAAACGATGTCCGGCAATACCCTATCGATCAACGGTTTGAAAATGTCTGTGCCCATGCCAGAGGGTCAGGGCGAGTTTGCAATGAATTTAGGCAAAGTCGATTTTGTCGAGAATGGTGATGGAACGGTTAACCTCGTCTTTCCTGAAGTGATGCCTGTGTTCTTCGAGGCGGCGGGTCCCGAGGGCGAGGCGGTCAAAGGCTCGCTCGATTACACCATGCGAAACATGAACATGCGCGCCAGCGGTGATCCAAGCAAAGTGATCTACGACTACACGGCAGACCAGATAGGCATCGTCCTAAATGAGCTGGCTGTTGAAGGTGAAACAATGCCAGAGGGCGCGTTGAACGTGTCATTCACTTCACAAAACCTAAGTGGCCAATCCGTGATGGTACCAGGAGCCTTGCGTAAAATCGCGCAAAACATGGCGCTTGGCGCGACGACGTACGCGGTTACCTTCAAAGATCCAAGCAGCGATGACGGCGTGAATTTCAACGGTGAAATGGCGTCATTTAGCTTTTCGATCGACTCCTTTTTACCTGCGAGCATGGACCCGAAGAACGTCGCAAACGCACTGGCTGACGGCTTCGCAGTGGATGGTGACATCAGCTACACGGGCTCTCAGACAACGTTTTCATTCACCGATGTTGGCTACACGATGAACGGGTCGAGCGGCGCTAAAACCGCGACGATTGCCGTGAAGATGAACAAGGATCTCCTTGAATATACCGGATCAAGCATAGGCGTGAACTTCAATTTGAATAGTGCTGAAATCCCGCTGCCCGTCGTTGCAGGTCTTGGTGAAATTGCGTTCAACTTGCTGATCCCAGTTGCAAAAACCGACACGCCAAGTGATTTTGCTTTTGGTCTCACGCTCGCTGATTTTGTGACCTCTGATGACCTTTGGTCCATGCTGGATGCGGGCAATGTTCTGCCGCGCGATCCCGTGATAATTTCTTTGGATCTCGTGGGCAAGGCGAAGATGCTGTTCGATTTCTTTGATCCAGAGCAGATGGCAGCCGTCGAAACGGGTGACGCGATGCCTGCTGAATTAACCGCGATCACCCTGCGCAATTTGCTTGTTTCCGCGGCGGGCGCAAAGCTGTCAGGTACGGGTGATTTCACCCTTGATTACAACGATCTAGAAAGCTTTGACGGATTTCCTAAGCCCACAGGCGGCGTTGATGTCGCTCTCGTCGGCGGAAATGAGTTGATGAACAAGCTGGTTCAAATGGGCCTTTTGCCGCAAGAGCAAGCCATGGGAGCGCGCATGATGATGGGTCTGTTTACGCGCCCTGGTGAGGGCGAAGACTCTCTCACGACGAAGATCGAGATCAATGAAGAGGGTCACATCCTCGCGAATGGCCAGCGCATCCAATAGATTAGGTCAGATTCTAACAAGAAAGGCCGCGTTTCACAACGCGGCCTTTCTTGTGTAACCTTGTAAGAGAGGGCTGCGCGGGCTACCTCCTGTGCAAGCAGGTTTCGGAGGCTCGATGTCCCAAAATTTAGAAGAACTCACACACGCCCTTTTGCTTAGCGCAAAAAAAGCGGGCGCAAACGACGCAGACGCCGTGGCCGTTAAAGGGACCGCGCTGTCAATTGACGTACGCAATGGCGTTTTGGAACAGGCGGAACGATCCGAAGGGGTCGACATTGGATTGCGCGTGTTTGTTGGTCAAAGACAAGCCTGCGTGTCCTCGTCTGACACATCGCAAAGCACCATAGATGCGATGTGTGAGCGCGCCATCGCGATGGCAAAAGAAGCTCCGGAAGATCCATATGCAGGCTTGGCTGATCCAGCGTCATTATCAGACGTACGTGATGCAGACGGGTTGGAATTGTTCGACCCCACACCAGAGCCTGATCCAGCGGATTTGCAGAACGATGCGAAGCGCGCAGAGACCGCAGCGCTTGAGCATACCGGCATCAGTCAAGTTCAATCAGCGAGCGGCGGGTACAGCTCCCGTGAAATCCACATCAGTGCCACGAACGGATTTACGGGTGGTTATCAGCGTACAGATCGCGCCACCTCTTGCGTCGCGATTGCAGGAACAGGTGCTGAAATGGAGCGTGATTATGACGGCGACAGTCGCATTTTTCAGGCTGATTTGCGCGCTGCCACTGAGATAGGCACAAATGCTGCTGAACGTGCTCTCGCCCGCATTGGTGCAACAAAACCGCCAACAGGCAGCTTTCCGGTTCTCTTTGATGAGCGCATTTCTTCAACCTTGATCGGGCATTTTTTGGCTGCCATCAATGGTGCCTCGATTGCGCGTGGATCATCATGGTTGCGTGACGCGCTTGATACGCAGGTATTGCCAGAGCACCTAAGCGTCATCGAAGATCCGCACCGCACGCGTATCCCCGGATCACGCTTGTTTGATGCGGAAGGTCTCGCAACCCAAAAACGGGCTATCGTTGAGAATGGTATGCTTACAGGCTGGACGCTAGATCAGGCCAATGCGCGAAAACTTGGAATGGCCTCAACCGCGAATGCGGCCCGCGGCACGTCTGCGCCGCCCACGCCGAGCAACTGGAATATTGAACTGACCCAAGGCGCGCAAAGCCGAGATGCGCTCTTGCGCGACATGGGCACTGGGTTGCTTGTGACGTCGATGATCGGCTCCACCATCAACGCGACAACGGGTGATTATTCACGCGGCGCAGCCGGTTTTTGGATTGAGAACGGAGAGATTAGCCACCCCGTTAACGAATGCACAATCGCGGGCAATCTACGCGATATGTTGCTGCGCATGACGCCGGCCAATGATGCTCGCACGCATTTGTCTCGCGTTGTGCCATCGTTGTTGGTTGAGGGGATGACCCTTGCGGGGAACTGATCTAACGCTGTTGATCGATGCGGCGAAAGCCTCTGGCGAGATTGCGAAAAGCTTCTTTCAAAAAGATCTTAAGAGGTGGGACAAAGCGGATGACGCTGGTCCTGTAACCGAAGCTGATCTGGCTGTGAACGAACAGCTTGAAAGAGATTTGCGCAAAGCGCGCCCTGACTATGGATGGCTAAGCGAAGAATCCGCGGATTCCACAGAGCGCCAAAGCAGCGAACATGTATTTATTATTGATCCCATTGATGGCACACGCAGTTTCATTGTTGGATCAAATACTTGGGCGCATTCGCTCGCCATCGCGCGGCGCGGTAAAGTTACCGCTGCCGTCGTACTCCTTCCGATGCGCGATATGATATTTACGGCTGAACTTGGAAGCGGCGCGCAGATGAATGGCACAACGCTTGCAACGTCCACTCAAGCTGATTTCAGCGGATCGCAGATCCTCGCGACGAAACCAAGCCTTGATGCAAAGCACTGGAAAGCGGATACACCCCCTGCATTTACCCGCCATCATCGTCCCTCGCTTGCCTATCGGTTGTCGCTTGTCGCGCAAGGTCGGTTCGATGGGATGCTGACGCTACGTCCCAGTTGGGAATGGGACATCGCGGCTGGCGCTTTGATCGTGTCGGAAGCAGGTGGAAGGATAACCGATAAAACAGGTGCCCCGCTTGCTTTCAATGGGACAGATCCGCGCCTAAACGGAGTTGTCGCTTCTGGCAAGGCGATGCACAGCGCAATTCTCTCCGAGTTGGCCGAGACTTGACGCCAGCACAACTATAGATACCCTAAGCCCAATAGAATATGGACTGGGCCATGGAAAAACGACTTCATCTGGTGTTTGGTGGCGAACTCGTCGATCCGACGAAAAACGTCTTTAAAGATGTGGACGACTTGCACATTGTCGGGATTTTTCCAGGCTACGATGCCGCTTACAACGCGTGGAAAGGGGAAGCCCAGCGCACGGTAGATAGCGCCCATATGCGCTACTACATCGCGCATCTGCACCGCTTGCGTAATGAGTGCACAGAATCCTCCGCGACAGAAGAATTAGGGTAGAATTTTGATGAGTTCGCTCAGCCTGACGGCCTACAAAGCGCTGGTGCGAACCACAACCCTGCCCCAAACAGATCCCTACCCCGAAAGGCCAGAGGGCCCTTTGATCTGGGGTGTTGTTCATGACGACACATCTGCGCGAGCGCTGATACATCTCGTGGAACGGCTGCGCCAAATTCGTGGCCCTTGCACCTTATTAACCACCTACATCGACAAAGCGCCACGTTTCGTGAACGGCAAAGGCACTTATTGCTTTGCCTTGCCTGTAGACACGAGCGAAACCGCGAAACGCTTTCTGGAGCACTGGACCCCTTCGCTTTGCCTTTGGTTTGGCGGCGAACTACGCCCTGCTTTGATCGCTCAAGCCAAGGCAAACAGCTTGAGTATGAAACTTGTGTCGGCACAAGAAGACTTGTTGGACCAAGCCATTTGGCGATGGCTGCCGTCGCTTTCGCGAGAAACTCTTGCGGCTTTTGATACTCTCGGTGCCAGTGACAAAGCCGCATATCGCGCGTTGCGTAAAATGGATGGTGCGCGACAAAAGGTCGAAATTCAAGGGGTCCTACAGGTCGCGGTGATGCCACCAACCGTCAATGAAAGCGTTTTTGACGACGTGTCGATAGACCTGAATGGTCGGCCAGTTTGGCTTGCTGCGCATATCCAAGAAGATGAGCTCAAGGACGTCCTGAAAGCACATCGCGCGTTGGTAAAGGTTAACCACCGTCTTGCCCTTGTTCTTGTCGCGGCGTCTTTCCCAGTTAGTATCGAAGCCCGCTCAGTGCTAAAATCACAAGGCTGGCGCGTGTGTCATTGGGAAGACGGCGATCCAATCGACGAAAGCACACAAGTGATCCTTGTGGAAGAGCCCGAGGAAATGGGGCTTTGGTATCGAGTCGCACCGCTCACTTTCTTAGGCAGTTCTTTAAAATCAAACTACAAAGGGTGCGATCCATATATCCCGGCAAGCCTCGGTTCCGCGATCATTTACGGGCCAAACATTGGGCGACACACCGACAGCTATTCACGCCTTGCTGCGAGCGGAGCCGCACGTATCATCAAAGATGTGCAAGGTTTGACGCAAGCTGTCGAAAACCTACTAGCCGCAGATCAATCTGCGCTGATGGCGCACGCCGCATGGGTCACAATTTCCGATGGTGCCGAGGCAACGGACGCTGTGATTGAGGACATTCAAATGCATCTCGACACTCTGGAAAGCATGTAATGAAAGCACCTGATTTTTGGTTCACACCATCAGACAGCCCTGATTGGCGCGCCAAGGTCTTGGCACCACTGGGAACGCTTTATGCGTGGTTAACCGCACGCCGCGTCAACACTTCCCCAAGCTGCATCGCCCCAATTCCAGTCATTTGCATCGGCAATTTGAATGCAGGCGGCACGGGCAAAACACCCACAACGATTGCGCTGGCTCAGATGCTTTTATCGATGGGAGCAATTCCGCACATCGTCTCGCGGGGATACGGCGGCAAACATGTTGGGCCACACTTGGTGCAGACCAGTAACGATGCAAGTGACGTCGGTGACGAGCCTTTATTGCTCTCTGCCTTCGCGCCAACTTGGGTCGCAAAAGATCGCAGCGCAGGCATTAAAGCCGCATATGACGCGGGCGCCAGCCATGTCTTGATGGATGATGGGTTCCAGAATCCGTCAGTGAAAAAGGCGCTATCAATTGTTGTGGTCGATGCTGAAAAGGGCTTTGGAAACGCGCGGTGCTTGCCCGCAGGGCCCTTGCGTGAACCTGTCTCAGCGGGATTGAAACGCGCTGATCTCCTGCTCTCCATCGGGTCGAAGCGCGCGCAAGCAAGCTTTGATCTCGCAAACCCACTAGATATGCCAAGACTTCGCGGGCATCTTGAGCCGCTTCAAACCGGAATAGAGTTTGAGGGCATGCCCTGCATCGCATTTGCGGGGATCGGTCATCCCGAGAAGTTCTTCGCAACCCTGAAAGGGCTAGGCGCTAAGATCATCAAAGCGGAAGCCTTGAGCGATCATCAAACGCTGACACCTGCACTGATGAAACGCTTGGAACATGATGCGCTGCTGAACGACGCGCAACTTGTTACCACTGAAAAAGACGCTGTGCGTTTGCCGCCCACCTTTCGCCAACAGGTCATTACGCTTCCTGTGCGATTGGCTTTAAGGGATGAAACAGCTCTACGTGCGGCGTTGACAGCACTGACGCCGTAACTCAAAACTGAACGCACAATAGAACCGTATTGACCCAAGGAGAGCACACAACATGATCGAGCAACTCAGCGCCATTGTTGGAAAAAATCACGTTCTTACGGGGGACGATATCGCGCGCTGGGGGCAGGATTGGATGGGCCAATACAAATCTGATCCCATCGCCGTTGTGCGTCCAGCTACCACCCAAGAAGTGGCCGAGGTGGTCAAGCTTGGCAACGCGACCAAAACACCAATCGTTCCAGTCAGCGGCAACACGGGCCTAGCAGGCGGCGCATCGGGTCAGGGTCACATCATGATCTCGATGGAGCGCATGAACCGCATTCACGACATCCGCAAAGACGCACGGATAGCGATCGTCGATGCAGGCGTCATTCTGGCCGATATTCATAGTGCTGCAGATGCAGAAGATCTGGTCTTTCCGCTGACCTTTGGCGCGCGTGGAAGCTGTCTGATCGGTGGCTGTATGGCGACGAATGCAGGTGGCTCCAACGTTGTACGCTACGGCAACACGCGTGATCTTGTGCTTGGCGTCGAGGTGGTGTTGCCCAATGGCGAAATCGCTGATCTGATGTCAGAGCTGCGAAAAGACAATTCGGGCTATAACCTCAAACACTTGGTTATTGGGGCGGAAGGCACGCTTGGAATCATCACGAAAGCTGTTTTGAAACTGTCGCCAAAGCCCAAAGCCTACGCAACCGCCATGGTTGCGGTCCCGGCTATTGGCGAAGGACTGCAACTGCTTAATCAATTGCAAGATGCCACAGGTGGCTGTGTCGAAGCGTTTGAATATATGCCGCGCGCCTATGTTGAACGTCACCTAGAAATCACGGAAAGTGCGCGTGAACCGTTTGACACCCCCTATGACGTGAACATAATGGTCGAGGTTGGAACGACCATTGCCGCCAAGTCCAACCCCGACGCATCTGGCCAAATCCCCTTGGTTGCAGAACTTGAAGAGATCCTTGCCAACTTGTTTGAGGATGGTGCAATTCTCGATGCAACAGTCGCGCAAAACGAGGCGCAAAGACGCGCAATGTGGGAAAGACGCGAAGCGGCAGCAGAAGTGGTCCTGGTCCATAGACCCTTGATCAACCACGACATTGCAGTGCCCCTAGAAAAGGTCTCAGCATTTTGCGAGGCGATGGAGAAACGTTTGCCGACACTCGATGCGGGTGCAAAAGCAATGATCGTGTCCCACTTGGGCGATGGCAACGTCCATTATTCCGTGTGGGGCAAAAGTCAGGATCCCGAAGTACACGACGCGATCACTGAAGCAGTGGAGGATGAAACCCTCAAGCTTGGTGGAAGTTTTTCTGCGGAGCACGGGATTGGCGTGAGTAAATTGCGCTCCATGGCGCGGCGCAAAGATCCTGTGTCGATTGCCGCGATGAAAGCGATCAAAGCAGCACTCGATCCGAATAACATCATGAACCCGGGTAAGGTTTTGCCCAAGTAGATCGGCTTAGCTGCGCCACTCAAAAAAGCCTTCGCCCGCTTCAGTCAGCAATTTTGCAGCCATTGCTTCGCCCATGGCAACGCCATCTTCAATGGTGCCACTGACATCATCACCGATGCTTTCAGATCCATCAGGACGAAGAACTTGACCACGGAAACGCATATTGCTGCCGTCGAGTTCTGCAAGACCCGCAATTGGCGTCTCACAAGATCCGTCCAACGCCGCGAGGAACGCGCGCTCTACCGCAAGTCGCTGCCCCGTTTGGGTGTCGTGGATCGCAGCCAACATATCGGCCGCGTTTGTGTCGTTGATACGACGCTCAATCCCGATTGCGCCTTGCGCAACGGCGGGCAGCATTTCGTCGGTTTCAATTGCGCTTTTCACAACATGGGCCATGCCCAAGCGGCGCAGTCCCGCCATTGCAAGGAATGTGCAATCCGCAACCTTGTCTTCTAGCTTTTTCAAACGGGTCTGCACATTGCCGCGAAATTCCACCACATTCAGATCAGGGCGATAGTTCAACAGTTGCGCGCGACGACGCAAAGACGAGGTTCCGACAACCGCACCAGAAGGCAGAGCAGCCAAACGTTCATGACCAGCAGAGACGAAAGCATCGCGCACATCTTCACGCGGCAAATAGGTATCAAGCACCAGTCCCTCAGGCTGTAAAACAGGCATATCTTTCATCGAGTGCACCGCAATATCAATCGCGCCGCTGAGCATATCATCTTCAATCTCGCGGGTGAAAAGGCCCTTGCCACCAATCTCTTTCAAAGGACGATCAAGGATCTTGTCCCCCGTCGTTTTGATCACTTTGATCACGAACGCCTCTTCAGGAAGATCGAATGCGATCGACAAACGACGACGAGTTTCATAGGCTTGTGCCAATGCCAAAGGAGAACCACGCGTGCCGATTTTCAGCGGTGAAGTCGGAGAAGGAAGAGTAATAGCCATGCGATATCTTTATGGGTGTATAGTGAAGTTGACAACTGTTGAGCGAAGTTTTCGCGCAAACTTTTCAACCTGCTAATTTCAGTCGTCCAATAAAATGCGCGCGGCATTGCCCTGTTCATCGTCATATTCATTGCTGCGCACCGTCCATATGAAGGCGGCAAGGCCAACACCACCAAGGATAAGCGAGACAGGAATGATAATAACAAGACCGTTCATTGGACCAACCTAATGCGTTGGGAATTCAAAAAAACTGTGATGGAAGAGATCAACATTGCCAAAGCCGCGGCCAGTGGCGTCGCATACCCCGCAAGCGCAATCCGAATTAAAATTCCATTATAGATCGTGGCGGTTGCAAAGTTTTGCTGGGACAGGCTGCGCGCAAGGCCTGCGATTCTCATCAGCAAAGGCAGCTCTTCAAAGCTATCTTTCAAGATCACAATATAGGACGCAGAACGTGACGCATCAAGAGCAGAAGCCGGCGCAATAGAAGCATGCGCCGCCGCAAGTGTGGCAGTATCATTCAAACCATCCCCAACCATCAAAACGCGTTCTGACTTTTCGCGTAGCTGCTCAAGTTAACGTAGCTTTTCTACTGGGCGCACATTTGCAGTTGAGGGCAAGCCTAGGTAATTGGCAAAGCGCGTCGCAGGCGCAATCGCGTCTCTCGTAACAATCTCAAAAGGCTGCGCGAGGCCTCGCACCACAGAACACACTCCTGTTCGCGGGGTTTTGCTCGCTTGGGTCTGGAGAGGCTGCGCATCGCCGAACTGAAGACCCAGGTCATCAATGTCAGTACCGAGCCAAGCCCCACGGCCAAGGCGCACAGTCATGCCTTTCCACTTGCTGATGACACTACGTCCCACAACTTCAGTAATCTCGCAGATCGGTATCGCACGCACACCACTTAATGCGTCAACCAAAGCGTGCGACAGCGGATGGTTAGAAGCCTGCGCTAACGCCTTAGCAACGGCTTTTTCTTTAGGTGTGATACCCTCTGGCAAAGTCACCGAGGGCTGACTCAACGTGCCTGTCTTGTCAAAGACAACGCAGCTGACGTCGGCCAAACACTCTAACGCGGTTGCGTGTTTCACGAGGTAGCCCATGCTGAACAATCGACTGATTGCCGCCGTCGAAACCGCGGGCACCGCAAGACCAAGCGCGCAAGCGCATGTGATGATCAGCACCACAATTGCGACGTTCAAAGCGTGGCGAATGCCGCCATCTGCCGCGACCCAGCCTACGAAGGCCAGGAGCGCCAATAAATGCACGGTAGGGGCATAGATCTGCGCCTCTTTGTCAGCCAACGCCGTGTAACTGTTGAGGCTGTTCTCTGCGGTTTCAACCATTCTTGCCATGCGGCGCAGGATGGTATTGTCGCCAACTGCACTAGCGCACATGGGCAACGGGGAAGCCACATTGATTTCACCCGCCAGAAAAAGCGCGTCCTCAAGTATCTCTACCGCAGCGGATTCACCAGGTAGAAAGGCGCCTTCAATCAAAGCCGAAGTGCTGATTAACACGCCATCCACTGGGATACGCGCGCCAGTGGGCACTAGGATCGTGTCACCAATGGCAAGATTGGTTCCAAGCTTAATGCTCTCCGAGATCGCACATGCATTTCAGGTTAGCTTTTTGTTGTTCTTATTATTCTTAATCATCGAATTAATCGTTGCCGCCATTTTGATGTCGATGGGCATGATGCTGGTGCCGCCCGCGATCGTATCACTACCCTTCAAACTGGTATTTTTTGTTGTCGCAGATGGCTGGATCCTGATCGCAAGCGAGCTCGTTCAAAGCTATTACTAGTGCAACGCAAAATTCAGCGGAATGCTTAAACCCACTTGGCCAAAGGTGGCAGGCTCATCAACACTGCATTGGCATCATGACCAGTCTCAAGTCCGAATTTCGTACCGCGATCGTAAACAAGATTGTACTCTGCATAGAGTCCACGATGCACCAATTGCGCGTCCTTATCAGCCTCACTCCAATCATCAACGCGCCGTTTCTCGATCAAAGGTTGGTAGGCGGGCAAAAATGCACGGCCAATATCTTGCGTCAGTTTAAAGTCGGCGTCCCAATTACCCGTGCAACGATCATCCATGAAAATCCCACCTACACCACGCGCTCGACCGCGATGGGGGATGAAGAAATATTCATCAGCCCAAGCTTTCAATGCGGGATAATGCTCAATCCCGTGTGGATCGAGAAAAACCTTTTGAGTGTTATGAAAATGCGCCGTATCTTCTTCATACTCAAGACAAGGGTTAAGATCTGATCCACCTCCGAACCACCATGCATGTGGCGTCCAAAACATGCGCGTGTTCATATGGACAGCAGGGCAGTGCGGGTTCTGCATGTGAGCAACAAGGGAAATCCCGGACGCCCAAAACCTTGGGTCTTCCGCCATCCCCGCTATCCCTTTTCGTGCGGCCATCGCCGCCTGCGCGCGTGGGGCAAGAGTTCCGAAAACCGTGGATATATTAACGCCCACCTTCTCAAAAACCCGACCACCGCGCATCACGCTCATTTCGCCGCCGCCTGCGTCTGTCCCATCATCTGAGTGCCGTGTGGTTTTAGTCACCTCAAACGCGCCCGCTGGTTTATCATTCATAAGGCCGACTGAATGGCTGTCTTCCAAGGATTGAAAAGCCGAGACGATGTCGTCGCGCAAAGTCTTAAACCACTGAGCTGCCTGCGCTTTTTCAGCTTGCATTTCAGATGTCATGTCGTGCTCTCCTCGGTAACTCACTCGTTTTTCTATTAATGTGCCGGAGCGTGCACCGGGTCAAGCAATGTACGACCACCATCAAGCGTTAAGATTTGGCCAGTCATAAATCCTGAGCCATCCGAAGCCAAATATTGCACCGCTTCCGCCAATTCATGGGGCGCAGCAATTCGACCAAGCGGTGTGTTGTCTTCGATTGTCTCGCGATATTCTTGGGAGTCGCGCAGGGTCTCTTTTAAACTGGCGCTCATCACAGATCCGAAAGCGACGGCGTTCACCCGAATTCGGGAGTCGGCCAGTCCCACCGCCATCGACCGTGTTAATTGGTCGAGCGCTGCAGTTGAAACCGAATAAGCCAAGAGTTCTGGACGTGCGCGGCGTGCGGCGATGCAAGAAAGGTTAATGATTGATCCGGCCGATCCCTCTTCGCGACCCTCGAATTGTTTTATCATCCGTCGTGCAACCAATTGGGACAGGCGAAAACTGGTCATTAAATTTTGCTGTAGCAGCACGTTCATCGAATCATCATCAGCATCAAGTGGATCAGTTTGTAAGATCTGACGTGACCCATTCACCAGAACATCCACTGAATCAAACGCGTCAATCGTCGCAGATAGCAAGTTTGCGACAGTCAGTTTTTCGCGCAGATCACCAGAAAAATAGCGGATATTGCCGTCTTCACTTTGATCGCCTAATTCACTAACCAGGCGGCTGTCATCCATATCCGCAAACATGACATTTGCACCTTGGTCAGCAAAATGACGCGCGATTGCAAGACCAATCCCGTTGGCAGCACCCGTCACAATTGCGGTTTTTCCATCAATTGAAAAAGACATCGTCACTCTCCGCGCAAATGGTTAATTTTTCGGTATTATCCAAGCTTAGCGCGCCCGCGCGTCGCGCAGACGACTTTGAAACGATTTGTTCGCGCGAGCAAATCATATTTGTCAAAACTTTGCTCTATCGTTGGTTCATATGGCAAATGCGCGTTGGCCACCAAAAACAGCTTGCCCCCAGGGCGCAATAAGCGTGCCGCGGCACGGACAAAGCTGATACCAATCTGTGGCTCTGCGATGCGGGAGGTGTGAAACGGCGGGTTCATGATTATCGCATCCAAAAGCTTGCTTGGACGCCAATTCAAAGCATCCGCCCAATGAAATTCAGCGCGCGGATCTTCAACGTTTGCGCGCGCGCATTCCAAAGCTGCGGCATTGTCCTCAACTAAATGTAAGGTCTCAATTGACGGATGTTCAGACAGAGCCCGATCAGAAAGATAGCCCCACCCTGCACCGAGATCGGCGACATCCCCGGACAGGCCCGTCGGGATATGTTTCATCAACATTTCGGAAGCGGTATCGATATCATCTGCGGAAAACACACCTGGCGATGTCAAATATCCGCCCTTATTTTTCTCTTCTGTGACAACGGGTTGCAGAAAATCTTGTGCGTTACCACTTTTGAACCAAAGCGTCTTTCCGTGACCTTTAGAATAACTCTCAACCCCCGACACTAAGCGGGTAATCTGTTTTGCAACGCTTTCTATGCCGTCAGTTTTCTGACCATCCACGATGATCCAACCCTCCGGTGCGGCCGCGATCGCAGCACTGATCAATTGCCAGATCTCTGATTTGGAGCGCGGGAGCAAAACCAAGGCATGTGCACATGTTTCATCTATCGCGCGTGTGACCGAAATATCCGCCGATTTAAGCGCTTTGTTCACAGTAAACATGTCACTGACACAACGCAGATCGCCCTTGTTGAGCCCACTCAAGCGCTCAAGTGAAATAGGCCCAAACACTGCAATCGTACCGTCAATCGCCGGCAAAAGCTCAGCGCGACGCGCAAGATCCAGACGCGCATGCTTCATAACAATGCTATTCTTTTTCCATCGTGCATTGCAAAGGATGTTGGTGACGCCGTGCGAAATCCATCACTTGGCCAACCTTGGTCTCCGCAATTTCATGGCTGAACACACCTACAACCGCGACACCCTTTTTATGGACAGTCAGCATAATCTCAAAAGATTGCGCGTGATTGAGGCCAAAGAAGCGTTCTAGAATGAGGACGACAAACTCCATCGGAGTGTAATCATCGTTCAATAACAGTATCTTGTATAGCGGAGGCTTACGCGTCTTCGGACGCATCTCTACGATGACACTTTCATCAGTGTCATCGTTAAAATTGCCAGAAGCTTTAATGGGCTGAAACGTCATCGGTGCGGCTGTTCTCGGATTCTCGGATATTCCATCTCTATATAACCCCAATACCCGAATAGAAAAGAGCGGAGCACATAAGCAAAGAGCTGAATCGTTCAAATTCTTCTAAGCGAAAAGCGAAGAGCGAGGGAAAAAGCAGCGCAAGAACACTTTCTTGACACAATCGCTTGTCTTGGGGTTGCTTGGCGTTCAACCGCTATATGTTGCTATTTCAAGAAGAAGAAAATCGATAAATTCCATTGTTTTGAATACTTTATTAATCGAAACTTATGTGTTATGCAGGAATCTAAAAAACAGGCCAGCCAAAAAATCGGCGGCGTTGAGGCAGAAAAAGGCAGAAATCGTGAAGGTACGGCACACATCGCCGGCCCGTTTAGGGCTATTGGTCATCTCACTTCTTTGGTTGGTGGTTGCGCTTCCGCTAAGCGTATCTGCGGCCCCTTATGCGGCTTATGTTATGGACGCGCGCTCTGGCGAGGTTCTGCATGCGCGCAACGCTGATACGCGCTTGCATCCAGCATCGCTAACCAAGATGATGACGCTCTATGTCGCCTTCCAAGCCATTGAAAATGGAGAGATTACTCTCGACACTACAGTGAAAATTTCTGCCAATGCTGCGGCGGAGCAACCCTCTAAACTTGGACTGCGTTCCGGCCAAAAGATCAAATTTCGCTACCTCATTCGCGCAGCGGCAGTGAAATCTGCAAACGATGCAGCGACGGCCATTGGCGAAATCCTTGAGGGTTCTGAAGCAGCCTTCGCGCGGCGTATGACCCGCACTGCAAAATCTCTTGGCATGTCCAAGACCACCTTCAAAAATGCTCATGGTCTGACAGAAAAGGGCCACCTCTCAACAGCGCGCGACATGTCCAAGCTGGGGCGCCATCTGCTTTATGACTACCCTGACTACTACAATTTATTTTCGCGCAAATCGACAGATGCGGGCGTGAAAACTGTTCCTAACACCAACCGGCGCTTGCTAAGCAATTACAAGGGCGCAGACGGAATTAAGACTGGGTACACGCGCGCCGCTGGTTTCAATCTTGTAGCCTCCGCAGAGCGCGGTCAGGAACGGATTATCGCGACTGTTTTCGGCGGCAGATCCACCGCGACACGCAATGCGCGGGTGGCTGAATTGCTCGACATGGGTTTCAAGCGTGCGCCCTCTCGCGTGGCGTTGCGAAAGCCCGCGAAACCCGCCTATGGCGGTTCGCGCGCGACTGCGAAAACCATCCGCGTTGTGCGCGCTGTTAAGAAAAGCCTGCGACCCAAAGCACGGTCCTTGCGTCCAGAAACTGCGTCGGTCCTTGTGTCTTTGAAGGATGATGTGCGTCAGGCCTTGGGGGAAGCCCAAGTCAACAGCGCCTCAAACGGGCAAGTCACGCGCGCCTCGACAGCGGCTGTTTTAAGTTCGCCAAAGCCCACAGCACGACCAAAAGCATTGCTTCTCGCTTCTCTCACGCAACCCAAACCAGAGCCGAGTGTGAAACCCAAGCAGCAAGTCGTCACGCGCGTTTCGACGTCAGGTGGGCAGCATTGGGGCATCAACATCGGCCTCTATCCCAACCGTTACAAAGCAGAGCGCGTTTTGCTGAAAACCGCCCTCGCCGAGATGAACGCACTTGACGGTGCTCGTCGCTCTGTGACGGAACGCAAAACTGGCTATGATGCTAATTTCATTGGCCTTTCTCGTGAACGTGCTGATCTGGCCTGTCGCAGACTTGCCGCACGCAATGTGCAGTGCTCTATGATCGGGCCCAGCTCTTAGAGCTGCAATCTAAACCACTTTAGAAACGTCTTTGGCGACGCGCGGTGCACGCCAGCGCGCGTCACAATAGTAGCCAAAGTCTTCCTCATCTTCAAACAATTTGACCAAGCGCCCGTTTTTGATATCAGTTCTCACCCAAACACCTGCGGTTACGGCAATCCCCTGCCCCATACGCTCAGCGTTCAGGGTCAAATTGCCCAGCAAAACCGTCACCCCGCTCTGCCCCGCATCGCACACACCTTGCTTGGCCAGCCACAGCAAACTTTCAGAGGTTCCGACTTCCTGCAAGATCCGGAACCGCGCAAGACCTGCCGGGGATGTTGGGCAATCGTCACAAATGAACGCTGGCGATGCGACCGCAAAGCGCAGTGTTTGAACGAACAGCTGCACGTCCAGCCCATCCCATTCCCCTTGTCCAAACCGGATTGCAAGGTCCGCGCCAGTCGGTCCCAACGCGCTCATGTCCGAGTTTAGATCAATCACCACATTCAACTCGGGATGTTTCGCGTGAAACTCCGCAAGTCTTGGCACCAACCAGTTCGCCACGAAACTCGGCGTAGTGGAAACAACCAAAGGGCGCTCTGCATCTTTTGTGCGCTGATCACTTCAAAACTGGAGCTTAACACTTTGGCAAGCGCAAGGCCTTCCTCCGTCAACAGCGGTTGCCTCGCGGTGCGATCCAATAGAGGCACGTTGAGAAAGCTCTCGAGATTTCTGGTCTGCTAGCTAATCGCCGCATGAGACACGCTGAGGGTAGCGCCCGCGCGCGGCATCGACCCACACTTTCCGCATAGGCATGTAACGCGCGAAGCACAGATAAGGACGGGATATCTAGCCAATTAATATGAAACCTCAGCTTACATATTGAAATTCTTCATGACTCGCATTTTTCCTCGTTTCAACAAATATTCAGAGCATGAAATGAATGAGGGAGAAGAAAATGTTGAACATACTCGCAGACAGCTTTATCCGCGCCTCCTACCAAGACCGCTATCCCAAACCGCGTTGGGACATGCTTGCACACTGGTGCGAACCGCATTATTGTACTCCGAAAACCCCCGCAAATTAGCCGCACAATGATTGATCCGATTGTCTCTCTGGCGCCGCAAATTGCCAAGAATTGCAGCCAAGGTACCTGCCGTGTCGGGCCAGCCTATTGCTGTCAAAAGTTAACAAAACGCCGCTAATTGACCACCCACGGCATCCAGCTTTGGGCGTTTCTACGTGCTCGCGCGATGATCCAGCGCCGCACTTAGAAGCGCCTGCGTATATTCATGTTGCGGCGCATTAAACAGCGCTTCACTCTCGCCTATCTCGACGACATCGCCTTGTTTCATTACCAAAACCTTATGCGACATCGCCCGCACAACGTTCAAATCATGGCTGATGAACAGATAGGCCAGTCCGTATTTTTGCTGCAAACCGCGCAGCAATTCCACGATCTGCACCTGCACCGTCATGTCCAACGCACTGGTCGGTTCGTCCAAAACTACCAATTTGGGTCGCAGTATCATCGCACGTGCAATCGCGATCCTTTGACGTTGGCCACCGGAGAACTCATGTGGATAGCGGTCCATAGTCTTTGGATCTAGCCCCACTTCGCTCATGATGTCCGCCACCATATCACGGGGCGTTTTTGCGCCATCTGTTCCGTGCACGCCAAGCCCTTCGGCGATGATCTGCTCTGCGGTCATGCGCGGTGACAAAGATCCAAAAGGATCCTGAAAGACGATCTGCATGTCCTTGCGCGCAGCTCTCAACTGACGAGTAGACCATGCGCGTGTGTCTTCGCCCGCAAAATTCAAACTACCCTCAGAGGCAATCAAACGCATCATCGCAAGCGCCAACGTCGTCTTACCAGATCCACTTTCCCCAACAATACCAAGGGTTTCACCCGCGCGCACAGACAGTGTCGCATCGTTCACGGCTTTGACGTGGCCAACAGCCTTCTTCAACAGACCTTGTTGAATAGGAAACCAGATTTTTAAATTTTTAGTGTTGGCAATTTCCTTAGCGCCAGCCGGGACAGGATTAGGGGTACCTACCGAATGCGCATTCAGTAAAATCTTGGTGTATTCGTGTTTAGGATTGTTAAATACCTCATCCGTTGGACCCGCCTCGACGATCTCACCCGCCTTCATAACGCAAACTTTATCAGCAATGCTGCGTACAATTCCAAGATCGTGAGTGATGAACAGCAAACCCATGTTTTTGTGCTTTTTCAGGCCTGCCAGAAGCTCTAGGATCTGCGCTTGGATCGTCACGTCAAGCGCTGTCGTCGGCTCATCCGCAATTAATAGATCGGGATCATTCGCCAAAGCCATCGCGATCATAACGCGCTGTCTTTGCCCACCAGACAATTGATGCGGATAAGAATTCAAACGGCTCTCAGGATTGCGAATTCCGACCTCATCCAGTAGCGATAAGATCCGGCCACGCGCCGCGTCTCCAACCACGCCTTGGTGCAAAGCCAGCGACTCACCAAGTTGTTTTTCCAATGTATGCAATGGGTTAAGAGAGGTCATCGGCTCCTGAAAAATAAAACTAATGTCGTTGCCGCGCACTTTGCGCAACAGGGCTTCGTCAGCGCCTACCATCTCTTGGCCCTCATAGGTGATCGACCCGCCTGTCACCGCGCTTGAGCCCAACAACGACACAGAACTCAGCGCTGTGACGGATTTTCCCGACCCGCTTTCACCAACCAACGCAACGGTTTCACCACGATCCACAGTGAAGCTGACGCCACGCACGGCCTCGCTTAGTTGACCATCTTGGCGAAAGGCAACTGTGAGGTCTTTGACCGTCAAAAGGGCGCTCATGAGAAGGTCTTTCTTGGATCAAACGCATCGCGCACGCCCTCAAAGATGAAGACGAGAAGCGACAGCATTACGGCAAACACAGTAAACGCGGTGAAGGCGAGCCAGGGCGCTTGCAAATTCTGCTTGGCCTGCAATGTCATCTCCCCCAGTGAAGGCGACGAGGAAGGTAATCCGAACCCAAGAAAATCGAGGCCTGCTAACGCGCTAATCGTGCCGGTTACGATAAAGGGCAACATGGTGACGGTTGCGACCATCGCGTTTGGCAACATATGGCGGAACATGATCACTGTGTTGCTGACGCCCAAGGCTTTCGCCGCGCGTACATATTCTAGGTTTCGAGCACGCAAAAACTCAGCGCGTACTACTCCAACCAATGCCATCCATCCGAAAAGAACCATAAGGAATACGAGAAGCCAAAAACTACGTCCCAAAATCGCAAACATGATAATGATAATGTAAAGCGAGGGGACCGCGCTCCAAATCTCGATGACGCGTTGGAAAATCAAGTCAACCCAACCCCCGAAGTAGCCCTGCAACGCACCCGCCGCAATGCCGATCACGCTGGCCAGTGAAGTGACAATCAATGTGAACAAGATCGACAATCGGAACCCGTAGATCACACGCGCAAGCACGTCACGCTTCGTGTCATCCGTACCCAGTAAATTTTCGCCGTTGGGTGCGAGCGGCGCAGCACCAGGACGATCAACTGTTGTGTCGTAAGCATACGGAATCATGGGCCAAAGCATCCACCCTTTGGAGAAATCTACGCCCTCTAACGTGCCTGCCTCAATGGCGTCTACCACCCACTCGGGATCGTCCCAGCACTTTTCCAAACCGCCTGATTTGATCAAACATTGCACTTCAATATCGCGGTAAACCGCTTCGGTTTCGAAATCTCCACCAAAGGCTGTTTCGGGGTAAAAATTGAACACGGGCATGCTCAACTCGCCGCGATAGCTGACCGCGATGGGTTTGTCGTTGGCGATGAATTCCGCAAACAGGCTTAGCCCAAATAACACCGAGAAGATGATCAATGACCACAGCGCGCGCCGGTTGTTTTTGAAGTTACGCCATCGGCGTTGATTGAGCGGGGACAGAGCCATGCGATCAGCCCTCCCGCTTTTCAAAGTCGATGCGAGGATCGACAAGCACATACATCAAATCGCTCAAGATACTAACAATCAAACCGATGAGGCCGAAGATAAACAGCGTGCCAAAAATCACTGGATAATCCCGCGCAACCGCCGCCTCAAAGCCAAGTCGACCCAAGCCATCGAGCGAGAAAATCGTCTCGATAATCAGTGATCCACTAAAGAACACAGAGATAAAAACAGCCGGAAAACCCGCGATCACAATCAGCATAGCATTGCGAAACACATGCCCATAGAGCACGCGGCTTTCGCTCAGCCCTTTCGCGCGCGCGGTCATCACATAGTGCTTTTTGATCTCATCGAGAAAGCTGTTCTTGGTCAGTAAGGTCAACGTCGCAAAGGCAGAAATGGTAGAAGCGAGCACCGGCAAAGCGATGTGCCAAAGATAATCGAGCACTTTGCCAATTGGACTAAGGTTCCCAAACCCTTCAGAGGTCAGTCCCCTTAGCGGGAAAATCTGCCAGTAAGAACCACCCGCAAATAACACGAGCAGCAGAATGGCGAACAAAAATCCAGGGATTGCATAGGCCACGATGATCATCGCAGAGGTCCATGTGTCAAAGCTCGTGCCGTCATGAACCGCCTTGCGAATGCCCAACGGAATCGAGACCAGATACGCAATAATCGTCGACCACAGCCCAAGCGTGATCGAAACAGGCATCTTTTCGAGCACCAAATCCACAACGCTGATAGAACGGAAATAACTCTCGCCGAAATCAAGCCGCATGTAATTCCAGAGCATGTTCAAAAACCGCTCGAGCGGCGGCTTATCAAAACCGAATTCTTTCTCTAACTCTTCAATAAATTCTTTAGGCAGCCCACGCGCACCGACATAGTCACTGTCAGATCCGAAGGTTTCTTCCGCAACATCATTGCCCCCGCCGGAAAAGCCCTCAAACACGTCACCCCCACCCTGCATTTGGGCGAGGACCTGTTCAACAGGACCACCGGGAACGAACTGAACTAGCGTGAAATTGACAATCATAATCCCGAACAACGTCGGTATGATCAGCAATAGCCGTCGAAAAATATAAGCGCCCAAAGCGATTTACCTCAAAGCGCCAGAAGCTTTCAGCGCTTCATGCTTCTCTTTGTTATACCACCAAAAATCGAGCACACCCAGCGCAAGGGGCGGCAGATTTTCTGGGTGCTCATACATGTCATAGGACGCAACCCAATGCTTACCCACATAACCAGAATGGATTTGAATGCGCAAATACCGCAACACTCGATCGAGCGCGCGCAACGCTGCCTCTTCTTCTTCCCGCGATGTGGTTTCAAGCGAGCCATCAATGATCGCATCCACCAACGGGCTTTGCAGTGACTGTGGATTATAGGAAGACACCACAGCCGTTTCTGAGCCATACGCCTGCTTGAGGCCCGTTCCTGCCGCCAAGAAAGGCTGGTTGCGGAAGTACATCATGTCCCAGTCTTTGTCGTAATAGCGCGACGCATATTGCGCAGAATCAATCTTCTCCATATCCGCGCTGATGCCCCATTTATTCAGGGTCTGGACGTAGGTCGTTATGATCGCTTCAACGGTGTCACCCGTACTGGAGGACAGCATAATTTTGAATTCAATCAACTTTCCATCGGCATCAACGAACTTGCCATCATCATTAACAAACCAGCCCGCGTCTTTCAGCAATTTCAGCGCCTTACGCTGATTGCGCCGATCAGAAACTGTATCACCGTTGGAGGTATGCGCCATCACAGCTTCGCCGTTCATCACCTCATCTGGCACAAGATCACCAAGGCTTTCTAGGAATGTACGCTCCAACCCTTCGGGCACGCCTTTGGCCTCTAGCGCCGAATTCTCAACAAAGGAATTGCGCTGTTTCGTCAGGCCAAACTGCAAAGACGAAGAGACCCATTCAAAATTATACGCAAGACTCAACGCTTCGCGCACACGCAGGTCCGTGAACGGTTCGCGCAGCATGTTGAACACGAAGCCAGAGGGCGTTGGCGGATTGCCGTTCGGCAACTGCTCGCGCTTGATATAACCCTTTTCGACGCCCGGGAAATCATATCCCGTCGCCCACTGTTTAGTGCTTGTTTCTTGACGGAACGTGTACTCGCCAGCCTTGAAAGCCTCAAATTCGGCGGTCTGATCGCCGAAATATTCTACACGCACGCGATCAAAATTATGACGCCCGATGTTCACGGGCAAGTGCCAGCCCCAATAATCCGGGTTGCGCTTGTAAATGATGAAACGGTTGATCTCGAAATCTTCAACCACATAAGGGCCAGAGCCAAGCTGCGTGAGCAAAGACGGCTCATCAAGACGCTCGCCAGTCTCTTCATACCAGTCTTTGGAAAACACAGGTGATCCACCAACTTGGCTTATCAGGGAGCGGCGTGAAATACCGTCAACAAATGTGTATTTCAGCGTTTGATCATCGATCACTTCAACACCCGAAATGCGTTGCTTAACAGAACGCGCGTAGCTGCGAATGCCCTGCTCTAGGAACAAATTGTGCGTGAACGCAGCATCATGTGCGGTCAACTGGCGCCCATCGGAGAATTTCGCTTCCGGACGCAGGTGAAAGACGCACCATTCTTTGGTCGCAGGATACTCTACCGCTTCGGCAAGGTGACAATACGCATCTGTTATAGAATCTGCCGGAACCGCAGTATCAAAAGGCGCGCGGCTGAACATCGCTTCCGAGATCAAACCCGAATACTGGCCGGGGCGGCCCTTGCTCGCATAGCGGTTCATGCCGTCAAACGTGCCGCGCGTGGAGAGGGAAATTTCTCCACCCTTCGGCGCGTCAGGGTTCACATAATCGAAATGGGTGAAATTCTGTGGATACTGCAAATCTCCGAAAAAGGAATATCCATGACTTCTGATGATCTCTTCAGATCCGCTTTGCGCCAATGCCACTTGCGGCAAGCCCATCGCTACACCAGCACCGCCAGCGGCCATGCCAAGCATCAGATCGCGGCGCTTCAAGGTGATTTCGCTTTTTGGAAATTTACCTGCCATCGTTGTCTCCCAATAACTGTCGCGTTTACGCTTATTTTCTATCTAACATAGCTAAAGCGCTGCACCCATCACATTCAAGCGTTGAATGAATGGACTGGTTGTGAAGAGAGTGTGCGCTGGCGCAAAATCAAGCAACCCCAAAGAAAAAGCCGCCCAAGCGGTTGGCTGGACGGCTTTTAGGATATTCAAAGTAGCAATCTACGCTATTTGATGGTCTCAAGGTAGGCAATCAAGTTCGCGCGATCCGAGTCTTTTTTCAGGCCGGAAAAGCTCATCTTGGTGCCATTAACGTAGCCTTTTGGGTTGGTCAGGAACGCGTTCAGCTCTTCGTAACCCCAGTTGCCTTCCATTTGGGCGAGCGTCGTGGAGTAGCCGAACCCTTCAATGGATCCTTTGTCACGGTTCACAGTGTTGAATAGGTGCGGACCGGTGCCGTTTGCGCCGTCTTCCAGCTTGTGGCAAGCTTTGCACTTGCCAAAGACTTTCTCGCCCTTGCCGATGTCTGCAGCAGCGATCAGTTCAACGATGTTGACCTCTTCGACTTCTTCAACTTCGTCAGCGCTTTCAACTTCAATCACATATCCTGCTAGGTGCTCGCCCTCGCCGTGACCACCACCCATGTGATACAGTTCTTCTGCGGCCCAGCTGCCCATCAGGAACAACAGCAATGCACCGCAACCAGCGCCAAGGATTTTGGTTAATGTCATGGTGTCAAACATGTGTCTTGTCCTATTGGATATCGTTGCGCGGACATCTATGGCTTTCATGAGACTAAGGCAAGGTGTAGAACCCGCGGCGAAACGCCCGAGTTGGACAGTTTTTTAGACACAATTTAAGAGGATAAGCACCCATGACCAAAAAGATCGCATTTCAAGGCGAACTTGGGGCCTATTCCCACGAAGCTTGCGCACAGAATTACCCTAATATGGAACCGCTGCCCTGCCGCACGTTCGAGGATGTGATCAACGCCGTAAACTCCAAAGACGCTGAATTTGCGATGCTTCCAGTTGAAAACTCGACCTATGGACGTGTGGCCGACAGTCATCGTTTGTTGCCCAGTTCCGATTTGCACATCGTAGGCGAGGCCTTCACGCGCGTACGCATCAGTCTCATGGCGATGCCGGGTACTGCGCTTTCAAACATCAAAAAAGTTCGCGCACACACGGTTTTGCTCCCACAAGCGGCCGCATTTTTGAACAAACACAACATTCACCCCGAATCTGCCGTCGATAGCGCGGGTGCCGCGGCAGAACTGGTCAAAAACAGTGATATGAACAGCGGCGTACTTGCGAGCGAATTCGCAGCGCAGATTTACGGCCTAAACGTGCTTGCCAAGAACATCGAAGATCACGGGCATAACACCACCCGCTTTTTAGTAATGTCGCGCGACTGTGATCTTTCTAAGCGCGGCGATACGGGCATGTTGACCAGCTTTATCTTTCGCGTGCGCAACCTGCCCGCGGCACTTTACAAGGCGATGGGTGGTTTTGCGACCAATGGGGTCAATATGACCAAGCTGGAAAGCTACATGGTGGATGGGCACTTCACAGCGACGCAATTTTACGCTGACATTGAAGGCCATCCAGAGGATGAAAACGTCAAACGAGCGCTAGACGAGCTCAGCTATTTCACCAGCGAGATCACGATCCTAGGTACCTATCCGCGTGCGCCAGAACGTGCGTGTGCCACAGATTAAGTGCTGTTCTTAGATTTATACTGGCGTTCAATCATAAGCGCGAAATCAACCGCTCGCTTGCGAAACGCTTTTCCAAACGTGATTTTCCAAGCCGCATAGCTTGCACTATCGTAAGGCAAGATAGGCTTTCGGGTTGCAGCTCAATCGCGAAGGACGCTCGCGTACGGCTCTTGGATAACGGCATCAACTCCTGCGTCGCATAGGCGGTCACGTCGTTGCTTTGCAACTCAACCTCTTAGCCGTCACAGGGTTCATAGTCGATCAAATCCGCTTCGATCTTACGGTTTTTGCCGCGAAAATTGAATACGGGGGGCCAGGCCATGCCTGTCCCGTGACGTTTCAGCGAATTAGTTCTGCGCACCTCTGCGCCGCGCCGCAAAGCAGATCGCTCAAACTGATCAAAGTCCTAAAACCATGCGAAAACATCCACAATCGGCGCTTCGATATCTTCTTTTGTTGAAAACTTCATGAGCCTGACCGCTTTGAGTTTCTACTATTTTTGGGAATCTGTAACCTAAGAAAGTTATTTAAGTCTATCGCTCAGCCAATGCTCAAGAATGAAATGCGCGATTGCCCCTTTGCGCGCGGGCAGCATTTTGGGGTTCTCACCCGCAAAAGTCAGCATCATCTCTTCTCGGCTTACCCAGATCGCATCGTCGATCTCAACGGGATCAATGGTGATCTCATCATTCAGCGCCTCGCCATGACAGCCAAACATCAGCGAGTTGGGAAATGGCCATGGTTGGCTGGCAAGATAATCGACCTGCCCAACCTTGATCCCCGCCTCCTCAAAGACTTCCCGCCGTACTGCAGCTTCCAGCGTTTCGCCCGGCTCCACAAATCCCGCCAGCAGCGAATACATCCCCTCGGGCCAACCAGGCGAACGCCCCATCAGCACCGAATTACCTCGCGTGATCAGCATGATCACCACAGGATCAGTGCGCGGGAAATGCTTAGTCTCACATGTGCCGCAATCACGTTGCCAACCTGACATGCTCATCTGGCTCTCAGCACCGCATTTGGAACAAAACCTGTGACTCGAATGCCAAGAAAAGACAGCGCGTGCAGAAGCGGCAAGTTCCGCATCACGCGCCGTCAGCCGTGTCATATTACTGCGCAATTCCGCGAAGACATCTGTTTCAGGCAAATCAGGGTGCTGCTGTTCGGTCGGGTCAAGAAACATGTTCATCGCCGTTTCATCAACGCCCTCAGGGCTCCAATCCGACAGATCATGCGCAAAGACGGCATGCCCCTCGTCAATTCCTAGAAAAATCGCATCTGATGCGCGCCCTTCGAACACAGCATCGCTCATCGGGATGCGTGCGAGGGCGTCCCAATCTCCACGCCGAATCAGAGGCTTGCCGCGCCAGAACACAATCGCCTCCGACGTTGGATCGCTCAAATATGCCGCCATCTCGGGGGTATCACCACGAAACTGCGCGACGCGCTCCAGACCAGAGCCGCCAAATGTCACTGTTTCTGCTAATTTCATGCCTGCACTCCTCAAAACTTTGGCGCACGCTATGTCCGATGCGGTGGCAGGTTCAAGTCTTGCAATGCGCGCAGGGCAATCGTATATGAAACGGGAGAGGTTGGCGCGGGCGAGTGCCTCGCCAACCTGGTCAGATCCGGAAGGAAGCAGCCACAACGAGCCCCACTTGGGTCGATGTCCAACCTCTCACCTACCCCCCCCTTTGCAGCAATCCCGTGACCGCCCATCGCAATTGCGCGTCGGTTTCAATGGCGCAGGGGCGCACTTTGCGCAAACGCAACAGCGCCTCAACGGCGTCGTCCCCCGCTTCCACCATCAAGCGCAGCGCCAACATACCAGAGCGCCCACAGCCGCCTTTGCAATGGATCAACACGCGCCCTTTGCCACGCAGCGCTTTCAAAATAGCGTTGCGCGCGTCCGGCCATGCGCGCATGAAGTCCGCGTTAGGTGTGCCGTAGTCCTCAATGGGCAAATGCATCCAACGCGCACCACTTTCGGGAATATCTTTGCCCAACGCCTCGACCCGCGCCTCCGCATGCTCACCACGCGTTGTGGCAGAGACCACAATCGAGGGTTTCCAATCACGTATAAATGCTAGATCCGCAGCATAGGCACCTTGCAAACCGGGCAGTTGCGAAATCGCGAGCGATCCGCCACCAACCCCTAGTGCATGAATGACCAGATCTGTCATAAGTTACAGCCAACGCGCGCTGAATGTGTCGTACTTGTTGATATCGCCAGTCTTGAAGCCCTTGACGAACCAGCTTGTGCGTTGTTTGTTTATGCCAAGGGTAAACTTATGCGGTTGCGGCACACGCCCTGCGCGCTTTTGCAGATGATCGTCGCCAATCATCCGCGCCGCGTTAAGCGCCTCTTCGATTTCGCCGGGTTCCAGCAACCCCTCAAAAGAGCGTGCCCAAACACCGCTAAGGCGATCCGCTTGCAGCTCCAAACGCACTGTCAGCGCGTTCACTGCGGTCTGGCTGGTTTTTTGGCGTGCGCGGTGGACCTGCCCCAAGATCCCCAACTTATTCTGCACATGATGCGCGACTTCATGGACAATCACATAGGCCGCCGCAAAATCACCTTCCGCCCCTAATTGGCGCGACAGAGTCGCAAAAAAAGCGGCGTCGAGATAGGCCTTTTCATCCGCTGGACAGTAGAACGGCCCCGTCGCACCGGAGGCCCCACCACACCAGCTTTGCGTGACATCCGCATAAAGCACCAAGGTTGGCGGCGTGTGATTTTTCCCGACCTGTTGTGGGAAAATCTGCCCCCAAACCTGTTCTGTCGTCGCCAAAATTTGCGAAGAAGATTCTGCTGCACGCTCTTCCTCTGCGGAAACCTGTTGCGTCTCGCTCTGCCGTGGGGCACCGCTTTGCTGCAACAAGGGCGTCACATCGATACCTGCAAAATAGCCAATCGCCAGAACCAAGATTAAACCAACCCCACCAATCGGAGCCGCCTTCCCACCACGTCCACCGCCTTGACGACGGCGATCTTCAATACTGCAACTTCCTCGCCGACCACGCAAACGCATGTAAACTCTCCTAACACTTGCCCTATCCCTACCCTGATTTCGCGCAATCGGCTAGACGGCGCGCGCACCCACGCTTACCCTATGAACAGTTCGAATCCCGAAAGCGCATATGACCAACACGCCTAACACCGCCTACCGCGTCCTCGCGCGCAAATATCGCCCCGAAACCTTTGCCGATCTTGTTGGCCAAAAGGCGATGGTGCGCACGCTCAAGAACGCGTTCGAAGCGGACCGCATCGCGCAGGCATTTGTAATGACGGGTATTCGCGGCACGGGTAAAACCACAACCGCGCGCATTATCGCTAAGGGCATCAATTGCATTGGTCCTGATGGAACTGGTGGTCCGACCACTGAACCCTGTGGTGTCTGCGAAAGCTGCGTGGCGATTATGGAAGGGCGTCATGTAGACGTCATGGAAATGGACGCCGCTTCGCGCACGGGAGTTGGCGATATCCGCGAAATTATCGAATCTGTGCATTACCGTGCGGCTATGGCCCGCTACAAAATCTACATTATCGACGAAGTGCACATGCTCTCGACCTCTGCCTTCAATGCTTTGTTGAAGACTCTGGAAGAACCGCCCGAGCATGTGAAATTCATCTTTGCAACAACCGAGATTCGCAAAGTTCCAGTGACAGTCCTATCCCGTTGCCAACGTTTCGATCTGCGTCGGATTGAACCCGAAGATATGGTCGGCATGTTGCAACGCATCGCTGCTGGCGAGAATGCCGAAATCGCCGAAGATGCATTGGCGCTGATCACCCGTGCCGCCGAAGGGTCCGCACGCGATGCGACGTCCCTCTTGGATCAGGCCATCAGCCACGGCGCAGGCGAAACCACAGTTGAGCAAGTCCGTGCGATGCTGGGTCTCGCAGATCGCGGTCGCGTGCTCGACCTCTATCAAATGATCATGCACGGCAATGCAGCAGCAGCCCTGAAAGAACTTGGCGCGCAATATGCCGCTGGCGCTGACCCTATGGCGGTCTTGCGCGATTTGGCAGAAATCACCCATTGGATCAGCGTCGTCAAAATCACGCCAGATGCGGCGGATGATCCGACTGTCAGCCCAGACGGGCGCGCACGCGGTCTGCGCATGGCCACAGACCTGCCCATGCGCGCGATGACACGGATGTGGCAAATGCTGCTGAAAGCGCTGGACGAGGTCGCAAGCGCCCCGAATTCCATGATGGCTGCGGAAATGGCGATCATTCGCCTCACGCATGTCGCCGAACTCCCCAGCCCAGAGGAATTGATCCGCAAGCTGCAAGATACGCCACCCCCGCCCCCCTCTGGTGGTGGTGGCGGGATGAGCGCAGGCGCAACCTCTGTCGCCAATGCGCAATCCCGTATGACGACGTCAGGCAGCAGCGCAGGCGGTGCCGCAACGGCGCAGCAACTTGATGCGGACGCGCTTGAACGCTTTCCCACCTTCGATCATGTTGTCGAATTAATCCGCGCTAATCGTGATGTGAAGCTGCTGGTTGAAGTCGAGGGCGGTGTGCGCCTTGCCAATTACCAACCGGGTCGCATCGAATTTGAACCCCACCCAAAAGCCCCCTCAGATCTTGCGCAACGCTTGGGGCAAAAGCTGCAACTCTGGACCGGCAATCGCTGGGCCGTGACGCTAGTGAATGAGGGCGGTAAGGAAAGCATCGCCGAAAAACGCAACGCAGCTGACATTGCGCTTAAGGCAGAAGCGGCAGAACACCCCTTGCTCAAGGCCGTGTTCGAGGCCTTCCCCAGCGCCAAAATCATCGACATCAAAACCCCAGAAGAGATCGCGCAAGGGGCAATGGTCGATGCACTCCCAGAGGTGGAAGACGAATGGGACCCCTTCGAGGAGGACTAGCCAGCCGTGTAAACCTTGGAGACAGACGCGTTATTTGGCTATGCCTGCGCAGAATTGCGCCCACAATGGAATGGCAATTAGGCGACGGGCCTCCAAGAAGCCGCAATCCTCGCCGCCTCCCCTTTCAGCATCTCGCTTATAGCCGTTTCCCTCATCGCACTTGGGCAACGCAAATTGTGGCTGACCCTCGCCCTTTGCATGGGATGGCGCGCATGGGCGTTTCACGTTATTTTTGAGGACATCATGAACCGGACGAATTTCACGGCACAAAAGATCAGTTGCATTGGCAGCTCAACCACCTTCCTCACCGTCGTAAGCGCACTTTGCACTGTGATCTTGGCGATAACCCTGATTCACAGGCATAAGACTATAGCCACGGGACCAACATCATGAGCACGACTTGCACCCGAATCAAGCCCGATTGGGACGGCACACCCGTCACGATGCTAGGCGAAACCATAGCACTTGCGACAACCCCCATGACATTGATCTTGCTTGCGGGCACCCTCATCACACTGCGGTCTCGTCACCAATTGGGCACGCTGATCCTTGTGGTGTCCTGGTCCTTTTACGCATCCTTCATGACCTTGCTGGACCCCGGAAACACCTTCGCAAATGCACGTGCCGAGGGCTGTCTTGGCACCCCGACCTTGTTCATCGCGCTCGTCGCTGCAATATGTGTCGGGATGATCTTTTACACCGCACCGAATGAGGCGCGTGAAACATAAACGGAGACTACAAATGTTCAAAGGACTAGGCCAGCTCGGCGATATGGCGGGCATGATGAGAAAAGCCAAAGAAATGCAGGACCAGATGGGCCAATTGCAAGAAGACTTGGCGTCCATGACAGTCACCGGCGAAAGCGGCGCAGGCCTAGTGAAAGCCACGGCGACTGCTAAAGGCGAACTCATCGGCCTCGACATCGACCCCACCATTTTCAATGGCGATGAAAAAGAAATCGTCGAAGACTTGATCCTTGCGGCTATCAAAGAAGCGCAACAAAAAGCGGTGGAAAAATCGGCCAGTGAAATGGGCAAACTCACCGAAGGTCTGGGCTTGCCCGCCGACATGAAACTACCGTTCTAAAACTGTGCAACACACTGCTTCATCTTGCCCTTTAAACTCCCGCTGGAGGCTCCCCTGGCCTGCCAGAAGGACAGGCGAATGAGTAGCACCAAAGACATCGACGTGCTCATCGAAATGATGGCCAAGCTCCCCGGGCTTGGCCCCCGTTCTGCGCGCCGTGCGGTGTTGCATTTGATCCGCAAGCGCGCGCTCTTGCTCACACCCCTTGCTGACAGCTTGCAAACCGTGGCCGCGACCGCACGGGAATGTCTCAATTGCGGCAATGTGGGCACCGCTGATATCTGCGACATTTGCGAAAGCGAAAAACGCGCCAATGGCATTCTGTGCGTCGTTGAAGACGTGTCGGATCTTTGGGCGATGGAACGATCAGGCGTATTCAAAGGCCGTTACCATGTGCTCGGCGGCACGCTCTCTGCGCTCGACGCAATCGGCCCAGAAGAGCTACGCATACCCCGTTTGATTGACCGCGTGACCAGCGAAAGCATCACCGAAGTCATTCTCGCCCTCAACGCCACGATCGACGGTCAAACCACCGCGCACTACATCGCTGACATCCTGGGAAACCGTGCCAAACTAACATCCCTCGCGCAGGGCGTCCCCATTGGCGGCGAGCTGGATTACCTTGACGACGGCACCATCACAGCCGCCATGAACGCACGCAAGCCGATTTGAAGCTTTAGCGCCAAAGGCCATCCGCCAACACAGCCTGAATTTGCAGTAAATTCTTGGAAAGAGGGGGCGCAACTGGACATGGTCCCCAAGTTAACGCCACGCCGGCGTGATCCTTTGTGAAAAAACCCTACGTGAACCCCGTTTGTTTTGTTAGCCGCATTCGCCGTGTCTGCCTGAAAACCCTATGAACCCAGAACGCCAGTCGATGTTGTCATGTCGTGCCAAAGCCCCAAACCAGATGGTTTTCAAGTTGCTGCAGTCAGGACTTTCGTCACAACCGACAAGAAGAAAAATGAAATCAAAGGTGTGCCCTGCCAAATGCGCAGCAGCACATTTTCAAGCAGCTTTCAGTCGCCTGCGTCAGTTAATGTTTCCACCTACGGTCCAGCATCCCGCGCGATTGAGACAAAATATAGCTACAATGGCATCACCGACACCAAAGTCTCCGCGCCTGTTAATATTATTGAGCAAAAAGCAATTTCTTCCGGCGCAAGCGGTGGTCTTTTGAGTGCTTTGGTTATCGCAGCCGTTGTGTCAGGACGTGAGGACATAGCGACGGACGAATTTGGCTATCAGGTTGGCCAATTTGAGTTCAAAGCAGCACAGTAAATTGCAAAATAGGGGGTGCTTCGGTCATGCCGCATTCCTCACCATGATATAAAAAAGCTCGGCGCAGTCACATGCACCGAGCTCAATACTTAGCAAAAGTGCTCAGCTTTATTTGTCGTCACTAGCCTCAGCGTCATCATCATTTTTGATGTTGAAGAAGCTCTCGGCGTCGTGAATGTCGCCGGTCTCTTCCTCAGGCTCAGCAGGCGCATCGCCAAGCGAAAATGTCTCAAGACCTTCAATCGCTGTGGGAATCTTAGGCTCTGCTTCCATGCCCAAGGACTGCTCTGTGCTCACTAGTTTGCGGCGCTCGTCATCGTTCATCACCTTACCATCGGCGGCCTTCTTGGCAGCAGCTTTTTGCACGGCAGCATCCAACTCAGACTGCTTACACAGACCCAAAGCCACAGGATCAATCGGCTGAATGTTGTTGATGTTCCAATGCGTACGCTCACGGATCGCTTGGATCGTAGGTTTTGTCGTACCGACCAGCTTGCCTACCTGTCCATCTGTCAATTCAGGGTGGAACTTCACGAGCCACAAAATGGACGCCGGACGATCCTGACGCTTGGACAAAGGTGTATAGCGCGGACCACGGCGCTTTTCTTCGCCTTGTGCCGCTGCATTAAACTTGAGCTTCAGCCGATGCATCACGTTGTCTTGCGCGGCGTCGATTTCTTCCTGAACCAATTGGTTGTTGGCAATCGGGTCAAACCCCTTCACGCCAGCGGCGACGTCACCGTCTGCGATGCCCTGCACTTCCAGCTCGTGCATACCAACGAAATCAGCGATCTGCTTGAAGCTGATCGTTGTGTTATCCACCAGCCATACGGCGGTCGCTCTTGCCATAATCGGTTTGGCCATGGGAACTCTCCTTCAAACAAATCTCTCTCGTCGCCTGAAATAGGCGGCACCTTTTTGATGGGTGCGGGTTACCATTGTGGGGGAACTTGAGCCGTATATAGTGGCGAATGTGCCAAGAGGGAAGAGGCAATGCGCAAACTGGTTTTAGCACTGATGATGATCGCAGGCTCATTGTGCGCAGATGGCGAAAAGGCGGGCGAGTTTGACTACTACGTGCTCGCGCTGAGCTGGACCCCTACGTAGTGTACTTTGGAAGGGGCCGCGCGAAATTCAGAGCAATACGATGCGTCTAAAGACTTTGGCTAGACCCTGCACGGGTTATTGCCGCAGTTTCATCAAGGATGGCCCAGCTTTTGTCGCACATCAGAGCGTCAACCGTCGCGAAGCATGACAAATGGGATTAGAGATATCATAGAGACCTCGGGTCTCGCGTGGCATCAATAGAAGAAACACGGGACCTGGTCAGGGCTTTCAGCCCGCGACTACTACGCTTTGTCGCGTGAGGTCTACGGTAAGATCAATCGCTGTGCGTTGTTTCGCAAGCTGAAAGACCCCGTGAAAGTGATCGAGGAAGCATGCTTGAAAGAGAACACTCTCCTCCAAACGAACACGCTGACGATCACCTGCAAGCAAGGGCGCATTCAAGAAGCCCGTGTATGTTTGTCCAAGGATTTGGACCCCGTGCCCTGTGGGCGCGACACGATAAAGGATTGTTCCATGACCAACGCCTTGTTTGATCCTGTTCGCTAAAAAGCTCTTTTGCAAAGGTGCTTAGCTACTCTTTTTGCTAAAAAAGAGTTTTAACCCACTTTCAAAACAATCTTACCAATATGGCCACTGCTTTCCATACGCGCATGCGCGCTTGGAGCATCCGCCAAAGCAAACTCACTGTCCATCACAGGCCCTAGACGTCCCGCATCTAGCAAAGGCCAAACTTGTTCACGCAAAGCCGCCGCAATCTGCGCTTTCGCCAAATCGCTCTGTGGGCGCAGAGTGGATCCCGTGATCGTCAAACGCTTCATCATCATAAGCGCGAAATTCAGTTCAATCTTTGGCCCTTGCAGGAACGCAATTTGTACCAGACGACCATCATTCGCGAGCGTCGTCACATTGCGCGGCAGATAGTCTCCACCGACCATATCAAGAACAAGGTCAGCCCCGCCTTCGGCTTTCATGACCTCAACGAAATCTTCATTACGATAATTGATCGCACGCTCTGCGCCAAGCACGAGACAGGCAGCGCATTTCTCATCAGACCCCGCCGTCGTGAACACACGCGCGCCGAACAATTTGCCCAATTGAATAGCCGTCGTGCCAATCCCAGAAGAGCCGCCATGCACCAAGAAACGCTCCCCCGCTTTCAAACCACCGCGTTGAAAAACGTTAGAGAAAACGGTGAAGTAGGTCTCAGGCAAACACGCCGCTTCTTTTAGGCTCATGCCTTTCGGGACAGGCAAACAATGCGCGGCTGGCGTCGCAACAAACTCCGCATATCCCCCACCGGGCAAAAGCGCGCAAACCTGATCGCCAATCGCCCACTGAGTAACACCACTGCCAATCACAACAACCTCACCCGCGGCTTCCAACCCCGGTAAATCGCTGGCCGTGAGAGGCGGCGCGTAAGAGCCTGCACGCTGCAAAGCATCAGGGCGATTCACCCCCGCATAAGCGATTTTGATGACCACTTCCCCATGACGCGCTTCTGGCACCGGCCGCTCACAAAGTTGCAAGACCTCAGGGCCACCGGCCTTCGTAATTTCAACAGCGCGCATGGGCTGATCCTTTCAAGTTATTCAGGTGCGTTCGGACCAACGGCCCGGCAAATCATTTCGCGGCTCAGTACTCGGCGCTTTCAAGAAGCTGAGCGCCCACTTCGGGCCAGCAAGCAAGGGCTTTAAGACGGCTGAGCCGTTCACTTGCGCTTTCACTTTCTCAAAGCGCATTACATCGTCGATTCTACGCTCTAAGAAGGCCCACGTGTCAGCGTGTTCCTCGGACGTATCGCCCAGCCAGAACAAAACTGTCGAAGAATACACAGCGCTCAAAGTAGCGCGTTTCGTATACCAATTGGAGTCGGTAGAGGTATCGCCAAGCGCGTTCCAGATTGCACCGGCTGTGCCCCAGATTAACTTGGCCCCGTCCGCTGCGTGATGGGGTAAAGTAAACAACGTCGTACCACGACGCACCGCCTCTTTGTCGCTCACCGCTTCAAGGCGGAACTGAACCAGCGTTGTCACCTTTTCTGAATAACGCAAAGCACTTACATCTTCGCGTTCGAACCGTGCGAGCATCTCTACGTCGGCACGCAAATGATAGGCAATCGCCAGATCGAGCACTCCGCGCGGGCAAGCGACATGCGCCAATTCAGGCGCAACATCCGCATCCTGAACAGCGGCGTCAAACGTTGCGTCGCTCCAGCCATCAAAGGCCACATGGATCAAAGCGGCGTCCAAAAGTTGCTCTTTCACAGAAGCATAAGTCATAGCGCGTTGCGTCCTTTTCACTGCTTGGCGTCATACTAGACAACATAGCGTCGCTTTGCTATACGGCCATTTCCTGCAAATCCTTGCAACTTCAAACTAGAAAGGTGGTGAAAACCACATGCAGGTTAGTGTTCGTGACAACAATGTCGATCAGGCGCTTCGTGCCCTGAAGAAAAAGCTCCAGCGTGAAGGC
>Ga0115564_10000042_pt1 | contig 130102 bp, 113 predicted proteins | sample COGITO_mtgs_1105_7_FD_88680 | JGI IMG/M metagenome (GOLD analysis project Ga0115564, IMG submission 88680) | Pelagic marine microbial communities from North Sea - COGITO_mtgs_110523 | ecosystem: Environmental > Aquatic > Marine > Epipelagic | place: Germany:Helgoland, sampling site...
CCCCAAGCGGAACGTCATTCACCACAACAATAGCCAAGGTAAAACCCATCCACAATTGATGCAGATCAAGGCTGACTCGGTCATGTGAATTTGTAAAGGGGATGTGGCATCGGGGGCATCTGGTGGCTTACCCAAGAGAACCTTTTGGTCAGTTTGTAAGCAGGTTGGTTTCAGCAGGACGTACCTCTACCGGATCATCCAAGAGCGAAAGCTCAACAGTAATACAATCTAAACGAGCATTGCCTTCCTAAACGAACAGGACCCTCCAGATAACAGGCTGAGAGATTGCCACCCCCGCTTTATGACCTCGGAATCCAAAAGAAGGTTTTTGTTTCAAGTCAAACGTAGGCGTTTTGTGAAAACCTGTGAGCTAGGTGACTACTTTTCACACAGGGTGATTTTAGTGGTTGGGTCAGTGCCATCATAACCTGCAGACGTAGCCTCATGGGGTCAGCTGATCTGCTTGTTGGACCACCGAGACGCTCGGAAATTAGATTAGCAGCGTTTGATTCCTACCGTGGGTCGAGAACAGGAGTGCTTTTGCCACAACTAATTTCGTCTTTGCCTACATTCAGATGTACGATGTGTGGCAAACGTGGGTGGTAAGCGTGGGTGGTAGCCCTTTATCTAAAACCTGTAGTGTTATGATTTATATGAATAATTTGATACATAAAATTACTGGCGGAGGCTCAGGGATTCGAACCCTGGGGACGCTCTCACGCCCGTCGGTTTTCAAGACCGGTGCAATCGACCACTCTGCCAAACCTCCGCAGTGATGCTCTCCTAATGGTGTCAGATTGATTCGGCAAACCCACAAATGCATCCAAATGCCTCGGGGAAAATTGCCGATGCATGATGGCCAGCCTTTTCAGGGCTGGCACAACAAGCTAAGCTTGAAAAAAATGCGCCCCAGAAGGGGTGTTGTTGTGTGCGAAAAACGCAACACTTAGCACAACAGGTCCGCAATGGGCACACAGGCAAGGACGATCAGACATGTACAGGGCCATCTTCCCGACAGCCAAGGCGATCAACGGCCACAAGCGCGCCGCAGCCTTGCTGATCTGCGCCGGTTTGCTGGCCGGATGTGACGAGAGCGGACAATTCAATTTTGCGCTGCCCGGCGGCGCAGCATCCCAGACGTCCGAAAGTGCCACGCGCTCCAACACGCTGATTGAACGCGATGTGGAAGCACCGGACGTGTTTTCCGTTACCGATCAAGGCCTTTGGGATGGACGTCCATCACTGGGCGGGGTCTGGGTCGCGCATCCTGATGTGACAGACCCTGAACGTGTGATCATCCGGAATGAGGCCAACGGAAAATTTGTCATCGGCGCTTTGTTCCGTAAGGAGCGCGATTTACCGGGACCAAAACTGCAGATCTCGTCTGACGCCGCGGCAGCCCTCAGCATCCTTGCAGGCGCGCCTGCACCGTTGAATGTTACGGCTCTGCGCCGCGAAGAAACCACCGTCGAAGAACCCGCAGTCGAGTCGACAGACGCCATTGCGGCACCGGCGGAAGTGGCCGAAGCCACGCTTGACCCGATTGCCGCCGCAGGGGCAGCGATTGAAGCGGCACCAACGCCGCCACCAACACCCGCAACACCCAGGCCCACATCGACCCTCGCCAAGCCGTTCGTCCAGCTTGGCATTTTTAGCATTGAGGGCAATGCCGACCGCGTTGCAAAACAGATGCGCAGCGCGGGCATGTTGCCAACGATCAAAAAATCCGAAATCAACGGAAAACCGTTCTGGCGGGTGGTTGTCGGTCCTGCAGGAAACCAGGCAGAACTGAACACCCTCCTCAAAAACATCAAATCCGAAGGTTTCTCTGATGCCTATGCCGTTTCAGACTAGAGAAAAACCCGTGCTAAGGAGCATTTGAATATTATGATCCGCATACTTGTTGCCAGTCTGGCGCTAATCCTCTTCAGCATGCCTGCCGCCGCGTTTGAGACACGGGCCACTGCCGCCTATGTGATTGACCAGACCACAGGCACGGTATTGCTGAATAAAGACGCCGACACACCGCTGCCCCCCGCGTCGATGTCGAAACTGATGACGCTGTATATGGCGTTCGAGGCGATTGAACGGGGCAAATCCAACGGCGGGCTGGACCTGACAGAGCGGCTTCCCGTGTCTTCGCATGCCATGTCTTACGGCGGTTCCACCATGTTTCTAGACACCACTGACCGCGTCGTTGTCGAGGACTTGTTGCGCGGCATTATCGTGTTGTCGGGCAATGACGCCTGCGCCGTTATTGCCGAAGCGCTTAGTCCGGATGGCACGGAATACGGCTTTGCCCGGCTGATGACACAGCGGGCGCAACAGATCGGGATGACCAATTCGACGTTCACCAATTCCAACGGCTGGCCACAGGCCGGTCATCGCATGTCGATGCGCGATCTGGCGTTGGTCGCCAACCGCCTGATTAGCGATTTCCCTCAGTTCTACCCGATGTTTGCTGAACGCGAATTTCTGTTTGATGGCCGCGCACCCCAGAACAAGGCAAATCGCAACCCGCTGTTGGGCCTTGGGATCGGAGCGGATGGCCTCAAGACGGGGCACACGCAAGAAGCAGGGTATGGCCTCGTGGGATCAGCGAAACAGGGGGACCGGCGGGTTATCTTTGTGATCTCGGGACTTGAGACCGCCGCTGCCCGTGCGCAGGAATCCGAGGCGATTGTAAACTGGGCCTTCCGTCAATTCAGCGAACGCTCGATTGGCAAGGCAGGCAAACAGATTGCACAGGCCCCCGTTGCAATGGGCACCGCACAGACCGTCGGTCTGGAACTGGCCGAAGACCTCAGCGTGCTGGCCCCTGTCATGGGCGGCAAGGATCTGACCGGCGAAGTGATTTACAACGGCCCGATACATGCGCCCATCACCAAAGGCGACACCTTGGCCGAACTGGTTATTGTGCGCGATGAGTTGCCAGAAATCCGCGTGCCGCTGGTTGCATCTGCGTCTGTGGACCCCGGCGGTTTCATGGTTAAAATAACCGCCGCAGCCCTGCATCTGATTGAGCGGCTGAATGCCGGACCGCAGGAAGCCTCGTGAACACAGAACCATCTGCACGGCGCGGCACATTCATCAGTTTTGAAGGCATCGACGGATCAGGCAAATCGACGCAAATCCAGCGTTTGGCGAATTACTTGTGCGCCAATGGCCATGACGTTGTCTTGACCCGCGAACCCGGTGGCTCTGACGGTGCCGAAGAAATTCGCGCCTTGGTCTTGCAGGGCAACCCGGACCGGTGGTCTGCGCATACTGAAATCCTGCTGTTCACTGCGGCACGGCGCGATCATCTGGAGCGGACGATCCTGCCCGCGCTTGAGGCAGGCAAGATTGTGCTATGTGACCGGTTCGCTGATTCCACCCGCATGTATCAGGGCCTGTCGCGCGGTGACTTGCGCGGTATTGTGGACCAACTGCACAGCCTGATGATCGGCGTGGAACCGGATTTGACCGTCTTGATTGACATGGACCCGGCAGAGGGCCTGGGGCGCGCCAAAGCCCGTAAAGGCATAGAAGAACGGTTCGAGGACTTCGGCGAAGGATTGCAGCAGGATATGCGCGCCGGTTTTCTGGCCCTCGCACAAGAATTCAAAGACCGCTTTCGTGTCATTGACGGCGCGCAGGGCATTAACGATGTGGCCGCAGACATCGCACGCGTGGTTGAAGCGGAAATTGACTGAGATGTGCGGCGCAAAGCCGGTTTCCTTGGCCCGCAAAACTGCTACACCCAACACATGAGCGACGACATCCCACAGCCCGACCGCATTGCAGGTGCGCGCCACCCGCGCGACACACCGAAACTGATCGGGCAGGATCGCGCAGAAGCATCCTTTCTTGACGCGTGGCAAAGCGGGAAACTGCACCATGCATGGCTGCTGTCGGGCCCGCGCGGTGTGGGCAAGGCGACGCTGGCGTGGCGCATCGCGCGGTTTTTACTGGCCACACCGGACCCTGACGAGGGCGGTATGTTCGCGCCGCCCCCCGTGGACACACTGGATATCCGTGCTGATCATCCCGTTGCACGGCGCATTGCGGCAGGGGGCGAAGGCGCGCTCAAATCCGTGACGCGCAGCATCAACCCCGACACCAAACGCATGCGCAAACAGATCGTTGTAGATGACATTCGCGCGCTAAACGGCTTTTTCCAGATGTCTGCGGCTGATGGCGGTCGCCGTGTGGTGATCATCGACGATGCTGACGAAATGAACCCTAATGCCGCCAATGCCCTGCTGAAAATGCTGGAAGAACCGCCAGAGCGCGCAACGCTGTTGTTGATCAGCCATCAGCCCTCCGCACTGCTGCCTACGATCCGCTCGCGGTGCCGCACCTTGCGTTTAAGCACCTTGGATGCGGATGCGATGTCAAAGGCGCTGGCCCTGTCGGAGGTTGACGTCACCGGCGATCCTACAGCCTTGGCCGAACTCTCGGGCGGCTCTGTCGGCGGGGCGTTGCGGCTGTCCTTGATGGGCGGCCTGCAAATCTACGCCGAACTCATCACGCTCATGTCGTCCCTGCCCCGCATGGACCGCCCCCGTGCCCTTGCGCTGGCAGAGGCCGCAGCCCAGCGCGGTGCCGAGGAAAAGCTGACCCTTCTTTTCACCCTCATCAACCTTATGATGGCCCGCCTTGCACGCACCGGTGCCACCGGCGCACCACCCGCCCAAAACGCAGCCCCGCATGAGGCCGAGGTATTGATGCGCCTTGCGCCAACCGCCCATCAAGGGCGCATTTGGGCCGATCTGGCACAAGAGATATCAGCACGTGCCGCACATGGGCTGGCGGTGAACCTTGACCCTGCCGCACTGGTCCTAGATACCCTGCTCAAGATCGGCGACCACGCGCCCCGCTAGGACAGACAGGCATGACCGACACAGACATTCCACAGATCACCGACAGCCATTGCCACCTCGATTTCCCCGACTTCGACGGCCAGTTGGACGAAATTGTCGCCCGTGCTGCCCGTGCAGGCGTAACGCGCATGGTCACGATCTGTACAAAGCTCAAGAACGAACCCGCCGTGCGCGCCATCGCCGAGGCGCATCCAACCGTGTTCTATGCCGCAGGCACCCACCCGATGTCCGCCGCGTCCGAGCCGTTGGTCAGCACCGATACGCTGATCCAGATAGCCCAGCATCCCAAGATGGTGGGCATTGGTGAGACCGGCCTTGATTACCATTATACCGCCGAGAGCGCCGACATTCAAAAGACATCCCTGCGCACCCATATTGATGCCGCACGCGAAACCGGCCTGCCATTGATCATCCATGCCCGCGACGCAGATGATGACATGACCGATATTCTGCGCGAGGCATATCGCAACGGCGCCTACACCTGCGTCATGCATTGTTTTTCCTCTTCCCCCGATCTGGCCCGCGCAGCACTCGATCTTGGTTTCTACCTCAGCATGTCTGGCATCACTGCCTTTCCCAAATCCGCCGATCTGCGCGACATCTTTGCCGCAGCCCCCCTCGACCGCATCCTTGTGGAAACCGATGCCCCCTATCTTGCGCCACCGCCCCATCGCGGCAGACGCAATGAGCCTGCGTATTCCGCACACACGGCGCAAAAAGCAGCCGAAACCTTTGGCCTCGATTACCCCACTTTCGCAGCACAGACCCAAGCCAACTTTGACCGTCTCTTTACCAAAGTCGCACAATTCGAGGCCGCGACCTGATGGCCGAGATGCGGATCACAATTCTGGGCTGCGGCTCCTCCGGTGGGGTGCCGCGTTTGGGCGGCCATTGGGGCGATTGCGACCCGAATGAGCCCAAGAATACACGCAGTCGCTGCTCCATCCTTGTGGAACGTGTAACTGATACGGGCACAACGACAGTATTGATCGACACCTCTCCGGACATGCGCAACCAACTCCTGAACGCCCAAGTCGGCCGCCTTGACGCGGTCCTTTACACCCACGCCCACGCAGATCACGTGCACGGCCTTGATGACTTGCGCATGATCGTGATCAACATGCGCGCGCGCTTGCCGGTCTGGGCCGATGCCCCAACCCGGCAGGCACTGCTGGACCGTTTCGGCTACGCTTTCATCCGGCCCGAAGGTTCTATGTACCCGCCCATCCTTGAGATCAACGACATGGACGGCGATGTCACAATAGACGGCCCCGGTGGTGCGCTGACCTTCACACCCTTCTTGGCCTACCACGGCGGCATGGACGCGCTGGGTTTCCGCGTGAACGATGTGGCCTATCTGCCTGATGCGGTAGACCTGCCAGACGCATCATGGGACCACCTTAGGAACCTGCGCTGCTGGATCGTCGACGCGCTGCGCCGCGAACCCCATCCAACACACAGCCATCTTGCAAAGACCCTTGGCTGGATCGCGGACATGGCCCCGGAAACTGCCGTCCTGACCAACATGCACAACGATCTTGATTACGCGACACTCTCCGATGAAACCCCCGACCACATCCAACCGGCCTTTGATGGCATGCAACTGACCTTCCCGCTTTCCTAAGCTCTTTTCGCTTCAAATCCTGCACGGGGGGTCCGGGGGGTGTGAAACCCCTCGGGGGCCTGCCAAAACCGCCAACGCTCAAGGCCCTGACATGCAAACCCTGCTCGATGTCATTCTTCCCGTTTTTCTGGTCATCGGATTTGGCTACGTCGCTGTCTGGCGCAATCTTTTCCCCGTGTCCGGCATCGACGGGGTCATGCGCTTTACCCAGAACTTCGCGATCCCCTGCCTGCTGTTTCAGGCCATCGCCAAAATGGACATCAGCACCGCCATAGACACGCGCCTTTTGCTCAGCTTTTACGCAGGCGCTGCCATCTGCTTTACCCTCGGCCTTTTCGGTGCGCGCTTTTTGTTCAACCGCACATGGGAGGACTGCGTCGCCATCGGCTTTTGCTGTCTGTTTTCGAACTCGGTCCTGCTGGGCCTGCCGATTTCGGAGCGCGCTTATGGTCCCGACGCTCTGGCCGGCAACTACGCAATTATCGCGTTCCACTCACCATTTTGCTACGGCCTTGGCATCACAGTCATGGAGGTCGTGCGCAATCGCGGTAAATCGACGTTTGAACTGGCCCGTGCCGTCACGCGGGCGATGTTTCGCAACGCCCTTGTCATCGGTATTCTGTTAGGCTTTGCGGTGAACATCACCGGCATGCCAATCCCCACGGTGGTGGATGATGCGCTTAGCCTGATTGTCCGCGCCGCCCTGCCCGCAGCCCTTTTTGCATTGGGAGGTGTGCTGATCCAATACCGGCCAGAGGGTGACATGAAAGCCATAGCAATGGTCTGCATCATTGCGCTCATGGTGCATCCCGCCCTCGTCTGGGCCTTTGGTACCGCACTTAGCCTACCGCAAGAGAGTTTTCGCGCAGGCGTGTTGACCGCTGCAATGGCACCGGGGTTCAACGCCTATATCTTTGCCAATATGTACGGCCATGCCCGCCGCGTCGCAGCCTCCTCGGTACTGATCGCCACGGCCTGTTCACTGATCAGCGCATGGTTCTGGCTGGAGGTACTGGCATGACGCTGGGCTGGTCCTCCTTCTTTGGCGATCAGTTCACAGATGGCGACGCAGGTCTCATTCCAATGCGCATCGCTACTGTTCATCGCTCCCGGTTGGCCGCGTATCCACCAACAGCTACGGGCACGTCACAGCCGGTCAAGCTGGTGCTGCCCCCGCAAACCAACACCCAAAGCTTCGCCGTTGGCGACTGGGTTCTGATCGACCCGCTAACCAGCACGCTGATGCGGCGGCTAGAGCGCAGGTCGCTTTTGCAACGCCGGGTAGATGGTGGGCGCGGTCCTCAATTGATCGCAGCCAATGTCGACACGCTTTTTATTGTTACCTCGTGCAACGACGACTTCAATCCTGCCCGGCTGGAACGCTATCTTGCGCTGGCCAATGAGGCACAGACAACACCGGTGATCGTGCTGACGAAGGCGGATCATGTAGATGATACCGCGCCCTACATACAGCAGGCCGCAGCCTTGCAGCGGGCCCTGAGCGTTGTGGCCCTGAATGCAAAAACGCCCAAGGCCATTGGTGTTCTTGGCCGATGGTGTGGCAGCGATCAGACTGTCGCCTTGGTCGGTTCATCCGGTGTTGGCAAATCTACCCTGCTGAACACCTTAACCGGCAAACAAGGCGATGACGCGCAGCAAACGGGTGGCATTCGCGAGGACGACGCGAAGGGGCGGCACACAACCACGGCACGGTCTTTGCATACCATGGCAAGCGGTGGATGCGTGATTGACACACCCGGCATGCGGACCTTGCACCTCGGGGATGTCGCCGACGGGCTGGACATCCTGTTTGCCGAAATCACTGAACTGGCGCCTCAGTGCAAGTTCCGCGATTGCACCCATGGCCAAGAGCCCGGCTGCGCCGTGCAGGCGGCAGTCCGAACCGGCACCCTTGCATCCGAACGTCTAGAGAGATGGCGCAAGCTGAATGCGGAAAACAGCGATAATACGCATGTTGAAACCGGCGCACGCGGTAACAAGGTCAAACAACCACGCAATAAAAAGCGCTAGCCCCCGATTGCCCGGTTGGTTTGGATGCTGGCGTGTTGCCAGAACCCTCTGCCCCGCTACTTTCCTCTTATGACAGAGAAAAACGATCATCAACGCGCTTTGGCCGTCCCTGCAAGCCGTCTGGCCCGCTTTGGCAGGCTCTCCACCCTTACTGCCGGGATCGCGGGGAACATGGCCGTCAACGGTGTCGCGCAATTGGGAAAGGGGCAGCGCCCGTCTGTGCGAAACCTGTTGCTGACCCCGCGCAATATCACCCGTGTCGCGGAACAACTGGCCCAGATGCGGGGCGCTGCGATGAAAATTGGGCAGATGATGTCGATGGACACCGGTGATGTGCTGCCCCCAGAACTGGCCATCATCATGGCACGCCTGCGCGATGATGCGCATTTCATGCCCCCTGCACAGCTCAAACAGGTGTTGAATGCCGAGTGGCCCGCAAACTGGCTCTGGTCCTTTGCACATTTTGACGTCAGGCCCATTGCGGCGGCGTCCATCGGGCAGGTCCACCGGGCGCGGTTGAAAGACGGCACCGACATGGCAATCAAAGTGCAATACCCCGGCGTCGCCAAAAGCATCGACAGTGACGTCGCCAACGTCGGGGCGTTGATGCGGATGTCCGGATTGCTGCCCAAAGGATTTGACCTGCAGCCCTACCTCGAAGAGGGCCGCAAACAGCTTCACGAGGAAACCGATTATAGGCGCGAGGGCACTCAGCTGACCCGCTTTCGTGCGTTGCTGGCAAATGATCCCCGCTTTGTTGTGCCTAAGCGGTTTGAGGAATGGAGCACGCAAAGCATCCTTGCCATGTCGCATGTGTCGGGCTGCCCCATCGAAGAGATGCACACAGCCCCACAAGACCTGCGTAACCGCATCATGACCGAACTGATTGATCTGACCCTGCAAGAGCTGCTTGAATTTGGCGTCATGCAAACGGATCCGAATTTCGCAAATTACCGGTTCCAGACAGACAGCAGCCGGATTGTTCTGCTGGATTTCGGCGCCACGCGCGACCTTGACCCCATCATTGTGGCGCAATACCGGCGTTTATTGCGCGCGGGGCTGGCTGGCGACACAGCGGCGATAGACAAAACAGCGCGCGATATCGGATTTATCGGATCGCAGACCAAGGACCGGCACAGCGCACAGATCGTGCGGATGATCGGGATGGTATTTGATGCGTTGAAAGTTGCACCACTGGTCGAATTCACCAACACCGAAATGTCGCAGCGCATGCAGACTGAGGGCATCGCCCTTGCTGAGGACGGGTTTGTGCCACCGCCCTTGCCCATTGATGTGCTGCTACTCCAACGCAAGTTCGGCGGAATGTTCCTGCTCGGCGCGCGGCTGGGGGCTCAAGTCGATGTCATCGCGCTGCTGGAACGTCATTTGCGGGATTTGGAGTGATACCCGACCCGAAACCGGACGTACGTTGAACGACTATCAGTACCCTGCAAGCCAGTCGCCAACCGCATAATTTTCCAGACGCCGCTATAGAGAAAGGCAAACATGAAGCGGTCGGGAGGTCAAACCTGGACCCCATTTCAGCCGTACCAATCGTGGACCGGATCAGGGAGTATAGAGGCATATCACAAGGCGGAACCTGAGGTCATCCACAAGCTGACAGCATTGAACGATGCAGCTGATAAAGAGGAAAACAGATCGCAAGAAAAGTTGCGTCGCCTTCGAAAGGAATGCGACTTGAACCAGCACCGCGGGCGGCACGAAAGCGGGACAGATCCAATGCATGGCTCATAGAGCTAGGCAGAACGCTTGATAGACCGCTTCAGCATGGATTGGGAACTTCCAATAAGCTGTCGTGCGACCCGGTGGCTTTGATACGTTCAAGGGACCATCGAAAAGCAAGTAAAATCCGGCCACAGGCAACGCGGATTGCTCTCGAAAGGCAGGTTGCTTTATCGACCAATTACTGTTCAATCAGGTTGAGGAAACCACCTCAATCCGGCAACCGCAAAACGACTTGAACAGCCTGAATAGCGCCATCATCGGGCGGCGGTTCAGGCAGGCCATGTTCGCGAAGCCCCCGCAAAAGCGCAATTGCAACCGGAGAAGTCGCCGGGACAAGATGATCATTGTCCCCGTTGCCCCGAATTTCACTCAGATCAATTATAGTCACGCGGTACGCTGCCAAACGGCGGATATCCTCAAGCGTTCCCAAACGCCGGGTTTGCCCCGAAAGGCGTGCGGAAAGACGCAGGGCACGATCCCGTTGTGAGACCACAATGACAAAAGGGTCCGGGATCGGCTCGATACGGTCGAGCTGGGTCTGGAATACCTCGACATCAATGTCTGGCGACAACAGCACAACACCCTCAAGCCGTCCGGTCAGCGCCGAGTTTCCGCCAATGGACATCTGCCGCAGTGTTTCCGCAACAAGCTGTCCGCCCATCGAATGACCAACCACCAGAATGCGGCGGCTCTGGTACCGCCCGAGGTCCGACAACAGACGTTCAAGCGCATCGCGTGCGAAAATCGTGCTGTCGCGATCATAGATATAGCCAAGCGGTTCCGCCGCCGACGGCCAGGCGAACAGCACTTGCGGGCCCGCCATTTGATAGTCGTGCGCAATCTGCGCTTGCCGGTACGTCGCCTCGGCGAGGGTCATGTTGTAGCCCGGAACGAAAACAACGATTACATCGTCCTGTGCCCTGACTTGGGTCCGAATAGCATGCTGGAAACCCGCTGATGTCGGGTAGGACCATGCACCTGCCACACCAAATCCAGCCCCATCACGGGCCCATTCGATCTGTCCTATTTCATGTTCGGCGGGGATCGACACATCAATACGCCCGTACCGCAAGTCGCGTGTTCGGTCCCCGGTAAGAGCCAAAAGTGACGGCCCGTCGCGCTGCGTGGCAACAAAGACGGGCTGCGTCGCGAGTGGCGCGGTTTGCGGCGAAAACGCGTTAAAATAGCCGCGCGGCGCGCAGCCGCTCAAAACCCCCACAACCAAGGCCATCATTGCCAGCATCAACAGGGTGCGTGCAGGATACGCCGTGATCCCGGGACGGGTCAGAGCGCGGCTTTGGCCCGTCATGAGGCAACCTCTTTCATTTTATGCGCCGCTGAAGCGGCATTCGGACATTCGCGCGGGCATGTCATCGGCCCACAGAACGCAACACGTCATTACCAATAAGCAGTGATCGCAACAAGTTCAACATGTTGTTCAGTATTGACTGAACGTTTGGAACGTATATGTTGCCGAGAATCAACTGGAGTGCCAAGATGAGCGCCGAGACACAGAAGACCACCGCGGCAGGCAGCAAATCTGCAGACGCAAAAAAGGCCAACAAAAAGCCGGGCGGGGCAAAGCCGGATTGGGCAAAATCCGACCGCCAGCTTGGCCGCGAGGCACGTATGGCTGCAGGTGAACCGACGCGCCGCCGCCGTTGGCCGTGGGTCGCAGGGCTTGTTATTCTGGCAGCCGCGACTGGTGGTTATTACTATTACGATACTCAGATCTCATCGCAGACCGCAGCGGTTGCCCCCGTAGAAATCGTCGAACCGGTTCAGGCGCCAATGCAGATCAACCCCGATGAAATGACGGTTCTGGAACCGCAACGTCTGGAACGGCGTGTGCGGGTTTCCGGCACCTTGGCACCGTGGCGCAGCACACAACTGTCGTCCCAGACTGGCGGCGAAATTCAGGAAGTAACAGTGCGTGCGGGTGATACCGTGGTCGCCGGAGACCTGCTGGTTCAGATCGACACAGAAAACCTCTTGCTGGAGCTTGACCAAGCCAGAAGCAATGTTGCCGCCACACAGGCGCAATTGGCACTGGCCGAAGTCCAACTGGACCGCGTTCGCGCCCTTGTTAACCGTGGCGTCACAACGTCTTCCAGCCTTGATGAGGCCCAAAGCAACGTCACGCAATTGAACGCCAGCCTTGATGCGCTTGAGGATCAGGTCGCGGGCGCAGATCTGCGCTTGCGCAACGCAACGGTCCGCGCATCATTTTCGGGCATCGTCTCAAACCGGGCTGTGGAACCGGGGCAATATGTCGGCATCGGCACCCCGCTTATCAGCATTGTAGATCTTTCAACCGTTGAAATGCGCGCCAACGCAGCCGTTGCTGACGGTGCCCTGCTCAGACGCGATCAAACGGTTTTGATCAATGTAGATGGTGTCGAGGGCCGCAGTTTCGAAGGCCGTGTCGCGCGGATCAATCCGGTGGCCGAAGAAGGCACCCGCACGATCCCCGTCTACGTCATGATCGACAACCCCGATGGTATTCTGCTCGGAGGCATGTTCGCCTCGGCGCAGGTGGTCGTGGATGCCGTCGAGGATGCGATTGCCATGCCGACGCGCGCGTTGCGCGACGATGTCGACGGTCCTTATGTCCTGCGTATCGAAGGCGATGCGCTAGTGCGCCAAACCATCGAAACGGGCGGCACCTGGGCTGGACGACTTACCCAGATCACATCGGGACTTGAAGCAGGGCAACGGGCCGTAACCGCCCCCCTGCCAGCACTGCACCCCGGCGACATTGTCACACTCGTAAAGAATTGATCCCATGTTCCTGACCCGCATCAGCGTTGCCCAACCCGTCTTTGCGACCATGATCATGGTCGCGCTTATGGTCATCGGCATATATTCATTCCAGCGTCTGCCCATCGAACAGCTTCCCGATGTCGATTTTCCGGTCGTGGCTGTTGTGGTATCCTACCCGGGCGCATCACCCGAAGCCGTTGAAACCGACATCATCGAACCGATCGAGGAAGCCGTGAACACGATCAGCGGCATCGACAGCATTCAGGCGACAGCCCGCTCAGGCGAGGCGATGATCGTTCTGATGTTCGACCTTGGCATCGACAGTTCCATCGCAGCACAGGATGTGCGCGACCGGATTGCCACGGTCGAGGCCCTGCTACCCGACAGCGCCAATGATCCGATGCTGTTCAAGTTCGACCCGTCCGAATTGCCGGTCTTGTCGCTTGCCGTCAGTTCCCAAACCCTGTCACTGCGCGACCTGACCGCGTTGACCGAAGATGTGATAGAACCACGCCTGTCGATCATTCCCGGCGTTGGTCGGGCCACTGTCGTGGGCGGCGTGCCGCGCCAGTTGAACGTCCTGATCGACCCGGACCGTTTGACCGCCTTTGGTGTCGGCGTCGCTGAGGTCACTGCGGCATTAAGGGCAGAGAACCAGAACTTGCCGGCGGGGGACATTGAAATGGGCCTTGAGGTCCAGACGATTCAGGTCGAAGGCCGGATCGAGGAAGCAGAAGAGTTTCTCGATATCATTGTTTCGCGCCAAGGCGGTCAGCCTGTGCGCCTGCGCGATGTTGCCACCCTTGTGGACGGCGAGGCCGAGGCCTTCAGCCTTGCCTTGCTGAACGGCGAGCAGGCGCTGGCCGTCGATGTGGTCAAGACCCAAGGCTCAAACACAGTGGGCGTCGCCGAAGAAATCCGCCATGCTATCCAAGAGTTGATGGACGGGGCGCTCCCCGGCGATGTGACCATCGAGATCGTGCGCGATAACGCCTTGCCCGTGGAACAATCTTATCATGGGGTACAAAGCATGATGATCGAGGGCGCGGGCCTTGCCGTGCTGATCGTGTTCCTGTTTCTTAACTCCTGGCGCTCCACTGTTATCACCGGCCTGACCTTGCCGATTTCGGTGATCGGGACGATGACGGTTATCTATGCGCTTGGCTTCACGCTCAACATCATGACCCTGCTGGCGCTCAGCCTTGCCATCGGTCTTTTGATCGACGACGCCATCGTGGTGCGCGAAAACATCATGCGGCATCTGCATATGGGCAAATCGCACAAACAAGCGGCGTTGGAAGGCACAAACGAAATCGGGCTGGCCGTGTTGGCCACAACATTGTCGATTGTCGCGGTTTTCCTGCCTGTGGCCTTTATGGACGGGATCATCGGGCGGTTCTTCCTGCAATTTGGCGTGACTGTTTCGGTTGCGGTGCTGATCTCGCTCTTTATCGCCTTTACGCTTGATCCGATGATGTCCTCGGTCTGGTATGATCCGGCCGCCGAACCTGATGCAAAACGTGGGCCCTTGGGCAAGCTAGTCGCGGTCTTTGGCAGGTTTTTTGATTGGCTCGCCCTCGGATACCGCTCTGTGTTGCGCTGGTGCCTGCGCCACAGGATCACCACATTAGCCATCGCGGTTGTGGCGTTTTTTGGCAGTTTCGCCATCGTGCCGCTGGTAGGTGTCGAATTTGTACCCCCCGAGGATAACAGCGAATTCCAGATCAATGTCGAAGCTCCCGTTGGCTCTTCACTGGATTACACCGCGGGTAAAGTGCGCCAGATCGACCGCGTGCTGCGCGCTTTCCCCGAAGTTACCAGCACCTATTCGACCGTCAATGCAGGCACCAGTGCCGCCGGTCAGAACACCGCGTCTATCGTCGTGGCCATGGTCGGCCCGTCCGAGCGCGAGCGCAGTCCACAAGACATGACCGATCCGGTGCGCGAGGCATTGTCACGCATTCCCGGTATCGAAACCGTGATCGGTGCGGCAGGCGGTCTTGGCGGGTTGGAGGCCCCGGTGCAAATCAACATGTTCGGCGACAACCTCGATGTTCTGGCCCCGTTGGCTGACCGTCTTGTGCGCCAGATGCAGACAATCGAAGGTCTCGTGGACGTGGAAAGCAGCCTTGATGCAGCACAACCCGTGCTTGGCATCCGCGTGAACCGCGAAGCCGCCAGCGATCTGGGCGTCAATCTGCAACAAGTGGGCGCCACTTTGCGCCCGATGCTGGGTGGCGAGGAAGTCACCGACTGGACCTCGCCTGACGGGCGCAACTTTACCGTCATGGTCCGCCTACCGGCTGAAATGCGCAACGATATCGAAGTGCTGCGCGCCCTGCCCATCGCCCAAAGCGGGGCCACGGGCAGCAGCGAGATGGTGCGCCTTGATCAGGTGGCAGAGATCGTCGAAAGCTTTGGTCCGTCGACCATTGAACGCATGGACTTGTCGCGTCAGGTCACGGTCACGGCGAACTTGTCCGGCGGGCTCACCCTTGGTGATGTTATGCCACCTATTCAAGAAGCGATGGGCGCATTGAACATGCCCGCAGGCTACCGGGTTCAGGCGGGCGGCGATGCAGAACAACTGGCTGAAACGGCAGCGGCGGCGGGGTCTGCTCTGCTCCTGGCGGTGGTTTTCATCTACCTCGTGCTGGCGTCGCAATTCGGATCGTTCCTGCAACCCATTGCCATCATGTTCGCCCTGCCGCTTGCCTTGATCGGCGTGCTCCTGGGGCTCTTGGTAGGCGGCTCGACACTCAACATGTTCTCGATGATCGGCTTTATCATGCTGATGGGTCTGGTCGTAAAGAACGCGATCCTGCTGGTGGACAATGCCAATCAACACACCCGCGAAGGCATGAACCTTTATGACGCACTGCTAGAGGCCGGCAGCACCCGTTTCCGCCCCATCATCATGACAACGCTCGCGATGATCTTTGGCATGTTGCCACTGGCGTTGAACATTCACGAAGGATCGGGACAGAACGCACCGATGGCCCATGCGGTGATCGGCGGGTTGATCTCCTCGACCTTGCTCACGCTTGTCGTGGTGCCGGTGGTGCTGACCTATATCGACAGTTTCGGACGCTGGGCCGCCCGGTTCTTTCCATCCGGGCCGGACGCGCATGAGGCGGCAAAGATGCCTGCCGACCTCGTGGCGCAGGGTAAGGCACCCGCTGAATGATCGGCCACAGCAATAAGACCGCAAATGTGAATGCCCCTTTCAAGAAAGGACCAAGAATGACAAATGTTTACGTGAAACCAGAGGAAGTAGGCAAAGCCTGCGCCGATCTTGGGATCAGCGACTGGACCGTTCTGAATGATGGACATGTCAGCGTCACAGACGCGACCGTCCTGAGAGACGCAGTCGGCGGTGACGCATTAAAGATCACACCGGACCGGTTCAAACTGGCGCTTGAAATCGAGCTTGAGCACGGCACCCGGTTTCCCGACACAAACGTTACCTCAAACCACCCCATCCTGACCGGGCAAATTGTGCTGGCACATCTGAAAGAGGGGCTCGACTACTACGAGCGCCTTGTTTGAATGGAGCTTGAGATGGAGATCGCAGCGGCACAGGCCGCAGGCGACACGGCCCGTGCAAAGACGAGAACTGCTTCCCTTGCCATAGCGCGCAAGGCCTTGCCCGGCTAAGTGGAGTTCGGCCTGATCGTCATGACAACGCAGCGCCAGCCGAATGTTCTTTAACAGATCAGAGGTCCACTGCGCGCCAGATCCGTTGCCGGTCTACGTACCGCGAACACCGCATCCTATCGCTGATTTGGAGGCTTTTATGACTAGCCTGATCTGCGACGTTGACACCAACGGGCCGCCAATACTCGCTGAGGTTGGCGGCATGACCTTCTCGCTAAACCCAATGAAAAAAGCTTGAGCCGGGAGATGTCCTTGTCACCGAGGCGAAGTGATCAGGGTCGACGGCACCAACCGCATTGTGAAGGGCCTCGAAACGACCGCGTGATACTCTGCGCATTGGATAATCACAGCAATTATTCAACCAGTAGCCAATCGCCCCCCCCGGAGGCACGTTTCGATGCCGTGGCCAACCGTCTGGGCCCTTTGGCAACAGGTGGCAAAGGGTATGGCACACCCCGACAAAGTTGTCATTGGCGGCGGACAGCCGCAAATGCGCGTCCCGACGGGCGTGTGATCAGCCCCTCAGCCGCCCGAAACCGAACGGCGGAACAGGATCAAACTTACGCCCAAGAACAGCGCGCCTAGCAAAAAGGTCCACAGAAACGCGGGCCAAACGATGGCAAAGTCCGCACCGCGGTAGGTGATCGCCTGCGCGAATTCCATGTAGTGCCGTGATGGCAACAGGAACGTGATCGGCTGCAACCAGATCGGCTGGCTTTCCACAGGCGTCATGCCACCCGACAGGATCATGATCGGCATGATCACCAACATGATAAGCAGCGCGAATTGCGCCATGGTGCGGGCAAGGATGCCCAAAAGGATACCGATTGAGGCGGCGGCGAACAGATAAATCGCCGTGCCGGTCAGCAACAGCGTTTCGGAGCCAGCGAACGGTATATCAAGCGCGCCTTGCACCACGACAAACAGCGCGAACACGAAGGCTACAAAGATCACCAACGCATTGGCGAATATCTTGGCCAAGGCGATTTCGACGGCGGTCAGGGGCATCACCATCAGATGTTCGATTGTGCCATGCTCGCGCTCGCGGATCAACGCGGCACCGGTCAACACAATGGTCAGCATCGACAACTGGTTCAGCAGCCCCGATATGGCCGACGACCAGACCGTGTTGCCGGTCGGATTGAATGCGCGCCGCACGACCAGATCAATCGGCAGTGCTGCGACCAAATCGGCACGGGCGGCAAATCGCTGTACCTCGGCGGACAGGATTGCCGTCAGATAGCCGGTGCCAACGCTGGCCTGCATCGTCTTGGTCGCGTCGATGTTGATCTGGACCGATGGCGCACGGCCTGCGCGCACGTCCGCTTCAAATCCGGCGGGAATGACCACAACGAATGTCGTCTCGCCCCAATCCAGCATGCGTTCAATCTGGTCAGGGCGGGCTTCGGTCGGGGGCAGGAAGTAGGGCGGATAAAGCGCCGTTTGCAACGCCCGTGACAGACTGGAGCGGTCCTCGTCCACAAAGGTCACGGCGGTGTTGTTGATCGCTTCGCCCGCGCCTGAGCTTTCGATATACATGCCCGGCCCGAACGAATAGACGACCAGCAACAGCAAGACCAGATCGCGCCAGAGCACGCGCAACTCCTTGCCCACCAACCACGTGATATTTCCAATCCAGCGCATCGCCTCAGGCCTCCTGCTTTTTCAAAAGGACCGCTGCAACACCTACGAAAACCGGTGTGAAGGCCGCGATATAGAGAATGTTCGGCCAAAGCTCAGCAAAGGTTAGCGCTTTGTTAAAGGCTCCCACGCTCATCTGCATGAAATAGTTGGTCGGCCAAAGTTGTGCCATGACCCGCGCCGCGCCCTCAAGCGTTGAAACAGGCTGCGTCAGGCCCGAAAACGTCACCGTCGGCATCATCGCAATGATCGTGGTCGCAAAAACGGCAGCAACCTGGCTTTTCGTGAACACGGCGACAATCAGGCCAAACCCTGTGGAGGCAAACACGTAAACCAGCGCACCCAGTGCCAGCGCAATGGCACTGCCCTGTAGTGGTACACCGAACAGAAATACCGCCATGCCGGTCAGGATCAACCAGTTGGCCATGCCAATCCCGACGTAAGGCAGTTGCTTGCCCAACAGGAATTCCAGCTTGCCTGTGGGGGTGACATAAAAATTCGTGATGGTACCGATCTCGCGTTCGCGGCTGATGCTGACGGCCATCAGGATCGCGGGAAACAACATCAGCAGGATCGCAGGGACCGACGGCGCCATCGACGGCAGTGATTCAAAGCTGGGGTTGTACCGATAACGCGGTTCGATATTCACAAGCGCTGCGCCAGCCGCCTGCCCCTCTTGCGTCATGCGGGTTTGCAAGAACGCGGCATGTGCGCCTTGGACGTAGCCCTCGATTGTCGAGGCGCGAAAGGTATTGGCGCCGTCAATCCACGCAGCGACGCTGACCTGTTGCCCTGTAGTGACTGCGCGCCCGAACCCTGCCGGGATTTCGATCGCCAAGGCGACTTCGTTGGCCCGCATGCGTTCGCGCAATTGTGCGGCGCTGGCGACCTCGGGCAATTCGGTGAATATCGTTGAGCCTTCAAAGTTGGCCAGATAAGCGCGGCTTTCGGGTGTGCGGTCCTGATCAAAAGCGGCATAGGGCAGGTCTTCGATGTCCGTCGAGATGCCATAGGCAAACATCAGCATCAGGATCATCGACCCGAAGAAAGCGAATGCCAGCCGGATCGGATCGCGCATCACCTCCAGCATCTCGCGGCGGCTGACAGCCAGCAGGCGTGTCAGTCCCGCGCCCATCCGGCGGCGGGGTGGCTTGCTATCGACCAAAGCGGCAAGCGGTGCCTTCGCAGACGTCTCTCCGATGGCCTCCTTGATGTAACGGATGAAGGTCGCATTCAGACCCTCGGAACCGCCACCTTCGGCAAGGTTTTGCGGCGTGTCATAGACCAGAACCTCGCCCGCGTGCATCAGTGATATGCGGTCGCAGCGCAGTGCCTCGTTCATGAAATGGGTCGAGATAAAGATCGTCACTACTTCATCGCGCGACAGCCCGACCAGCAAATCCCAGAATTCATCCCGCGCAACCGGATCGACACCCGAAGTCGGCTCATCCAGGATCAGCATCTCGGGCTTGTGGATGACGGCGCAGGCCAGCGACAGGCGCTGTTTAAGGCCGAGCGGTAGCGCATCGGCAAAGGCATCAGCATAAGACCCAAGATCGAAATCAGCCAAAAGTTCCGCAATGCGCGGGGCAATCCTATCCGGCACCATATGAAACAGGCGCGCGTGCAAAGCGAGGTTCTGGCGTACCGTCAATTCACCCCAAAGCGAAAAGTTCTGCGACATGAAGCCCACACGCTTGCGGGTTTCCAGATTGCCTGCGTCCGCCTCTTTGCCAAACAGCCATGCCTCGCCTTCAGAGGCAGGTAAAAGCCCGGTCAGCATCTTCATCGTAGTGGTCTTGCCGCAGCCGTTGGAACCGAGGAAACCAAATATCTCCCCGCGCTCGATCTCGAAGCTGACATTGTTGACGGCGGTGAAATCGCCAAACCGGCGCGTCAGACCCTTTGCCACAATCGCCGGGCCGCCCGTTTGTGGCCTGCGCGGTGGAATGACCAAAGGGCCGCCTTCCCGCTGCTTTTCCGGCGGCAGCAGTGATACGAAAGCCGCTTCCAGATCGGTCTGCCCTGTCTGCTGGCGCAATTCCTCCGGTGTGCCGGTCGCCAAAACACGGCCCGCGTCCATCGCAGCCAGCCAATCAAACCGCTCGGCCTCTTCCATATACGCGGTGGACACCAGCACGCTCATACCCGGCCGCTCAAGACGGATTTCGTCGATCAAGTCCCAGAACTGGCCACGCGACAGCGGGTCAACGCCCGTGGTCGGTTCATCAAGGATCAGAAAATCCGGATCATGGATCAACGCACAACACAGGCCCAGCTTTTGCTTCATCCCGCCCGACAGTTTGCCTGCGGGACGGTTTAGGAACGGGTCAAGCCCTGTCGCCTGCGTCAGCCGGTCGATCCGACGCCTGCGTTCCGCGGCATCATGGCCAAAAAGCCGCCCAAAGAAATCAAGGTTCTCGTTAACGCTCAGTTCCTGATACAGATTCTTGCCCAGTCCCTGCGGCATATAGGCAATCCGGTGGTAGACGGAACTCCGGTGCGCCTTTTCGGCCATGGAGTTGCCCAGAACCGAAACGGTGCCGCCCTGGATTTTGCGTGCGCCTGCCAGCAGACCCAAAAGCGTCGATTTGCCGACACCATCCGGCCCGATAAGACCCAGCATCTGGCCCGCTTGCAGGTCAAGACTGATACCGTCCAGCGCAACGGTGCTGCCATAACTGTGACGCACGTCAACGATAGAGGCGACAGGATCGCCCTGCCCCCCCATCACTCAGTCCCGCCAACGCCCTGCTCGTCTGCAGGAATGGGTTGGCCGACAAATTCGGCGGGCCACGGCAGGTCCTCGGCGCCAGCAAGGCGCACATATGCCATTCCGCGCAAACCCGTGCGGACAAGTTCGATGTTATCTGCCACAAGCTCCTCGGGCACACGCACCTTGACGCGGAACATCAGGTCGGCACGTTCCTCGGCTGTTTCGACGGTGCGCGGGGTAAATTGCGCCTCGGGCGACACGAAGCTGACGAAAGCCGGAATGGCATAGGGGATGCTGTCCAGCCGCACGCGGGCCTCTGCCCCGATGCCCGCGCGCATCGCCTCATCGGCGGGCAGGAAAACCTCCATGTAGACATTGCTCAAATCCAGCATCGTCAGAACCCGTCCACCGCCGCCCAGCACTTCGCCGGGTTGTGCCAAGCGGTAAAGCACGCGGCCCATTACGGGCGCGACAAGCGTGGCATCCGCAATTTGAACCTCATAGAGTTGCGAGAGCGCCGCAGCAGCCTCGACACCGCGCTCTACCGTGTGCAATTGGGCCGTGGCCGCGTTCAGCGCTGCCTGCGCAGAGGCCTGACGCGTTGCTTGCTGATCAGCCACAGCTTGCGATGTGACCCCGCGCGATGTGAGTTGTTGTGCGCGTGCAAATTCCTCCTGTGCCAAGGCAAGCTCCGCCTCGCGCTGCGCGATCAGGGCGCGCACTTCATCGACCTGACTTTCTGCCCGCGCAACATCCGCCTGAGCGCGGGCAAGCTGCGCTTCCAACTCGCGGGTGTCCATCACTGCCAACAACTGACCTGCCTCAATCAGATCGCCTTCGTTCACAAGAATGCGGTCAATGCGGCCCGGCGTTCGGGTTGCAATGTCGATCTGCTCGGCCTCGATCCGGCCATTACCGCTGGCAAACCCGGACGGCAGCCCGGCTGTATTCTGATCCCAGACATACCACGCCACCGCCGCAACAGCCGAAAGAACGCCGACAATCACCAGCATCACACGCACATATTTCATCTTAACTTCCAATCTGCGCCGGAACGGCGCATCGCATCAGGGGATCAATCTTGACGCACATAACTGCCAGGTGCCGCGCAGAGTGTATCCAGCTTCGGCTTTGGCGCATTGATCGGCGTCAATGAACGCTGACCAAGCCAATCAGCCCAAGCCGTCCACCACGATCCTTCGTGCTGCTCTGCTTGATCCACCCATGAATCCGCGCTCGCAAACGCGGCATGGTCGGGCGTCGTACGGATGCGAAAATGCCGGTACGGGTGGCCGGGTTCGGAAACGATGCCACCATTGTGGCCGCCACTGGCCAGAACAAAGGTCACTTCGGTATCCGTCAGCGCCTGTATCTTGTAGGCTGATTTCCAAGGCGCTACGTGGTCGCGTTCGGTGCCCACAGCAAAGATCGGCACGCGCACGTCGGAAAGGGAAACCGGCTTGCCACCCACGTTCAGCCGACCTTCGGCAAGATCATTATTCAGATACAGTTATCGCAGGTACTCCGAGTGCATCCGGTAGGGCATGCGTGTGGTGTCGGCATTCCATGCCATCAGATCGTTCGGTTCGGACCGTTCACCCATCATGTAATCGCGCAGCATGCGGCTCCAGATCAGGTCGTTCGATTTCAAAAGCTGGAACGTGCCAGCCATCTGCTCGGCTTTCAGCACGCCCGCTTTCCACATCATGTCTTCCAGCAGGGCCAGTTGGCTGTCGTTGATGAACAGGCTCAATTCCCCGGCTTCGGTGAAATCGGCTTGGGCCGCCAGCAAGCTGACCGAGGCAAGCCGGTCGTCGCCGTCACGCCCCATTGCCGCCGCTGCAATGCTCAGCAGTGTGCCGCCTAGGCAATAGCCGGTTGCGTGAATTCGCGTTTCTGGCCGGTCGCGCCCGACGGCATCCAGTGCCGCCATGACACCCTGCTCAATATAGTCGTCCATGCCCAGATCACGGTCGTCCGCCCCCGGGTCGCGCCATGATATGCAATAGACCGTGTGGCCCTGCCCCACGAGGTATCGCACCAGCGAATTATGCGGCGATAGATCGAGGATATAGTATTTCATGATCCACGCCGGGATCAGCAAAACCGGTTCTGGGTGCACCTTGTCGGTGGTCGGGGCATAACGGATCAATTCGATCAGATCGTTGCGGAACACCACATCACCCGGCGTCGTTGCCAATGTCTCTCCGACAACGAAACCCGCCAGTTCCGGCGCGGGTTCACCTGATCTGAGCTGTCGCAGGTCTTCCTGAAAATGCAGTGCGCCGCGCAAGAGGTTTTGACCGCTTTCACGCAAAGTCTGCCGTTGCACTTCAGGGTTCGATGCCATGAAATTCGATGGTGACGCCATGTCGAGCAATTGACGCACGGCGAAGGCATTGACCTTTTCATGGTCGGCGCTTTGGCCGCGCAGCCCTGACACCGCCTCGGCCCACCATTCTTCTTGCGCCTTATGCGCTGCGGCCCAGAAACTGAATGGCCAGCTTCGCCATGCTTCATCATCGAACCGGACATCGGCCCGCGCCTTGTCGGCATAACCGCCCGCAGTTGTACCAGATAGAACCGCCCCAGTTTTCGTAGCAGCGCTTGCCATCAGTTCTGCGCGGTGCCCGGGAGACGCCGCCAAATGTGCCGCCCAGTCCCACCAGGCCTGGCTCAGCGCGATTGGTGACAATCCTGCAGTGAAGCGCGCAACAGCGGCGTGCAGGCTTCGGTCAAGCGCATCCGGGTCTACGGGAAAGATCGAACCGAACCGGGTCTGCTTTGCGGATATGGATTTTGACATTGTTGATGCTCCTGTCGAAAACGACTCAAACGCAGCGCATCTCTATCTTATGTTTAGTTATAACTGAACAGACAATCTGAAATGTCAGCTATGACCGCGCGTCATGGCTGATCAACGGACATCACAATTACCTGCTTTTGCGCAATGCCTCGGCTGTGGTATCCAGCCCCTCACCCATCGCGCGGTAATAGGCGGCATAATCGGCAACGCGCGCACGCGGGCCCGTTTCGGATGCGGGGATTTCCCGGAGAGACTCTTCAATGTCAGTGGCTGCGCGGCGCACGCGCGTGGCCGCTGCTTCGACCATATTCGCAAAGGCGTGATCCACCACCTGAAAATAATCCTGACGGTCTCCCGGCTTGGCGACCCGTTTGATCAGTTGCTGGCTCTCGAGCATCCGCACGCTTGAACTGACGCTGCCACGGCTGACCTGCAAAGCATCGGCAAGCTGCCCGAACGAGACCCGCTCACCATCGTAAAGCAACATCGCCATAACTCGGCCCGCGATGCGCGGCAGGCCCTCGGATTGCGCGATCACACCGATTTTTTCGATGAAGTCCGCCCGTGCCGTCGTTGCGGCGGTTACCGTCTCAGCCTTGGTCACGTCACGTCTCCTTTAATGGCGCGATGTTGACAATCTAGCCACCACCGCCGTATCTGTCTAGTGTGTTCAGTCAAAATTGAACACGTTGGCCGTGAGTGTCGCATGAAAAAGAATACCTTTTCAACCAAAGGACTGACCAAAGTCTATGGCGAAGGCCGCTCTGCCGTTCACGCATTGCGCGGCGTCGATCTGGACATCCCAGAAGGCGAGATTGTAGTCCTGCTTGGCCCTTCGGGCAGTGGTAAATCCACATTGCTGAACATCATCGGCGGGCTGGACCGCGCGACCGAGGGCGATGCCTTTTTCCAAGACCAGAACCTGTCGGAGATGACCGACAAAGAATTGACCCGATACCGGCGTGACCACGTTGGGTTTGTCTTTCAGTTCTACAACCTGATGCCCAGCCTGACCGCCCATGAGAACGTCGAATTGGTCACCGAGATTGCCCGCGATCCGATGGATCCGGATGAGGCCTTGGCCATGGTTGGCCTGCGCGAACGGGTCGATCATTTTCCCGCGCAACTTTCGGGCGGCGAACAGCAGCGGGTTGCGATTGCACGCGCGGTTGCCAAGAACCCCACGGTCCTGTTCTGCGACGAACCGACCGGCGCGCTCGACAGTACCACGGGGCGCGCGGTGCTTAACGTGCTGAAGGACGTAAACGAGAAACTGGGCGCCACCGTTATGATCGTCACCCATGCTGCCAGTCAGGCCGCGATGGCGGACCGTGTCATCCATTTTGCCGACGGTGCCATCCGCGAAGTCGTAGTGAACAAAAACAAGCTGACCCCCGAAGAGATCGACTGGTGAGTCCGCTGGACCATAAACTCCTGCGCGATTTGTGGCGCATGAAGGGTCAGGCCTTTGCCATCGGCATGGTGATTGCCGTGGGTGTGGGCATGCTGGTGATGATGACCGGTTTGGTTACGTCCCTGAATGAGACACGAAACGCCTATTACGAACGCTACCGGTTGGCCGAGGTGTTCGCACCCGTGACGCGCGCGCCGGACCGCATGGCCGCGCGGTTGGCAGACATCCAAGGCGTCGGCGCGGTAGAGCCACGCGTGGTAGGCGGCGCGCTCATTGATCTGGCCGATTTCGACTTACCGGTGCAGGCCCAAGCCGTATCACTGCCCGATCTGAGAGAACCGCGTCTGAATGACGTCTTTCTGACCGACGGGCGCATGATCGACAGTGACCATTCTGATGAAATCCTGTTGTTGCAGGCCTTTGCACGCGCTCACGATCTGCGCCCCGGTGACCGGATCAGCGCCACGATGAACGGCGCGCGGCGCAGTTTACGAATTGTAGGCCTCGCGCAAGCGCCGGAATTTCTCTATACAACTGCCCCCGGCGAATTGATCCCCGATGACGCCCGTTTTGGCGTGATCTGGATGAGCCGGTCCGCGTTGGCCGCGGCCTACGACATGGACGGCGCGTTCAATGAGGCGCTGTTGTCGCTGTCACGCGGGGCGAACGAGGCTGCTGTTCTGGATGCCGTGGACCGCATCCTTGATCCCTATGGCGGCACCGGAGCCTATCCGTTGGCAGATCAGCCGTCCAACCAACTCGTCAGCGAGGAGATCGGCGGGCTGGAGGCTGCGGCTATCGGTGTGCCGCCCATCTTTCTGGCCGTCGCCGCCTTCCTGCTCTACATCGTGATCAACCGCATGGTGCAGTCCGAGCGCGAAGAAATCGGACTGATGAAAGCGTTCGGCTACACCAATGGCGAGGTTGGTGCGCATTATTTCAAGCTGGTGCTCGCAATTGCCATCGGCGGCGCGTTGGCAGGATGTCTGATGGGGATTGTCGGCGGGCGGGCGCTTATTCAGGTCTATGTCGCCTACTTCAAGTTCCCGTTTCTGGTGTTCCAGCTTGATCCGGCGTCGTTCGTCACAGGCGTCAGCGTCAGCATCCTGTCAGCCTCTGCCGGTGGCCTTCTGGTGCTGCGCAGCGTCTTTGCCCTCACGCCTGCTGCTGCGATGCGGGCCCCTGCCCCCGGCGATTACAGCCGCACCGGCGTGATGTGGCGCACCTTGAACCAATGGCTCGATCAACCCTCGCGCATGGTCTTGCGCCGCATTACGCGACAGCCGGGGCGCATGGCCGGGGCAATGATTGGTATCGCCTGCGGCATGGCGCTAAGCGTGTCGATGATCACGATCTACGCGGGCTTTGACCGCACCATTGACCTGACCTTCAATGTCATGGACCGCAGCGATGTGACCGTCAGCTTTACCCATGCCGCGTCCGAGAAGACGATTTTCGAACTGCGCCGGATGGAGGGCGTGACACTGGTAGAACCCCTGCGCCATGTCCCCGCCGTGCTGCGCAACGGACTGGACACGCACCGCGGAGTTGTCAGTGGGCTGGCACCGGATGCCCGCCTCGGCCGCGCGCTTGACAGTGATCTGGCGGAAATACCGCTTGAGGGTGGCGGTATCGTCTTGTCCACGGCGCTGGCGACCAAGCTGAACATCCGCCCCGGTGAAATCCTCACGGTCGAGGTGCGCGAGGGCCGCCAGCCAGTCCTGCAAATCCCGGTCACGGCGGTCGCCGAAAGCCTACTGGGTGCGCCCGCCTATATGGATCTGGCCGCGCTCAACCGCGCCCTGCGCGAACCGAACCGCGTGTCTGGCGCGTATCTGACCATTGACGAGGCCCGAGCGACCGAAATCTATACCGCACTGCAAGACATGCCGACAGTCGCGGGCGTCAGCCTGAAATCACAGGCTGAAATCGCCTTTCAGACACTGATGAACACAGGCGCGGGTGCCATTCGCTATGTCATGGGGGGCATCGCTTTCGTCATCACCTTCGGGATCGTCTACAACGCCGCCCGCATCGCCTATGCCGAACGGTCCCGCGATTTGGCCAGCCTGCGGGTCATTGGCTTTACCAAGGGCGAGGTGGCCTTTGTCCTGCTGGGCGAATTGGCCATCGTGACGCTGGTCGCCCTGCCCATCGGCGGCGTTCTGGGCTATTATCTGTCCTTCGGCATCGCTGCCGGATTTTCCAGCGAACTCTACCAGATACCCGCTATCTTTGACCCCGCAAGCTATGGCTTCGCGGCGATGGTAGTGATCGGAGCGGCTGTCGCCTCAGGCTGGCTTGTGAAACGCGACATCGACCGGGCAGAGCTTGTCTCGGCCTTGAAAACAAGGGAGTAGCCATCATGGCCAAAGCAAAGAAACGATCCCGCCTGATCCTGACCACAGGCACTGTGTCGCTGGTTGCGGCTGCCCTTGCCGTCGCATTCTGGCCCAAGCCCACGATGGTCGACATGGGGGAGGTGACGCGCGGCACCATGCGCCTGACCATCGACGAAGAAGGGCGCACCCGTGTCCGCGATGCCTATATTGTCTCCACGCCCGTGGCCGGTCAGTTGCAACGCGTCGAAGTGGAGCCGGGCGATCCGGTGATCCGCGGTGAAACCATCGTCGCACATATGCGCCCGACAAACCCCGCAGCATTGGATGTCCGCACCCGCGAACAGGCACAAGCCGCCGTCGATGCCGCGCAAGCGGCCTTGCGGGTCGCGCGCGCCGATCTGAACGCAGCACTAGCGAACCGCGATCTGGCCGAGAGCGAGCTGGCGCGTACCGAACAACTGGTCGAACGCGGCATCTCAAGCAAAGCGGCCCTTGACCGCGCCCGCCAGACCGCGCGCGTGAGGGTCGCAAATGTCGACACCGCCGAAGCCGCTATTTCCATGCGCGAAGCCGAAATTGCCAACGCCCAGGCACAGTTGATCAGCTTTGACGACAAGGGGCTTGCCGCCGCCATCGGCACGGCCAGCGACGATATCCCGCTTTACGCCCCGGCTGACGGCAGGATCATGCGCGTCATACAGCAAAGCGAAACATCGCTTCTTGCGGGCTCGCCCATCATGGAAATCGGGAACATCGCCAGCGATCTTGAGGTCGTTGTTGAACTGCTGTCCACCGATGCGGTGCAGGTCGCGCAAGGGGACGCGGTGATCATCGCAGATTGGGGCGGCAGCACCGAGTTGACCGGCGAGGTCATCCGCGTCGATCCATTCGGCATCACACAATTCTCGGCCCTCGGCGTCGAAGAGCAGCGCGTGAATGCGACCGTGGCCTTTACCAGCTCGTCTGCAGATTATGCAGGGCTTGGCCACGGGTTCCGCGTTGAAACCAAGATCATTGTCTGGGAAGCCGAAGACACCCTGATCGTCCCCGCCAGCGCCTTGTTCCGCAGCCGCGACGCATGGGCAGTGTTCATAGTGGAAGACGGCGCAGCACGCCTTCGCACCATCGAGATCGGCCCCAACAATGGCATCGAGGCGCAGGTCACCACCGGATTATCGGAAGGTGACCGCGTGATCCTCTATCCATCGTCCGGCCTGTCCGAGGGAATTAACGTGGCGGAACGCGTAATCAATTAAGTCTCTTGAGCAGCCTTTAGCTCAGCAACACGCAAGATCCGACTGATCGTGTTAACCGCGATTTGCGCAATGATCCAGTGGCCCACAAGGACGGGAGGCGACGGGAAACATCGCCTCCCGTACGGCTTATTTCAACTGAGTAACGGTCAGTTTTCCTTTGACCGGCTCTGCAACAAATTCGATTTCCTGACCTGCTGACAGCTTTGCAATCATCGCTTCATCCGCGCGAAATACCATCTTCATGGCAGGCATATCGAGGTTCAGCAAAGGACCATGATCAATCGTGACCTTGCCGCCTTTTGCATCCACTTTTGTCACCGTGCCTTTGGTGTATTCCACGTCGGCCTGTGCCATCTGCACATCTGCGGTCTGCGCTTTCATGCCCGCCTGCACCGCATGTTCACCGACAGCAACCGCGCGGTACATACCGGACTCGTAATGGCCCGGAATAAGACAGGCAGCCTCGAATGTACCGTCATTCGCGAAGGTCCAGATCACCTCCCCCGAGGCACCCGCATCAAGGCGGATACGGTTCGGATCATCATGCTCCATGTCCATCTTGGCCATCTCGATCTTGTGCTCGGCATTGCGCTCCATCGTGTCCAACACAAACTCATGCTCCAATTCGCCCTTGTTCTCGATCACAAAGCGGATTGTTTCGCCCGTTTTGAAGGTCATCTCGTCCCCCTCGAGCAGCATCTCGCCATTGTCGGTTTCCACCATGGTCACAGTGATCGTCCGGTCCACCTTGATGGCGTCACCGGGCGCCCCGATCATCATCATTTCAGCGTGTCCATCACCGTGACCCGCCCCATGATTGCCGTGGCCTTCGGTCTCTTGGACCTTAACCTCGGAATGTTTTGTGTCATGCGAGCCGCTTGCGAACACCGGCGCCCCGAAAGAGAGGGCGATCGCTGTTGTCAAAAGAAGGTTTTTCATCGTTTTTCCAATATTTTTTAGACTGTTATGGGTGAAAGGCCGGTTCAGCCTTTTTGCGCGGGTTTCGGTGTTAGAATGGTCTTGGGGCTGTTGTTGGAGGCAAACTCCGGCAACTCTCCAGTCCATTCATAGGCCTGTTCACCGGGCGGATTTTCATACCAGCCGGGGTCTTCGTAATCGTCCGCTCCGATCCCTTCGCGGACCTTCACAACAGAGAACATGCCACCCATCTCTATTGGTCCGTGGGGGCCCCAACCGTTCATCATCGGAATGGTGTTATCGGGTAATTCCATGCTCATTTTCCCCATGTCCCCCATGCCGGCCATGCCCATGGGCATATAATCAGGCTGGAAGGTCCGGATTTTCTTTGTCAGCTGTGATTTATCCACGCCGATAAATGTCGGCACATCGTGGCCCATTGCATTCATCGTATGGTGCGATTTGTGGCAGTGGATCGCCCAATCGCCCAAGTGATCGGCGGTGAATTCATAAGCCCGCATTGCCCCCACAGGGATGTCGATGCTGACCTCTGGCCACTGCGCAGATTCCGGCACCCATCCCCCATCGGTGCAGGTCACTTTGAAATCATAGCCGTGCATGTGGATCGGGTGGTTCGTCATCGTGAGGTTGCCGACACGCACGCGCACCTTGTCGCCACGGTTGACCACCAGCGGGTCGATGTCCGGAAAAATCCGGCTATTCCACGTCCACAGATTGAAATCCGCCATCGTCATGATGCGCGGCACGTAAGTTCCCGGATCAATATCAAACGCGTTCAGCATGATGAGAAAGTCACGGTCCACCGGCATGAATGTGGGGTCTTTGGGGTGGACCACAAACATGCCCATCATCCCCATCGCCATCTGAACCATCTCGTCCGCATGTGGGTGGTACATGAAGGTGCCCGATTTGATCAGGTCAAATTCGTAGACAAAAGTTTTCCCCGGCTTGATCCCCGGATGGCTGAGCCCCACGACACCGTCCATGCCCGAAGGCAGGATCAGGCCATGCCAATGGACCGATGTGTTCTCTGGCAGCTTGTTGGTGACGTAGATCCGCACCCGGTCGCCTTCAACGGCCTCGATTGTGGGACCGGTAGACTGTCCGTTATAGCCCCAAAGATGGGCAATCATGCCATCGGCCAATTCACGTTCGACCGGTTCCGCGACAAGATGGAATTCCTTGACCCCGTTGTTCATCCGGTGGGGCAAGGTCCAGCCGTTTAGGGTCACAACAGGGTTGTAATCCACGCCCGATGAGGGGCGCGGCGTGATCGCCGTTGCCGCGCTGTCCATCTGTGTGGCTTCTGGCAGACCCATGTTCAGGGTCTTGCCCCAAGCTTGGGAAGAGACAAGCGTTGCACCAGCAGCGCCGGCTCCGAGTAATTGACGTCTGTTCAACATATCAAATTTCCTTTCAAATCTGGCCATTTCAGTGAGGTGCGCCGCCACCGGCAGCAACTGTTGCGCCCGTCCCACCAGCACCGCCACCGCCTGCGCCGCCGCCATAAATGGCAGCGGTCAGATCGGCCTGAGCCATGTAGAAGTCGCGTTTTGCGTTCGCTGCCTCTAGCGAGGCGGCTAGCTTCTCTCGCACATCCGTCAAAAGCTCGAATGTGTTGGTGATCATGCCGTTGTAGGACAGCAGACCTTCTTCCTCGACGGTCTGGCGCAAGGGCACCAATACGTCCCGGTAATGCCGCGCGATTTTATAGGACGCGTGATAGGATGCTTCGGCACCGCGGGCCTCGGAGCGGACGTTGACAGCTGTTTCGGCAAGCACATTCGCCGCTTGCAGGTACATCAGTTCAGCCTTGCGCATCCGCGCCTTGCCGGTGTCATAGATGGGAATTGCAAATTCCAGCTCGATCTGAGGCGTCAGGACTTTTTCGGTATCGCCATCTTCGCCAACCTCGCGTTCAAACTCTGCGCCGCCGACGATCTCAAGATCACTGACAATGCGGGTTTGATCCGTCAGACCAAAGGCTGCTGCTTGGGCCTCAAGCCCCAACTTTGCCACACGCAGATCGACCCGGTTGCGCAAGGCCTTTGCCTCGATGTTGGCAACCCTGCCCACTGATCTGGGCAAAACAGGCAATGCATCAGGCACATAGTAATCAACCTCGCTGCCCCAGAGGCCCATCAAGCGTGTCAACTCCTCTTTCGACTTGGTTGCATTCAGACGCGCCTTGGCCAGTTGTCCCGCCAATTCGGCATTGAACGCCTGCTCACGGGCTTGGCCTGCCTTGTTCAGGGCACCTGTCTCACCCAGCCTGCGCGCCAGTTCTGACCCTGCATCCGATGTTGCTTTGGCCCGTTTGAGGTATCCAACCGCCTCGAACGCCGCCACGGACGCAATCCATGCTTGACGGGTTTGATTGGCCAAGGCCAGCGTGTCATTCACAGCGCTCAACTGCGCTTGGCGAAAACCGGCATCCGCAATCGCCCTGCGTTGTTTGCGTGTGGTTGCATCCAGAATGTTTGAACGGATCAACCCTTCGATGGCGCGGTAGGCCCCTAGTTCAGGCGCACCTATTCCCAAGATCCCGATCGAAACAACGGGGTTTTCGGGCGTTGATTGCTGCCATGCATCAGCAGCAGACAATCCAACATTTGCATAAGACGCCTGCAGACCCTTGTTGTTCAACAAAGCCACCTGCACAGCGGTATCCGCCGAAATCGTCTTTCGATGCACCATCGCATGAACCTGTTTGCTCAAGGTCTCGTTTTCAGCTTGGGTTTCGGCAAAAACGGTTCGTTTTCCGATTGCCGGTGTAATCTGGCTTGCCACATTGGCAAAACCTGCTTTCGGTTCGGTATAGGCGCCAGGAACTGCGACTGCGCATGCCCCCAGGAAAAGCGGAAAGCCTGCAATCAGCGGGAGTTTTGAAATACGCATCAGTTCCCCTCCGACTGTTCTTGGTTGACGGTACGCCAATCGCGCGGACCCGTCGGGCCGCGATATGTGTATCCGGCAAGTGGATCTTGATACCGGAGGGGCGAGACGACGGCCGAATTGGTCGCTGCTTGTTGTGCTGTCACGATGGGCAATGGCGTGGCCGTATAGGGCAACGGCCTGAGGTCTTGCGCGCATGCGCCAAGCGCGAGGGCCGAAGCCCCTAGGAGTATTTGAATTTTCATGGATAGTGCCTGACTGATAAACTTCGGAGCCGCGCGCGGATGCGCACGAAACGAAGGCTCTGCTATGAGCCGATGATCAGATCAGGGATTGGGGAGGCCGTAAAAAGCCTGACGGCTCGATAGAACTCGCCTGCGCCCGAAGCGGCACGTAGCGGTCGCTTGTGGCCTGGACCACAAACACAGGCGCAACTTCATTTAGGACAACAGAACTACAAATCCCGCCACAGCATTTACCAGCCAAGTGATCTTGTCCCTTGGAACTGGCAGTTGAGCCGCATTTTGCACCCATTGTCGAAGAAGATGACATATCGTGGTTCTGATGCGCGGCACTCTGTTCCGCAACATCAACAACAGAATGTTGACCACCGTGCATATCAGTCGATGCGTGCGAGGCAGAGGGCGGAAGGATCACCAAAGCAAGGGCAAACGCGGCGCAAGCCACCGTTTTCATTATTGCAAATATGGTACTTATCCCAGTCATCCCTCACGTGTGGGCAACTTCTTGGCGGCAGTCAATCCATCCTGTGCGGGAAGGTTTTCAACTTTTTCGTGAGATCGGCAGAGATGCGCCAGTCAAAGGCACTTTGAGCGATATGCCTCAAAGTATCCGTGCCAACATCCATCCGCCCATACCAAGCATCATCAGATTTTCAGTCAGTGAGATGAAGCCGAGCGGCACGTTGCTACTGCCGCCCACACAGGCGCATTTCAGTTCGCGTTTATCGATGTAAACTGCCTTGATGACCGAAACTGCCCCGATACCGCCGATAACAATTGCGACAGGCGCCACCAGCCACAACAGCGCTCCAGCGGTCATGGCGATACCGGCTAATGCCTCACCGAAAGGATAGACCTTGCCATAAGGCACCCAACGCTGCGCGAGCAGGTCATAGTTGAGGAACATCGTAGAGAAACTCTCGATATCTTGCAGCTTTTGAACGGCCAGAAAGCACATAGAGATCGAGATGAACCATTCAAACCCACGCAGGGTGAAGATATTTTCAAAGCTATACCATGACAGGCCAAGCGCCATCAAACCCGCCACCGCAAAAATCACAATGACCGGTTGATAGGAGGTGTCCGCTTGTTCGTCTTTGGGTTTATCTAGGTCGAAGTAAATCCGAAGATCCTCATATCCGCCGACACGTTCGCCTTCCACAAATGTCTGGGGCGTCGTCTCAACCCCGTGCTTTTCCATAAACGCATCAGTCTGTTCACGGGTCTTCAAGGGGTTATCTTCGACTTCCAACCCTTGCCGCTCCAACAGATCCTTGGATTTCAATCCGTAGGGACATGTGTGGTCAGGCGTGGCCATACGGTAGAGCTTGGCAGTTCTGGTATCTTGATCGTTTGGCATGTCTATATCCCTCATTTCCCGTCGATTTCCGGTGTTGCGGCGGGACCGCCCTCAAGGTCGACAATGAGCGCCTTCATCTCTGCGATCTCCAGTCGTTGCGCGTCGATGATGTCATTGGCTAGTTTGCGCACGCGCGGATCAGAGATATCAGCCCGCTCCGACGTCAGGATCGCGATGGAATGATGCGGGATCATCGCACGCATCCATGAGGTGTCCGCCACCGTGGTCTGGCTGCGCACTGCAAACAACGACAGGGCAAAGATCAGCGCGCTGCCTGCGAAAATCGCGATATTTGCGGTGCGGTTGGTGTACATGCCCAACATAAAAGCCAGCATGATCACCGCCATCACAGCCCCCATGTACAGCGCCATGTAGCTGCGGGTTTCGCTGAAAAAAACATGATCCAGCGCGTAGGTGTTGAGATACATCAGACCGAACATGACGACGGTCGATGTGATAATCATCACGAAAAAACGCCAATAGGACATGGAATTTGCCTCCCGTATAAATTGCGTGTTCACAGGTAAAACCCGGTTCCAGCGCTGGAGGGTTCCATATTTATGTGGGAAATTTCTCCAGCTTCGCGAGAATCGGGCAGTCGGGCCGTCCGTCCCCGGCGCAGGTCTGCACCAGATGGGACAAGGTCTCACGGATCGCCTGTAGATCCGAAATTTTGGTCTCGATTTGCTCCAGATGCTCTTTTGCGATGGCGCGCACATCGGCGCTGGCGCGATCCTGATCATTCCACAGCGCCAGCAGATTGCGGCAATCCTCGATGGTAAAGCCCAGCGCCCGTGAACGTCCCAGAAACGCCAGCTTGTGCATGTCGCTCTCGCGGAAACTGCGGTAGCCGTTTGTATCGCGCATTGGCGTGATCAAGCCAATGTCTTCATAATAACGGATGGTTTTGGCAGGCAATCCGGATTTCTTCGCAACTTCGCCGATGTTCATGATGCGTCTCCTACTCTGCTGCTGCGGGTACAAGTCTGCCGGTGTCAGCGCGTGTGGATCGCCCTTCGGAAACCGCCGATGCGATCCACCGCAGGCGCAGGGCGTTGGACAAGACGAACACGCTGGACAGTGCCATCGCGCCGGCCGCCAACGCAGGTGACAGCATCAGACCGAAAAGTGGATAGAAAACACCCGCCGCCACAGGGATCAGCAAAGCGTTATAGCCGAAAGCCCAGAACAGGTTCTGGCGGATATTTCGCATTGTGCGCTGGCTGACATGCAGGGCGTTCACGACGCCGCCCAGATCACCCGACATCAACACAACATCCGCCGCCTCGATTGCGACATCTGTTCCGGTGCCGATGGCCACGCCCACATCCGCATGGGCTAATGCCGGCGCATCATTGATCCCGTCCCCGACAAAGGCGACCTTGCGCCCGCCCGCTTGCAAGTGCTGCAGGGCTGCGACTTTGCCTTCGGGCAGGACTTCGGCAACGACCGTGTCAATGCCAAGCTGTGCTGCAATTGCATCCGCCGTGGCCTGATTGTCGCCGGTGATCATCGCAACCTTAAGGCCAAGATCATGCAGCGCCGCGATCGCCTGCGCTGTGCTGGGTTTTACCGGATCGGATACCGCGATAATCGCCGCCAACCGCCCGTCAATTGCGGCATAAAGCGGGGTCTTGCCCGCCTGACCCAGCTTTGTTCCAATCGCCTGCACCTCGTCCAGAGTGATCCCCTCGCGCAGCATCAGGCGGTCAGCACCGACAAGGACCTTTTGTCCTTCAACCACCGCACTGATGCCGTATCCTGTGATCGACTGGAATTCCTCGACCGGGGCAAAGGTCAATCCGTCTTGCTGGCCGCGCCGCACAATGGCCGCCGCAATCGGGTGTTCCGACGTGGTCTCGACCGAAGCGACCAACCGCAGCACGTCGCTTTGCGCGAACCCGTCCATCACCGTCAAATCAGTCAACTCGGGGCGGCCTTGGGTCAGCGTCCCGGTCTTGTCCAATGCGACCGTTGCAATGTCGTTCAACGACTGCAGTGCATCGCCGCGGCGGAACAGCACGCCCAATTCCGCTGCGCGGCCAGTGCCCACCATGATTGAGGTAGGCGTCGCCAGCCCCATCGCGCAAGGGCACGCAATGATCAGCACAGCCACAGCCGCCACCACCGCAAAACCAAGCGCAGGATCAGGCCCGAGCACAAGCCACGCGCCAAAGGTAAGCAAGGCAATCGCCATAACCGCAGGTACGAACCACAGCGTAATCCGGTTCACCAGATCCTGAATCGGCAACTTTGCGCCCTGCGCTTCCTCGACCATGCGGATAATCTGCGCCAACATCGTATCGCTGCCGACTTTTGTCGCACGAAACACCAATGCGCCGGTCCCGTTGATGGTGCCACCCACAACCTGCGCGCCCTGCGTTTTCTCCGCAGGAACAGGCTCTCCCGTGATCATGCTCTCGTCAACGTAGGAGGACCCGCTTTCGACGACCCCGTCGAGCGCGATCTTTTCTCCAGGCCGCACCTGCACCAAATCCCCGACCACGATGTCGTCGACCGGCAGTTCAATCACGCCTCCGTCGCGCTCCACGCGCGCCGTCTTGGCCTTGAGGCCCACAAGTTTCGCAATCGCCTGCCCTGTGCGCCCTTTTGCGCGGGCCTCCAGAAAGCGACCCAATAGGATCAACGTCACGATCACCGCCGCCGCCTCGAAGTAGACCGCGCGCGTGCCGACGGGCAGCAACGACGGCGCGAACAGGGCAACGGTGGAAAACCCCCACGCAGCCGAGGTGCCGAGTGCGACCAGCGAATTCATGTCTGGCGCGCCTTTGACCAATGCGGGGTAGCCTTTGAGATAGAATTGCCGCCCCGGCACCACCAGAACGAGGGTAGTCAGGACAAACTGAATGCCCCAATTCAGCGCCATGCCCATCGTGTTCATGATCCAGTGATGCAGCGCCGGGATCAGATGGCTGCCCATTTCCAGAATGAACACAGGAAGGGTCAGTACGGCGGCCAGTAGTGTCATCGCCTTGAGATGGGCCGATTCCGCCGCTTTGCGGTCACGGGTGGCGTCTGATCCGCCTTGGTCCGTGATCACGCGCGCGGGGTATCCGGCAGCGCCCGCCGCCTGCGCAACCTCTTCTGCCGGTATCCCCAAAGCCCGAACCGTCGCTTGCTCTTGCGCCAGATTGACAGAGGCCGATACAACACCCGGCACGGCCGCAAGCGCACGTTCGACCCGCCCGACACAGGACCCGCAGGACATGTTTTCAACTGAAAAGCGGAACGTTTGCAGCTCTGCAGGATAGCCCGCATCATCCAGCGCCTTAACGACCAGCCCCAGATCAGAACCATCAGCCATCCCGACCGTCGCCGTCTCTGCCGCAAGGTTCACAGTGGCCGACTGGACGCCCGGTACAGCCAGCAGCGCCTTTTCGACCCGTCCGACGCAAGATGCGCAGGACATCTCGCGGACGTGGAATGTCGTGGAATTTTCGCGGCTCATGGGGAGGCTCCTGTTCTGTCTCAATCAGCAGATAGGGCTTCCAGTAACTGGAGGGTCAAGTGCCAATATGGATTCAAGCGATATAATGTTCAATGCGGCGGGTTTCGGCTGGCCTGAACATCACGCTCCTTTTCAGGCCAAGTGGAACGGATATAGGCAAGGATATTCCAGATACCGTCATCGGAAATCACCCCGTCAAAAGCAGGCATACCGCTGTTGAAACCGGTGACACCCATGGCGGCCAAAGCGGCCTGACCGCCCTGTTTGGTATAGTCAAACAGCATCGCAGTGTCGTGATGCCATGTGTGGCCGGACGCATCATGCGGCGGCGCAGGCAGAAGGCCATCCTCGCCGGGCGTGCGCCAGTCCGGTTGACCTTCCAATTTCGCCCCATGACAAACCGCGCAGTTTTCCGCATAAAGGACCCGGCCCGCAGCAATATCGCGGTTGTCCAGTTCGTGATCCGCAATTGCCGAAGTGGTCCAGAACACAAAGACCGGAACCAACCACTTCATGTGACACTGACCCATGTGCGCATGCCTCCGGTCGCATGACTGAGCATGTGGCAATGCAACAACCATTTGCCCGGATTGTCAAAAACACAGATGATATCACGGCTTGTCCGCGGCTCTACCAGCGTCGTGTCGCGCAGGTCACCAAGCGCACCATCCGCACCGACCTCATAAAAGTGGTGGCCGTGCAGGTGGATGCCATGGGGAAAGGATGTATCGTTGACCAATGTCACCCGAGCCGTCTCACCGCGCTGGAACACGCCGAAAGGCTCCGGTTGTAGATCGGACACGTTGTTGAACGCCCAGATGTTGTCACCCCCGTGCCGCCCGCCCATGGCACCGCCCATCAACGTCAGGGTCAAATGTTGGGTGGGCATGTCCGGCTTGGGCAGGTCAGGCGCCGCAAGGGCCACAATCGGGGTTGGCTGTCTGTCGGTGTTCACACCTTCGGCGGCAAGACCGGCAAGCCGGTAAAGCCCGTCGCGCGTGATCATATCAAAGGCGACGACATCCTGGACATCGACAATCAGATCGGCCCGTTGCGCGGGTGCCAGCGTGATGTCAGACAGCGCGCGCGGCTCAGGCAGCGCCATGCCGTCAAATGCGACGATGAATCCGCTCACGCCGCTGATCTGCAGCGGAAATATCCGGTTGGTGGCCGCATTGATCAGCCGCAAACGGATGCGGTCCCCGACACGCACCTGCGATTTCGACACAAACCCGCGCGCGAAATTCCCCATATAGCCATCATGGGCAACACTGTGCATATCGGCGAATTCGTCGATCAGACTGCCGTCGTCCTGTATCCGCCAATCCGCGAAAAGCACGGTGATATCATGATCCACGTCCGGGGGCACATCATCCTCGACGATCAATGCGCCCATCATGCCGCGCGCCACCTGCTCGTGTGAGATGTAATGCGAATGATACCAGTAGGTGCCCGCATCGGGTGGCACAAAGCTGTAAGTCATGCGCGCGCCGGGCTGGATCAGTTCTTGCGTCAGCATCGGCACACCGTCCATGATGTTCTCAAGCCGGATACCGTGCCAATGGACTGCGGTGCCCTCTTCCAGCCCGTTATCAACCTCAACCGCGACCCGCTCTGCGCGCCGTACCCGCAATTCGGGGCCCGGCATCGACCCGTTGAAACCCAGCATGGCTGTGGTGCTTGCGCCATCGGGCAACACCTGTTCCACCACGGCTTCGGCCCGCAAGCGCAGCGTATGCCCCGCTGCAAACGCACCGCGCGGAAGCAGCGCAAAGGCGCAGGTTGAAGCCAGAAAATCCCGTCTGTTCATGCGACCCTCATGTCGGCAAAGTGAGTGTAGATGTGAGAACTGCGGTGTACGCCAGCACGGCAAGGATCACGCCCCATTCAAGGGTGATCGACCGTGACAGATGCCTTGCGGCATGCGGATCACCTGCTTGCATTGCGGGGATGAACCGCACCTTGTTGGCGGCACCCAGCCCAAGCAACACTGCAACCAGCGCCACCTTGAGGAGCAGTGCCTGCCCATAGCCTGTGTTCAACAGCGCACCGAAGGAGCCGACAAGCATATAGCTTAGATATACCCCGACAACAATCAATGCGGGGATCACACCTCTGGCAATAAGGCCAAACCGATGCCCAAGTTCCGCGGCATCCGGCCTGAGCGCAGGAGTGCGGGCCAAACGATTGAGAGGGATAAGTATGCCGATCCAGAATGCAACAGCGCCCAGATGCACCACCAATGCGCCGTCAAGCAAGGCAGTGTCGCGGGTCGAGACATGGCTGATCAGCGGGAATGACCAGAGGACAACAAGCCCGCCAAAGCCCGAAAGCCAGAGCCCTCCGCGCCCCAGGAACAGACCTGCAATCAACAGACCAAGCCCCAAAACGCGGCACAACAGCGCCGTGCCGACGGAGGTTCCCCAAAGCAGGGCCAGCATCTCCGGGTCGGTCATTCCGCTTGCGTCCCCCGTCAGATTGGCGCCCCCCAGAGAAAACGACAAAATCGCTGCCGCCAGCCCCAACACCGCAAATATCAATGCAGGCCCTCTGTAACGGTCCAGCCGAAACACCAAAGCAACAATGACCGTGCCAACCGCCGTCAGGACGCCCAGATAAAGCGCACCCTTCGCAATGATCGCCGCCAGCCCCCAGATATCCGGCATGATTACTCTACAACAAAGCTGAAAGAGCCGGTCATCGCGTGACCGTCAGCCCCCAATCCGCGCCAATCAATCAGATAAGTGCCACTTCCCATGGATTGCATCGGGACGGTGAAGTCTATCTCCATCCCCTTGTAGGCGCTTAGATCCAGATCGACGGCGGGCTGATCGGCATGCGTCATGCTCACCCTTGTCAGGCGGATGTCATGCAAAAAGTTCATGACAACTTCGGTAGGCGCCTCGGCCAAAACGGCATCATGGGCCGGTGTCGTCTCGTCCATGGCGGAATGCGCCACAGCGCCTGTCGCCCAAACCGCAATCATCCCGGCAAGTAGTATATTTTTCATGTGCTTTTCCTCATGGGCCATCAGTTGATTCCGTTGGCGCGTTGTAATTCCCGAATGTAGGCGATGATCAATGTGACATCGCCGCGTGTCAGACCTTCGACCACCGGCATATCGCCGAACGGCCAATGATGCGCGCGCACGCCAAGGGTGACGGCCCGTTGAAAGCTCTCGTCCGCATGGTGGCTCGGCTCATAGATGATGTGAACAAGCGGCGGTGCGATACCGTCCAGTCCCGCCGCATTGATACCATGACAGGAGGCGCAATTCGCCTCAAAAGCCCGCTGCCCGATCTGCGCGTTCTGCGTCAGGGTGTCCGGCAGGTTGACGTTCAGGATTGGGGCGGCGTCAATAGGCGCAATCGAACTGTCGGTGCCGGTGTCGCGCCCAAGAGGCGCAAAAGTGAACCAGACGCCCAGCGCGATGACGATCACACCGACACCTATTATGAACTTTATCAATACCACAGCCTCTCAGACGTTTTGTGACAGCGATACGTGTTCCAGCAGGTGGAAGGTCAAGGACTATTTGGTCGGGCGTCTTGCGAAAGGGATGTTCCAGTGCGTCAAACTTTGGACCAGTCAGGCTTTATTCGGCAGCTGACCACTGAACCAATGATACGGCGACGGATATCCGGTATGACAGTCAGATACAGCCATCCCGCGCGTCCTAAAACACTGCTGGGTCACGCCGTAAGTCGAAGCTGGATATCGGTGTGTGAACGCCTGCAAAATCCAGACCATACCGATTGCGAGGGCCTTTAGTCTCCACAAACGCCAAGTTGTTGAGGATAATGACCGCGATCACTCAAATCTGCTCTTTTACTTGGACAATTGGGACAATGCGATCCAGGCCCGCGGCCCCTACTCCCGCCCGCGTGAACTATGCCATGTGCCTCGACCACGACGATGCACCTTTGTCTGGGAACAACACGAAGGCCTGCATGCGGATGTCTTCGTTGGCGAAACGGCCTGCTGATGGCTGGAACGCTTCCCGCTCTATGATCCGACGCAAGAGTATCTGGACATGTACCTGCCAGAACCACCTCGGGTGGTTGGCTTTCGCCGGCCAAAGCCAATTGGCAATCGCATCCTCGCGCAGACATCCGCGCCTGGAGGTTTTGCGACCCAACGCCGCGCAAAGGCATGCCGAATGGAAAACTTTTGCGACACCGAAAGGCGGCCAAAACAGAAAGCTTTCTTTGTCATTTCACTGCGCTAAGCTGATATCCTGGCGCGGCAACCGCTTGAACGGATGTAATCGGATCCTGCCCGATCCATGTCGTGCGCTCGATCACAAGGAGCGCATCGCCCGCCTTTGTGGACAGATGTTCGGCGCTCTCACCTTCGGCATTCATGGCGAAAAACCGCACGTCAACCCGGCTGTAAGGCTTGTTACGCACGAGCCATTCATTCGCACTTTCAACCTTGAGATCAACGTTCATAATATCCGGGGTCGATCTGGTATCCACCCAGCGGTCTTCAAAAATATAGGGGCGGTTGTCAGCAAGATGCAGTGCCTTGACGTGCAGCATCTGCACGGTTTGCTGGATGCCGAAACGCGCCATGACAGACAATGGCGTGTCGTCCAGCGAACGGCTGATCAACTGATAATCGTACTTGCTGCCGCGCTGTTCGACCTCGCACCGCGTGATCGGAATGTCGAAGGTCGCGCGCGTCACCGGGTCTATTTTAACCTGCGTGCCGCCTTTGCGCTTACGCTCGACTAGACCGGTTTGCGACAGTTCCTGCATCGCGCGATGCACTGTTGTGCGTGCGCAGCCAAGCTCGAGCGCGATGTCCTCGTCACGAGGCAGTTTGTCACCTGGCGCATAGGTTCTGTTCAGAATGCGCGCACGGATTTCGTCGCGCACGTCAGTCCAGGAAAGGCGCGTCTGCCCTGTCAAATGTTGGTCTCCAGTTGGCGCATCGTCGTTTTGAAGTTGTTGACTATAGCGTCACGCTTGAAATGGCGACCCTCCTTTACGACATGGCGCCCTGCGCTCCAGACATCACGCACACAGGCCTGCCCGCCGCCGCCAAAAATCAGACTGTCGAGCATTGCATCACCTTGCCGGTTGCACAGCCAGCGATTGTCATCATCAAGGCCCACCAGATCGGCCCACGCGCCCACCTCTATCGCACCGGATTGCCGCCCACCCGCCTGCGCGCCGCCTCTGACCGCGGCCTCGTACAGCACCCGCCCCGTAGAGCGATCTTGGGCGGCGAGTGCCGCGCGCGACAGGTCGCGCAGGCGTTGCGAATATTCGAGCGTTTTGAGCTCTTCGAACAGCGAGATCTGCACGTTTGAATCAGAACCAAAACCGATTGTCCCGCCCTGCCCCAGATAAGTCGTACCGTTGAAGATGCCATCACCAAGGTTGGACTCTGTCACAGGGCAAAGCCCTGCAATCGCCCCAGTCTGGGCAAGTGCCGTGGTCTCGGCTTCGGTCATCTGGGTGCAGTGGATCAGGCACCAACGCGCGTCAACGGTGTGATTGGCCAGCAGCCATTCAGTCGGCCGGGCGTTCAAAAAGCTGCGCACCTCGTCTACTTCGGCCACTTGTTCGGCCAGATGCATATGGATCGGGCCCTGACCCGCTTGCGCAAGAACCGCGCTTAGCCCCGCAGGATCAACCGCGCGCAACGAATGCGGCGCCATACCCGAGTTAAAGTCGTCCGGACCCGATGCAGCAGCAGAAACAGCACCCTCATGAAGGCGCAAAAACTGATCGGGGTCATTGCCGAACCGTTGTTGCCCCCCATTCAAAGGCCGCAAATCGCAACCGCCGAACTGGTAATGCACTGGCAACAAGGTCAGACCAATGCCCGAATGAACGGCCGCCGCGACGATCCGCTCGGACATCTCGGCAAGGTTGTCATAGGGCACACCGCCCACATCATGGTGCAGGTAGTGGAATTCAGCGACCGCCCCATAGCCCGCCTCCAGCATCTCCATGAACACAAGACCCGCGATGGCCTCCACGTGATCTGGCGTCAACTGATCCAGAAATTTATACATCAACCGCCGCCAGCTCCAGAAACTGTCACTCGGGTCCGGGCCGCGTGCTTCGGTTAGCCCGGCCATAGCGCGTTGAAACGCATGGCTATGCACGTTGGGCGGGGACGGCAGCAGCAACGCAGTGCGATGCGTTGGCGTTTGGGTTTGCTCTCCCACGCGGGCGATTCGACCGCTCGCGTCGATTGTAACCTCAATATCGCTTTGCCACCCTTGGGGGGAAAGCCCTTGTTTTGCGTGGATTATCTGCAAAGCAATAACTCCGTTGACTTTATTAAGTAGGTACATATTAATATTATGTAAGCTTTAACGCAAGGACACATGATGACGCCCCCTCTGGTCATGATCGGCCTGACAGCCGCCACGATGATTGAAGACACCAGCAGCTATGGCTTGGTGGAGGATGCGGCAATTGTCGTTGTGGAGGGACATATCGAATGGGTTGGCCCCGCCACCGCGTTGCCAGCCAATTACAGCGAATACGAACACAAAAGTTATGGCGCGCGCCTTGTCACGCCTGCCTTGATTGATTGCCATACACACATCGTGCACGGCGGCAACCGCGCCCGCGAATTCGAAATGCGGCTGAACGGCGCGAGTTACGAACAAATCGCACGCGCGGGCGGCGGGATCGTTTCGACCGTCGCAGCAACGCGTGGTGCAAGCGAGGCCGAACTGTTGGCTGCCGCACTTCCCCGGGTCGATGCGCTCATCGCGCAAGGCGTGGCCACCCTCGAAGTCAAATCCGGCTACGGTCTGGACCGCGATACCGAGCTCAAGATGTTGCGCGTGGCCCGCGCTTTGGGCCAGCAGCGCCCTGTTCGCGTTATGACCAGCTTTCTGGGCGCGCATGCAGTGCCAAGCGGAATGGATGCTGATCGCTACATAGATACTGTCTGCCTTCCCACACTGCAGGCCGCCCATGCCGAAGGGCTGGTGGATGCGGTGGACGGTTTCTGCGAAGGCATCGCCTTCGACACCGTCCAAATCGCACGGGTGTTCGACACCGCGCGTGCGCTTGGGCTGCCGGTCAAGCTCCACGCAGAGCAACTCAGTCATATCGGCGGGACGGCACTGGCGGCGGCTTACGGCGCCCTGTCAGCCGATCACGTGGAATATGCGACCCCCGCCGATGCCGCAGCACTTGCGGTTGCAGGCGCCGTTGCGGTCTTGCTGCCCGGCGCATTCTATACCATCCACGAGACCCAAGCGCCCCCGGTCCAGGCGTTCCGCGACCACGGTGTCGCGATGGCCGTCGGCACAGATTGGAACCCCGGCTCATCGCCGCTCGGCTCTATTCTTTTGGCGATGAACATGGCGTGCACGCTGTTCCGAATGACGCCTGCCGAGGCGCTTGCAGGCACGACGCGCAACGCTGCCCGTGCCCTAGGTTTGAGCGATTGCGGGCGCATCGCACCCGGAATGCGCGCAGATCTGGCGATCTGGAATGTGCGTGATCCGGCGGAACTATCCTATGGCATCGGAATCAATCCCTTGCACGCTCGCATCTTTGGTGGCTCAGCATGACCCAGACCCTTTACCCCGGTTCCACGACTTTGGCCGCCTTGGAGACCCTTTGGCGCACCTCTGGCCCGGTCGCGCTTGATAGCGCTGCGCGCGACGCTGTCGAGGCATCCGCCCAAGTCGTCGCAGCCGCAGCACAGGGCGACACGCCTGTCTACGGCATCAACACAGGTTTTGGCAAACTCGCCTCTGTCCGTATTGCCCCCGATGACACCGAAACGCTCCAGCGTAACTTGATCTTGTCCCATTGCTGCGGGGTTGGCGATGTGCTGGAGCCCGCAACCACCCGCCTGATGATGGCGCTCAAGCTGCTCTCGCTCGGGCGCGGCGCATCTGGCGTGCGCTGGGAGATTTGCACGCAAATCGAAGCCATGCTGACGCGTGGTGTTCTGCCCGTGATCCCCGTGCAAGGTTCGGTGGGCGCGTCTGGCGATCTGGCCCCATTGGCGCATATGGCCGCCGTGATGATCGGAGAGGGCGAAGCGCTTTATGATGGCCGGAAAATGCCGGGCGGTGAGGCACTGGAAAAGGCTGGGCTGACGCCTGTTGTTCTGGGCGCGAAAGAAGGCCTCGCACTGATCAACGGAACGCAATTTTCGACGGCTTGCGCCCTTGCTGGATTGTTCGAGGGTTGGCGCGCGGCAATATCTGCTGTCGTCACGTCGGCCATGTCGACAGATGCCATTATGGGATCGACCGCGCCGCTCAACCCCGCGATCCACAGCCTGCGCGGCCACCAAGGCCAAATCGACGTGGCCGCCGCCATGACAAAGCTTCTGGACGGCAGTGCCATCCGCAACAGCCACCTTGATGGCGACACGCGCGTTCAAGACCCTTATTGCATCCGCTGCCAGCCCCAAGTGACGGGCGCAGCAATTGACGTATTGCGGTTTGCTGGACGCACTCTGGAAATCGAAGCAAACGCCGTCACAGATAACCCGCTGGTAATAGCCGCAACAGGCGAAATCCTGTCAGGCGGTAATTTCCACGCGGAGCCAGTCGCCTTCGCGGCCGATCAAATCGCGCTTGCACTGGCAGAAATCGGGGCCATCTCGCAGCGCCGTGTTGCGCTGATGGTTGATCCGACGCTTTCGTTTGATCTGCAGCCCTTCCTGACCCCCGAACCGGGCCTGAACTCTGGTCTGATGATCGCAGAAGTCACAACCGCTGCCTTGATGAGCGAGAACAAGCATCTGGCCAACCCCTGTTCGACGGACAGCACGCCCACCTCAGCCAATCAGGAAGATCACGTCAGCATGGCCGCGCATGGGGCACGGCGGCTTTCCAGGATGACAGCCAACCTTTCGATCATAGTGGGGATCGAAGCGATGTGCGCCGCGCAAGGCATCGAACACCGTGCACCGCTGACCACCTCAGGGCCATTACAATCCGCCATGGCCTGTTTGCGCGCCGTCGTCCCCAGCCTGCGCGAAGACCGCTACCTTGCACCCGATATCTTGGCAGCCTCTGAGGCCATCACCTCCGGCAGCCTCGCCGCTGCCGCCGGATTGGAGATGAGCATGTGAGCTTTGTCGAAGTGACCCGAGGCGATAGCCCTGTGGTGCTTGGCCTCCCGCATACCGGCACCGATTTACCAAGCGAATGCCTTGGAGGGCTGAATGAAACCGGGCGGGCGATTGCAGATACCGATTGGCATATTCACCAGCTTTACGCGGACCTGCTGGACAATCTGAGCAGTGTCCGCACAACCATCCACCGCTACGTGATCGACGTAAATCGCGACCCCTCGGGCCAAACCCTTTATCCCGGACAAAATACCACCGGGCTTTGCCCGCTGACCGATTTTGACGGCGTGCCGATCTATCTGGACGGCCACGCGCCCGAAGCAGCAGAGGTAGAGCGCCGCCGCATCGCCTATCACGCCCCCTATCACGCCGTGCTAGCGGCCGAGTTGCAGCGGGCCAAAGCGATCCACGGGTTCGCGGTGCTATACGATTGTCACTCGATCCGCTCGTATATTCCATTTCTGTTTGATGGCACGCTGCCCGATTTCAACATCGGCACAAATACCGGAATGACCTGTGACCCAACCCTAGAGGCCGCCGTCGCAAACCTGTGCCACTCGGCCAAGGGCTATACCACAACAGCTAACGGGCGCTTCAAAGGCGGTTGGACCACGCGCCACTACGGCCAACCCGCGCAAGGCATACACGCCATCCAGATGGAACTGGCGCAATCCACCTACATGATCGAACGCGATCCTTGGACCTATGTCAGCGAAATTGCCGATCGCACCCGCACCCATCTGAAAACAATTCTAGAAACTCTGTCCGACTGGAGGCCTCAATGAGCGACCCGCGCAAGAACACCCGCGATGTATATCCCGCAACCGGCACCAAACTGACCGCCAAAAGCTGGCAAACCGAAGCGCCGTTGCGGATGCTGATGAACAACCTTCACCCCGATGTGGCCGAAAACCCGCATGAACTGGTGGTCTATGGGGGCATTGGGCGCGCCGCGCGCACATGGCAGGATTTCGATTGCATTGTCGCCACCCTGCGTGACCTCGAGTCCGATGAAACGCTGGTCGTTCAATCCGGCAAACCCATCGCCATCGTCAAAACCCACACGGATGCCCCGCGCGTTTTGATCGCGAATTCCAATCTGGTGCCACATTGGGCCACATGGGACCATTTCAACGAACTCGATAAGAAGGGCTTGGCCATGTATGGCCAGATGACCGCTGGATCGTGGATCTACATCGGCAGCCAAGGGATTGTGCAAGGCACCTATGAAACCTTCGTAGAGGCCGGCCGCCAACACTATGGCGGGGACCTCAAGGGCAAGTGGATCCTTACAGGCGGTCTTGGTGGCATGGGGGGCGCCCAGCCTCTGGCCGCTGTGATGGCTGGCGCCTGCTGTTTGGCCGTCGAATGCAACAGCGACAGCATCGATTTCCGGCTCCGCACCCGCTATGTCGATGAGCGCGCCGAGACCCTGGATGAAGCGCTTGAGATGATCGAACGCTGGACAAAAGCGGGTGAAGCCAAGTCTGTGGGCCTTTTGGGCAATGCAGCCGATATCTTTCCCGAATTGTACCGCCGCGGCGTGCGTCCCGACATGGTCACCGACCAAACCAGCGCCCATGACCCATTGAATGGCTACCTGCCGCAGGGCTGGGGTATGGCAGAATGGAAAGCCAAGCGCGAAAGTGACCCCAAGGCTGTGGAAAAGGCCGCCCGCGCCAGCATGAAGGTGCATGTGGCAGCAATGGTGGATTTCTGGAACGCCGGCGTGCCCACACTGGATTACGGAAACAACATCCGCCAAGTCGCGCTGGAAGAAGGGCTGGAAAATGCCTTTGCCTTCCCCGGATTTGTGCCCGCCTACATTCGCCCCCTGTTCTGCCGCGGCATTGGCCCTTTCCGCTGGGTGGCCCTGTCGGGTGATCCCGAGGATATCTACAAGACCGACGCAAAGATGAAGGAACTTTTCCCTGAGAACACACACCTGCACAATTGGCTCGACATGGCGCGTGAGCGCATCGCCTTTCAGGGCTTGCCCGCACGGATCTGCTGGATCGGCCTCGGAGATCGACACAAGGCAGGTCTCGCCTTTAACGAGATGGTCGCCAGCGGCGAATTGAAAGCGCCTGTTGTCATTGGCCGTGACCATTTGGACAGCGGCTCTGTCGCGTCGCCCAACCGCGAGACAGAGGCGATGAAGGATGGCTCGGATGCGGTATCGGACTGGCCGCTGCTTAACGCGCTGGTGAACACCGCGTCGGGCGCCACGTGGGTCAGCATCCACCACGGCGGCGGCGTCGGCATGGGGTTCAGCCAGCATTCCGGCGTTGTGATCTGTGCCGACGGCACCCCAGAGGCCGCAAAACGGATCGAACGCGTGCTTTGGAACGACCCTGCCTCGGGTGTCTGGCGGCACGCAGATGCAGGCTATGAGGATGCACTGGCTTGCGCACGGGCAAACGGCCTGCGTCTGCCCCGTATCCTTGGCAACTGACCTTAACAAAAAGCCGCATCAGACGGCTGAACCACAACGAAACAATCACTCAACCAATAAGGAAAAAACACATGGATAGACGTAAATTCTTGGCCGCAGGCGGTGTCGGGGTTGCGGCAACCGCCCTTGCAGCACCGGCAGTCGCACAAGACGTGCGCAACTGGAAACTGGTGTCCGCATGGCCAAAAAACCTGCCGGGACCCGGTGTCGCGGCTCAAACACTGGCTGACCGGATCACCACCCTGTCGGGCGGGCGCATCAACGTCACACTTTATGCAGCCGGTGAAATTGTCCCCGGCAACGGCGTGTTCGATGCGGTGTCCGAAGGGACAGCCGAACTCTATCACGCCGTACCCGCCTATTGGGGCAGCAAATCCAAGGGCATCCTGCTTTTTGGTTCGCAGCCCTTTGGCCTGCGCGCAGACGAGCAATTCGGCTGGATGTATCACGGCGGCGGCCAAACGCTGTATGACGAGATGTATGGCCGGTTCGGGATCAAGCCGTTTTTGTGTGGCAACTCCGGCCCACAATGGGCAGGCTGGTTCAAGAAAGAAATCAACTCTGTTGAAGACCTGAAGGGCCTGAAATTCCGCACCACGGGCATCGCTTCGCAGATGGCGGCCAAACTTGGCATGGCAGCAGAGGCCATGTCGGGCCCCGCAATGTTCCAGGCACTTCAGACCGGCGCACTGGATGCAGGCGAATTCATCGGACCATGGACCGACAGCGCCCTCGGTTACTATCAAGTCGCGCCATATTACTACTGGCCCGGCGTCGGTGAGCCATCTTCTGCCGAAGAATGCGGCGTGAACGCGGACGTCTTTGCCGAGTTGCCGGATGATCTGAAGGAAGTCGTCACCCAAGCCTGTCAGGGTCTCTATAACCCGGTCTGGACCGAGTACATGACCAAGCACGCGCAATCTTTGCAAACGCTGGTATCAGAGCACAACGTTCAGGTGCGCAAGCTGCCCGATGATGTCATTGCGGCCATGGGCGTAGCGGCACAAGAGATCATGGAAGAATACTTGGCCGATGACGACGAGTTGGTCGTCCGCATCGCCGAGAGCTTCATCGCTTACCGCGACCTCGTGGGTGGTTACATGACCTACGCCGACAACGGGCAAATGAACGCCCGCTCCGGTGTGTTCGGCTACTAATCTCCCAGCAGTGCGCGGCCCCTAGGTCGCGCACTGCAAACACCCCTAGAAACGAGAGCAGATCATGCTTGGAATAGCCAGAACAATTGACCAGATGAACCGCGCTGTGGCCGGCGCGATCAAATGGCTAGCGCTGATCATGGTTCTCGTTCAGTTCTGTATCGTTATCGGGCGATATGTGTTTGGTTTCAACTCCATCGCGGCGCAGGAAAGCGTGCTTTATATGCATGCAACGCTGTTCATGCTGGGGGCCGGATACACGCTATTGGTGGACAAGCACGTCCGTGTAGATGTGTTCTATGCCAAGGCCAGCCCTACGACCCGCACCCGCATCGACATCTTTGGACATATTTTCCTTCTGATCCCTTCGATGATTGCCCTGCTTTATTGGTCTTGGCCGTCTGTCCGCAACTCCTGGAAAATCCTCGAAGGCCCGATTTCGGTCGGCGGGATAGAGGCAGTATTCTTGCTCAAATCCTTGATCCCCGCTTTCTGTATCCTGATCTTGCTTCAGTCGCTCTCGCTGCTGATCCGCCTGCTCCTTGAGGAGACCAAGGCATGACTGAATATCTCGACCTGATCATGTTCGCCGTTTTGATGGTGGCGATACTGTCCGGCTTTCCGGTGTCATTCGCAATTGCGGGTGTCGCCGTGGGCTTTGCCTATCTGGGCTGGACCCTTGATATAATGGATGTATCGCTTTTGGGTGCGTTGGGTCAGCGCGCGTTCGGCTTGCTTACGAATACCGTGCTCATTGCCATTCCCGTCTTTGTGCTGATGGGGGCCATTCTGGAAAAAAGCAAAATCGCTGAAGATTTGCTTGATACCATGGGACGCAGTTTTGGCCAATTGCGCGGGGGACTTGGCATCTCGGTGGTTTTGGTCGGTGCGCTGCTGGCCGCCTCGACCGGTATCGTTGGCGCGACGGTTGTCGCGATGGGCATGATCGCCCTGCCTACCATGCTGCGCGCAGGCTATAATCCGGCCCTGTCCGCAGGTATTGTCTGCACAGCTGGTACATTGGGCCAAATCATTCCGCCCTCCACGCTGCTGATCATTCTCGCGGATGTGATGTCGAATTCCTACCAGCAGGCGCAATACGAACAGGGCAAATTTTCGGTCGAGGCCCTGTCTGTCGGACAGTTTTTTGCTGCTGCGATGATCCCGGGGCTGCTGCTTGTCACGCTCTATCTGCTTTATATCCTGATCCGCGGCGCGCTGCGGCCACAAGACATGCCACCTGCCGAGATAGGTCTTGCCAAACCTGACCGGCATGAGATCATGGCAGCCATCCTCCCGCCCGTTTTGCTGATTTTCGCAGTGCTGGGAGCCATTCTGGGCGGCATCGCCACACCGACCGAAGCGGCGTCAGTGGGTGCGATCGGCGCGCTGCTGCTGGCCGGGCACAAGATCGGTATCAATCCACGTCTGATCCTGATGGGTGCTGCTGCCCTTATCACGTTGGGCCTATTGGCGGGCGTTTATCCAGTCCGCTTGCAGCGAAACGATAATGGCGCGTTCGAATGGGCCTTGGGCAGTATCTATTTGCTTCTCGCCCTTGTCGGGCTTGTTGCCGTCGGTTTGGCCCTGCGCGCATCCATGCGCGAGAAAATCATCCACGGCGCACTGACTTCTACGCTCACCATGACCGCAATGATCTTTGCGACCATTCTGGCTGCGGGGTTCTTTTCTCTTGTTTTCATCGGCCTCGGCGGAGAGGAGCGCGTCGCGCATTTGCTGGAGAACCTGCCCGGCGGGCCAACCGGCGCGTTGTTCTTTGTGATGGTCTTTATCTTCGTGCTTGGCTTCTTCTTGGACTTCGTCGAAATCTCGGTGATTGTGCTGCCCCTTGTGGCCCCCTCGTTGATCCTAATGGGCCACGATCCGATCTGGTTGGGCGTTCTTCTGGCCATTAACCTGCAGACCAGTTTCCTGACACCGCCCTTCGGGTTTTCACTGTTCTACCTGCGCGCAGTTGCACCCGATGAGATAAAGACAACCCAGATATATCGCGGCGTCGTGCCTTTCATCGGCTTGCAGGCCATTGCCATCTTGCTGGTCTGGGCGATGCCATTCCTTGCAACTTGGCTACCAGCCACGCTGTTCTAGGGATACCGGGCTTGTCGCATTTAAGTTCCAGCCTCACCCGAGCCCTACCTTTTCAAGACATTGGTGGGGCCGATGTCCATTGCACCGCGTCACCCCTTTTCAATCATCCCTCTTCAATTACGCGGCGCGCGACGCGAAAACACTCCAGCGCCTGCGGCACACCGCAATAGATGCCAATCACATGGATGATGGCGCGAATTTCTTCCGTGCTGACCCCATTGGTGATCGCACCCCGGCAATGGATTTCCCATTCGGTCATCTTGCCCAATGCCCCGATCATCGACAGGTTCATCATAGAACGTGTCTTGGCGTCGATAACGTCATCGCCCCAGCCAAAGCCCCAGCACCATGCGGTCATTGCTTCTTGAAAGGGCCGGGTAAAATCATCAGCCGCAGCGAGGTTCTTTTCCACGTATTCGGCGCCCAGCGTGGCTTTGCGTTGCTCAAGCCCTTTCAGGAACAGGTCTTCGTCAAATGCGCTCATATCGTGGCCTTCCTTGTTGGTTTTCGCTGTCGACCGGATACCCGCGTCAGCGGTCGCACAATTGTCTCATGACTTGGGCTACACGGCCCATATAACTGTCATCATACCCGGCCTCGTTTTCCAATACACTGAGAAAGGCACAGGAGGTTCCGGACTGGGTATCGACCATCAGGAATTGTCCGCCATAGCCGCCATGCCCGATGAACCGTCCGTCTGTCATCAGGTGGTTTGAATACTTCAGCCAGTCTTTTGGTGGCGTGAGTTTGGGCGCATTCCGCGACAGGCTTTCCGCGATAAAAGCTTCGTTGGCAAAGGGCTTGCCGAATATGTCGCGCCCCTCGCGCGCAAACAACAGGCCAAATCGTGCAAGGTCTCGCGCGCTCAGGCACCCTCCGCCCGAAAAGGCGGGATAACCGTCCGGACTAAGGCTGATGTGAAACGCGCCCTCGTACCCGGCGGCATCTGCGATATCTTCGATAAGCTGCGCCAGCGGCACAGGAGAAACAGTCGCGGCAATGCGGGTCAGGACATCCGTATTGGCTGACTTGTATTGTGCATATGCGGGTTGATCCGATGCTGTGAACCCGGTGATCGCGTTGGTAAAATCCACCAACGAAATTTCAGCAACGTCAGGTGACGGCAATCGCCACCCCAAGGCAATCTCCTCGGTGTAGCAATCCGAGTTTGGGTCGCTGTAGTCTTCGGAATAGCCATTCGTCACAGCCATATCCAAAAGCGCCTGAACCGTCGCTTTGCCGTAGCCCGTTCCGATGTCTGGCAGGTAGTCGGCCACTTTTGCGTCCAGCGATATCAGGCCCTGTTGCAAAAGCTGCCCGACAATCAGATGGATGTGCAGTTTAGAAACGGACTGGATGGAATGCGGGGCTGTTGTGGCAAAACCGTCTGCGGCTGCCTCCATCACGATCCTATCGCCTTGAATACAGCAAATCGCCGAAAACGCCGGATGGTTAAACAGATCGCGCAGGCCTGCTGGCTGATCGGGAAATCCATGCAGCGCGGGTTCCAACATCAACACATTCCGCGATCTTACCATTGCGGTGCGACGAAACAGATTGTGGGCATTATGAAACCCGTGGCGGCGGTGCGCGGGCTGGTTCCAGCGCTGTTTGTTGCCCGTGCCAACGCTCAGATCAGGGTTGGGGATGATGCGTGCGGGGCTCATGGCGCGACCCTGCGGTGCAGCAATGCGTCCACCGCGCAAATATAGTCTTCATAGACAAACAGCGGGTTAATCTCGATCTCGGCCATGATGCGACGCTCCTGCAGGTATGCTTGGCACAGGGTATGGATCTGATCCGCGATCTTGGGCAAATCTGCCTCTGGACGACCCCGATATCCGCCCAACAACCGCGCGACCCGCAAACCTTGCAGGGCGCGCAAAATATCATCCCGGGTCGAGGGTAAAAGCAGCGTTACAGCATCCCCAACCAATTCCACCAATATGCCGCCACTGCCCAGCACCAGCGCCGCGCCAAACTGGGGATCACTGCGCAAGGTGACGATCAGTTCAGCCAAAGGAGGGGGCGACATTGCCTCGATCAGAAAATTGTCTGTTACCGCTTCGGGGTCGTGTTCAGCGACCTGCCTTTTCATCCGTGCTGCTGCTTCACGGACTGCCCCAGCATCGCCCAGATTGAGCGCAACAGCGCCCGCTTCGGTCTTATGGGCCAAAAGCGGGCTCATCATCTTGAGCGCAACCGGAAAGCCAATGTCTGTTGCGGCGCGCCCTAGGTGTGCGGCTGGCACAACCTTGCCTTTTGGGACCGGAACGCCAATACGTGACAGCCAGCTTTTGCCTGCGTCTTCGGTCAACATCTCCAACGCGCCCAAAGGCTCTGCAGGCAGCAACGGGGCTGGCAAACCTGACGCGATGCGCGCGCGGGTCTGCGCCCAATTCGCGGCTTGCCCAATGGCATTCAAGGTCTCGTGAATGCCCTGCATCGGTGCCACCCCTTCGCCAATCAGGAACTCACGGGTATCTGCGTCCATGTTTTCCGGCAAAGTCGCACAGATTGCGGCAGGCAGTCCCTTTTCTTTGGCGGCCCGCGCAAAGGCGGCGGCATCCTGTTGATAGTATTCTTTTGAGGCATCCAGCCCCGCCGCTGGGTAATCTTGAACCAGCACCGCACTGTCTGCGCCAACGGCGTCCAAAACCTTGGCAAAGACGGGGTAGGTGCGCGCACCCTGCCCCCAGATCGGCGTAGTATAATCCAAGGGGTTCGACACGGTCGCAATCTCAGGCAGCAGCGCCTTGAGGTCTGGCACCTGCGCAGGCTCCACTGCCGGAAACTCCAGCCCGATCTTTTCCGCGTAATCCGCCAGCATTGTCGCGCCCCCGCCCGAGCAGGTGAACCCTGCCAAACGCGGACCTTTTGGCGCGCCGACCACGCATATATACTTGAGTGTTTCCAGAAACTGCGACGGGTTGGTCACGCTGATGACCCCTGTGCGCGCAAAGAGCGCCTCATAAAGTTCGGTCGCACCAGATAGTGATCCGGTATGGCTGACGGTCAATGCGGACCCAATTTCTGAACTGCCGGTCTTGAGCGCCACGACTGGTATGCCCTTGGACAGCACCTTGAGTGCCGCGCGTTCAAACCGGGGGATGTCTTGCAGCCCTTCGATGTGCAGACCAATGGCGCGCACGGCAGGATCGTCCGCAAAGACATCAAGGAAATCCTCTTGACCCAGCACCGCCTGATTGCCCGCCGACACCATATAAGCCATGGGCAACGAACGCTGGCTCATGGTGATGTCAGACGAAAACATCCCAGATTGCGTAATGATCGCGGCACCATAGCCGGGCGACCAGCCGCCGTGTTCAAACGACCAAAGGGCGGTATTGTCGATGTAGTTGATAAGCCCGTAACAATTGGGACCGATCAAGGCCATGTCGCCCGTTGCGTCGATCAGAGCCTGTTCTGCCAGCGCATCGCCAGTTTCCTTGAACCCCGCCGAAAAACATACAACGCCGCCCGCGCCCATCTGCGCAAGGCTGCGCAACGCCGCAACCACACCCTGCGCCGGAATGGCAAGGTAGACGGCATCAGGCGCTTGCGGAAGATCATCAATCGACGCGACACAGGGCACGCCCGCCAGTTCTGCCCGCGTGGGGTTCACTGCCCACATCTGACCCTGAAAACCACGCCTGCGCGCCTCATTGATGGCGATGGTCGCATCGCGCCCACCGACAAACGCGATGTGGCGCGGCCTTAGAAGACGCTGGAAATTTTCACGCCGTTCAGGGGTCATGCACCAAGCGGCCGCAGGATGGATCGGGTGATGATGTGGCGCTGGATTTCAGAGGTGCCATCCCAGATGCGTTCAAGACGGCTGTCGCGCCAGAACCGCTGGATCGGCATTTCTTCCATCAAACCCATACCGCCAAAGATTTGCACCGCGTCATCCGCGATCTTGTTCAGCATTTCTGAACAAAACACCTTGATCATCGCGGCGTCCGCATCGCTCATCACGCCCTGTTCAGCGCGCGCAACCGCGTCGTTCACCATCAGATCAGCCGCGCGCAGGTTGATCGCGCCATCCGCCAGACGGAACCCTGTAGCCTGAAACGTGCCGATGGGTTTGCCGAATTGTTTGCGCGTTGCCGCCCAGTCGGTTGCCATATCCAGAATGCGCTCGGCCTTGCCGCAACAGGTGGCACCGACCCAGATGCGCCCCATACCCAACCATTTGCCAGACAATTCCAACCCGCGGCCTTCTTCGCCCAACACCTGTTCGGGGCCGAGGCGGACGTTGTCGAAATGCAATTCAAAAGTCTTGTAGCCGCGGTAGCTGACGCATTTCGTCCCTTCACGGCAGTCAAAGCCCGGCATGCCCACATCGACCAGAAACGCCGTGACCCTTTTGCGCGGCCCGCGCGGGGTTTCATCGACCCCGGTTGCCGCAAAGACTATCGCGAAATCGGGCATGCAGGGACCAGAGATAAAGTGTTTTGAACCGTTGAGTATCCAGTCATCGCCATCACGGCGCGCGTTGGTTTTCATGCCCATCACATCTGATCCGGCGTCCGGTTCGGTGAGGGCAAAAAGCTCGCGCTTTTCACCGCGCACGGCGGGCAGCAGATACCGCTCGCGCTGCGCTGCGTCGCACGCCATCAGCAGTTCGGTCGGGCGTGCAGCCCAGCTTTGCAGCGCATGGCTGGTGCGCCCGTATTCCCGTTCGATCAGCGCCATCTGCGCAATGCCCAAGCCGCCTCCGCCAACCTCTTCAGGCAAGTTGCAGGCGTAAAGACCCAGTTCTTTGGACCGCGCCTCTATTGCCTTGCCAATCTCGATCGGCACATGGCCCAGGCGGTCGACTTCTTCCTCATGGGGAAACATCTCTGTTTCGACAAAGCGACGTACCGTACTGACCAGCAGATCGGTCTCAATGTTGGTTTCCATGTTCATTTCAGCCTCACTTAGGATGCAGTGTTATTTGTGTTTCTGCGCGACTGGATTGCGAAGATAACAAAGGCGATAAGGGTGATGGCGATCAACACCACAGCAGCAGCGGCCACAGTGGGATCGGTATTTTCGCGGATGCCGTTCCACATCCGGCGCGGCAAGGTGTAGACGCTGAATTTCGAGATGAAAAGCGTGACGACGATCTCGTCCCAACTGAGGATAAAGGCAAAAAGCGCGCCCGCAAATACCCCCGGTTTAATCGAGGGCAGGATCACGCGGCGCATCGTTGTCCAGTTGGACGCGCCAAGGTTCTTTGACGCTTGTTCAAGCTTGGGGTCAAAGGTGGCAAGCGATGCGCTGACGGTGATCAGCACCATCGGGGCGGCAAGGATCGTATGGGCCAGGATCAACCCTGCATAGCTGTCCAAAAGGCCAAGTGGTATCCAGAGGCGGTAGAACGCCATCGCCGAAATGATGTGGGGGATTATAAGCGGCAACAGCAGAAACGCACGTACCAATTCGCTGTATTTTGACGACACCCGCCACAGGCCAATGGCGCAAAGCGTGCCAAGGGTCGTGGCCAGCACGGAGGTTGAAACAGCGATGACACCGCTCTGAAAGAAGCTCGAGAGCCATTCCTGGCTGGTGAACAGTTTTTCGAAATGGCGCAAAGACAGCTCGCCTTGCGGCATCGACAAAAACCGCTTTGGCGTGAGCGAGACTGGTATCGCGATCAATGCAGGCGTCACCAGAAACAACAACAAAACCCACGCACCAACGCGGTTGAACAGCGAGAACAGACCGCCCCTCATCGCGCCGCACCCCCAAAGACGGTGCTCAGCTTCATAAACCGCGACATGATCCAGAGCATCGCCAGCACTCCGAACAGCATGAGCGCTGCCAGCATTGCCGCCGTACCCCATTGAAGCGTGACCAACAACTGAACCGAGATATATTCAGCCACCATCAAAACCTTGCCGCCCCCCAGCACAGCAGGCGTGACGTAAAACCCGAGACTAAGGATGAACACCAACAAGGTCGATGCCACGAGCCCCGGTTTGGTCAACGGCAGATAAATGCGCAGGAATGTCTGGCTGCCCGATGCCCCCAGATTGCGCGAGGCATCCATGACCCGCTGATCAATCGCCTGCATCGACACCAAAAGCGGCAGTACCGCATAGGGGATCATATAGTGGATCATGCCGATTAAGACGCCCAACTCGTTGCGCATGAAAGCAATTGGTTCGGCAATCAACCCGATGTCCTCAAGCGCGACATTCACCAAGCCCCTGCGCCCCAGCAGCATCAGCCATGAGAAGGTGCGCACAAGGATGGATATCCAAAACGACACCAGCAGCAGCGTCAGCATGTAATTCTTTTGGCGCTGGTGGCAGTGCATCATGGCGTAGGCAATCGAATAGCCCAGTGTCACGCTGAACACCGTGGTGATGATGCAGATGCGAACAGTGGTCCAAAGGATGCGGATCAGCGCGTCGCTTTCGCCCAGCTTGGCGTAATTGCCAAACCCCGGTTCGGGGTCTGTGACGCTCAACCAAAGGATGTTCAGGATCGGACCCAGATAAAGCGCCATCACCATCACCAACAATGGTGCGATGATCAACCAGCCGGGGTGTATGTGCTTTCGCAAGGCGTTCATCGGATGTCCGTTTCAAAAAGGCCGCCCAACGGGGGAAACCGTCGGGCGGCAGGTCACGAGAGTTTAGCTGATCGCATCAAGGAAAGCGTTCACCGCATCGCCGCCATTTTCGCCCCACCAGGTCGGATCGTTATAAACGATCTTGTCGATGTTCATGGCCGAGGTGATCGCATACGGCTGTTGGTCTTCGGGGATCTGGCCAAAGGCCGCCGGATTGGACGGTGTCATGCCCAGACAATCAAGCAGCGCCAATTGCGCAGGCAACTCTTGGGCTGTTGCGATAAACTGCATGGCAGCCGCACCCGCCGGATTGCCCTTGGGCACGATATAGGCCCCCGGCATCGCCAGTGCCTGATTGTTCACCAGTTTGTAACGACCATCGGTGTCGTTCTCGATATTGCGGCCCCGGTTTTGCCAGACCATGCCCAATGAAACTTCGCCATTCACGCACATTGAATGCGCTTCTGATCCAGACCCCCAATACAGACTGTCGTCCTTGATTGATTTGATCTTCGCCAGTGCGCGGTCCATGTCGAGCGGATAGAGCGCATCGCCCGCCACACCATCCGCCATCAAAGCCGCCTCAAGCGATCCGTTCGCCCATTTATAAAGCGACCGCATGCCGGGGAATTTGGCCGTGTCAAAGAAATCCGCCCAGTTTTGCGGTGGGTTGTCGCCGTAAGCTTCGGTGTCATAAACAAAGGCGTAGCCATAAAGGATGACCGACACGCCATATTCAAGCGCATAGCCCGGCAGTGTTTTGTCTTTGGAAACAACCGAATAATCAATCGGCTCCAGATGACCCGTTGGCCCGAGCGAGACCGCGTTGAAAAGGTCTGCGTCCGCCACATCTGCCGTAACATTGCCGCTTTCGACCATCTCTTTGATCTTACCCTCAAGCGGGCCGGACGTGTCGAACCTCAGGCCCTTGCCAGTGCTGGCCGTAAAGGCGTCGCCAATGGCCGAACCGTGACATTCCTCGGATTGGCCACCCCAATTCCACATGACCACGTGATCGGCAGCGGCTTCGGCGTCGCCCGCCATCACAGCGGTCAATGCCACCCCGGACGCCCCGCAAAGTGCGAGGAATGTCCGGCGATCCATGCGCCCTTGTTTGTAGGCCTGTGCAGAGTCGGTAAGCATTTCTTTCATGAACTGTTTGTCTTGCATTTAGTCCTCCTATTGGTTGGCCAGAGATCGTCTGGCGGGTGTGATGGAGGCGCCTTTGCGGCGCTCTGGTTGAATGGCTAGGTTTCTTTCAATTCAACGGCGGCGGCGTCCTGCCAAAGCAGATCAACCGCAGCACCCACGCTCAGCGCCTCTTGATTGCGCCAGACGTCGATATCGACTTCGATCTCATCCCCTTGCACCGTGTCGACGATGATCCGCTGGATGGAGCCGAAATAGGTGATCGAACGGATCGTGCCACTGGTGCAGGCGTCCTCGCCCCCTTGTCCCACGCGTAGGTCGATCTTTTCGGGCCGCAGGGCAAAGGTCTTGGCACCTTGCGTGATAAAGTTGGATTTACCCAGAAAGCTGGCTGCAAATTTGGTCGCCGGGCGTTCATAAAGTTCTTTGGGTGCGCCGACCTGTTCGATGGATCCGTCACGCATGATCACGATCCGGTCCGACATCGACAGCGCTTCTTCCTGATCATGGGTCACGTAGATAAACGTCGTGCCGATGCGGCGGTGGATGTCCTTGAGCTGTTCCTGCACTTCGACGCGCAGCTTTTTGTCAAGCGCACCAAGCGGTTCGTCCAAAAGCAACACAGGCGGCGCAAAGCACAAGGCACGCGCAAGTGCGACACGTTGCTGTTGCCCCCCGGACAATTGCGTCGGCTTGCGATCTGCAAAATCCTGCAACTGCACCAGCTCCAGCATCTCGTCTACACGGGTCTTGATCTCGGACGCGGGTTTCTTGCGCACGCTCAACGCATAGCCGACATTGTCGCGCACAGACATATGCGGGAACAAGGCGTAGCCTTGGAATACCATACCGAAATTGCGTTTTTCGGCTGGTACATCGGCAATTGATGCACCATCCAGCGCGATGTCCCCATGGGTGATGTCCAGAAACCCCGCAATCATCATCAGCAATGTCGTCTTTCCAGAGCCGGACGGGCCAAGCAGGGTCAGAAACTCACCCTTCTGGATGTCCAGATTGACGCTGTCCACAGCCCGGAATGTTCCAAACATCTTGGTCACGTCACGCAGTTGCAGACTGCCTGTGTTGGCGAGGTCAGCCATTCGCGCCCCGCAATTTCAGCTTGTTGCGCGCTTCTTGCGGCGTCACGATCCGCGCGCCCATGCGTTCGATGATCTCGCGGGCGCGGGTGACAAGCTGACCGTTGGTCGCCAGCACCCCGCGATCCAGATAGATGTTATCTTCAAGCCCGACCCGCACATTCCCGCCCAGCGCGACTGCCGCCGCCATCATCGGCATCTGCCCGCGGCCAATCCCGAAACTGGCCCAGCTTGCGCCATCCGGTAGCTGCGCTTTCATCGCGGCCATCGTCTCGACCGTTTGGTCCGCGCCCCATGGAATGCCAAGGCACAACTGGAACATCGGCGGCGCGTTGATCAGCCCCTCCGCCACCATCGCTTTGGCAAAACGGATGTGGCCCAGATCGAACACTTCCAGTTCCGGCTTTACGCCCCATTCCTGAACCAGCCCGGCCATTTTACGCAGCGCAGGCGGGGTCGAAATATAGATCATGTCGGTATCGGAAAAATTCAGCGTCCCACAATCGAGCGAGCATATTTCAGGCATGCATTCCTTGACATGGGCAAGCCGTTCTTCGGGGCCGATCATATCGGTGCCGGGGCCGGGCATCGCGGGATTCACCGGGTCCGATATCCAATCCCCGCCCATACCGGCGGTGATGTTGATCACCACATCTGTGTCGCTGTCGCGTATCCGGTCAACGATTTCCTTGAACAGTTTCGGGTCCCGCGACCCTTGCCCAGTTTCGGGATCACGCGCGTGGATATGCGCAATCGAGGCACCCGCCTTTGCCGCCTCGATCGCGGCGTCGGCGACCTGTTTGGGCGTGACCGGCACGTGCGGGCTCTTGCCTGTGGTATCCCCGGCACCGGTGACCGCACAGGTCAATACAACGTCGTAATTCATCTTTGCAGGCTCCCCTTTTTATTAGTTTGGCGCGCAGAGGGGCAAGAATTTTGTCGATTATCCGCCATATATTTGGCCATGATGACGAAAAATCGCACCCCGATCAGGAGGTCAATCATAGTGGAAATTGATATCTCGCCCAAAATGGCACCGGCGCAAATTCACGGGACCTTTATCGTTGTACCAAGGTTTAACATCACCACCCTGATCACCATGATTGAAGCCATGCGAATCGCAAATTACCTTGCGCCAGCGCCGATTTTTTCGTGGGAAATCGCGTCGTTCGATGGCACCAAAATCACCGCCAGCAACGGTATGACAACAACTGTTCAGGTTGCGGATGACGCCTTGCGTGCCAGCGCTTTGGTCTTTGTTCTGGGCAGTTGGGGGACCGAACATTACTCGAATAGAAACCTGATTGCGTGGCTTCGCAGACGCGCGCGCGCCGGGACGCGCATCTGCGGCGTCGAGCTGGGGTGCTATATCGTTGCGCGCGCCGGTCTATTGGACGGCAAACCGGCAACGATCCACTGGTCGTGGTTGAACGGCTTTCGCGAGACATTTGACCGGCTCGACGTGCGTGAGGGGTTGTTCACATTGGACAGCAAAGTGATGACCTGCGCGGGGGGACTGGCGGGTGTGGATCTGATGCTGCGCCTCATCGAGGAACTGAAGGGGAGCAGCTTTTCCGGCGAAATTGCCGATCAGATGTTGCACCACCCGATCCGCCACGCCACATCGCCGCAACGCAGCACAATGGGCCGCAGTACCGAGACGATGTTGCCACTGGTGCGCGAGGCGATGACCTTGATCGAAAACAACATAGAAGAACCACTGACGGTGCCGGAAATCGCGGACCTGCTTGATGTATCGCAGCGCCAGTTGGAACGTCAGTTCAAAAAGCATGTGGGCTGTACTGTGGTTCAATTCGGGTTGCTCAGACGATTGCAGAATGCCCGGCTTTTGTTAATCTCAACCCAGTTGAGCATTCGCCAGATCGCAACGGCGTCCGGCTTTAACACCCTGTCGCATTTTGCCTATTCCTTCGGAAAATTCTTTGGCCGCCGCCCGTCTGATTACCGCGAAGCTTGGCCAGAAAATGAACCGGCGCCAAGCTGGCCCGGCTCGCTTTCGGATTTCCTAAACACGCTGAATGGCGCGGCGGCAAAAGATCAGGTGGACCGCGCCTGACGCAATGCATTTAGCACGCCAACGATTTCACGGTCGCGTTGGGCTGCCATTTCTTCAAACGGACGATCACCGGCAATCGCATTACATCCATCGACCATACGGTCCCGTAGGTCTTTGGTCAGCTCAGGCGCGTCCAGACGGGTCCATGGCAGTTTCAACGCAGGGCCAAACTGATCCAGATTGGTCGCCATACCGCCCGCGCCGCAGGCCACGTGAAAGGCCATGCACTGCCCTTGGCTGACCATGCGCGGGGCGGGCCCATTCATTAGCGCGATGTCGATATCCTCTGGCGTTGCCTCGCCGTTCGCCACCATATGCAATGCCTCGCGCCACAAGGCTTCTTGCAGTCGTGTGGCGACAAAACCGGGAATTTCCTTTTTCATCATCAGCGGAGCCTTACCGGCGATTTTGTAGAACGCACCAGCCCATGCGACGGCTTCGGGTGCGGTCTTTTTGCCGCCCACGACCTCGACCAACGGCAGCAGGTAGGGCGGGTTGAACGGATGGCCGATAACTGTGCGTTCTGGTGTTGCGCAATCGGCTTGAATGTCGCTCATCATCAGGCCGGAGGTCGACGAACCAATCACCACAGACGGCGGCAGGATATCTCCCATCTGCCGGTACAGCGCCTGTTTGATCTCCAACCGCTCTGGCCCGCTTTCCTGAACGAATTCAGCGCTTTCCAGCGCCGCTTGCAAATTGGTCACAATGCGCAGCCGGTCCAGTGATGCACCCTGTGCCAGCCCCAGATCAGTCAGACTGCGCCACGCGGTCTCAAGGACCCGCATAAAGGCATCAGTTTCGTTTGCGTCGTGCAGATACGCGGTCACGTCATAACCACGTGCCAAAAAATGCGCGCTCCACCCGCCACCGATGGGGCCCGCGCCCAGACTTGTCACGCGTGTGATCGAATTTGGATCAGGAAACATCACTCACCTTTAAAGTTGGGTTCGCGTTTCTCTACAAAGGCGGCAACGCCTTCCTTGGCATCTTCGGATTTCAGCATCTTGCGGTAGACCGGCATCGGATCGGTGCGCATTTTGTGAAATGCCTGTTCCAAGGGCACACATTCGATTTCGCGTTGCACTTCCTTGACCGTCTGCATCGCCAGTGGCGCGGACCACGCAATCGACGCGGCCCATTCCCGCGCTGCATCCATCAGCTTTTCTTTGGGCACAACCTTGTTGACCAACCCATAATGCGCAGCCTCGCTTGCCGACATCCGCCGCCCCAACAGGAACATTTCCATCGCGATGTTATGGGGGATACGGCGTGGAAGGCGTTGCAATGCGCCAGCGTCCGGCACGATCCCCAAGGGCATTTCGGGCAGGCCAAACTCCACGTGATCCGCCGCGATCAACAGGTCACACGCCATCGCCATCTCAAACCCGCCGCCAATCGCCAGCCCGTTGATGGCAGCAATCACCGGCTTGTTCAGCGCCCAGTTTTCCGTCAGTCCTGTGAAACCGCCAAAACCGTATTCGTCGGCCTCCCACCAGTTATCAAGGCTCATCTCGCCGTCGTTCAGCGCCTTCAGGTCCCATCCGGCAGAGAATATCTTGTCACCCCCTCCCGTCAGGATCGCACAGCGCAGGTCCTTGTCTTCGTGCAGTTCCTGAAATGCCGCGGCCAAGGCTTGCGAGGTCGGCACGTCAATGGCGTTCACCTTGCCCCGCTCCAGCGTGACCTCCAGCACATGGCCGTCGCGGTGGGTTTTTACCCCGTCTGACATTGGCTTACCCTTCTTTGAACTCTGGCATGACCTCGGTGCAGAATTGCCGCAAGGAACGCTGTTGTGCCTCATGGCTCAGGCCCATCGAGGCATAATAGATGAAATCGTTCACCCCCAACGCCTGATAGCGCTTGAGCTTTTGAATGACCGTGTCGGGCGAGCCGAACATCAGGTTTTCTTCCAGCATTGCAGGGTCGTATTGCTCGCGGCCTTCCAGTTCATCCAAAGGAATGGCTTTGGGAAAACCGTTCACCACATCGCCGGAATTGCGAAAGAGGTTCTCGAACTGGCTGATCAGTCTGCGAATGGCGTTCAACGCCTCGCTGCGGTCCGCATCATTGTCATAAAGGCAGGCGTGGCGCATCAGTGCAAAGCGCGGGATCCAACCGTTGTCGGCCTTAGCAATGGCCTCATCCAACTGCTGTTTGTACAACTCCGCTTCGGCAAAGGGCCGGGTCAGCGGCCAGCAATTCACGTGACACTTGTTGCGCATCGCATAATCATAAGTGATCGGAGAGCGCGCCGAGACCCAGACAGGCACGTCCGGTTGCACCGGTTTTGGCACCGAGGTCGATGTCGGGAACTGCCAGAATTCGCCGTTATGTTCGACATCGCCTTTCCACAATTCCCGTACGACAGGCAGCATTTCCTGCATGTAACGCCATGCGTCTGACTGCTTCAGTCCCGGTTTCATGCGGTCAAATTCGCGCTGGTAGGCACCAGAACCAATCCCGAATTCCAGCCGCCCACCGCTGATCAGATCGACAAAAGCCGCCTCGCCTGCCAGATTGATGGGGTGCCAATAGGCCGCCGTCGCCACGGCTGTTCCCAGCCGAATGCGGCTGGTTTCCGTCGACCACCACGTCAGCAGTTGAAACGGATTTGGCGCAATCGTCATTTCCAGCGCATGGTGTTCGGCGGACCAGACGATGTCAAAACCGCCATCTTCCGCGATCTGCACCATCTCAAGCGTGTGACGCGCCACATCATTCATGTCATAACTGTCATCAATCCGCTCGAGGTTCACGGCAAGTTGGAATTTCATCGGGGTGCTCCTTTAACGCATCACAAATGGGTTTGAGATCGGCTCGTCCGAGGTATTCACCCAGATCGTTTTGGGCCGTGTGTAATCATAGATCGCCTGAAACCCGCTTTCGCGGCCATAACCAGAGCCTTTGACGCCCCCGAATTCAGCAATCGGAGAGACGACACGGTAGGTATTCACCCAGACAATTCCGGCCTGAACCGCGTTTGCCATCCGCAGGGAACGCGCGGAGTTTTGCGTGAATATCCCTGCCGCAAGCCCGTGTTCTGAATCGTTGGCAAGCGCCAAGACCTCTTCTTCTGTCTTGAAACGCTGCACCGATAGGACAGGCCCGAACAATTCAGTGTCCACAATCCGCAGGTCTTGGCGCGGACATTCAATGATAGTCGGTTCATAGAACAATCCGCCCACCGCGTCGGGTTGCTTGCCTCCCGCTAGCACGGTGCCCCCCTGCTCTAGCGCATGGGCCACTTCGCGCTGGATGTGTTCCAACTGACCGGTCGTGCAGAGCGGTCCCATCTGGGTTTCTTCTGCCAGCGGATCACCGATCACAATCTGGCGCGTCAGCGCGGTCATCTTTTCAAGGAATTCATCCGCAATATCTTCGTGCAGGTATAACCGCGAGCCTGCGACACAGCTTTGCCCTGTGGCCCCGAATATCCCTGCAATCGACGCATTCACCGCGCTTTCAATATTTGCGTCATCGAACACAATGAAAGGGGATTTTCCACCAAGCTCGAGCGAGACCTCGGCAAAGTTCCGTTTGACGTTTTCCAAAACATGTCGGGCTGCATTTGGCCCGCCTGTGAAAGACACGCGCGCAACTTTTGGGTGGCCCGTCAGTGCCCGACCGCACGGCTCTCCATGGCCTGTGACGATGTTCACAACACCCGGCGGAATACCTGCCGCTTCGATCAGACGGCCGAATTCCAGCATCGCCGCACTTGCATGCTCGGACGCTTTGAGAACCACGGTATTGCCCGCTGCCAAAGCAGGCCCAAGTTTGACGGCCACCAAAAACAACTGCGAATTCCACGGCACCACGGCAGCAACCACGCCCAAAGGTTCGCGCTTGGTAAAGACGAACATATCGGGCTTGTCGATTGGCAGGGTCTCGCCACTCACCTTGTCCGCACAGCAGGCAAAAAAGTGAAAGAACTCTGCGATATATTTGGCCTGCCAGCGGGTTTCCTTGAGCATCTTGCCGGTATCAATGGATTCTGTCCGACCCAGTTCCTCTGATTGCCCGGCCAGCAAATCACCCAGCTTGCGCAGGCATTTACCCCGCTCTGTTGGCGTCATTTTCGACCACGGTCCTTTGGTAAATGCATGATGCGCCGTTTCAACCGCACGGTTCACATCCGTCTCTGTCGCCTCTGGCACGCGGCTCCAGATTTTGCCTGTGGTTGGGTTCACACTGTCAAATGTGCCGCCATCGGATGCATCGACCCAATCGCCGTTGATCAACATCTGATAGTTCTTGATATCGCCCATGTCAGAAGCCCTTTGTTGCTTGATTCCTATTCAAGGTTGCTTTCACAATTCGCGTTCTGGAAAAAACGACACACGGCGTCGAAAAATCCCAAACGCCTTTTTTCAGATCGGGGCACGGTACAAAAACGGGGCACGGTACAAAAAAAAGGGGAGCCACAAAATGGTCGACAAAAAACAAGTCATTGGTGGGCCGTTGGAAATTGGCGGGCGGGTACTGTCGTTGTCGCGCGCCATGCGCGCGGGTGATTTTGTCTTTCTGACCGGGCAAATTCCCATGCAGAATGGTGTGCCCATGACCGGTGGCACCGTCCAAGAGCAAACCCGTGCAGTGCTGGACGACATAACCGCAACGCTGGCCGAGGCGGGATGCACGCGCGATGATGTAGTCAAGGCGATGGTCTGGCTACGCGACCGTGCGGATTTTCCGGGCTTCAACGAGGTTTACGGAGACTACTTTCCGGTAGAGCCACCAACGCGGTCTGCGGTTGTAAGCGATTTGTTGGTAGACGCACGGGTTGAGGTCGAGGTTGTGGCCTACCGCCCGCTGGACGGTGGTGGGCAATGACCACCGCACCGGACGGCACGCAATTCGAGGTGACAGGCCCCGCAGATGCGCCGGTTGTCGTGCTGATCCACGGTCTTGGCCTGAACAGGGATTGCTGGCAATGGACGATCCCTGCGCTTGCAGACACCTACCGCGTTATCAGTTACGATCTTTACGGACACGGCGGCTCTTGCGCACCGCCCGAAACCCCAAGCTTGTCGCTTTTTTCAAGACAATTGGCAGGCTTGCTTGACCACTGCGGGATTGATCGCGCTGTGATCGCCGGGTTCTCTTTGGGTGGCATGATCGCGCGCCGGTTTGCACAAGACACACCTGACAGGGCGCGGGCGTTGGTATTGCTCCATACCCCGCACAAACGGAACGACGCGGCGCAGGCGGCCATCCTGAAGCGCGTCGATCAAGCCCGCCAAGAAGGACCGGGCGCGACGGTCGAAGCGGCACTAGACCGTTGGTTTACCAGCTCTTTCCGGACCGCCAACCCGCAGATGATGGAGACCGTCCGTGGCTGGGTGGTCGCCAACCCAAGGCCGGTCTACCACACAATCTACCGTGTTCTGGCAACCGGAATTGACGAAATTGTCGCCCCGACGCCCCCGATCACCTGTCCCGCCTTGGTGATTACAGGCGATGAGGATTACGGCAATGGGCCGGAAATGGCCCATGCCATCGCCGCCGGAATCCCTGGAGCCCAAGCACTGGTCCTAACAGGCTTGCGGCACATGGCATTGGCCGAAGCGCCCGAGGCGGTGAATAAACCGGTCCGGCAATTTCTAGACGCATTGGGCCGTGAGACATGAGCACCCCGCCGAATGCCGCCGATACCAAACGCGCCCTGCGCAATGCATTTGGCACCTTCGCCACGGGCGTCACCGTTGTTACTACGCGGCAGGCTGACGGGACACCGCGCGGATTTACCGCCAATTCTTTCACCTCCGTTTCGCTTGATCCGCCCTTGTTGCTGGTCTGCATCGCCAAGGCGGCGCATTCTTGCAAAGCGTTTTCGCAGGCCGGCCATTTTGCGGTCAACATTCTGGCCGATGATCAAAAGGACGTCTCCGGGCTGTTTGCATCACAATCAACCGAAAAATTCGACCACGCGAAATGGGACGTTAATGCCCAAGATGTGCCACTGATTGAAGGGTGTCTGGCCACTTTCAGTTGCGCGCGGCATGAACTGGTGGATGCAGGGGACCATCTGATCCTGATTGGGCGCGTGCTGGATTTCCAAACTGCCGACAAAGCACCACTGGGCTATTATAAAGGTGCCTATTTCGACATCGGGTTGGAAGACGATCTGGCAAAGGCTGCGGCTTCGGCTGCGGGCATATCGCTTGGGGCTGTTTTGACCTGCGAAACCCGCGTGCTGTTGCACCAGCGCAGCGTTGGTGACATCTGCATTCCCGTCGCTCCTGCACGAACAAATTCCGTTGACGGTTTGGCCGATCATTTGAAAGGGCTTGGCCTCAAGCCCGCCCTCGATCATCTGTATGCAGTCTACCAGAATACCCGCAACGGATCACAGCGGATCATCTATCACGGCACCGTCACCGGAGATGCCCCCGCGGGCATGCGTTATTTTGAGCTGAACGACCTGCCGCTTGAGCAGGTCATGGATGAGGCGGAGCGCTCAATGTTGCGCCGGTATGTTCAGGAAAATCAATACGGTGCCTTTGGCATCTACCACGGAACCGATGTGGCAGGGGTGGTGCATGCCGTCACCGGACGCCGGAACTATCAAATCTGACAGGAGAAAACCCATGCTTCCCGAACTGCGAAAAGTCGTGACCTTTGACGAGGATATTCATACTGAAGGGGGCCGCGCCGCTGATCCGGTCTTGCGGATGATCGGGGTCGCCGCTGTGGTGACAAACCCTTGGGCCGGTCGCGGTTTTGTCGAAGACCTATCCCCCGAGATTGCGCGCATGGCCCCTGTTCTGGGGTCGCTTCTGACAGACCGGCTGATTGCACTAGCAGGTTCAGGCGACGCAATCGAAGCATATGGCAAGGCCTGCATCGCAGGCACCAGTTGCGAGGTCGAGCACGCTTCAGCCCTGATCCACACGCTGCAATTTGGCAATTTCTATCGCGAAGCTGTGGGCGCAAAAAGCTATCTGGGCTTTACCAACACACGCGGCCCGGCCAACACCCAGATCCAGATTCCCTTGATGGACAAACACGATACCGGTCGTCGTTCGCATTATCTGACGGTGCAGTTTTCAATCTACGATGCCCCTGCGGTTGACGAGTTGGTCGTGGCATTGGGCGCGGCCACGCGCGGGCGTCCGCATCATCGGATCGGGGACCGGTATTCTGATTTGGAAGCGATGGGCCGCAACGTGGAAAATCCGGCGGGTGTCTAGAGCCTGAATTCACGGCGATACCTTCGGGCGGCGGCAATGTGCCCCCGCCCAACACTTTTCTAGCCGACCAATGACGGCAGCCAAAGCACGATGCCCGGAAATGCCACCAGCATCGCGATTGTCAGACCATCAGCAATAAAGAACGGTGTCACGCCTTTGAACACGTCCTGCACGGTCAGGTCATCGCGCACGCCCGCAACAACGAAACAGTTCAGACCAATGGGCGGGGTGATCAAACAGAACTCTGCCATCTTGACGACCAGAATACCGAACCAGATCGCACACATCGGTCCCGACATGCCAAAGGCACTGTCAGCCGCCGCGACCTGCTCTCCACCGTTCAGGGCCATCACGGCGGGATAAACGACAGGCAGCGTCAACAGCAGCATACCGATGGCGTCCATGAACATGCCCAGCACCGCATAGGCCAACAGAATGCAGATCAGGATCAACATCGGCGACATCTCAAGCCCGGTGATCCAATCGGCAAAAGCGTCCGGCAATTCGGCAAAGCCCAGAAAGCGCACGTAGATCAACACGCCCCAGATGATGGTAAAGATCATCACGGTCAGTTTGGCGGTGTCCAGCAGGGCTTCTTTCAATTGGCCCCAGCGCATCCCCTTGTAGAGCGCCATCAGGAATATGATGAACGCCCCCACGGCACCGCCTTCCGTCGGGGTGCCCCATGCGTCGCCAAAGGGGTTGTAGACAAAGAAAATAATGATCACGACCACCGCCACGATGGGCAGCGCAGGCGGCAGGCTTTCGAACCTTTCGCGCCATGTGAAACCCGTGACGGGTGGGCCGACGTTCTTGAACACAACAGCAATAGTGATGATCAACAACGCATAGACCACAGCAGAAAACGCACCGGGGACAAAGCCCGCCAGCAGCAGCTTACCCACGTCCTGCTCGACGATGATCGCATAAATCACAAGGATCGCAGATGGTGGGATCAACGAGGCCAGCGTCCCGCCAGCCGCTACAACGCCTGCTGCGAACTGCTTATTATAGCCAACTTTCAGCATTTCAGGTATTGCGATGCGGGCAAAGACTGCCGCCGTCGCCACAGACGCGCCTGACACAGCGGCAAAGCCTGCGGTCGCAAAGACTGTAGAGACCGCCAAACCGCCCGGCACCCACGCAAACCAACGTTTGCAAGCTTCAAACAGGGCCGTCGTCAATTTCGCATAATAGGCCAGATAGCCGATCATGATGAAGACGGGGATCAGGCTTAGCACCTGCGCGGACACCTTGGAGTGCGGCGTTAGGCCCGCGATTTTCACGCTGATTTCCACCGCTTTCCAGAAACGGTCAGGGTCATAGTCAAACCCGTTCCAGCGCAGCCAGACCAAACCGACAAATCCCGCCATCGCGGCCGCGAACGCCACCCGCATGCCAAGGATCACAAAGACGAGCATGCCGCCAGAGACCCATAGGCCAATCTCAATCGGTTCCATCAGTCAGCCCCTTCCAGTGCTTTCGCCTCAATCATGGCCTGTTCGGCCACGGTCAGGTTCAGCGGCACCGCCACCGGGCTTTCCAAATTCAGAACGAATGCGCGGGCGAACCCCCATGATTGCAGCAATAGCCGCAGCACAAGAACCGCAAAGGCGATCGGCACCACCAGCTTGCTGGGCCATATGGGCAGTCCGACGTCGATGGAACTGTCGCGACTGCAAAGGGGCCGCGCACAGTCAAAGGAGCGGTCAAAATGTGCCCAAGCCCCGTAAGTTAACGCGACAATCAGTACCAGCATCAAAAGAACCGAGACCAGTTCAAAGAACCACAACGCGCGTCCCTTGAGCGCGGACACCAGCATATCCATCCGGATATGCGTGCCATCACGCTGCACATAAGACACGCCCATGATCGCAATGATCGGCATCGCGGCCTCGATATAATCGACATAGCCCATCATCGGCGCGCCAAAGAACTTGCGCGCGACGACCGAATAGGCCGCTAGAAACATCAATGAAAAGATTGCCACACCGGACATCAATGCGCAGACCCGTTCGACGGGTAACAACATCTTGTCCAATCTGCTCAGTAGACTGGAATCCTCCAGTACTGCCCCTGATCCTGCCATGTCGTCCCTCCCTCACATCGGCTTGTTGCCGTTTTTGAAAAACCGCCTCGGGCTGAGCCGAGGCGGTTTTTCAAAAACGAAATGGGCCGACCTTTTACAGGTCGGCCCAAAATAGGTTAGTTGCCGCTCGCTTTTACGTCAGCCAAGGTCTTGATGACCAGATCATAGAGCTCTTGGCCCGGAATACCCTGTGCTTCCATGTCGGCAATCCATGCATCACGCGCCGGTGCAGCGGCTGCGGCGCGGAACTCTTCCAACACCTCATCGGCAATCACGACTTTCTGGACGCCTTTTTCTGCCAGAACGGAATCCCAAGTCTTCAGAAGTTCGGCGTAATTGGCCAGATAGTGATCCAGTGCCTCTTCGACGGACGAATCAAGCGCGTCGCGCTCGCTGTCGGACAAGGAATCATAGGCGTCGATGTTTACCACGATCGGGCAGTTCACTGTGCCGGGGTTCAGGTTTTCTGTCCACCAGTCAGCTTGGTTGATTGTGCCAAAGCTGAGGTGCGCGTGCTGCGCGAATGCCACTGTGTCGACGACACCGGATTCCATTGCCTGATACGCTTCACCGGATGTCACAGACGTCGGAACACCGCCAACGGCCTCGAACGCTTTGCCCAGACCGCCGGTCGCGCGAACCCGCATGCCCTGAAACGATTCAAGTGTCGTGCGTGGCTCGCCGGTGCCGACCAGGTTGTACTGCGGCATGGGTGACGTCATCAGCAATCTTGCATTCCACTGTGCCATCTCTTCGGCAGCGGCTGGATGGGCATAGACTGCCTTTGAAACGGCGCGTTCCTGCGCAAGGTTTTCCACGCCAAGAAAGGGCAGCTCAAGCACGGTGATCACGCGGTTTTTGTCGGCGTGATAGCCCGCACAAAACTGTGCCATCTCGAATGCACCGATTGAAATGCCGTCAAGATTTTCGGTGTTCTTGGACAGACCGCCATAGCTGACGTTGATCGTGAATTCGCCGCCTGTCTTTTCGCTGACCAGTTCGGCAATCTTTTCGACGTGCTCTGTAAAGGCACGGCGCTTGCCCCAGACAGAGGCGTTCCATTCGGTTGCCGCTGCTTGTGATACAAACGCAAAGCTAAGGGCGCAGACTGCTGCGCCGCTGAGATATTTATTCATTTATGTTTCTCCCGTTCATGCGCACCCTCCTCGGCACGCTTGGCCGGTAAGCTAGCGTGCGCATCCGGCGCTGCCAACCCCAATGCGGCAAGGGATGTATCGCGCGCGATACATCCCTTGCCGCATAGTGCCTTAACCAAGGCTTAAGGCTTTAACTAGAGTTTACAGAAAACCTAAGCTTTATTGTAAAATATTTACAACCCCGTCTCTCTGGACGCGCTTGCATGTTTCTTTCCCCTTCGGCCACGCTATGATCGCGGCAATCAGGGCAGCCCCCACAAAGCGGTGTGCACCCGAATATTCCGCCACAATACGCGGCGACTTACGTTAAGGGAGGGACCATCATGTCCGATACAGCCAGCAAGACTTTTCCACCTGCCACCGAAATGGCGGCAAATGCCCATGTGAACGCAGAAAAATATGCGCAGATGTATCAGGCTTCGCTCGATGATCCGGATGCGTTCTGGCGCGAACAGGGCAAGCGTGTGGATTGGATCAAACCCTTTACTCAAGTCAAAGACGTCGACTTTACGCTCGGCAATGTACACATCGACTGGTACGCCGATGGTGAACTGAACGTTTCCGCCAATTGCATCGACCGGCATCTGGCGACGCGCGGCGACCAGACCGCGATCATTTGGGAACCCGACAGCCCTGATGAGCCGGCCAAGCACATCACCTACAAAGAGTTGCACGCAAACACCTGCAAGATGGCGAATATCCTGCGCGACATGGGTGTGGGCAAAGGTGACCGCGCGATCATCTATATGCCGATGATCCCCGAGGCCGCCTATGCCATGCTGGCCTGCGCGCGCATCGGTGCGATCCATTCGATTGTATTCGCGGGCTTTTCGCCCGACGCGCTGGCCGCACGGGTCAACGGGTCCGAGGCCAAGGTTGTGATCACCGCCGATGAAGCACCGCGCGGGGGGCGTAATACCGCACTGAAAAGCAACGCGGACCAAGCATTGTTGCACTGCAAGGACACGGTCAAATGTCTGGTGGTCAAACGCACCGGCGGACAGACAACATGGGTCGACGGGCGCGATTACGACTATAATGCACTGGCCGAAACGGCCGCTGACACCTGCGAGCCCGAAGCGATGAACGCCGAAGATACACTGTTCATCCTCTACACCTCGGGCTCAACCGGTCAGCCAAAAGGTGTCGTGCACACCACAGGCGGCTATCTGGTCTATGCCGCGATGACCCATGAGATCACATTCGATTATAAAGAAGGTGAAATTTTCTGGTGTACGGCGGATGTAGGCTGGGTCACGGGCCACAGCTATATCGTTTACGGACCCCTCGCCAATGGCGCGACAACGGTGATGTTCGAGGGTCTACCGACCTACCCCGACGCGTCACGCTTTTGGCAAGTCTGCGAAAAGCATCAGGTCAACCAGTTCTACACCGCCCCCACAGCGCTGCGCGCCTTGATGGGTAAGGGCAACGATTTTGTCACCAAATGCGACCTGAGCAGCATTCGCATCCTTGGCACCGTGGGTGAGCCAATCAACCCCGAAGCTTGGAACTGGTACAACGAAATCATCGGCGGCGGACGTTGCCCCATCGTAGACACGTGGTGGCAGACCGAAACCGGTGGACACTTGATGACGCCGCTGCCCGGTGCGCATGCAATGAAACCGGGCGCCGCAATGAAGCCGTTTTTCGGTGTCAAACCTGTGATCCTTGAACCAACCACAGCCGAAGTGCTGGATGCCAACCCGGTAGAGGGCGTTTTGTGTATTGCCGACAGTTGGCCGGGGCAAATGCGCACTGTTTGGGGCGATCACGAGCGGTTTGAAAAGACGTATTTTTCAGACTATCCGGGATATTATTTTACCGGTGATGGCGCAAAACGCGATGCGGACGGGGATTATTGGATCACGGGCCGCGTGGATGATGTGATCAACGTGTCGGGCCACCGGATGGGCACCGCCGAAGTCGAAAGCGCGCTTGTCGCACATCCCAAAGTCGCCGAAGCCGCTGTTGTCGGCTATCCACATGACATCAAGGGCCAAGGCATCTATTGCTACGTAACACTGATGGGGGGCCAAGAACCGTCAGAAGAATTACGCAAAGAGCTGCGCACATGGGTCCGCACCGAGATCGGGCCGATTGCGTCACCCGATTTGATCCAATGGGCACCGGGCCTGCCCAAGACACGTTCCGGCAAGATCATGCGCCGCATCCTGCGCAAGATTGCCGAGGATGACTTTGGCGCATTGGGCGACACGTCTACGCTTGCGGATCCATCGGTTGTAGAAGATTTGATCGAAAATCGCATGAATCGCTAGGATGTAACCGGTGGAGCGAGGGCCAGCCCTCGCGCACCCGAAATATTTAAGGCCAAAAAGAAATCAAAGGGGCGCTCGCGGAGAAGTTCGAGCGCCCTTTTTGCGCCCTGATTATGGCGCTTTCGGCGGCTACGGTGTTGCGACACAAGGCAGCAGGGACACCAAGATGAACGCACGTTCTGGACAATTGCATTCAGCCATGGCACCCGAGCGCCAGATGGAAAATCACATGACCTCTTTTGCACCCGGTGACGGTGCCGCCTTGCGCAGCGCCTTTGGGCGGTTTGGCACTGGCGTGACCGTGGTCACGACACAAACCGACGGTGGTCCTATCGGGATGACGGCGAATTCGTTTTCATCGGTGTCGCTGGAACCTGCGCTGGTTTTGTGGTCTGCCGCCTTACGGTCCAAACGCCATGATGCGTTCACCAAAACGCGCCATTTCTGCATTCATGTGCTTGCCGCTGATCAACAGGACGTGGCCTATCATTTCGCCAGCCAAGGGCATGACTTCACGCGGTTTGACTGGGCCGATGGCCCCAACGGGGCGCCTGAAATATCCGGCGTTCTGGCACAGTTCCACTGTGATACCTTTGCGGTCCATCCGGCAGGGGATCATTCGCTGATCATCGGGAAAATCACCCACGCCAGCGAACGCAGCGGCGCAGGCGATGGGCTGATGTTTGATCGCGGACGGTTTGGAACGTTCACCGCGATTGATGCGCCTGCTTAATAATCCTTCTCGAAAAACAGGCCGATACCGCTGTTACCATCCGACCCAAGCGTCGCCTTGCCCGTCAAATTCGGACTGATGTCGATGTTCAAGGACACCTCGCCCGTGCCATCGGATGCTGCGGTCACATCCGTGTAGACATTGTCCGTCAGGTATTTCCCGACACGCACCGCTGTCGCACCGGAATCCGTAGTGGTCACATCCAGATCATCCAGCCCGAAGTTGTCGCGCAGGTTCGAGATGATGCCAGTGCCACCGCGCCCTGCCAGCGTTGCAACGGCATTGGCCAGTTGCAGTGCCTGAAACGCAGAAATATCCGACAGGTTTCGCCCAAAGAGCAATTGCGCCAACACTTCATCCTGTGGTGCTTCTGGGTTGGACGTAAATGAAACCTCTGGCGCGTCTGCCGGACCTTCGACGATGACATTGACCTCACCCGTCTGCGTCGTAGTGGAGGAAACGAACCGCAGATACGGGATCAAATCGCCCTGAAACTGGATCGCACCTTCGACCAGATCAAAGCGTTTGCCCAAGATATCAAGACGCCCGCGCAGCAATTCGAACTGACCGGCAGAAATGATCCGCCTGGTCGTGCCGGTCAGACGCAATGCACCGCCAAGTTCCGCGTCCAGCCCGCGACCCCGCACAAAAATCTGGCGCGGTGCAGCAATGCTCAGGTTCAGACCAAAGCCAGCGCCGGCATTGGCCGCAGGATCAGCCCCGGCATCATCCCCTGACAGCCCGGCCTTGCGCCGCGTGGCCGCAGCAGCGCTGCTGTCGCCGATATGGCTGATCTGTGGTATCTCGCCAAAGGTGGTAAGGCCGGTGGAGGGCACGTTCACGACCGTCTCTCCGACGCTAACATCACCACTGATCTGACCGCCGCCACCCAGCAGCGGGCCGGACAACCGCAACGCACCACTGACCGAAGACCGGTAGAGACGCGGGTCGATCAAGACCATGTCATTGAGCGCGATCTGCAAATCAGCCGGGAATGACGCGGTCAGCGTGACGTCACCGCCAACACGCAACTGTCCGCCGTTCACCGCTTCCGCCTGCAAATCGACATTCGCGCGGCTGTCCGCCAACCGGATGGTAGCCGCGATATTTTCCAACGCCACCCGCAAATTCGGTGCGCTGAGTGTGGCGTTTGATGTTTGCACCGTGCCAGTCACTGAGGACAGCGCCGCAGGGCCGTTGATCGCCAGATCAAACTGCGCCTGCCCTTGCAGATTGCGCGGCGCAAGGAACGGACGGCTCAGACCCAGAGGGGCATTGCCATTGATATCAAGATTCAACGTGCCATCGGTGTTGATCAGCCCGCTCACGCGCGCTTGCGTACCTGCAGGGCCATCAGCGTCGGTCGTCACCCGCCATGCGGTGCCTTGTTTGCGCGCGGAGCCGGTCACATCCAGCGGCCCGTTCACCTTTTCAACGATTGACCCGATGTTGGGCATGGAAAGATTGAAATCGACGGCGGCATCTGGTCCGGTCACGACGCCATCAACCGATGCGCGCGATGAATAGGGGCCTTGTGCTGTGGTCTGCACCATAATGCCCGCAGATGTTTGCCGGACCACGCCACTGGCTGACAACGGACCGCTGACGCCGGGGGCCAGAGGACGCACATTCGGCATCGATACGTTGAAATTCAGCCGCATGTTGGGACCGGTGGCCAGTCCCGCCACTTCGGCTTTGGCGCCGTATGGTCCGGCCGCTGTCGTATCGACCAGAATACCATCCGGCGTTTGACGCACCGTCCCGCGTGCATCCAACGGGCCGTCAAGCTGGGGCGCAAGGGGGCGCAACTCAGGAACCGCTACCTCAAAGCTCAGGCTCATATCCGGCCCTGTGGCCAGCCCAGCAACCTTGGCCTGCGCGCCGTATGGGCCACGGGCCACGGTATCAATGACAAAACCGCGCTCGGTTTGTTGCAATGTGCCGCGCGCATCCAGCGGGCCATCTAGCTGCGGCACCAAAGGTTGAACATTCGGAATGGAGGCCTCAAAGCGCAGATCCAGTGCGGGGGTAAGCATGCCATTGACCGCCGCCTGCGCCTGATAAGGGCCGCTTGCATCCGTGTCGATCTGCCATCCCTCAGGCGTTTGGCGAAGGGTTCCGCGTGCCATTACCGGCCCAGTGATACCCTCGGCAAAGGGCTCAACATCCGGTAGATCGGCAGTAAAATTCAACGCGGCATCTGGACCGGTTGCCAGCCCTTTCGCGCTCAGCGCAGCACCATAGGGGCCGGCTGTCGTCGCATCAATTGACCAACCGCGCGTGTCCTGGGTTGCAACCGCGTCGACCTCTACCGCACCTTCATATTGAGGCAACACGAGACCGATATCCGCCATTTTTGCGGATACCACTGCGCGGCTGTCATCGGTGCGCAACTGCGCCTCGGCGGTCATCTGGATCGCATCATTTTCAAGGATCAGATCCCGCAGGAACGTACCGGTTTCATCGCGCAGCGCAGTCAAGCTGAGTTGGGTGCGCCCGGCCAAAACCGCATCGGCCTGTTCAATGCCGAGCCTGAGATGCTGCGTACTGCCCTCTGCGCGCAAATCAAATTGGCCGCTTAACGGCGTCACGCTGCCGCTGAGCGCAAGTTGGGTTTCACCGTCCAGTTCGCGCCCCGCAAGGGCGGAAAAGCGACTTATGTCCGACGCTTCAAGCATCGCGTCGATCAGGGTCGTAAAGCCGGTTTCGAGGCTTTCGATAACCACGTCACCGCGCAGGGCGTAGTCCGCACCGGTCAGCGACAAATCGGTGATTTCAAGCGGTTTCCCTTCGATATGGGTGATCTGCGTATTGCCGCTGATCCGCTGGCCGACGGCTTCGGCCACAGGTTGCGCGGTAAATGCCAGACCATCCGCGTCAAACGCGAGATCGCCGTTGAACTGGCCGATACCGCCGCCGCTGCCTTGCAGTGTTCCGCCAAGTTTCAATATGGTTGCCGCGATATTGACATCCTTGGTCGACAGCGCCGCAATATTGAACGCTGCATTCAGTGCGTCACCGTTTGATGCATCGTAGTCGATCACAAGTCTGACGCGCTCGACAGTCGTTGCATCGCCGGACAAGGGCAGTTGGATCGCGGTGCCATCAGGGTTGGCGATCAGCCCCTTGATATCAATGAAAGTCGGCCATTTATCGGCCCCCAGCACCACCTTCCCCGATAGGTCAGCCGCTTCGGTCTTGAGGGTGAATGCGCTCAGTTCAATCGCGCCGCTGCCCTCGATCAACGCATCGACATTCAGACGCACGTCATCGCCGAAGAACTCCCGGTAACGTGGTGCCAATAGCGCCGTGATATCGCCGCCAATGTCCGCAAGGACGCGCCGGTCCGGCGTGTCTGACGCGCGTCGCGGGGTTTGGGTGCCAAGGGTGATCTGTCCGGCAAGCCGTTCCTGACCATCGGTGGACACCACCACATCCGAGCTGAAATCATCCAGCGGTCCGGTCCCTTGCACAGACATGTCCACGGCGGGCTGACCCGGCAAGTTCAACAAGCGCCCCACGATCCCTTCGGGCCCTTCGTTGAGCTTGAGCAGCAGATCAAGGATCGTATCGGAGCGTTCATAGTTCGCCGTCAATGCAAAGCTACCTGCCTTGCCATCAGTGCGCTGCGCCTGAACATCAATGTCAAACACGTCTTCGGTATATTGGGCGCGCGCCGTCACGCTCAGTTGCGCGACCTCTCCCAACAAAGGCGCGCCAAGCGAGATTTGCTCGACGCCAAACGCCTCGATCAGGATCGACACCGGCAGATCAGGCAATGCGAAAGGGGCGGCTTCGGCATCTGGTAATGAGGGTTCTGAAACAGGCAAGCGCGGAATATCAAGGGACGCGGCTGTCAGGCTCTCGACCTCAAGACGGCCCCGCAACAGCGCGCTGCGATTCCACACAAGTTCAGCCCCGTTAAGGGTCAGCCAGACACCATCCTTGTCCGCAATCGTCATCCGGTCAAATGACGCGGTAGAGCTAAGCGCGCCCTGAAACCCCACTATGTCCACGGTTCTGCCCGAGCCGCTTAAAGCGTCTTGAATGGCGCGGGTCAGAAACCCTTTGTCGTCGTCCTGCGCAGTGGCGCCAAACGCCAAGGCAAACCACAAAGCTATTGCAGCAATGATCCCTACAAATCCCCGCATCAGAACGATTGCCCAATGCCGATGTAGACCTGAAAGTTCTCGCCGGTCTCTGGCCCGGATGTCGGCACAGCAACGTCGAACCGGATTGGTCCGACACCTGTCGCATAGCGCAAACCGATCCCAGCGCCTGAATGCCATTCGCCCGATCCGTCAAAGAATTCTTCTGATCCGATGTATCCCGCGTCCGCAAATCCGACGATACCCAGCGTGTCCGTAATGCTGATCCGTGCTTCGGCAGACAGCCCGGCAAAACTGCGACCACCAACGACATTGCCGCCGCCGAGATCAACACCCAATGTCTGGTAGGGTTGCCCTCGCACTGTTCCACTGCCGCCTGAATAGAACAGGTAATCTGCCGGTGCCACGTTCAGGTCCGGCCCATAAACCGAACCCAATTGCCCCCGGAATGCCAGTGTCACCGGCCGCGCGGTGCCAAACGTTCTGTAGGCGCGTGCATCAACATAGCTGCGCACGCCATTGTCCGCGCCACTCAGCGCGACAAACGGGGTGACTGCCGCCTTCAGAAAATATCCGTCTTTTGCGTCAAGTGTGTTGTCGCGGTAGTCAAATTCTGCACTTAACGGCATCGTGAAAAGGGTGAATTTATTGGTGCCAAAGGCGTCACGTGTTTCTGCCCGCCGTAAGCCCAAACCAAGGGTATATGTGCGGTTTTCATTGGCAAACCGTTCGATCCCTGCTTCCAGATCAAGCTGGCGTGAGAAGAAGTTAACCTCGTCCAACTGCTCAAGCTTGGCCAACGCATAGAAATCGGTGTCGGCATTAAAGGTCGCAGGGCGCTCAAACCGTGCCGACAAAGTGTAATCCTCACCACCCGAATTGCCGCCGATCCCCTTTATTTCGGCGCCGATCCGCAAGCGTTCTGCCCCCCCTAACAAGTTACGGTGCAGCCAGAATGTATTCAGCGTCACCCCTTCAAGCGAAGAAAGTTCCCCGCCGAATCCAAACCGGCGCGGTTTGCTTTCGGTGATCTGTGCTGTGATTGGAAGCGTATCGTCAGGACCGATCCGGTCCGCCTCCAACAGCGCAACAGCGCTGAACGCACCGGCGCGGCGCAACCGTTGCTGGGCCAAGCGCAGCTCATTGGGGTCATATGTCTTACCTTCGGGAAGGCCCGCGATCTCTATAATCCGCGCGGTGCGGACATCCCGGTTTCCTTTGACGGTCAATGCGCCAAACCGCAGCTTGGGCCCCGGTGACAGCTGCAAATTTGCGCTGATGGTGCGGTCCGTGTGGCGCGCGGTCAGGTCTTGGCTGGCAAGCTTGGCCTTCGCATGCCCCTGATTGCGCCATCCGTTGATACCCGCACTGACCGCATCTTTCAGAACACTCAGGCGCGCAGTTTCACCAACGGCATAGCCGTCGGGCAATTCAGTGCCGGGGGCGACTGGCGAAATTCGGGTCGCGGCAAAGGTAAATTTGGGCCCCGTATCAATGTCGATGACCGCACGTTGAACCTGTCGGGGTGGTGACACCGGCGGGATCGCGGATGCCTCGACCCCGTCCAGCGCAATCTTGACCACGGGTCCGAAATACCCCTGATCATAAAGTACCGCCAAAAGCCGAGCATAGTCCGCCTGCGCGGCCGCAACCAGTTCTTGGGGAGAGGGCGATACATCCTGATCCGTCTGCTCAACCAGCAGCGAACCGCCGCGCAGCGTCGAATAAAGATCGCTGTCCCGGTCGATACCTGTGAATGACAGGTCAGCCGCACCGGCAGATCTGACGCAAACAAGCACAAAGCCAATCGCCAACAAACGGGCACAGAACTGTCCCACATCTAACCGCACACTGCTTCCTCGCTTTTGCCGCTGCCACGGTTTTCCGCGGTCATTCTTGGTCTTTGTATAAAAACCTAGGACGATTTAGCGGAATTCAACGAGACAAAGCAATCAAACAGTGGCACTGCCCAGGACACAATTCCACCAGATATGGCAGATACCCCCTGATATAGGTGGGTTTAGCGAAAAACCGCTTACGTCAGACAACATCAACGGGTTTAACGCTGCTGACTACGGTGCATAGATATCGGTTACGTAAACCACCTTGTTCTTGGCACTTTGGCAGTATCTTGACTTGCACATCAACATTTTGATGCCATTCAGGCAGACGCCTATTGTCTCTGGTGCGATACCTGACAAGCTGCGCCACCGACATAAATAGATAGGACACCAGATGCTGTTCCAAACGCCCTACGCTACGCCGAACGTCCCGCTTTTTGCCCGCAACATCGTTGCCACATCCCAGCCACTGGCAGCACAGGCCGGGTTGCAGATGTTGGCCAAGGGCGGCAATGCAATCGACGCGGCGCTTGCGGCGGCAATCACGTTGACGGTTGTGGAACCCACGGGCAATGGATTGGGCAGCGACGCGTTTGCAATATTGTGGGATGGCGCGGACCTGCACGGGTTGAACGCATCAGGACGCAGCCCCAAAGGCTGGACCTCCGCGCATCTGACCGCGACGGGCGAGATACCCCAACGCGGTTGGGGCGCGGTCACCACGCCGGGCGCGGTGTCGGCATGGGTCGCGCTGTCGGAAAGATTTGGAGCGTTGCCATTCGAGGCGCTTTTTGCACCCGCCATCGACTACGCGGAAAACGGCTTTCCAGTCTCGCCGATTATCGCGCATCTGTGGGGGATTGCGGCGGATGCTCTGGGCAATCAGCCGGGGTTTGCGGAATGCTTTTTACCCGGTGGACGTGCGCCAAAGGCGGGTGAGAGGTTTCGCAACCCCGATCAGGCCGCGACCCTTCGGTTGATCGCGCAAACCAAGGGTGAGGCATTTTATAGAGGTGCATTGGCCGAACAGATGGCTGCGGATGCCGCGAAACATGGATCGGCCCTGTCGATGGCCGATTTGGCCGCCCATGAGGTGACATGGTCCGGCACAATATCGCAAGATTATGCCGGTGTCAGCCTGCACGAAATCCCACCGAACAGCCAAGGCATCGCAGCATTGATCGCGCTTGGCATTCTAGCACACCATCCTTTGGACGATCTCGCCCCCGACAGCCCTGAAGCGCTGCATCTACAAATCGAAGCCATCAAGCTGGGCTTGGCGGACGCGGAACATTATGTCGCCGACCCTGCCCATATGAATGTGAGTGCCGAGGCGCTCTTGGATCAGAATTACCTCACCGAACGCGCCGCGCTGATCGACCCAAAGCGCGCGCAGATCGCCAGCCAAGGCGCGCCACGCCACGGCGGTACCGTTTATGTCACCGCCGCCGATGCGGGCGGTAAAATGGTGTCGCTGATCCAGTCGAACTACATGGGTTTCGGCTCTGGCGTGGTGATCCCGGGCACGGGCATTTCCATGCAGAACCGTGGTGCCGGTTTTGTCACGACAAAAGGCCATGCAAACCAGATCGGACCCGGCAAACAGCCCTTTCATACGATCATCCCCGGTTTTGTCATGCGCGACGGCGCGCCTGAGATGAGCTTTGGCGTCATGGGTGGCCCGATGCAGGCCCAAGGGCATGTGCAGATGGTTACGCGCATGATGGTGCACGGCCAGTCGCCCCAAGCGGCAAGCGACGCACCGCGCTGGCGTTTTGTCGAAGGCGATGAGGTCGCCGTCGAAAGCAGTATGCCTGACGCCACCGTCGCCGCGCTTGAGGCGATGGGTCACAAGATCACCCGCGAGGCGCCCGACAACAGCTTTGGCTTTGGCGGCGCGCAGCTGATCTGTCGCTACCTAGACGGATACGTTGCCGGGTCAGACCACCGCAAAGACGGGCAAGCGGTGGGTTTCTAGTCAGTTGCTGGGCGTTCGGGGGTTTGTCCGGCTTTGTCTGCACATCTTAGTTGCGAATGACTTGCATTTACATTTGCGCGGATTATCTCCATTGAAGAGATCAAGGAGATTGTGATGCGACTGAAATTCAGAACTTTTGGCTTGGCCGTTCTTGTCGCGGCCTTTGGCTCAGCGGCATTTGCGCAGGACAAGCTTAAGGTGGTCACGACCTTTACCGTGCTTGCAGACATGGTTCAGAATGTCGCCGGCGATGCCGCTGACGTGGTGTCGATCACCAAACCGGGCGCAGAAATCCACGGCTATGAACCCACGCCCCAAGATATTGTGCGCGCCTATGATGCTGATCTGATCCTGTGGAACGGCCTGAACCTTGAGCTGTGGTTTGAACAGTTTCTGGGGAATTTAAGCGGTGTCCCTTCCGCCACACTTACCGATGGCATCGAACCGATCTCTATCTCTTCGGGAAGCTATACGGGAAAGCCCAATCCGCACGCGTGGATGGGGCTGGATAACGCGCTGATCTACATCGACAATATCGCTCTGGCGCTCAGCGAACATGACCCTGAAAATGCCCAGATCTATGCAGCGAATGCCGCGACCTACAAAGAAGCATTGCAGGCAACGATTGAGCCGCTGCGCGCCGCGGTTGCCTTGATCCCGGAGGAACGGCGGTGGCTGGTCACGTGCGAAGGTGCGTTCAGCTATCTGGCGCGTGATTTCGGGATGCAGGAATTATACCTCTGGCCGATGAACGCCGATCAGGTCGGCACACCGCAACAGGTTCGTGCGGTCATCGACGGGGTCCGCGACAATGACATTCCGGTCGTGTTTTGCGAAAGCACGGTCAACACCGCACCCGCCGAACAGGTCGCGCGCGAGGCGGGCGTCGCTTATGGCGGTGTGCTTTATGTCGACTCTCTCAGCAATGCGGATGGGCCGGTTCCCACCTACCTTGACTTGCTGCGCGTCACGGCAAGCACGGTCGTCCAAGGGTTAAGCGAGGCATCAGAGTAATGACCGATAGCGCGCCAAGCCCCTTGTCCAGCGGCATCACCGCGCGTGATGTGACGGTGACGTACCGCAACGGTCACACAGCCCTTTGGAACGCCGGTTTTGAAATTCCACGTGGAACGGTTACGGCGCTTGTCGGGGTCAACGGAGCGGGTAAGTCAACGCTTTTCAAGGCGATCATGGGCTTTGTTCCCGCCTCCAAAGGGGATATCCGCATTCTTGGGATGACCGTCAAAGAGGCGCTGGCGCAAAACCTCGTGGCCTACGTCCCGCAAGCTGAAGAGGTCGATTGGGCCTTTCCGGTGCTGGTCGAAGATGTGGTGATGATGGGCCGTTACGGGCACATGGGTTTCTTTCGCCGCGCACGGCCCGTTGATTACGAAGCAGTTGAACTGGCGCTCAAACGAGTGGGCATGCAGGATTTCCGCACCCGCCAGATTGGTGAATTGTCGGGCGGCCAGCGCAAACGCGTTTTTCTGGCCCGCGCATTGGCGCAGGACGGCAGGGTCATTCTACTGGATGAACCATTTACCGGCGTAGATGTAAAAACCGAAGAACAGATCGTCTCCCTGTTGCAGGAACTGCGCGATGAAGGTCGCGTAATGCTGGTGGCGACACACAACCTTGGCTCGGTGCCGGAATTTTGCGACCGCGTTGTGCTGGTCAAGGGCACCGTTCTGGCGCACGGGCCGACAGAGACGACTTTCACCCGCAAGAACCTGGAGGCGACCTTTGGCGGGGTGCTGCGGCATTTCACGCTGGGGGGCGACGCGCTGCATGACGACGAAGACGCGCGGTCGATCACGATCTTTACCGATGATGAACGCCCGCTTGTGCAATACGGCGACAAGACCCAAGTCACGGAAACCCAATGATGGAATATCTGCTGGAGCCGTTTGGATACAGCTACATGACCAACGCAATGTGGGTGTCGGCGCTTGTCGGCGGGGTCTGTGCGTTTCTGTCTGCATTCCTGATGCTCAAAGGCTGGTCCCTGATCGGGGATGCCCTGTCCCATTCGGTCGTACCGGGCGTCGCGGGCGCTTATATGCTAGGATTGCCTTTTGCCTTGGGCGCCTTTGTGGCGGGGGGGCTGGCGGCAGGCGCTATGTTGTTTCTGTCAGAACGATCGGGCCTCAAGGTGGATGTGATCATCGGCCTGATTTTCACGTCGTTTTTCGGTCTTGGCCTATTCATCGTGTCGATCAACCCGATGAGCGTTTCAATCCAGACCATCACGATGGGCAACATTCTGGCCATCACACCCGAGGACACTCTGCAACTGGTCATCATTGGTGTGGTGTCACTGGTCGTACTGCTGGCCAAGTGGAAAGACCTGATGGTTACGTTCTTTGATGAAAACCACGCCCGCGCCATCGGTTTGCGCCCACAAGCATTGAAGGTGGTATTCTTTATCTTGCTGTCTGCATCTGTCGTGGCTGCGATGCAGACGGTCGGTGCATTTCTGGTGATCGCAATGGTCGTGACACCGGGGGCCACCGCCTATCTGCTGTGTGACCGTTTCCCGCGCCTTATCGCGACGTCCGTGGCAATTGGCGCGATCACCAGCTTTGTCGGGGCCTACCTGAGCTACTTTCTGAACGGGGCCACAGGCGGCGTCATAGTTTGTCTGCAAACTCTGATCTTTCTGATGGCATTTGTTTTTGCCCCCAAACACGGGTTCCTTGCAGCACGCCGCAAAGCAGCCCAAGCCTTGCTTCGCGGACCACCGACATCCACCACACCGGAGCAGGTCTGATGGACATCGACACGCTGCTGCTGCCGTTCCGCTTTGGATTTATGCAGAACGCCTTTCTGATCTCGATCCTTGTGTCAGTGCCCACTGCATTGTTGTCATGCTTCTTGGTGATGAAGGGATGGGCGTTGATGGGTGATGCTGTCAGCCATGCGGTTTTGCCCGGTATCGTGCTGGCCTATATCCTTGGCCTGCCTCTGATCATCGGTGCCTTTGCCGCCGGCATGACCTGTGCGGTGGCGACCGGCTACCTGGCCAACAACAGCCGCGTGAAACAGGACACTGTTATGGGTGTCGTGTTTTCTGGCATGTTCGGGTTGGGGATCGTTCTGTATGTTTCTGTCGAGACGGAGATGCATCTGGATCACATCCTGTTTGGCAACATGCTGGGTGTGGATGCCACTGAGTTATGGACCGCAGGTATCATCTCGGCAGGCGTTGGACTGATGCTGGCCTTGAAATGGCGCGACTGGCTGCTGCACAGCTTTGATCCGGCGCAGGCGCAAGCTTCTGGCTTATGGGTGGGCTGGTTACATTACGGCATGCTTACGGCCCTATCGCTGACGATTGTCGCGACGCTTTCAGCGGTCGGTCTGATCCTTGCCATCGGATTGCTGATCGCGCCGGGCGCGATTGCGTTTCTGCTGGTCCGGCAATTCAAAACGATGCTTTGGGTCGCCGTCGCGGTCTGTATGAGCGCGATGTTGCTAGGCACATATGCCAGCTTTTTCATCGACTCCGCCCCTGCGCCCACGATCATTCTTATCCTGACTGCGATGTTCATTGCTGCATTTATCAGGCGGCAGCGCCAGACCAGATTGATGACCCAGAGAACGACCAACGAGGTTTGATCGGCGGCAAATCAGTACCCGAGTGTTTTAATAAAGTATATTGACTGATCGCCCAATTCTGATACCTGAGTAAATAGATAAGGTTTAACTGGAGAATCCCATGACCCTGAAATCCACCTCCCTTCTTCTGGTATTGGCCACCACAACTGCCCTGTCCTGCGCGACCGGTGTCGCCGCCGACAGCCATTCAAAGGAACTGAATCTCTATTCCTCACGTCACTATGACACGGACGAGCGGCTTTATTCCGATTTCACCGACGCCACAGGCATCACCATCAACCGCATCGAAGGCAAGGCCGACGAGTTGATTGCGCGCATGCGGGCCGAAGGGGCAAATTCTCCTGCCGATATCCTGCTGACCGTCGACACATCGCGGCTTGAGCGGGCCAAGGATGCGGGCGTGCTGCAATCCATCGACAGTGCGGTGCTTGAAGATAAAATCCCCGCCAACCTGCAAGACAGTGACAATCAGTGGTTCGGGTTTTCGCAACGCGCCCGGATCATCTTCTATGACAAGGCCGATGTCCAAGACCCGCCAATGGACTACCTCTCGCTGGCTGACCCAAAATACAAAGGGCTTGTGTGCCACCGCTCTTCCTCGGACGTTTATAGCCAAACCCTGCTGGCCGCGATCATCGAAAACCACGGCGTAGAGGCCGCGACAGCTTGGGCCGAAGGCATGGTCGCCAACTTTGCTCGCGATCCACAGGGAGGTGACACCGACCAGTTGCGCGGTATCGTCTCGGGCGAATGCGATATCTCGGTGGCCAATACGTACTACTTTGCCCGCGCTTTGCGCACGGATGTTGACGGCCTCACGGCAGATATTGACCAGATCGGTTGGGTGTTTCCCGCACAAGACGCAGAAGGTGCGCACATGAACCTGTCGGGTGGCGGTATCGCGGCAAACGCACCAAACCGGGACAACGCGATTGCGTTCATGGAATACCTCGTTTCAGATCAGGCACAGCAATATTTCTCGGCCGGTAACGATGAATTCCCGACAGTCCCCGGTGTGGAGCTGAGCGAGAGCGTGGCAAAACTGGGAACGTTCAAGGCCGATACCGTTGATCTGTCGAAGGTTGCCAAGAACGTGGCCGAAGCACAGAAAATCTTTAACACAGTCGGCTGGAAGTAAACAAAGCGCTGCAGCCCCGGACATTGATCCGGGGCTGCGTCGTTCCAAGCCTTTCAGATACGACCCAGCTTTTTATCACGTGCGGTCAGTTCAGGATCGCGCTTGGCGGGATCACCGTAACCCCCACCACCGGGCGTACGGACCCGCACGCGGTCGCCTGCTTTCAACTCAATGTCCTGTTCTTTCGACAGATGTTCGGGGATATACTGTACCCCGTCACGCCAGACCTCGACCTCGTTGACCGCACCATCAGCACCGCCCAGTGCGCCCTGCGGGCCGAACCGTCCATGATCCATCACAAAGCTCGCCCGCGCATGTCCGCGCCGCAATTCCAGTTCATAATCCAGCCCCAGACCGCCGCGATGCTGGCCTACGCCCGCTGACCCTTCGCGCAGGGCGTAGCGGTGGTAAAGCACGGGGAAATTCTGTTCCATGATCTCGACAGGTGGCGCTTTGGAGATGCCAATGGTCGAGCATCCGTTGGACAGTCCGTCATGGTCAGCATTCCCGCCGTACCCGCCACCCGACAGTTGATACATCACAAAATCACGGCCCGTTTCCGGATCATGCCCCCCCAACGCAAAGTTCCCGCTGGTCCCCGCTGGCGCAGCAGTCACACGGTTGGGCAACGCCTCAACCAATGCTGCGAATACGGCCTCCGCAATCCGTTGCGATACTTCAGCGGCACAGCCCGACACCGGGCGCGGATAGTGCGCATCCAGAAACGTGCCCGTTGGGCGGATCACCTCAAGCGGCGTGAATGCCCCCGCGCTGATCGGCACCTCGGGGAAAATGTGCCGCATGGCAAGGTAAACAGACGACAACGTTGTCGCGAGGACAGAGTTCATTGGTCCTATGCAGGGCGGGCTGCTGCCCTTGAAGTCAAACACCAGATGGCCGGGTGTTTTTGTGACGCATAATTCGATCGCCAGCGGTTCATTCACCACCCCATCGCTGTCGATCCACGCCGTTGAGGTATAGGTGCCATCGTCAATCTCATCAATCAGGCTCCGCATCTGGGCCTCTGCCCGCAGCCGCAATTCCGCAATCGCCGCGCGCACCACGTCATCGCCGTAACGGTCCAACAGCGCGTTCAAACGGTCTTCGCCCACCATCAGCGCGGCGGCTTGCGCTTTGACGTCCCCGATGCGCTGGTCGGCAACGCGGATGTTTGAACAGATGATGGCGTAGATCTCCTCGTCCATAACCCCCTCTTTGAACAGACGTACAGGCGGCAGGCGCAAGCCCTCTTGTTCGACAGACGTGGCAGAGGCCGAAAACCCCCCCGGCACAGCGCCGCCCGTGTCAGGCCAGTGGCCCGTGTTGGACAGCCAGCAGAAAATCTCGCCCTTGCGGTAGAACGGACGGGCAAAGCGGACGTCCATCAGGTGCGTGCCACCCAGATAAGGATCGTTTACGATGTAGATATCATCGGGCTTGGGCGCCGCCACACGGCCTGCGGCGATCATCTCGATCAGTGTTCTTGTGGAATACTGCATTGTGCCCACAAACACCGGCAAACCGCCCACGCCCTGCGCGATCAACGCACCATCTTCGGCGCTATATATTCCGTCGGACCGGTCATTTGCCTCTGCGATAACAGGCGAAAACGCGGCGCGCGAAAAGCTCAGGTCCATCTCGTCACAAACCTGTTGCAGCCCCGCTTGGATCACCGACAGGGTGATCGGGTCGATTTTGGACGCTGCCGTCATGTTGCTGCTCCGATCTGAACCGTGAGGTTGCCATCAACACCACCCGTCACACTGTCACCGGGCGGGATCAGGATGGTACAATCCAACTGTTCGATCAACGCAGGCCCCTCGAGGGTGACATCCTCTGGCAAATGATCGCGCCAATAGATCGGTGTATCATGCGCCTGTCCGTCAAAGATGACCGTGCGGCTGCCCGTAGGTGTGGCCTGTGCCTGCCGTCCTGCGGCATCAATCAGCAGGTTCAGGTCAACGGGATCACAGACCCCGATGACCGAACAATTCAAATTTACGATCCGCGCCCGAATTTGCGGCAACGCGACCTTGAAACGGTTCCAATAGACTTTTTCAAACCGGGCGCGCAGATCATCGGTCGTAGGCGTCCCATCTGCGACAGGCACGCGGACCACATGGCTTTGCCCCAGAAATTGCATGTCGACGCTAAAATCTGTCTGCACCTCGCGCACGGCGATGTTTTCGCGGCCAAGCGCGGCTTGCCCTGCCGCGACCTGTTCCGCAAATGCTGCGTGGATGGCAGCAATATCCAAATCATCAAGCGGCTGGTTGATCGTCTGGACAAAATCATGGCGCAGATCGGCCACAGCACAGCCCAGCGCATTGGTGATGCCGGGGCGCGCCGGGATCAACACACGCGGCACCCCCAATTCGCGGGCAAGCGCGGCGGCATGCAACGGCCCCGCACCGCCAAAGGCAAAAAGCGCAAAATCACGCGGGTCCGCCCCCAAAGACAGCGACACCATGCGGATCGCCCCCGCCATCTTTGCATTCGCAATCTGGATCACCGCTTCTGCGGCCGCGATGGCGTCAACGCCCAAAGGATCGCCCAAATCACGCTGAAACACCGCCGCGATGTCATCCATGCTGATGCCACCGGCAACAGCGTTCAGTTTCTCGGTGTTCAACCGCCCCAGCAGCATATTGGCGTCCGATATCGTGGGACGCGTGCCGCCCTTGCCATAACAAATCGGCCCCGGATCAGCGCCCGCACTTTCCGGTCCAACCTCCAACAACCCCGCGGGATTGACCCGCGCGACAGACCCGCCACCTGCACCCACGGTGCGCACATCCACCATTGGCACATGGATCGGCATGGCATATTCCACCTCGATTTCATTCGAAACCGGCGGCGTGCCATTGCGGATCAGCGCCACGTCCGTGGAGGTACCGCCCATGTCATAGGTCAGCAAGTTCACCTCACCTGCCCGCCGTCCCGTATAAGCCGCTGCCATCACGCCAGAAGCAGGACCGGACATCACCGTCTTGGCCGCCTCGCGCGCGACCAGCTTTGAGCTGACCATGCCACCATTGCCGTTCATCACCAGCACGTCGCCTTTGTAGCCCTTGTTCGCCAGTTCTGCGCGCAACCGCGCCACATAGCGTTCCAGCAACGGCTGCACAGAAGCGTTCACCGCCGCAGTGACACCGCGCTCGAATTCGCGCGTTTCAGACAACAGCGAATGACCGGTCGTGATATAGGTGTTGGGCCACATCTGAACCGCGATTTCAGCAGCGCGCAGTTCATGGGCCGGGTTGGCGTAGGCGTGCAGGAAATGGATCACCAGCGCCTCGCACCCCGCATCAATCAGCGCTTGAATCTGGGTGCGCAACGCATCCTCATCCAGCGGCGTCAGAACATTACCGCCCGCATCCATCCGTTCTGGTACTTCAAGGCGCAAGTCGCGGGGGATGACCGGCGTAAACTCCCCCTTCATCCCGTAAGGTTGCGGTCTGGTCCGCCGCCCCAGTTCCAGCACATCACGAAAACCCATTGTGGTGATCAAGCCGGTGCGTGACAATTTACGTTCCAGCACCGCGTTTGTTGTCGTGGTTGTGCCGTGAACGATCAGATCGACAGTGGTCAGATCAACGTCCGCTTCCTTGAGCGCGGCAAGCACGCCAAACGCCTGATTGTCCAATGTTGTCGGGGTCTTGGCGATGCGCATTTCGCCAGTTGCTGCATCCACCATAATCAGATCGGTAAAGGTTCCACCCACATCAACGCCGATAATCGTACTCTTTGCCACGGCGCACCTGCTTTGTGAAGCTTACTTGCATACAAGTAGAACGCCACGCACCACAGTCTGTCAACGGTGTTAGGGCTGCGCTGTCTCGCGACGCCACATGGGCCTTTCAAATCGCCTGGATCGCGGTAAGGTTTACACATGCGCCTTCTGACCTTTTCCCTTTTCACATACCTTTTCATGCCTTTGGCAGTCCATGCGCATGTGTCCGAGCAAGGCTTTGTCCTACTGCTACCAACGGGCGTCTATATCGTCGCCGGTGTCACGGCAGTCGCACTGACCGTGATGGCCCTGTTTGCAGTGACCGGTGATGGTGTGCGCGCCCTGTTCGCCGTGCGCCGGTTCGCGCCGCGTGTCCCGCAACGCGTCCTGCATCTGCTAAGCTTTTGTGCTACTGGCGTCCTCTTTGGGCTGATCTACCTGGGGATTTATGGGCCGCGCGACCCTCTGTCGAACCTCATGCCGCTCGGATTCTGGACTGTGGGTTGGATCGGGATGGTCAGCCTGACAACCGTTTTCGGCAACCTGTGGACGGCGTTCAACCCATGGTCAGGCCTGCATGCGTTGATCGGGCCCCGCGCCGCGAAATTTGCACTGCCCGCCACGCTGGGTCATTGGCCAGCTATCGTCTTGCTCGTCGGGTTTGCTGCGTTCTTATTGGCCGACATTGCACCTGATGATCCAACACGGCTTGCCCGGTTTGTCGGATTGTACTGGCTCATCACCATGGCTGGCACACTGATCTGCGGCACGGCCTGGCTGCGGCACGTCGAGTTGGGCCATGCGATATTTGACGCTTTTTCGCGGCTTGCGCCTGTGCGGCTGTCGGCACCTGCGGGGATCGGCGGACCGGGGTGGCAAGTGATTGAGCGGCCTGCACAAACAGGTGCCGGTATTTTTGCGCTGACCCTGCTGGCCGTTGGCAGTTTTGACGGGCTGAATGAAACCTTCTGGTGGCTGGGCCTGATCGGGGTGAACCCGCTTGAATTTCCGGGCCGTTCGGCAGTGGTGGGCATCACACTGATTGGGCTTTTTGCAACTGTAGTCCTATTGATCGCGAGCTTTGCGATCACAATCTGGCTGGGGCTTCGGATCAGCCGCGCGGACGTCGCTTTCAGGATTGCATTTTCTACACTTGCGCTCTGCGTTCTGCCCATCGCGCTGGTCTATCACATGGCGCATTATCTGACCTCTTTGCTGGTCTCTGCCCAATATACGCTTGCCGCCCTCAGCGACCCACTGGGCACGGGCGCTGATATTTTGGGCATTGAACCTTTCCGCGTGACAACGGGGTTCTTCAACAGCATCGACACCGTGCGCGTGATCTGGATAACCCAAGCCGGTCTGGTGGTGTTCGGCCATGTCTGGTCAGTATTTTTGGCGCATAGGATTGCACTTAACCTCTTTGGGACGACCTTGCGTGCAGCCTTTGCGACGCTGCCCTTGTCATTGTTTATGATCGCCTACACGTTCCTTGGTCTGTGGCTTTTGGCGGCACCGAAAGGCATGTAATCAACAAGGCCCAAGAATTTTCTGGACAGATCGCATGCATACAAGCAACATTTGCCAATAAACCCCGGGTGACCGAAAAGGCCCCACCGACTGGGAGAGTTGGAATGACCAAGACATCTATGACAACCAGACGCACCTTGCTGAAATCCGCCGCAGCAGGCGGATTGCTGGCCGCATCACCGCTGATAGGCCGGTTTGCCAGCGCGCAATCCTCAGCACCGATCAAGATCGGCTTTCAGCAGCATTCGACCGGTATTGGTGCCGCATATGGCCGCTGGTACGGGCGCACAACCGAGGCTGCCGTCAAGCTGATCAACGATGGCGGTGGCATCAATGGCCGCCCCGTTGAGATTGTGGCCGAAGACGATGGCACCGACCCCAAGCGCGGCGCAGAAGTGGTTGAGAAATTCGCCAACCAGCATAATTGCGATGTCGCGTTCGGCACGCTCTTTAGCCATGTTGTCTATGGCTCTGCCCCTGCGGCGGGCGAACAGAAACTGCCGTATTTCGTGGTATCCGAAGGGCATCACGTCGCATCGGGTGCACTGAACCGTTACACTTTGCAGCCCGGCATCACGGATGTGAAAAGCCAGGTACAGGCGATGGCGCCTTATGTGGCTGAGAACTTGGGCAAAAAGGTTACGATGATCTTCCCCGACTTTGCCTTCGGACATGATCACCGCGACTTTTTCACCGCCGCGATTGAGGCGCAGGGCGGCGAGGTGCTGGAGCATATCGCGATCCCACCGACCGAGACGTCGTTTACCAAATACTTCCCTAAAATTCCGCGTGACACCGAAGTGATCTATCACGTCATGGTCGGCCCTGCCGTTCTGACGTTTGTGAAAGAACTCGGCGAGTTCTTTGGCCCCTCTGCACCTGCAATATTTGGCTTTATCGACTCACTTGAGGCCGTGGACATGGCCTCACCGGGTCTTGAGTTCCTTGAAGGCACGTATTTCTGGGAGGGTAATCCGCGGTATGCCCAAGCCGACCAGACCAGCCACGACAAGATGTTCCGCGCTGCCGTCGGCGTTGACGACAATGGTGCGTCACTTTCGGACAGCAAGGACGTGTCGACCTACGCCCATATGTTCGGCTGTTGGGAAACCTTGCACGTGATAAAAGCGGGCATGGAGGCCGCTGGATATCAGGGGCCAGAGGACCGCGCCAAGCTGATCGAAGCGGTCGAGGCGATGACCGACATGGCGGAAAGCGACGAACATCCACAGGGGCCAAAGCTGTTTAACGGCAGGACGCATCAGGTCTTTGGCGTCCAGTACATCAGCCGCGTGGAAAACGGGAAGCTGGTCAAGGTCCACACCACCAGCATCGAAGATACGCTTTATGAGGACGAGGTGGATTACACCACCATGTCATTCTGACCTAAAGCATTTTCAGGCCGGACCACGCGGTTCGGCCTGACATAGAAAGCCTCTCCCCCTATGGATTTTGGTCCTCACCTTCTTCTCGCCATTCTTGAGGGCGCCGTTGGTGCCGCTGTGCTGGCGCTGACGGCACTTGGGCTGTCGTTGGTGTTTGGTGTAATGCGCGTGGTGAACGTGGCGCATGGTGAATTTTTCATGGTCGGCGCTGTGGTCGCGTGGTTCGTGGCCGACACTGTCGCGGGCCATCCCGCGCTGGGATTTACTGCTGCTTTGATCATCGCACCTGTGGTGGCCGGATTGATCGCGGTTCTGGTCGACAAACTGGTGCTGAAACAGGTCGAATACGACCCCGAAGCGACCATCGTTGGCACCATTGGTGTCCTCTATATCCTGCAACAAACTGCGCTCATGACTTACGGGCCGGAACCCCGACCGGTTGAGGCCCCGTTCAGCACGCGCATTCCGTTGCCGTGGTTTGAATGGGGCGAAAACGGGTTTGCGATGTTCTATCCGTGGGGCTTGAGCATCACGAGCTACAAACTGTTTGTGATCTGCGCTGCGGCTGCCGTTCTGGTTGCCTTTTGGTTGATCATGTCGCGCACCCGGTACGGGCTGATTATGCGGGCGACGCAATTGGACCGCGAAACGGCGCTGGCCTTTGGCATCCCTGTCAGCCGCGTCTATTCCATCGTCTTTGGCATCGGCGCAGGGCTGGCCGCCTTGGCCGCCGTGCTGATCGTCCCGATCCAGCAAGCGTATTATCTGATGGGCGCAGAGCCACTGCTGCTCAGCTTTATCGTCGTGATCATCGGCGGGCTTGGCTCCGTGCGTGGCACGGTTGTCGCGGCCCTGCTGATTGGCATGTCAGACGGGATCATCTCTGTGTTTCTGAGCCCCACATTATCCAAGATCATCGCCACATTGCTGGTCGCGCTGGTGCTGGTGTTCCGCCCGCAAGGCCTGTTTGGAACCAAAGCGGCATGAGCATTTCGGCCAAATCCTTTGCCCTGCACGCGGGCCTTATCGCTGTGCTCTTTGCCCTTGGTTTCCTGCTGCCCACCTATCATCAAGGCAACCTTGCGCGGATCATGGTGCTGGCCACTTATGCAGTCGGGTACAACGTGCTTTTTGGCTATACCGGCCTGCTCAGCCTTGGGCATGCAATGTTCTTTGCGGCTGGCATGTACGGTCTGGGCCTTGCCATGCATCTGGGCGGATTGCCCCCTATTCCTGCGTTCATTATCGGTCTGATCGCGGCTGCGGCGCTTTCAACAATCGTCGCCTTGCTGGCGCTGCGCACCATCGGCGTGGCGTTCATGATCGTGACACTCATGTTCTCGCAGGCGGTGTTTCTGACCATCCTCTATCTCGGCACCTACACCGGTGGCGATGAGGGTTTCGTGATCGCGCAAAGTTCCCGGCAAATTCTGGGCTATGATCTGACCCACCCGTTGACCCGCTATATGGCCGCCCTGTTTGTGTTTAGCGCCGCCTTGCTGATCACCGCACGCATGATGCAGGCGTCCTTTGGCCAAGTCCTGATCGGCGTGCGTGAAAACGAAGAGCGTACCACGATGCTGGGCTATGACGTATTCCGTCACAAGCTGGCATCAGTGATCATTTCAGGCACCATATCAGGTGCTGCCGGTGCCACATATGCGCTGCTGTTCGGGTATGTCGGGGCGACGTTCGGCTCGGTGCAATATTCGATCTTTCCGCTGCTCTGGGTGCTGTTGGGCGGGGCTGGCACGACGATCGGGCCGCTTGTCGGGGCCGTTTTCATGTTCTACCTGATTGATTATTCCAGCGGCCTCACCAATGCCTACATGCTGATCGCGGGCGTGGTTCTGGTCCTCCTAACGCTGTTTGCACGCGCAGGCATTGTGGGCGAGATTCGCAAGCGTTGGGTCACGTGGTTGCCATGATGCTGCTTGAAACAAAGGGCCTGACCCGTATTTATGGCGGGCTGACAGCGGTTAACAACGTCGATTTCGCGCTGCCCCAAGGCGAGGTTCACGCGCTGATCGGCCCCAATGGTGCCGGCAAAAGCACCTTCGTCGGCATGGTGTCGGGCCGCATTCCCGAAAGCCGTGGCGAGGTCTGGTTTGACGGTCAAAACATCACCCACCTGCCCGCGCACAAACGCATTCAGGCGGGCATGGCTTATACGTTCCAGATCACTGCCATTTATGCCCGCCTTAGTCTTGCCGATAACGTGGCGCTGGCACTCAGAACCCGCAAGCGGCCCTTGCTGCTTGCAGCCCTTGACCGGGTCGGGCTGGCTGATCGCGCGGACCAGATCACCGGGGATCTGTCATATGGCCACCAACGCTTGTTGGAAATCGCGATGGGCGTGGCACAAGCACCGCGCCTGCTGATCTTGGATGAACCGACCCAAGGGCTTGCCGAAAGCGAGATCGAAGGCTTCAACGCCCTGATCAAGGGGTTGGCAGGCGAGACGACCATTCTGCTGATCGAGCACAACATGAGCGTAGTCATGGCCTTGGCCGAACGCATCACCGTGCTGGAAACCGGCGAGATACTGGCGACCGGCACACCCGATGAAATCCACAACAACAAGGTGGTGCAAGACGCCTATCTGGGGTCAGGATGACGCTAAAACTGGACGGCATAAGCAGCGGCTATGGCCCGGTTCAGGTCCTTTACGGGCTAAACGCAGAGGCGCGCGCGGGCGAGGTCTTATGCCTGCTGGGTCGCAACGGTGCGGGCAAAACAACCGCGCTCAAATCTATCATGGGTCTTTTGCCGCTGAGCGAAGGCCAGATCACATTGGACGGAGAAGTGATCAGCACACTACCCGCCCATGAGGTCGCCCGGCGCGGCATCGGCTATATCCCCCAAGGGCGGCGGTTGTTTTCCGAATTGACCGTTGCCGAAAACATCCAGATCGGCCTGATGACCCGCCGCAAAGGCAAACAGACCCGCGACCGCGTACTGGAGATGTTTCCACGTCTACGTGAACGGCTGGGACAGCGCGCAGAAACGCTATCGGGGGGCGAACAACAAATGCCGGCTACCGCCCGCGCGCTTTGTCTTGAACCGTCGGTGTTGCTGCTGGATGAGCCGACCGAGGGGCTGCAACCGTCAATGATCCAGCTGATCCGCGAAACGATTGACGTGATGCGTGCCCAAGGCGTCGCGATTATTCTGGTAGAGCAGCGGATCGAGGCGGTTTTGACGATTGCCGACCGCGTGGCGTTCATCGAAAACGGTCATGGACGCGAGGTGGTCGAGACATCTGTGCTGCGCAAGGACCGGACGTTGCTGCAAAAATATGTCGGCGTCTAAGGCCCGCCTATACCAGCTTTGCCAAAAGCGCTTCAAACAGCTTCGCTTCCTGAACGCTCAGCGCTTCAACGGTTTCACGCCGGGCCGCTTGCGCCTGCACTTCGGCGCGTTCGAACGCCTGCCTGCCCAGCGCGGTCAACTCAACCAACCGCAACCGCCCGTCGGTCAGATCACGGCGCGATGTGACCAGTTCTTTGGCGCGCAACCGCTCCACCACACCTTTGATGGTCGCGGAATCCATTGCGGTCAGCCGCCCCAGCCGGTTCTGCGAAATCGCGCCAAATTCATACAGCCGCGCAAGGGCTGCGAACTGCGTCGGGGTAAGTCCCTCCACGTGGCGTCCAAAAATCGCAACATGCCTTTGGTTGGCACGGCGCAGGTTGAAACCGACCTGATCGGAGAGCTGGTAGTCGGTCGCATCAGAGGGTTCATGGGCCATGTCTAAATTATTGACAGTTTGCGCAAGCTCCCGCAACATCCCAAGAAATATCTGCTTGTATACGAACAATCTGGTGGGCTTATGACGTCGCACTATTACCGTCCAAAGGAGCTGTCAGAAGCGTTGGATTTGCTGGCCGCAGCACCGCTGTGTGTGGCGGCAGGATGCACGGATTTGTTTCCCGCGACCGAACGCAAGACGCTGCAGGGCGACGTGCTTGATATTACCAGAATTGCGCAATTGCGCGGGTTTTCCCATGATGTCGGTGGCAATCTGCGCATCGGTGCTACAACTACGTGGGCCGATATTATTCGGTCCCCGCTGCCCCCTGCGTTCGACGGGCTCAAGCGCGCGGCGCGTGAGGTTGGCGCGCGCCAAATCCAGAACCAAGGGACACTGGCCGGAAACCTGTGCAACGCGTCCCCCGCCGCTGATGGTGTGCCGCCGCTCTTGACCCTTGATGCGCGGGTCGAGGTTCAGTCAACCGGTGGCACCCGCCAGATCGCTTTGAGTGATTTCATCCAAGGCCCGCGCATGACCGCTCTTGGGGCAGGCGAGATGGTCACCGCCATCATTGTGCCGCCCGTCGGCCAGTTCGGCATCGGTCATTTCCGCAAATTGGGCGCACGCGATTATCTGGTGATTTCCATTGCAATGACCGCCGCGCGGATGGTGGTAACAGATGGGATTGTGCAGGATATCGCGCTCGCCATTGGCTCATGCGGTCCCACCGCCGTTCGGTTGCGCGCGATCGAGGCGGATATGACCGGACGACCCCCTGATCCAAGCCTTATTGCGGATGAAGCCGTGGCGCTGGCCATCGCACCGATTGATGACATGCGCGCAGACGCGGGTTATCGCCGGATCAGCGCAGCGGAATTGCTGCGCCGCACCGTCGCGGACCTATCCGCAAGCCAAGTGGTGGCCGCATGACCGATCAGACCATCACATTGAACGTGGCGGGAAAAGACCACATTGTAACAGCAGCCCCCGGTCGCAGGTTGTCAGATGTGCTGCGCGATGATCTGAACCTCAAAAGCGTCAAGATCGGCTGCGATGCGGGCGATTGTGGCGCCTGCACGATTTTGATGGACGGTGCTCAGTATTGCGCCTGCCTGACCCCCGCAATTCAGGCGGACGGACGCCGGATTGAGACGTTGGAAACGGCAGAGCCAAAGCTTGCCACCAGACTACAAGACAGTTTTCTTGACCACGGTGCCGCCCAATGCGGCATATGCACCCCCGGCATTATGATGGCTGCGATGGAACTGCTGCGCGAGGTGGCGCAACCGACAGAAGCCGAAGTGCATGACGCGCTCGCGGGCGTGCTGTGCCGTTGTACAGGTTACCGCAAGATCATTCAGGCGGTGATGGCGACGAACACCCCCCGTATTCCGCAAAAACCTGCTGCAGCCGGATGCGCCGTGGGTCAACCGCTGCGCAGAGTTGACGGCAGGCCAAAGGTCAACGGCACTGAGGTGTTTGGCGCGGATTACGCCCCCGAGGGTGCGCTCTTGGTGCGCGCCATTCGTGGCCCCGACTACCACGCAGAATTCAGCTTTGGTGATCTCGACGCATGGTGCGCGGGAACCGCTGGCGTGGCGGCAGTGATCACCGCGAAAGATATCAAAGGCATCAACTGCTACGGCGTGATCCCGCCCTTGGCGGACCAACCCGCACTTGCCGAGACCAAGACCCGTTATCGCGGCGAACCTGTTGCGCTGGTCGTCGGGGATGCAGCAGTGATTGAGGCGCTGGATCTTGCGGATTTCCCTGTGACTTGGACGGCCCTGCCTTACAGCACTACGCAGGCGGACGGCATGGCCGCAGATGCCCCGCAACTGCACGCGCACCGCCCCGAAAACACGCTGATCCGGGGCCATGTGACCTGCGGCACGCCTGATGATCATTTGGCCAGTGCCGCGCATGTCGCCCAAGGCGCGTTTGAAACATCTTATGTCGAACACGCCTATATCGAACCCGAGGCCGGTGCCGCATGGTTGGACGGCGAAACCCTGTGCATCCAAGCCTGCACCCAAGCGCCGGTTATGGACCAAGAAGACACCGCCAAAGTGCTCGGCCTTCCGCTTGAGCGGGTGCGCATTATCCCGTCCGCAGCAGGGGGCGGTTTCGGATCAAAGCTCGACGTGACGTTGCAGCCTCTATTGGGGCTGGCGGTGCTGAAAACGGGCAAACCTTGTCGCATGGTTTTCACCCGAACCGAGTCGATGCAATCCACAACCAAACGCCACCCCGGCAGCATGCGCGCCAGCATCGGCGCAGACGCCGAGGGGCGCATCATTGCGATGACCTTTCACGGTGATTTCAACACTGGCCCCTACGCCAGCTGGGGCCCAACCGTCGCGACCCGCGTGCCTGTACATGCCTCTGGCCCCTACCTGACACCAAACTACCGCGCCACCAGCCGCGCAGTGCATACCAACGGCCCAAGCTCGGGCGCCTTCCGTGGTTTTGGCGTCCCCCAAGCGGCCATCATGCAAGAAGTCCTCTATGACGATCTGGCCGCGAAATGCGGGATCGACCGGCTCGCTTTTCGTCACCTCAATGCGCTGCGTGACGGGGACAAGACGCCGTCAGGGCAGACCTTGCAAGCCGTCGGGATGGTGGAATGCCTTGAGGCGTTGCAGCCCCATTGGGACCGATTGAGCGCGGAGGTGGACGCCTTCAACGCCGGTTCCGACAGCCTCAAACGTGGCATCGGCATCGCATCGTGTTGGTACGGGTGCGGGAATACTGCGATGCCGAACCCCTCAACGATCCGTTTTGGCATCACCGCGGAGGGGCGCGCGATGCTGCACCAAGGGGCGACAGACATCGGGCAAGGTTCGAACACCGTGATCACGCAGATTGCCGCGGATGCACTTGGCATGGCGATTGACGCGATTGAACTGGTCGGCCCGGACACCGGCCTCACGCCTGATTGTGGCAAGACATCCGCATCCCGCCAGACCTTTATCACCGGCCGCGCCGCACTGGCGGCAGGCGCTGCGCTCAAGGCTGCGATCCTGCGCCAGACCAATCTGAGCGATGCCGATGAGATCATCGCTGCAGATGGCGCGCTAACGGTCAAGCACGGCAATGAGAGCCGCATTGTCGCGTTGAAAGACATGGCACAGGATGCCCATGGCTACGTCATTTGCGTCGAAGAAACCTATGATCCGCCGACCACCACACTGGATGCGAATGGCCAAGGCACGCCTTACGCGCAATACGGTTACGGCGCACAACTGGCCGAGGTAGAGGTCGACATGAAACTGGGCACCACCCGCGTCCGCCACATTATCGCCGCCCATGACGTAGGTCGTGCGATCAATCCGCAACTTGCCGAAGGACAGATCGAGGGCGGCATCGCCCAAGGTCTGGGCCTTGCCTTGATGGAAGAATACCTGCCCGGCCAGACCGAGAACCTGCACAACTACCTGATCCCCACCATTGGCGACATGCCGCCCGTCACCTCGATCCTGATCGAAAAGCCAGATCCCGAAGGACCGATGGGCGCGAAAGGGCTGGGCGAACATGTGTTGATCCCCACTGCCCCCGCAATCCTGAACGCAATCCGGCATGCATCGGGTGCGCGCCTGACAAAAGTACCCGCCTTGCCGCACCGTGTGCTCGCCGCAATCCGCGATGCACAAGGACGCACCGCATGAGCACAGCTGAGAAAATCCGCTGCGATGCCTGCCCGGTCATGTGCTACATCGCCGACGGCCGCGCCGGGGCTTGTGACAGATACGCCAACGAAGGCGGGAAAATCATCCGCTGCGACCCACTGGTTATCTTGGACAAACGCGTCGCCAAAGGGGATGAAATCAAACCGTTTCTGGCCGCTGATTGGGACGGCAGACACGCCTCTGGCGCAGATGTGGTTGTCTCTGCCATCGGCTCTGGCACGACCTATCCCGACTACAAACCTGCGCCCTTCATCATCAGCCGCGACATCGACGGCGTGGATTTTGTGACTGTCGTGACCGAGGCAATCTTTTCCTACTGCGGCGTGAAGGTCAAAATCGACACTGACCGCCATCTGGGGGCAGAGGCCGCGATCGTGCGCGCGGAGGGCGAGGCGATTGGCCATGTGATGACGGCTGAATACGGCTCGCAAATGCTGTCACTGGGCGGTGTGGATCACCTGACAGGGGGCAGCAAACCCGAGGGCCGCAAAACCTGCGACGCACTTTTGCGCCTGTGCAACAAGCAAGCCGTTGAGCTGACCATTGATGGTGGATCAACCGTGGTCGTGCAGGCAGGTGCGGCGCCCATTGTGGATGGTGTGACCGAGGACCGCATGCGTGTCGGCTGCGGATCGGCGACCATCGGGATGTTTGCGTCACAATGGCAGGGGCTGGTGGATGAGGTTGTTGTAGTGGATGACCACATCACCGGCGTTGTGTCCGAACATCAGGCGGGCAAGGTCATCGATTGGCCCGACACCGGCATCCGCATCAAAGGGCGTCGTTCCACGCCGGGGCGGTATTTCAAGGTCGCGGAACCCGGCAAAGGTTGGGGCGGCACGGACATCAGTGACCCACTGACGATTCTAGGGCCGTGGCAGGAAAAAAAGGGGGCGCGCGCAGGTCTGTCGCTGCTGATGGTGTCCACGACGGGCGAACATTCGGGGTATTACGTGCTGAACGAAGCGCTTGAACCGGTTGAGCAGGCGATGCCCGAAACGTTGCTGCCATCGGTTGATCTAATCGCGCAGAACTGCGAACCCGCGCTGTGCACCGTGTTGTTTATGGGCGGTGCGGGCGGTTCGCTTCGCTCCGGAGTGACGACCAATCCGATCCATCTGACCCATTCGGTGCAGCAGGACAAAACCCGCGTAACGATTGGCGGCGCGCCGACATATCGCTGGCCGGGCGGCGGCATTACAGTGATGGTTGATGTGACCCAAGTGCCCGATGGGGCCTTCGGTTATGTGCCGACACCTGCGCTGGTGGCGCCGTTGGAATTTACGGTTTCGCGTGCAGAATACGAGGCACTTGGCGGCCATGGTGGGTCGATCCGTGATCTGGATGATGTGCTTGCCAACGGGGGCGAATATGGATCAGCCGCCCGGGTTATCGGAGCGGCGACGTGAGCGCCGCACCCCAAGCCCATCTGCTGTCGGGTGGGCAGCGGCTGCATCTGCATCACGGCCCGATCGACCTGATTATCGGCGTTGAAGGGGATGAGCGTCAGCAGTGTTTTGAGCGTGCAGTCGCGCGGTTTCAGACTGTGCTCAGCGGGTTGGCAGCGGAACTCTGCGGCTTACGCAAACCTGCACCGCACGGACCCTTTCAAGACCCCGTTGCATGCCGGATGCTGCGTGCGATTACCCCACATCGCGGTATTTTCGTCACGCCAATGGCTGCGGTTGCAGGCGCTGTTGCAGATGAAATCCTTGCCGCGATGATGCAGGGGCACACACCTACAAAAGCCTACGTCAACAACGGTGGCGACATCGCTTTTCATCTGTGCCACGGGCAACAAATGACGTCCCTTGGACCGGCGGGCCAGATCGTTTTGACCGCCCAAGACACCGCGCGCGGTCTGGCGACCTCTGGCTGGCAGGGGCGTAGCCATTCGCTGGGCATCGCCGATGCGGTGACCGTCGCGGCCCCCACTGCCGCCGCAGCTGATGTGGCCGCGACACTGATAGCGAACGCAGTGGATTTACCTGATCATCCGAGCATTGAACGGGCCCCTGCGGCAACGCTGAACCCCGACAGTGATCTGGGCCTGCGCGCCGTTACGACACATGTGCCCCAGCTTTCGCAGCGGGAAATCCATACCGCTTTGGCAAATGGCGCGCGCTATGCACAAACCCTCGTTGACAGTGGCCTGATCTGTCAGGCAGCTCTGACGCTACAGGGCCAGTCCATGTTGATCACCGCAGAAACGACACCCCAGATAGGAACCCTAGTTCATGCCTGAATTCACCATCCGCAAAATGCAGTTGATCGTCGAAGAGGTTCGCCATGACGGCGGGCCAACCCCCGACGTGCCACGCAAGCTGGGCGCAATCATTGCCTGCGTATCCAACCCGTTTGCGGGCCGGTATGAACCAGATTTGCAGCCTGCAATGGATGATCTAAAGCCGTTGGGCCATGAAATGAGTCTGAAGTTGATTGAAGCCTTAGGCGGCAAAGAACACATCGACGGCTACGGCAAAGGCGCCATCGTTGGCGAAAACGGAGAATTGGAGCACGCCGCCCTATGGCATGTCCCCGGCGGTTACGCGATGCGCGGCCTGCTGGGCGAAAGCAACGCAATTGTGCCGTCTTGCATGAAGCGCGGCGGCGTCGGCAGCCGTCTGGACATACCGCTTGGCCATATCAACGCCGCCTACGTGCGCGGGCATTTTGACGGCATCGAAGTCGGCTTGCCCGATGGCCCCAAAGCCGATGAAATCGTATTTGCGCTGGCCATGTCATGCGGCAGCCGCATCCACAGCCGCATGGGCGGGCTGGAATTGAAGGACGTCAAAGGCCAAGACGGCCTGCGCTAACCCCCCCTGTCAGGATTGATGTTGCGCGCGGACGTAATCCATCACCGCCGGGCGCACCGACATGTCACCACGGGCGCGAGAAACCTCGATCACCCTGCGTACTTCATCCAGATTACAGCGCCGGATCAGGCTTTTGACCGGTCCGATGGACGCTGGACGCATGGATAGGCTGCGGAACCCGAGGGCTGCAAAACACAGTGCTTCAACCGGGCGGCCCGCGTCTTCGCCGCAAAACGACAGGTCCGTATCGGTGTCCTGACAGCGGCTGACGATCTGTTCAAGGAACGTCAAAAAGCTGACATTCAACGTATCATAGCGCCGACGCACGCGTTCATTTTCGCGGTCCGCAGCAAAGAAAAACTGTTTGAGATCATTGCCCCCGACAGACAGAAAATCCACACTCTCGAAGAACTTGCGCGGTGCAAACGCAAGGCTGGGCGTTTCCAGCATCGTGCCAATCTCTACCTTTTCGGGCAGCACATGGCCAAGGCGGTCTTCGCGGGCAAGGGTCTTTTGCATTTCGGCATACGCAAGTTCGAATTCTTCCATCTGCGCGACAAACGGGAACATGATTGTCAAAGGACGCCCGTTCGCGGCCCGGATCAACGCCTGCAACTGCATCCGCATCACACCGGGCTTGTCCAGACCGACCCGGATCGCCCGCCACCCCATCGCAGGGTTCGGCTCATCATTGGGTTTCATATAGGGCAGCACTTTGTCAGACCCGATGTCGAGCGTGCGAAATGCCACCCGCTTGCCCCCCGCCGCATCCAAAACACGGCTGTACAGCGCCGAAAGCTCGGAGCGTTTTGGCATCTGGTTGCGCACAAGAAACTGCAATTCGGTGCGAAACAGGCCAACACCTTCTGCGCCGGAACTGCCCAATGATGGCAAATCCGCCATCAGGCCCGCATTCATATGCAGCGAAATCGTGGCCCCGCACCGCGCCTGCGCCGGTAGATCGCGAAGCGACGCATAGCGTTCTTGCGCCGCAGCCTGCATCGCGATCTTGTCGCGGAACGCCGCTGCAACAGCATCGTCGGGCCGCAGGTGCACAATGCCCTGTTCGCCATCAACCAGAATTTGATCCCCGTTCAGCGCCTCATGCGTTATTCGACCGGCGTGAACGATCAGCGGGATGGCAAGTGCCCGTGCAACAATGGCAGCGTGCGACCCAACAGATCCACCCTCAAGCACGATCCCTTTCAGCGACCGCCCATATTCAAGCAATTCGGCAGGCCCGATGTTGCGCGCCACAAGGATCGGATTACGCGGCATTTCCGCACCAGTATCAGCGCCCTGACCCGTCAGGATACGCAGCAAACGGTTGCTCAGATCATCAAGGTCGCTCAGCCTTTCGCGCAGATAGCTGTCAGCCGCCTGCCCCATCCGGTCGCGCGCCAGCGATTGTTCTTTCTCCACGGCGGCCTCGGCGGACAGACCGCTTTTGATATCCTCGACCATGCGCCGCATCCAGCCTTTGGAATTGGCGAACATCCGATACGCTTCCAGCACCTGCTGCTGGTCCTTGTCCCCCATCGCCATCGACATCATCTGGTCGACGCTCACGCGCAACTGGTCGACGGCTTCTGTCAGGCGCTCGGTCTCGCGCACCGGATCATCCGCGATCAGGTTTGATACAACAACGCGCGGCTCATGCAGCCAGACGTGGCCTTCTGCCACACCTTCCTGCCCAACGGTGCCCCGCATCATTACGGGCTGCGAATGACGCGCAGACATGGCGGCACCCTCACCGACAAACGCACCCAGCTCTGTCATCTCAGCCAAGACCATCGCAACGACCTCGAGCGCATAAATCTCATCGGCGGAAAACTCGCGCGCGGTCTTGGATTGCACGACCAGAACACCCAGCGTTTCGCCCAAGCGCTGCACCGGCACGCCAAGAAAGCTGGAATAAATTTCTTCGCCCGTTTCAGGCATGAACCTGAAACCCGGTGCCTGTGGCGCATCCGGTGTGTTAATCACGCGTCGTCTCTTGGCCACACGGCCCACCAGCCCCTCGCCCAGCTTCATGCGCGTCTCGTGGACGGCTGCTGCGTTAAGACCCTCGGTGGCGCAAAGCTCAAGCGTATCTTCATCCCGAAACAGATAGATCGAGCACACCTCGCAACCCATCGACGTGGCGATCAGGTTTGTGATCTTGTTCAGCCGCGCCTGACCTGCATCCTCGCCCGCCATTGCGTCGCGCAGGCGGCCCAGCAGTTTGCGGCTCTCTGTTTCAAAACGCTCAGCCATTCTGACAGGCCCTTCCCCAAGGTCTTTTTCTCGTTAGAACACGTTTGATCTCGAACGCAAAGGACAGCGTCCTTATATGCGCTTTATCATAGGCAGACACGACAAAATGACACCGGTAAAAGCGCAGGGTGGCCAAGGCCGATTACTGCACTCACAGTGATCACCGCTGTCGGCACGTTCTGGGTCGCCAGCGATGCAAAATCACGCGGAATGCGCGCACAGCGATGGGCGCTCGTGATGCTGCTCACATCTTTGACTGCTTTGCTGCGTACCTTGTCGCACGCAGGCGCCATCCAACTGGTGCGCCTTAAGACGCCTTGTCCAGTTCGAACGCATCATGCAACGCCTGAACAGCCAACTCCATGTACTTGCGATTGATCAGAACGCTGATCTTGATCTCGGAAGTGGTGATAACCTGGATATTGATGCCTTCCTTGGACAGAACATCGAACATCTTGGCGGCCACGCCTGTATGGCTGCGCATGCCGATCCCAACGACAGAGACCTTTGCAACATCTGTATCCGCAATCAGGGTTTGGAACTGCAAGACCTCTTTGGCCGCGGCATCCGCCATCGCTTTTTCCGCGCGCTTGACCTGATCTACAGGACAGGACCACGTCATGTCAGTGTGACCTTCCTCAGATATGTTCTGGACGATCATATCGACGTTCACACCGCCCTCCGAAAGTGCCGTAAAAATCGCCGCAGCGATGCCCGGACGGTCGGCAACAGACACAAGCGTCATTTTCGCTTCTTCGCGGCTGAACGCGACCCCGGCGACGACATTGCTTTCCATGATTTCCTCCTCATCACAGACGAGCGTTCCGGCATCATCTGATTGTTCTTCAAAACTCGACAGCACGCGCAGCTTGACCTTGTAGCGCATCGCCAATTCAACAGACCGCGTTTGCAGGACCTTCGCGCCCAAAGAGGCCAGCTCCAGCATTTCCTCAAAAGAGATTTTATCGAGCTTGCGCGCCTTTGCCTCGACCCGCGGATCGGTGGTATAGACACCGTCGACATCCGTATAGATTTCGCAGCGCTCCGCCCCGAAAGCCGCTGCAAAGGCGACCGCAGTTGTATCAGACCCGCCGCGCCCCAAGGTGGTGATCCGCCCCTCGGCGCTGACCCCCTGAAAACCCGCAACGACCGCGACTTTCATGCCTTCGGCGAACTTTGCGGTTATGTTTGCGGGCGGAATGTCCTCAATGCGGGCTGTGGAATGCGCGCTTGTTGTCATAACAGGCACCTGCCAGCCCTGCCAACTGCGCGCAGGCACATCCATTTCCTGCAAGGTCAACGCCATCAGACCCGCGGTCACATTCTCGCCGCTGGACACAACCGCATCATATTCGCGCGCATCATACAGCGGCGACGTCTCATTGACCCAGCCAACCAACTCGTTGGTCTTGCCGGACATGGCAGAAACGATGACAATCACATCATAGCCTTTGGCGACTTCTACGCCGACACGCTTGGACGCACGCCGGATCCGGTCCAGCGTCGCCACGGATGTGCCACCAAATTTCATCACAAGAACTGGCATTCTCAACTCCGCCCTTCAACACGCAGGCGGTCTACGCCAGCCACCCGCCCTGCGCAAGCCGTCTGCCTGCTTCATCTTTCCAAATAACCTCTGGGGGTTTGGGGGCTAGCCCCCACCGGACCAATTGGGGGGCCCAATTGAATAGAATCATATGGCGGGCTTGCCCGCCGCCGCACACCAGAACCTGCGCGCGCCTTAGTAGGCGTGCGCGCGCCCATCCCACGTCTCAAAGCATCCCGTCGTCGCAATGCTCAGCGCGTCAAACCGTGCAGCCAACCCCTGCACCGCCTCATCTATGTTAATATCAGCCGCATCCCCACCCATGTCGGTCTGCACCCAGCCGGGATGATAAATGCCCACCGCAATCCCTTCGGCCTTCAAATCGGCGGACAGGTTCCGGCCAAGGTTCAACACAGCCGCCTTGGAGGACCGATAGATGTAGCTGCCGCCGGGCGCACGGGTGTCTGATGCCATCTGTGACGAAATAATCGCAATCTTTCCGTTCTGCGCGCGGCGCAAGTGCGGTATCAGCGCCTGAATGGTCAAGAACACCCCGGTGACATTGGCCGCAAAGGTCTGCGCCCACAAATCAGGGCCGTAACCGTCCTCAATACGGTGGCCTTTGTCAAAATACACACCCGCGTTGCAGATCAGCAACTCCACCGGGGTCTCACCCAGAGTTTCAGCCATTTCGCGGTGGCTGTTGGGCAGCGTCACATCCAACTGCAACTCCGCATTTGCCGACCGCCCGGTGCCGATGACATCAACGCCTTTGGTCCGGTAATGTTCTGCCAGACCGGCACCAATGCCCCTTGAGGCTCCTGTGATCAAAACGGTCATCTGCGTCTCTCCTCGTACTTAACTCAACTTTTTTTTGGGCACGAACGGCAGCGGCATCAGCGGCACACCGTCCTCGATCAGCGATCTCGCTTGATCCAGCCGCGCTTCACCGTAAATCGCGCGTTCCGGCTTGTCGCCCAAATGCATTGCACGGGCTTCCTGCGCGAACTTGTCCCCCACATAGTCAGAGGTTTCCTCGACCTTGCGCCGCAGGGCTGCAAGTGCTTTTTCGGTGTCCCGGACGGATGCAGTCTGATCAACCGGCTGCGCGTCCGCAGCTTTGACACGCGGTGCCATCAGCGCCTTTTCCACATTCCCCGATCCGCACACAGTACAACTCAGATGTCCGGTTTTCTTGAGCGCGTCAAAGGCCGCATTGGACTGAAACCAGCTTTCAAACTGATGTCCGTCCTTACATTCAAGCGCGTATTTGATCATGTGCAGCTTGGCCCTTTGGCACAAATTAACCGGGTTTCAGGATCTTGAGGCGTGCGCAGCTTTACCACGCATTATTTGAGATGGGGCAGCCAAGCCACATCGTCAAGCGCCCACGTCATTCCCATCAACTGACACGCGGGTCGAAATCAAGGATCAGCCGCGACAACTCCCGCTCTGCCACAAGCCTTGCCGCCTTTTTCCGGCTGACCCAGCGACGACGGCGCTGTCCGGCTTCGGGATATTTTTTCGCCAGTGATTTGACGGCAACCGGATAGAGCATCGCAAGGCAAGGCAGATCATCATTCGGTCCGATCCCTTTTTCATAGGAATAGACCCCCAAGCAGCCCCCGGCATTGCGGCCGATAACACCCGCCTCCTCCCATGCTTCTTGCAAGGCAGAGGCCGCCGGGGTCATCGCGTCCATCGGCCAGCCCTTTGGCACGATCCAACGCTTTGTGCCCCGCGACGTGACCAGTAACACCTGCACCTTTTGCTTTTTGACACGGTAACACAGGGCGGCAAACTGCGTGCGCACCTGACTTTTCTCGGCTCCAAAAAGCGATATCGGGAGTTGTTTGATCATGTTTGCTCGTGTGCTCTGACATCTTCGGTCTTTCAATGCATCATAAGACGCATATGATCGACTGCCAACCGGTCGCATTGCGCTTGTGTGGCTGTGGTCAAAAACCGATACTGCGGGCCATGATGCAGGCTTTCACATTCCTTTTTGCCCTGATTTTAGGCACATCGCAGCTCGCGGCAGAGCGCGCGCCTGTTACCGTCTTTGCCGCCGCAAGCCTGAGCGATGTGCTGGAGGCGGCCGCAAAAGACTACGACGGCTTGGTCACGTTTTCCTTCGGAGGGTCCGGCGTTATGGCGCGGCAGGTTGCGGCAGGTGCGCCCGCTGATCTGCTTATCCTTGCCAATCCTGAATGGATGGTCTGGCTCTCCCAACAAGGCAATATCGGGCCAGACACACAACAGATCATTGCGACAAACAACCTTGTTGTAATCGGGCCCGCGCATGGCGCCCCGCTGCACCCCCAAGACTTGATCGCACGTCTGGGAAACGGACGGCTTGCGATGGGGCAACGCGATGCGGTCCCGGCCGGCAGTTACGCACGGTCTTGGCTTCAATCCGTCGCGCTTTGGGATCAGGTCCGGACGCAATTGGCGGAGACAGACAACGTGCGCGCCGCCCTCGCCTTGGTCGCGCGCGGGGAAACGCCGCTGGGGATTGTCTATGCAACCGATGCAATCGCCGAACCTCGGGTCAGCGTTGTGTACGACATTCCTGCCGGGTCACATGCGCCGGTCAAATACCCTGCTGCCGCGCTATCGCCCGCTGGCACCGATTTCCTCAACTATCTCACCTCAGCCGCCGCTGCCGCCACCTTTGCGGCGCATGGTTTCGGACCTGCCGCCCCATGAACGTCGATGCCGCCGCATGGGACGCGCTGCGCCTGTCGCTTTGGGTCGCGTGCTGGGCCACGGTTCTGGCGATACCGCTTGCGCTTTGGGTGGCATGGCTGCTGGCGCGCAAGGAGTTCTGGGGCAAATCAGCGTTGAATGCGCTTGTTCACTTGCCCCTTGTCCTGCCCCCCGTGGTCACGGGGTATCTGCTGCTGACGCTGTTTGGCCGCACAGGACCGCTGGGCCGTGCGCTTGAAAGCATCGGCCTGTCGGTTGCCTTTCACTGGACCGGTGCGGTTATTGCGGCGCTGGTGATGGGATTTCCCCTGATGGTCCGCGCTATGCGCCTTGCGATTGAGGCGGTGGACCCGAAACTGGAAGAAGCCGCTGCAACCCTTGGTGCACCGTGTTGGGCGGTCTTTGGTCGCGTGACCTTGCCCCTGATCGCGCCGGGTATTCTGGCAGGTGCAGTGATGGGTTTTGCCAAGGCGATGGGTGAATTCGGGGCAACGATCACCTTTGTCGCCAACATCCCCGGCCAGACGCAGACCCTGCCCAGCGCCATATGGTCGGCCTTGCAAATTCCCGGCGGCGAAGGCCAAGCCATCGCGATGGTGGTCATGGCCTGCATTGTGGCACTGGGCGCGGTGGTCCTGTCAGAAGCCTTGGCGCGGCGCGTTGCTGCCAAGATTTCCGGCGCATGAGTTTACGGGTCGACATATCGCATCGCTACGGTGATTTTACGCTTCATCTGGCGTTTGAAGCAGACGCGGGCATCACTGCGCTATTTGGCAGGTCGGGCGCAGGGAAAACCACGGCGATCAATGCGATTGCCGGCCTTTTGCACCCCGATACCGGGCGGATCATGCTGGAAAACGAAGTTCTCTTTGATTCAGGAACAGGCATCCATGTGCCGGTTGCCCAAAGGCGTCTGGGCACCGTGTTTCAGGACGCGCGGCTGTTTCCACATCTGTCTGTTCGCGACAACCTCAATTTCGGGGCCCGCTATGCGCCACCGGGAGCCAGCGGCCCCGGCTTTGACGATGTTGTGTCCTTGCTGGGACTAGCGCTATTGCTGGATCGCGCGCCAACGACCTTGTCGGGTGGTGAAAAGCAACGCGTTGCCTTGGGCCGCGCCTTGCTCAGCCGTCCGCGCATGTTGTTGATGGATGAGCCGCTTGCCAGCCTTGATGGCCCGCGCAAACAGGAAATCCTGCCTTATCTGGAACGTCTGCGCGACGGTGATCTGCGATTGCCGATCCTATATGTCAGCCATGCGGTCGATGAAATTGCGCGGCTTGCCGATACGCTGGTGTTGCTGCAAGACGGGCGCGTCGCCGCGCAAGGGCCACTTTATGACGTGATGTCTGACCCGGCGGCGGTGCCACTCTTGGGCGTGCGTGAGGCCGGTGCAGTGATTGAGGCCCAAGTGATTGCCCATGCAGATGACGGGCTAGCCACATTACAGATTAGCGCAGGACAATTGGAATTGCCCGGCGTGCAAGCGCCCGTTGGCAGCAAGGTCCGGCTGCGCGTTCTGGCGCAGGATGTGATATTGTCAAAAGGCGTGCCAGAGGGGTTATCATCGGTCAACATTCTGCCGGTGCGCATTTTGACCGTGCAGCCCGGCGATGGACCGGGGGCGGCGATTGCCTTGCAAGCAGGACAGGACAGATTGCTGGCGCGCGTCACAGCGCGCGCAATCCACGAGATGGGTTTGGTGGCAGGTATGACCTGCTATGCGATCCTCAAGGCGACGACCGTGGCACCGGGCAGCATCGGACGTTAGCGCGCAACGGGCGTGCCGCCCATCCGGTCGCGCAACCGCTCAAGCAACTCTGGATGCGGCACGTCGGCGTCTATCGCCAGTTTGCGCAGCCCGAAATGCACGTGCGCTATTTCCTGATAATAGCTGGTGTAGGCGTAATTTGTCGCAGCCCCCGCAACCGCACCCAACACTGGCACCGCTTGGGCGGCCAGTTTTTGGCCCATGACCACGGCCAGTTTCGGTGCAATCTTGGCAATCACCGCCTGCATCGCCTTACCCGAAAGCGTCAAACGCGCAGTGAGAAAGCCCAGATCGGCACCGTCATCGCCTGAAAGCGGTCCAGCGGCGGCAAAGACATTCACGCAATCAAACTGCACATTCTCCGCTTCGGGATCAAAGCCATGCTCAACCGCAACCCCCTGAATGACGCGCAACAACAGTGTCGTCGTGACCGGCAATTCCGCCAACGCAGTCGGCAGACCACCAGCGCCACCTGCGGCCCCCATCGCAGCACTCACCGCCTGGTTCAGCCAGCTTTTCTGGTCAGGCACGTAAGACCGGCTGGAATGGGCAGCCTTCATCGCTTGGTTCAGCGCCTTGATGGTCGCGGTCTCAAGACTGCTGCGGACACTCGTTGGCAATTGATCCAACAGGCTTTCGGCACTGCCCCCGACCAGATTGAGAACAGACATCCCCAACCCGCTGGCCCCCTTATAGCGCTTGGCGAGCGCGTCCAGCTGCGTATCTACGTCAATAACGGCAGGCAAATCAGTTGTGATGTCCATCAGGTATCCTTTGTCTGCCCCCAAAATGGGGTGAGCCTGCGCAGAATTCAATCCGCCCAGCGGGTCACATCACCCATCACCCCGTCCCATGCACCGGATTTTAATGCACGACCCAACACCCGTTCGGGGTTGGTTGGCGGTGGCATCACCACATGTTCAAGCAGCGAGAAACCAAAACGGCTGTAATAGGGCGCATCCCCCACCAGCATCACGCGGTCCCATCCTTTGGGCGCGGCATGTTGCAAGCTTTCCTCGATCAACGCGCGGCCCAGCCCCTCGCCCTGACGGGTCGGGTGCACAGCGACAGGCCCCAGCAGCAGTGCCTCCATTTTGCCAATGCGTACCGGCCAATAGCGGATCGCACCGCCCAGAATGCCTGCCTCGTCGCGCGCGACATGGCTGAGACCCACAACAGACGCGATACCGTCCCGAAGGCGGTAAGACGACAACGCCTTGCGACCCGGCGCAAAACAGGTGTCGTATAACGCTTCGACTTCCCAATAGTCCGCTGCGGTTTCGGGGGTGAATTGGTACAAAGTCTTACAACGCTTTTATGGTTTACCGTGGCGTTCGATCTAACATAACGCTAAGCAGTCGCGCAAACCCGTGAGAGGAAAAAACATGTTTTACCGCCCCGCAGATGGCCACGGCCTGCCGCACAACCCATTCAACGCAGTCGTCACGCCACGGCCCATTGGCTGGATCTCGACAAGGGATGCAAACGGCAATGACAATCTTGCACCCTATTCGTTTTTCAACGGAGTGGCCTACGTGCCGCCACAAGTGATGTTTGCCTCGACCGGGGTCAAAGCAGACGTGGATGGGACCAAAGATTCCGTAGCCAACATTCGGGAGACCGGTGTTTTCTGCGTCAACATCGTGGAATACGCCGCGCGCGAGGCAATGAACCTGTCGTCCGCCACCCTGCCCCACGGCACCGATGAATTTGCCCATGCCGGTTTGGAAAAAGCCGCGTGTGACACGATTGACTGCGCGCGCGTTGCTGGCACACCTGCCGCGCTGGAATGCCGGATGACACAGATCATCAAGATCGAAGGGGACGCAAACTTCGCGGTCTTTGGCGAAGTGATCGGTGTGCATCTGCGCGATGATTGCGTCGTGGATGGCCGCTTTGACGTGACCCGGTACGAGCCGCTGTCGCGTCTGGGCTACCGCGACTACACCCGCGTGCGCGAAGTGTTCGAGATTATTCGCCCAGACGATTGATTAAGCTTTCGGCGGTTCCAGCAATTCCACCTCGACAAAAGCGCACTCAAAATCGTTACCATTGATGACGTCATGCTCCGCCCCAAGCGGGCGGAAGTATGGCACACCATTGCTTAGCTCGGCTGTGGCGCGTGGGTCGGTTTTGGTGTCAATCTCAAGCTTGCCATCGAATGAGGGAATGACGATGTAGTCATGGGCGTGGCGGTGCCAACCTGTGTTGTCACCGCGTTTTTTAAAGCGCCACTCAGTCACACGGACCCGATCATTCTCGATCAGGATCGTCCCTATGGCCGTACCATCAGTTCCACACATGCTACACCTTTTCGCTGCACCTTAGACGCACGTCAGTGCCCACCCAATACACCAGTGCGGACCTGATAGTTCACCGCAACCTGGTAATCGGGATCATCATCACTGTCGACCATCAGGTGCCCTGCTTTTTGCAAGAGCTTGTGACAATCGCGGCTCAAATGGCGCAGCTCAATCCGCTTGCCTGCATCTTGGTATTTGCCAGCAACCGCTTCGATCGCTTGCAGCGCGGACTGATCCACGACGCGGCTGTCGGCGAAATCAACGATCACGCGCGCAGGGTCGCCTTGGACATCAAAGAGCTCGGAAAACCCCTCGGCTGAACCGAAAAACAACGGCCCTTGCACCTGATATACTTTGGCCCCTTCAGGCGTCGCATAGGTCTTGGCATGGATACGTCTGGCATTATTCCACGCATAGGCCAATGCAGATACGATCACGCCCACAACCACGGCGACCGCAAGGTCTTCGTAGACCGTCACGACCGTGACCAGCAAGATGACGAAAGCGTCCATCAAAGGCACCTTGCGCAAGATGGTAAGAGAGTTCCACGCAAAGGTGCCGATCACGACCATGAACATCACACCCACAAGGGCCGCCAGCGGGATTTGTTCGATCAAGGACGAGCCGACAAGGATAAACAATAACAGGAAAATCGCTGCGGCGATCCCGGCAACACGTGTGCGGCCCCCTGATTTGACGTTGATCATCGACTGGCCGATCATCGCACAACCGCCCATACCGCCAAAAAAGCCGGTGACGGTGTTGGCCACACCTTGGGCCACGCATTCCTGCGAAGCGCCACCGCGCGTGTTTGTCATATCCCCCACAAGGTTCAGCGTCAGCAGGGATTCAATCAGACCAATCGCCGCGAGGATCACAGCGTAGGGCAGCACAATATAAAGGGTCTCAAGCGTGAAGGGCGCGAGGGGCGTCCCATAAAGGCCCGGCCCATCACCAAACGGCATGTGCGGCATGGGGAAACCACCTTGGATAGACGCAAGATCGCCAACACGCGGCACGTCCATGCCCGTTGCAATCACCACAACCGCAACGATGCCGATGCCTGCAAGCGGCGCGGGGATCAGCTTGGTGATCCTTGGCATCACCCAGATGATTGCCATGGTCGCGGCCACCAGCGCCAGCATCAAGAACAGCGGCTGGCCTGACAGCCATTCACCGCCCGACATGCCGTGGCCGGTATCAACCATCGTGCCGGGCACCTTGAACTGGCTCATCTGCGCCAGGAAAATAACAATAGCGAGGCCGTTCACAAAGCCCAGCATCACAGGATGCGGCACCAGCCGGATAAACTTGCCCCACTGCATGACGCCTGCGAATATCTGGATCAGGCCCATCAGAACAACCGTCACAAACAGGTATTCCACCCCGTGTTGCGCCACCAAGGCAACCATGACCACCGCCAATGCGCCTGTCGCACCAGAGATCATCCCCGGACGCCCGCCGATCAACGCGGTGATCAAACCCACCAAAAATGCCGCATAAAGGCCCACCAACGGATGCACGCCCGCGACGAACGCAAACGCGACTGCTTCGGGGACCAGCGCAAGTGCGACGGTCAGGCCAGACAGCAATTCAATGCGCAAACGCCCGATAGAAAACCCGTCCTCCGGCATCCAGCGCAGGTCTGTGACCTCCAGATTTTTGGTAAAGGTATGAAAAAGCGAACGCGCCATGGGGTTGGCATCCTTGTGTAGTCAAATCACGGGGAGGTCGGCCCAAGGGCCTTATGTTGGGCGCTGGGTAGACCAGTTTGGCCCAAATGGAAAGGGCACCCTGATTCGAGAGCAGACCATTGGGTGAAGACGGGTTGATCTTACCCAAGCTCTCTGACTTTCTGGGCGAAATGCGCACGAGCGCAGCAGGAAAGGCAACTTTATGACAATGACCAAAATCGCAGTCATCGGTGGATCGGGGATTTACGATATCGACGGGCTGCAAAATGCCGATTGGGTGACGGTTGAGACCCCTTGGGGCGCACCCTCGGACGCGCTTTTGTCAGGCAGTCTGGACGGGGTCGAGATGGTCTTTCTGCCGCGTCACGGGCGCGGTCACGTCCACAGCCCCACCAGCGTGCCTTACCGCGCCAACATTGATGCGCTCAAACGGTTGGGCTGTACGGATGTGATCAGCCTTTCGGCCTGCGGATCGTTCCGCGACGAAATGGCGCCCGGTGATTTCGTCATTGTGGATCAGTTCATTGACCGCACCGTTGCAAGGGAAAAATCCTTTTTTGGCACGGGATGCGTGGCCCATGTCAGCGTGGCGCATCCGACCTGTCCTCGCCTTGGCGATGCCTGCGAGACTGCCGCGAAGGATGCAGGCATCAATGTGCACCGGGGCGGCACGTATCTGGCGATGGAGGGCCCGCAGTTCTCGACACTCGCAGAAAGCAAAATGTACCGCGAAAGCTGGGGCGCGGATGTGATCGGGATGACCAACATGCCCGAGGCGAAATTGGCCCGCGAGGCGGAGCTTTGTTATGCATCTGTCGCGATGATTACCGATTACGACAGCTGGCACCCCGACCATGGAGAGGTCGATGTCACGGCGATTATCGCCACGTTGATGGGCAACGCTGACAAAGGGCGCGCCCTTGTTGCACGCTTGCCCGCGCTGCTGGGCCAAACACGCGATGATTGCCCGCATGGCTGCGACAGGGCGCTGGAATACGCGATCCTGACAGCACCGGAGGCACGTGATCCGGCGCTGATGGCAAAGCTGGACGCGGTCGCGGGGCGCGTGATTTAGACCTTTGGTTGCCCGGATTTAGGGCTTGTCACATTTGCGGCATGCTGTCTTTGCTGGTCCCGGATGACGAAAAGGAAATTGGATGTCTTTTGAACTTTGGCTGACGTTTGTCGCCGCCTCTACCGCGCTTTTGCTGATCCCCGGACCTACAGTGCTGCTGGTGCTTAGTTATGCGCTCAGCAAGGGGCGCTCGGTCGCGGTCGCCTCTGCGGCAGGGGTCGCGTTCGGAGATTTTATCGCGATGAGCGCGTCGTTGGCAGGGCTTGGCGCATTGGTCGCCACGTCGGCAGGCTTGTTTACAATTCTGAAATGGGCCGGGGCGGCTTATCTGATCTGGCTGGGGGTCAAATTGATCCGGTCCGCGCCATCTGGCGGCCTTGCGCTGCCCACAAGCCAGGATGTAAACGCCCGGACTATCTTTGGGCATACGGCTGCTGTAACGGCCCTGAACCCCAAATCAATTGCGTTTTTCATCGCTTTCGTGCCGCAGTTCATCACGCCAACTGCGCCGCTGATGCCGCAATTCACAATCCTCGTGGCAACATTCGTGGGGCTTGCTGCCTTGAACGCGCTGGCATATGCGCTGCTGGCTGATCGGCTGCGGCGCGTCATTTCGCGCCCTTCGGTGTTGACATGGATCACGCGCGCAGGCGGCGGCGCGTTGATCACAATGGGTCTGATGACCGCCACTTTGCGCAGGAGCATGGCATGAAAAAAGTAGAAGACTACATCCGCACAATCGTCGATTTCCCGCATGAGGGGATCATGTTTCGCGATGTGACCACGCTTTTTGCCGATGCGCGCGGGTTTCGTATGGCGATTGACCAGATGTTGCACCCCTACGCGGGCATGGAGATCGACAAAGTCGTCGGGCTTGAGGCGCGCGGGTTTATTCTGGGCGGCGCTATCGCGCATCAGCTGAGCGTTGGTTTTGTGCCGATCCGCAAAAAGGGCAAACTGCCCGGCCGCACGATTTCACAGGAATATACACTGGAATACGGCGAGGCGATTGTGGAAATCCATGAAGATGCCATCGCGCCCGGTGAAAAGGTGCTGGTGGTAGATGATCTGCTGGCAACCGGCGGCACCGCGGAGGCAGGCATCAAACTGATTGAGCGGTTGGGTGGCAAGATCGTCTCGACCGCGTTTATCATTGATTTGCCAGACCTCGGCGGGCGCAAAAGGCTTGAGGCGATGGGCATGGAAGTGCACGCACTTTGCGCCTTTGAAGGGCTGTAGGCCGCGTTAATCATTGTCTGTCAGACCTGCACCAGCGCCTGACAGACGGGATGCGTCGCTTTCGGGGACCAAAAGCTTGGCCGCGAGATCTTCCAAATGCCGAAAAAACGCATCGGAAAGCACGATCCGTTTGAGCTTATGTCTGTCCGCAGGTTTGGTCAGGTCCATTGTCACGGTCAAACTGTCTGAGGTCGCAGTGGTCTGACAATCATATGACTGCGCATCTGCGTAACTTTTGATCAGCGTCTCTGTGGCTTGCTTGCACTGCGCGCGGCCATCAACCGCCTGCTCTGCCAGTTGTGCAAAAAAGCGCGGCAATGCGATGATAGGGCCGCCGGGAAGGGCGTCCAAGGCTGCTGTCAGATTGGCTTCGGGTCGGTCCGCGCCCAGATGGCAAAGCGCCGCGCGGCCAAAGTGCGCGGCTTGCGCGGGTGGCGCCCCTGCCCCGCGCGCGGCCTTGGCGGCAAGCGTCATCACCTCGTTGGCCGACCTGCTCATGCGGCGAAAACCGGCAGCCACCAGTCGTCAGCATTGGTTTGCAGATCAGCCGCAAGCGGTGCACCCTGACACAACGTGATGCGCGTCCAACGGTCGGATTTGGGGTCAAACTTGGCGGCACCAAAAAACGACAGTTTGCAGCGCAACATGTCAATCGGCAGGCAAGACGTCGCAATCAGGTTGTCGCGGATTTCAGCATAGGGATAGCGCTCTGCCATCTCGACCCGCTCCACCGCGAGCGCGTGTTCGGGATGCTGCGCCAGAAATTCCGACACCGCGACATCCGCCTTGCCCAGCGCATGATGCAGCGCCTTTATCCGGCGGCCAATGTCGAGCGGGCTTTCAAGCTCTGCCCCACTTTCGGAAAACCGCAGACCCAAACGGGGTTCGGCCTTGGCCTCCGACACATACCAGAACTGACCGCATTGATCCGGCGCGTCATAATCAGGCGCCAAAGCCCAACCAAAGTCGCGCTCAATCCGCGTCTTGAGCGTCTGCGTCCCTGCAATCGGTTTTGCAAATGCGCCGAACGGATCACCCATGCAATCGGCCAGCCCGTCCACCAGATCACCGAAAGGCTCCATGATCAGCGACGCGACCAACTCTTGCGCATCGGGGGCAAGGGATTGCGCCGAAGCCATCGCATCTTCCAACGCGAAGGGCCGCGCCCAGTCAAACCCTGCGCACAGCGTTTCCCAATCCGCGCGCAGGGCGACAATCCGCGCCTGATGCTGCGGATCGGGGACCTTCCATTCCTGCAGATGCTGCGCCGCACGGGTTGCCAGCCGGGATAGCTGTGCCTGTTGATCCGCATTCAGATGCTCAACCGCGCGTACCCGCGCCAGTGCCGTTTCACGCACCAGCATCCAATTGTTCAACAGCACCGGATGGTTGACCAGAAACGGCGCCATCCCCAGACCGGTTGAATTGCCGATGCCCAGATACCGTTTGAGCGCGGGATCAAGTGGCGCACCACCCACGTGTTCGGCCAACTCATGGGTGAAATGACGGATCAACCAGACTGTCAGCATCTCGGCGGCAAATGGTCCTTCCAGACCGGGGCGCGTGTCGATCACCTGACGGTCTGCGATCCCGAATTTACCATTGCCATAGACCGCCGTCGTGCGCATCAAATAGCCGATGTCACGGATCATATCGCGGTCGGGCTGACGCCCGGCACGCAGGCTTTCAGTGACATGTGCAAAAAGCCGGACGGACTTGTTGGCACGGCTCAGAACAAGGTCTTTTTCCGTATACCGCGCCGCTTCCTGCTTGGGCGCGCTGGCAACGATGCGCGCAATTTCGGCCGCGTTTGGCACACCGTCATAAAGCACATAGGCGCTGTCCCACGCGGTCGCGATCACGCGGTCGGTGCGCAGTTCGGGCGGCAGGTCCGTCGAAATGGCAACCAACGAATAGGTATGCCCGCCCAGTGTCAGACTATAGACCGCATGCCCAAAACCGTCCGCATCCATCTGCCAGACCGGACGTGTAACCTTGACGCGTTCCGCGCTGAGACGGCGCATCAGCGTGCGCAGGAACGACAGACGCGTGGGAAACATCGACCCCATACGGGTCAGGCGCATCACCTCATCGGGGCTGCGCAACTCGGTTTGCGGCGGAGAGATGTAGTCTTTCATAGCGGACCAAAGCTCCGTTCATAAAAGCGCAACCAATTGCCGCCCATGATGCCGTCAACATCTTTGGCTGCCATGCCCGTCGCGGTCAAACCATCGCGGATATTGCCGAAATCGCGATTGTCTGCAAACCAGTCCGGCATGGGCGGAAAACCCGCATTGCCGGCAGACCCTTCACCGTAGTCAACCCCCTTGGTCCAACGGCCCACTCGCATCCATTCCACAATGCTGTCGGGCTGATCTTGGCACAGATCCGTGCCGATCCCCAAATTCTGCGCACCATAGCGGTCAGCCGCCTCGGCGATCATGCCGCAAAAACTGTCAATCGTGCAGGCCGTTCCACCCGCCAAATGATGCGGGTAGATCGAGAAACCCAGCATACCGCCTGCTTCTGTCAACGCCTTGAGCACCGTATCTGACTTGTTGCGCAATGCGGCGTGCCACCAATGCGGGTTGGCGTGGGTGATCGCGATGGGTCGCGTGGAATGCTCAATCGCCTCCAATGTTGAACGCTCAGCAGAATGACTCATGTCGATGACCATGCCGACGCGGTTCATCTCAGTCACGACAGCGCGGCCCATGCGGGTCAGGCCGGTGTCGTCATCCTCGTAACAGCCCGTCGCCAGCAAGGACTGGTTGTTATAGGTCAACTGCATAAAGCGGATGCCAAGCTGATGGCAAATCTCGACCAGCCCGATGTCGTCCTCGATCGGGCTGGGATTCTGAAAGCCAAAGAAAATCGCCGTGCGGCCGGTCTCTTGCGCCAGACGAACGTCGGCGGCAGTTGTTCCTTTGAAAATCAGATCAGGGTGATCCTCAAACCAGCGGTTCCAACGCTCAAGGTTCAGCACCATTTCACGAAAGCTTTCGTGATAGGCGATTGTGACATGCACCGCATCGACACCGCCCGCGCGCATTTCGCGGAAAATCTTGGGGGAGAAGTTGGCGTATTGCAGGTTATCAATCAAAGGTGTTTTCATGGCGCCAGCATGGCCCGAGCTTGCCCGCGGCTCAATCAATAAAACGACACCTTCGGGCGATGTTCGGACCAAATCCACGAAATTTGAAAGCCGGGCTTTCCTTGGCCACACATGCGCGCTTAGGGTGCGGGCACGGCCACCCGGAGAGAGACCACATGACCACGCCCCGAACGATTGAATATTTTTACTCAGCGCATTCTGCATTTGCCTATCTGGGTGCATGGGAACTGGCGCGCATCGCAAAAAAGGCAGGAGCGACCGTTGTCCACCGTCCGTTCGATTTTCCGCCCGTCATGGCCGCCGCCGGCAGCGCCAGCTTTCGGGATCGGACCAAGGCGCATGTCAATTATTTTTTCGGGCGCGAGATCGCGCGCTGGGCGGAATGGCGCGGACTGCCCGTTATTCGCCATCGCCCGATTTTCCATGACAACCCACTTGGCCTGCCGAACGGGATGATCATTGCCGCAAGCACAGATGCGGATGTGTTAAGCCGCGCGATCCTGCAAGCCCATTGGCGCGATGACGCGGATATTGCGGATGCGGATGTTCTATAACGCTTGGCAGACAACACCGGTCTGGACGGTGCTGCATTGCAGGATGCCGCGCAAAGCAGTGCGGTGCAAGCGCAGCATCAAGCCAATACCGATGAGGCGATTGCGCGAAATATCTTTGGTTCACCTACCTATTTCGTGGGCGAAGATATGTTCTATGGCCAAGACCGCTTGCACATGGTCGAGCGCGCCTTGACGACGCCTTTTGCGCCATAGAGAAAAGCCAAGAGAGTGCGCGATATACAAGGACCCTACAGATGACCACACCTGCCAGAAAAGCGTACGACGTCGTTATCGTCGGGGGCGCGATATACGGATCGGCGCTGGCGTGGTGGCTGACACAGATGGAAGGGTTCGACGGCAACGTGCTGGTTGTTGAACGTGACCCCACTTATGAATTCGCCTCGACCAGCCATACAAATTCATGCATCCGGCAGCAGTTCTCGAACCGCACCAACATCGAGATTTCGCAATTCGGCGCGTCTTTTATCAAGAACTTTCGGAAACATATGGGGGGTGGCGACGATGTCCCCGAACTGGTGCTGCAAAGCTATGGTTATATGTACCTTGCCGATACGCCTGAATTTGCCGCGACCTTGCGCGAAAGCCAACAGATACAAACCGCCCTTGGCGCGCAAACCCGGCATATGACACCTGATCAGATCGCCGCAGAATATCCGTTTTATATGCTCGACGATATTGTGGCCGCGAACCACAATCTGGTGGATGAAGGGTACTTTGACGGGGGCACCATGTTTGACTGGTTCAAGCGTATGGCGCGGCGCAACGGCGTTGAATATATCCATGACGAAGTTGTCGCGATGTCGCTGAACCCGGCGAAGACAAACGTGGATTCTGTGACGTTGAAATCCGGTGACAGGATCGCCTGCGGCACGGTTGTAAACTGCTCCGGTCCACGCGCGGCGGCCACCGCTGCTATGGTCGGAATTGATCTGCCTGTGAGACCGCGCAAACGGTACACGTTCATCTTTGATGCAGCACAGCGATTGGACCGCGACCTGCCGCTGACGATTGATCCGTCAGGCGTGCACATGCGGTCCGAAGGGAAATACTATCTGGCCGGTTGCCCGCCCGATATTGATCCTGATGTGGCTTACGATGATTTCGGTTTTGACCATTCGATCTGGCAGGAAAAAGTCTGGCCCGTCATCGCCACCCGCGTGCCCGCGTTCGAGCAGGTGAAGGTGATCAATGAATGGGTCGGGCATTACGCCTATAATACGTTTGACCAGAACGCCGTGATCGGGCGTCATACCAAGGTCGGGAATTTCATCTTTATGAATGGCTTTTCGGGCCACGGTTTGCAGCAATCCCCGGCGATGGGACGCGGTGTCGCAGAATTGATCGCGCATGGTGAATACCGCAGTCTTGATCTGTCCCCTTTCGGATACGCACGGATCGAAAACGGCGAGAGATTTATAGAAAAGGCAGTCATATGAAACATACCACAAACACATTCTTGCAGGCCATCCGCGCGGGTCGCCAACAGGTCGGGCTGTGGGTCAGCCTAAGTCACGCCTATGCCGCAGAGGCAGTGGCACCCGCAGGCTATGATTGGGCGCTGCTGGATATGGAACATTCGCCAAACGAGCTTGGCTCGCTATTGGGGCAGCTTCAGGCTTTTGCAGCCAGCGATACCACCGCCATCGTGCGGCCCGATTGGAATGATCCGGTCAAGGTAAAGCGGCTGATGGACCTTGGCGTGCCGGGACTGCTGTTTCCAATGGTGCAATCGGTCGAGGAAGCCCGCGCAGCAGTGGCCGCATGCCGCTATCCCCCGCGCGGGGTGCGCGGCGTTGCAGGTACGATGCGCGGCAACCGGTTTGGGCGGATCACCGATTATTACACGGAAGTGGAAAACCAGACTGCAATCCTGATCCAGCTTGAGACAGTTGCCGCTGTCGAGCAGGCCGCCGCGTTTGCGGATATCGACGGCGTCGACGGCATCTTTTTTGGTCCTGCAGACATTGGTGCAGACATGGGCATTCTGGGCAAACCGATGGACCCGGAAATTTGGAAACTGATCCGGCCCGCCGCACGCAAACTGATGGAACGCGGCATGCCGGTGGGGACGTTGGTCTCTGACGCGAGCTTTGCGGCCGAACTGCTTAACGACGGCTTTAGCTTTGTCGCCTGCGGGTCCGATGCGGGGCTGCTGGCCAAAGGCGCCGATAATTTGCTCGCGTCTGTGCGCGGCAAACTGATTTAAATTTGAAGACATGGGAATGATGATATGAAACTGAAAAAGCTGGTTCTGACAGGTGCCGCCGGGCGGCTTGGGTCCTATTTGCGCGAACCACTAACGCGGATGTGTGATGAACTGGTCAGCACCGACATCGCAGAAGATATCGGCAAGCTTTACCCCGGTGAGCGCTACCTGCAGGCCGATCTGGCGAGTTACGAGCAGATTTTCCCGATCCTTGAGGGAGCCGATATGGTCATCCACTTTGGTGCGATCGTGGATGAAAAACCGTTCGAAGAATTGCTTGGCCCGAACTTTATCGGCTCCTACAATATCTGGGAGGCAGGATATCAGCACGGGGTGCGCCGCGTCGTCTATGCTTCGTCTATCCATGCGGTTGGCATGCACAAAAAACGCGATTTCATCGGCGTTGATGCCCCCCACCGTCCCGACACTTTCTATGGTCTGGCCAAGTGTTTCACCGAAGACCTCGGCTCAATGTATTGGGACAAGCGCCAGATGGAGAGCGTGCATTTGCGCATTCTGTCCGCGGCTCAGGTCAACAACCCGCGCGCGCTTGGCTCATGGCTGTCTTATGACGATCTCATTCATCTGGTCGAACGGGCCATCGACACACCTTCGGTGGGGTTCAGCATCATCTATGGCGTCTCAAACAACGACCGCGCGCCGGTGGACAACACGCTGGCGTCCTTCCTTGGTTACCGGCCCAAAGACAATGCAGAACAATTCGCCGAAACCGTTCTGGCGGAGGCCAAAGCAGTCGATGTCACAGACCCCGCTGAAATGCTGCAGGGCGGTCCTTTCGCCAAGGTCGATCTGGGCCAAAGCGGGCTGGCGCAGATGAACGTTGTGAATGACAAGAAAGAAACGTGACCAGTTGATCGGTCTCAAGGCGACGGCGCGGCGCTAATTCCCAGCATTGCCACACTGCATCGCAGATAGCGGCGGAGGCTAAAGCTGCAATGTTGCCTTGATCGTATCGCCCAAGACAAGCGGGTCAAAAGGTTTGCTGATCACCGCCAGTGCGCCTGCGGCACGCAGTGCGTCCTGCTCGGACTGGCGGGTCCGGGCCGTCATAAAGATCGCTGGCACGTGCACCAGATGGTCCATCTCGCGAAATGCCTCTAGCGCCTGTGTACCGCTCATCCCCGGCATCATCAGATCCAACAGGAAAACATCCGGCGTCATATGCTGAACCTTGATCAGCGCCTCTTCTCCAGACCCGCATTGCACGACCTCAAAGCCCCCCGAAAGGCCAAGCGCCATCAACGCAATTTCGCGAATGTCCGCGTCATCTTCAACATGCAATAACTTGATCATCTAATCTTTGTATCCAAAAATACAGGTCAAGCAGAACGCTCCATTCCGCCTGCAACATGGGCTGCGACCACGTCAAGTTCCGTGCGTGTCTTGATCAGATATGCCTCGATACGGGGGTCCTGTTTGCGGTCAGGATCAGCAGACAGGCCCAGAATTCGAACGCTAGGATTGTCCCGAAATATCTCATCAAGCAGGTTCTCCGCGTCACCATCGGGAAGCGCCCAGTCAATAACTATTACGTCGATATTACCCTGCATCGCCGAGATTGCGTCGCGAGCTTCTGCAAGTGTCGCGGCATGGGTCACATCCGCGACATCTGTCAAACCCGATTGAACGACCTCGGCAAAATCAATATCGCCCTCAATGTGAAGAACGCTCTGTCTTGCGCCCAAGCCCGACGGATGCGCTTGGTTTCGCAGGTCGGTCCTGTCGCTTTGATCCACAGAGACGGGATAGCTGAACCAAAAACGGGTCTTTTCATCTGACGTGCTGTCAAAGCCAATTTGCCCATCATGGCGTGCCACAATCTGATGCGTGATGTTCAAGCCCAAGCCTGTCCCACCCTTTGCCCGCGTGTCCGATGCGTCAGCCTGCGAAAATGCCTCAAAGATGCGGGGCCTGAAACTCTCGGGGATGCCCGGGCCAGTGTTTTCGACCTCGATCAGAATGCGGCCTTCAATCTCGGATATCCGCACGACAATCTCGCTTGGGGACGTCGAATACTTGCAGGCATTCGAAATGAGGTTCGTTAGAACTTGCTTGGTGCGGCTCGCGTCAGCGCTTGTCCAAAACGGTCTGTCGGGAAAATCCATTCGGATCGCATTGTCATGTTCCTGCGCAAAGGGAGACATCTCTTTCAGAGTGCTTGAAACCAGATCGCGCATGTCACAAGTGACGAATTCAAACGGCACGTTACCGGACGAGATTTTCTCAAGGTCCAGAATGTCGTTCACGATCGCAGCAAGGCGGTCAGTATTCGAGCGGGCAATCTCGACGAGGCGCTTGCTGCCGGGCGATAGATCTTTCCCATTTGCCGCATGAATCAGCCCAAGCGCCCCTTTGATAGAGGTCAAGGGCGTGCGCAATTCATGACTTACAGTAGAAACAAATTCGCTTTTTACTTGTTCGATTTCTTTTCGATCTGTGATGTCATTCACTTGCGCAATGAACATGTTCCGGTGCTCATTCTTGTCGTAGTTCCAGGACAAGTTGAACAATCCCCAACGGTCTTCGCCGGACCTGTGCTTCACGCGATGTTCACCACGATAGACACCGAACTTTTCGGCATCGACCCTAGGCTTTAGCTTGGCATAGAGGTCCTGATAGTCTTCGTCGGGCATAATATCCGATAAGCGTATGTTGTGCTTGAGATAGGGTTCATCCTGGCCACAAAGCACGCAGAACGCTTCATTGGCGCTATAGAATGCACCATCGGACGACATCAGCGCCATGCCTATCGGTGCCGCAGATACAACTTGGCGGAACCGTTGTTCGTTTTGTTCAAGCGCGTTGCGTGCGTGCCGCAAATCAGTGATGTCTTTTTGGGTGCCGATGACACGCAAGGCTTGCCCGTCGTCATCGCGCTCTGCGACAACGGCATCCGAATGCATCCAGCGCCAGGCCCCATCGGGAAAAGACACCCTAAACTCAACGGACGAGCGGTGGGTTTTGCCAGTCCAGTTCTCCATGTTCGCTTTATCAAGAAACTTGACGTCGTCGGGATGAATCCGGGCACGCAAGAGGGACTGTAGATCATCGTCGTTGTGCTGCGCAGGATAGCCCATGATTTCAAGCCAAG
>Ga0115564_10000049_pt1 | contig 121199 bp, 103 predicted proteins | sample COGITO_mtgs_1105_7_FD_88680 | JGI IMG/M metagenome (GOLD analysis project Ga0115564, IMG submission 88680) | Pelagic marine microbial communities from North Sea - COGITO_mtgs_110523 | ecosystem: Environmental > Aquatic > Marine > Epipelagic | place: Germany:Helgoland, sampling site...
ATGCTTGCCAAATTGTGGTTCGATTCCAATGTTCATGACCCTAGATCCTTTAACCTTTTGGCAGACATTGTTGGAACCGACCGACTGGTATTGGGGACCAATTTCGCAGGCTGGGACCAGGCTGAAATTCATCATTCTCCCGACTTCCTTATGCTGATGGCTGACAATGCCCGGCGATTATTACGAATAACCTAGCGTTGAATAACCTGGCGTTGAATAAACCAGTTTCGTACCCAAGCCCTGTGTAACAGGAGGGCCACTACCTAACGAATGATTTCCTTCTTTACCAGGGCCGGTCAGTTGCCAAAGATTGGATAACTACCAGCCTAGGATTAGCGGTTTGATTCACCCGAATGTAAGAGAGCATTTCGGCTGCGAACGTACTAAGGTAGTCGTTCTTTTGCAGCTTTATCCGCTTGCCAAAGGATCAAGGCATCTTTTTGATTCCTGAAGCAGCACCTTTAGTGCACGCTCGAACGGGTTTAGCCAGGCACAAAGGCAAGTCAGACGCACATAAGAATCACTAAATATTTCGCCAGCTATCTCAGGAGGCAGGCTATGACAGAATCAATACTCATCGGGTACCGCATCTTTAAAGATGGCGGTGAATTGCTTTCTTTTGATGTTGAGATAGATAACCAGAATCACAGCAAACAACCGCCCCTAATCGCGAGTGACAACGAGAACTGGGCCCGCTTAGGCAATCATCAATGTGAACATTGCCCTCTATCGCCGACCCAAGAATCTCATTGCCCCATTGCACTAAGGATCGCCTGGGTTACCGACCAAGTCCAGCATGCTATTTCAACTGAAGTTGTCGAATGTAAAGTCGAAACACCTGAACGGGTTTTTAGCAGTCGACTGCCGCTTCAAACAGCCATCTATTCATTGTTGGGACTGTTGATGGCCACAAGTGGCTGCCCACATATGGATTTTCTTAAACCCATGGCTAGATATCATTTACCTTTTTCGACGGCTGAAGAAACTATCGTGCGGACATCATCGCTTTATTTACTGACCCAATATTTCAAAGAGGGTTCTGGCGGGGAACCAGACTACAAGCTAGCCGGTCTGGAAAATTTGTATGAACAGGTTAGCAAAGTTAATCTGGGTATTATCGAGCGTATTCGTTCACGATCGGCAAGCGGTGATACTAATGCGAATTCAATCGTCATACTCAATAGCTTTGCGCAAATTTTGAGTTTAGGCGGAAAAGTCGGTCTCAACTCTGTTGCCAAAACATTTATCTAGCCGCGATAAAAAATGCTCTAAAAATTAGTGATACTAATCGCGCGGGAAGAAACGTACCAAGCAGCAGCTCTTGCCAAAATGATATTTCAGGTCATGCAGCACGGTATCAAAAAAATCAAAGCCTGCTTTCGCTCCATGATCAAAGGGATAACATTCGTTCCCTGGCGGATCACACCGACGAATTGTCAGGTTTTATTCTCCACTGATTTCTTCCAAGCCCATGTTCTTCCAAGCCCATGTTCGTCAAGAAACCGAATATGCTTTTACATCCTCCAGCATCAAGTTAGACACTGCTTCAATATCTTTCATATAGGTAATGACTTCCGCTACGTGACTGGCTCTTGAAGCCGTTTCTATTTTTCTGAGGCGCCAGGCAAAATCATCACCCCCAAAGCTCGCTACACTACTAGACATTGCATGAGCTTCTCTTGCTAATACAACGAGGTCTCTTCTCACCCATGCCGCAAACAAGCTCGCCATTCTTTCCTTCGTTTCGCTAAGAAACATCTCTTTACAGTGCTCAAAGTTCTCTTGACCAATTTGTTCTATGAGAACGACTATCGTGCGCGAGTCGAACTGAGATTTGTTCGACGACTCCATGACCGGCAATACGTTCTCACCCGCATGCTCTAGCCACAGCGCCAACTCTCTGACCAGTTCGTCTCGATCTAACGGTTTCTTTAGGTAGCCTTTAAAACCTTGCGATGGATATTTGTTTGTCAACTCTGCGTCAGCGTAGGCCGTTAAGGCGACGATAGGTGGCGGGTCTTTCTTTTGGTTTATCATCTGAGCTGCCTCTATGCCACTAATCCCCGGCATTGCAATGTCCATGAGGACAAGATCGAAGTTCAGATGTTCCGATATCTCCACAGATTCTTCACCAGTCGATGCAGTTCGTACCATAAGGCCCAGCTTTTCAAGAATCATCTTACCAAGCAATAAATTTGTCTGATTATCGTCTACCAGCATCACCCTCCCTTTAAAGGCCTTAGGAAGATCACCTGTTTCTTTACTAACGACATCCAACTCCGGCGCCTCGCCAAGCAACAAAGGCACCTTCAGTTCGAAGCAACTGCCATAACCAAGCGACGATTCGACTGAAATATTACCGCCCAGCAACTCAGAGAGATGTTTGCAAATATTTAGCCCTAGACCCGTGCTCGCTTCTGCCGAGCTACTTCGCTTCGACCAGAATGGGTCAAATATATTCTCAAGATCCTGCTCACGGATCCCACAACCCGTGTCCTCGATACTAAAGCAAAGATTTACACTGTCATCAGAAAAGTTAGAGTCGACCGCTTCGACCTTTAACTTAACGCTACCTTTTTCCGTGAATTTGATACTGTTCGCAAGAAGGTTGATAAGTATCTGTCTCAACTTATCGAAGTCTCCGTTTAGATGCAGTGGAAGGTTGGCGTCTATCGTGGTTTGAATCTCGATAGATTTCAGCTGAGCTCGACTAACCACAATGTCAGTAGCAGAGCCAACCAATTCATCCAGGCGAAAGTCCGTGCACTCCAAAGGCATCTGCCCCGCCTCAACCTTAGAGTGATCAAGCGCATAGTTGATCACGGTCATCAAATTATCCGCAGAATTTTTTGCCAGCGCTGTCAGTTTATCATTATCGCCCTGATCACTATCTTCAAGCAAAGACAGTGCGCTGATCACGCCATTTAACGGCGTCCTCATCTCGTGACTCATTACTGCAAAAAAGTCTGACCGAACGCGGTTTTTCTCTATCCAATCGCTTTGAGCACTTACCAGACCTCGATTCAGCTCCTGGAGATCGTCGACCATGCTTTTTTGTGTGGATATGTGAAACTGTTGATCCATCTGGGAATCAAATTTGGGAAAGTCGCCCATATCCAGGTCGGACTCAACATTGTTTTCGCTAACCCATGCTAACCAGGGCATACCGACAAAACGATAACCTTCAGCTTCGCTCAAAGGCAGTAACTGCCCTCGAACACCGTGCCCTCCACTTTTTGACAGCAATAGGACCAGCGAACTTCCGACGTTCCGAAGGCTTTTGAAACTGTTTACGTCACTGGGCATGTGAAACTTAAAGACATCAAGGAGGCTTTGCCCGTCTTCAAGGCCGCCGAGGTAACGGCGTAAACGGGGAGTGACGTTGTATAAACGCAGATCCTGGCCAATGGAAAAATTCATCGTGAAAAGCTCATCTAGAACTTTTTCGGTTGATAAATCGATCATCTCAAGCTCCTGCTAGTCGAGGGAGTTCGAGCTGAAAAGTAACGTGATCGCCAACTTCAAGCTCTTCTCTAGATTCGACCTCAATTTGTATGTCGGTATCGAAACGCTGACCTAACCCCTTTAGTATCCCTACGACGAAAGACTCCAGCCCTTTTCGGGAACTTCTGTAATGAAGGCGAAAGACTGTTTCGGTGATTCCCTCTACCACGAAACTTGGCGGTCTAAATTCAGTAAATGCAGAAGAGATGTGATCATGTAAATAATCCAGGTTGCTCAAAAACTCTATCGGCTCACGACCCGTGCTTTCAAGTAACAAATTATAGTTTTTCGGCGCAAACGTCATAATCCAGTGCTTACCAAACGCCTCCAAGCATTCAGATGGGCCCACCTTCAGCTGTTGAGATACAGCGCCCACCAGCGCAAAGGTCACGTCATCTGGATAAGAACGCATTGTCAGAAACGAATTATGCTCGACTCCAGACATCGCGAGAATTTTTCCCCAAGCTCCGTCACCGTATTGGCTGCGCACCATGGATTCGAGCGCTTTATGAATTAGCCCATACATTAGGTTTCTTCCGTACTGAGATTCTTGTTTTCCCAAGATTGTCGTTTTCGATAGATCGTTGATGGCGCAACTTCTAACAGCCCTGCTGCCTTGTTAACGTTTCCTTCACATTCTTTAATTGCCTTCTCAATGGTTCTCTTCTCAACGACCCAAAGAGGCTCGATCTCGTTTGTCCATTGTATCTGCTCGGACTGTTGTGACTGTTGTGACTGCTCTGACTGCTCTCTCCAGGTCAGGGCGTTGGCGCTTGCGGCAGGCTCTACGTGAGTCGTTAACGCGACCGTCGACGGGTTAGCGACCAGGTTTGGGAACGAAAGCATCGCGCTTCTTAGAACAGCGCCTTGATTAAGTACAACCGCCTGCTGTATGACGTTCTGAAGCTCTCGGACGTTTCCTGGCCATGCATAATTGAGAATTTGTGCTTTCGCATTCGTACTAAATTCCTCGAAATGCTTGCCTTCTTTTAGGACGAAAGATTCTAATAAGTGCTCAGCGATAGCCAAAATATCAGTGCCGCGATCTCTTAATGGAGGCATGTTAATGGGAACCACGTATAGCCGATAATATAAGTCTTCTCTAAACCGTCCCGCCTTGACCTCATCAAATGGCACCCTGTTAGTGGCGCAAACATAACGAACATCGACTCTTTCGACGACACTGCTGCCCACTTTTTGAAACTCACCGTTTTGAACAAAACGAAGCATCTTCTTTTGCAGATCCAGATCCATCTCACAGACCTCGTCAAGAAAAAGTGTTCCTCCGTCGGCGGCCGCGGCCATGCCCTGCCTTGTAGAGGTCGCACCAGTAAATGCGCCTTTTACGTGTCCAAAGAGCTCGCTTTCCATCAGTTCCCGCGGGATAGCGCCGCAGTTTAGGGCCACAAAGGGCCTGTCCTTCCGTTTACTTTTTTGGTGGATACCGGTCGCAGCCAACTCTTTGCCTGTGCCGCTTTCGCCACAAACGAAAGCGGTAGCGTCACTCGCGGCTAACGCATCAATAATCCTGTAAACAGCCTGCATAGGCTGCGACCCACCAATAAAGTCGCAATATTTTTCGCGCCTTAACTCAGCTAATTGATTTACCTGACTTTTAAGTCGTCGCTGATCCAACGCATTATTCAATGTGACATGCAACCGATCTGCATTAAAGGGCTTAGACAAGTAATCGAACGCACCGATGCGTATCGCTTCAACTGCCATCTCAGAGGACCCGAAGGCTGTCATTACAAGGACTTCCGGCACCCCCTCAGAATCTGGCGGGTTCTTCAGAAGATCAAGCCCCTGACCATCTGGTAATTCCACATCTAGCAACACAATATCCGGATTGAAGCGAGTCCATTCATCGCGGGCTGTCGCAAGTGAATCCGCAATGCACAGCTCGAAGTCTCCTTCCGAAAGGTAAGAAGCGTAAATAGCCGCCAGTGTCTGGCTATCTTCTACCATCAGTAGACGATATTTTTTTTCCATAGGATCCAACTCTAAGAAGCCTGTTGTCGTTACGGCAGTATACGCAATGTCCCTAACAAAGAATATCAACCGCCACATCAACCACGGCCTAAACCATTACCTAAACCACTGCCTAAACCACTGCCTAAACCACGACCTAAACCACGACCTAAACCACGACCTAAACCACGACCTAAACCACTACCTAAACCACTACCTAAACCACTACCTAAACCACTACATCAAACGCAGTGAAGGCGTCTATTTGGCCCCTTTTATAGCCAAAGGTGACGGTTTTATTGTTAACCTAGGCGAGTCGGTTTACAAAATTAACAAAAAGCTATTTCCCCACGCAGGTCGCTAAACGCGATCACTGCGTGTCCGCGGGTTAACAACGCGCCGCACATCAATTTATCAAGCAATGCTTGGATGCACCCCATTCGACGCCAGTAAATTGCGTAAAGGTAACTTTTCCCGTAAATTGAAGATGATGCTAATAATGCAACCGATCACGCACCAAAGGTGAAGGTGATCAAACACCCGAGCGATGCGTTTTGGCAGATGTAGTAGACGGCAATCAAGAATTCAATCGAAAAATGACCATCGCAGACCCACACAGATAACATCCGGAAGAGACTATGCTTAAAAAAATAATTGTAGCGGTAATAGCGGCAATGCCTATTGGGTTTCTGCCTATTGAAACCGTTAACGCTGAAACACAGGGCAAGCAGGTTTTCAGTCAGGAGCTGGACACAGGCTTAATCAAAACCAGAATAGCAGAGGATCAAAGTCTTGCCTTTAGCGTCGTCCAACAGGCGCTCTCAGACTTCCCTCGTGACGTCGCCCCTGTGGTTATTGCAGCAATGCAAGCTGGCGCGTCAACAACCGATATCGCCCGCCAATGCGACACTGATATCCCAGCAAACAGTATCCCGGACTTAGTGTACGCGGCAATTTCCCAGAACGCAGACGCTGAACTCATGATTGATAGATGCCTGTGCGCGGTACCTATTGATCAAGCACCGACGGTGTTTATGGCAGCCATGCAGAATACAGACGTCACGCAAGCGGAAAGTCTTTTAGCCACCGCCATGCAGGCCTTTGAGCGCTGCGGTGGCATCAATTGTGCAACCGCCTCCGCTGCAACGCTTGTCAACCAGCCAACCGAGCAGGCCGAGTCGCCGGTGACTGCGAGTGACCAGCGTTTTAATCAGGATCGGCTCTTAGCGTTAGTCAAGACACAGGCCTCAAAGGAACAGAGTCTCGCTTTCTTGCTGGATATTGCCATCAAAATGAATCCGAGCGACGGCACCGGCGTGTCAACAAAAGCGTTCGACCAATACCTGACCACCCTGCTCATCGCGAGCATGCAGGACGAAGATGAACGGCAAATAGATCGTTTACTAGGCGTCGCTAACCAAACGTTTCAATGTAATGACGTTGATGGGTCAACAATAATGATCGACACCTTGGTTGAAGGTCAGTTTCTGAATTACGTGGCTGTTGACGTCACTTGCACCGGTGAATGCACACGTCCCCTAGCAGAAGGCGTGGTCTTGCAATTGATTGAACCGACCAACCCAGACCTGCTCGTGGAGCCTGACCCCGAGTTCGCGGCTGAAGCTGACCTAAGCGCTCAATAAATAGGCTGGGGCTATCCCCAGCAGCGGCTTTGCCTTGCTTTTGCCCCCAAAATGGGAGCCCCGTCACTTCCAAACATCAGAGTGCACCACTTTCAACCTTCGTTTACGCCCGGGAACTGCCGCGGCGTAAGCTGAGGCCACATGACCAACTAGCTCATTCTTTCGCTGTAATCCCAAGAGGTCATTTGGACTGGCCTGAGTCTAATGACATACTCTTCAGCGCTGCGACCAATAAGCCACTTTGCCAGGCGACTTTCGGCATTACCCAGGTAACGTGGTATTAACGTGGTGAGCGTTTCCAGCGCATAATCCTTAGAAAGGGTCACCATCGCTTTCCCTCTGACACCACAATAGGGGGGTTCGTTCGGCGCAATCTCAAAAGAGCATTTTTGGTTAGCCATAAGATCAGCAACCAATTGGCTGTTCTCATGTGATACGCAGAGCAGATCACCCTGTCGTTCATCGAACATATACCAGACCGAGCACAAGGTCGGATAACTGCCGGTCGTCGTCGCTATACGCAGAGGAATTGTGGAAGTTGCCAAAAATGAGCAAACCTGCTGTTCGGACCAGGCGCTGGATTTTTTCAGATTAATAAGACTTTTTTTCGAATTCATAAGACTTTTTTCAGATTCATAAGAGAAGGAAACCTACACTAGTTAATTGCTTGAGCAGCCACCGGCACAACGACCTCAGCGCTAAGCAACGAGGCTTTTCACGCGGCAAGCGGAATGCCTGGGGGTTATGTGCCCCCTATTGTATCAGCATCGGTGATGCCAAATAGACTCCCGGTCAGCGGTGACTCGATAATTTTATCGTTGATCGACTCAGTCGAAGCTCACACCGAATGTCGCCACGGGGTTCCATGGAGAGGGGTAATGGAGAGGGTTCATGTCAGTCAGAAAGCCTGCGCCCGCCAGCAGCAATGATCCGCTTTCCCACACGGTTCGTAAAATCTGAAACCTCTAGAGAATCGCCTAATGTTTAACCTGTTTAAGACCTCCCCCGACAAAAAAATTCGCAAGCAATACATAGCGAAGCTTGAAGAGGCTATGCACGCGCAGAGAAATGGGAAGATACGCGAATATTCCTTCTTGACGGCAGAAGCTGAGGCCCTTAGAGAGCAACTAGAGTTACTTCAAGCCGAACCTCCGCGTTAACACCGGTTACCGCTACCTTCCGCCTTTCACCGCGGAGGTTTTTTTAAATACAGCCGCGCATAACGTTGCTCTGCCCAGACATTGTATATCTTCCCAGCAAACCATCGTACCACCGGAACCCTCAGCCATTGCCACGCCCATCCCCAGCGCGTGTGCTCCCAGGCTGCGATGTTGGCTTCAAGCCCAATCTTGAACGTCCCGTCAGCCGCCTGCAAATGAAGCGCTTTCAACATCTGCTGTTTCATGCCTTCATCCATTTCCTCCTGATGTATATCGACTAGTTTCAAATGAAGGGGATTATGCGCACCAAGACGTGCCATCTCTGCATTGCACAGTGGACACTGTCCGTCGTAATAAAGTCTCTCTGACGGCTTACTCATGATCTCTTTACTCCTGAGGAAAGAGCGCTTTTCTGATCGTTGTGCGTTTTAAAACTGAGCATTTTGCCCTGGACTTCCCGCAACAGCTGCCGGGTCGCCTGTGGGGCCATCAACAGCGAGGGCGTGACTATAAGGGTCAGCAGCGTTGCAAAGCTGAGTCCTGACACGATCGCCGATGCAAGCTGCACCCAATAAGAAGCGACGGGCCCCCCGACCTCGACTTCCCTGCCAATGAGATCGATAGAGATGCCCGCGGCCATCGGCAACAAACCAAAGCCTGTGGTGAAAGTTGTCAGGAACACAGGCCTGAGTCTTTGGCATCCCGTTGTGATGATCACCCGCCGCATATCCCAGCCAGGGTTCTCACGGCGAAGATAGTTAAAAGTATCAATCAACACGATATTGTTGTTAACGATAATTCCGGCAAGCGCGACAATCCCTATACCCGTCATGATGGCGCTGAAGGCATAACCCGTAATCACGAGACCTAACAACACGCCTACTGTTGACATCACAACCGCGGAAAGCACCAGCAGCGCCTGATAGAAACTGTTGAACTGAGTGACAAGCAGAATGCCCATGAGTATGAGCGACAGCGTAAAGGCAACACCAATAAACTGCACCACCGCTTTTTGCTCCTCGTTAGCACCGCGGAATATAACTTTTACCGAGGGATCCACTTTTTGGGTCGATAACCAGCCGCGGATTTCATCTACTTTGTCGTTGGCCAGAACACCCGGGGCAGGGTTTGCTCTGACATACATCACTCTGTCTCCATTCTGCCGGAATATCGTCGATACTTTCGGCTTAGCTTCCCGCTCAACGAAGCTGGAGATCGGTACTTGACCCCCTGGGGTGCTGACACGTAACTGGTCGAGATGGGAGACTCCGCGGTATTCCTCTGGGTACCGAACACGAATATCAACTTCGTCCTCGGCATCATCCGGCCGGTATTTGCCGACAAGAATACCGTTGGTAATCAGTTGGATAGCGGCCCCTACACTAGAGACGTCTGCACCTGACATCGCGGCCTTCGCCCGATCCACTCGAACCTGCCATTCAATACCCGGCACCGGTGCTGTGTCGTCAACCGCCACCAGACCATCCATAGATTTAAGATATGCACTTAAACTTCTGGCTTGCTGCGCCAAGGCGCCAAGATCAGGGCCACTCAATTGAATTTGAATTTCTTTACCAACCGGCGGCCCCATCTGCTGGGGACGCATCTCTGCACGCACACCAGGAACACCTTGGACCGCCTTTTCGTATTCTTGTTCTAATTCGTGCCCATTAAGGACTCGTTCACGCCGGTCACTCATCTGAATAAACATACTGCCTATACGATCTGGTGTCGTGCCGCCAGACCCAAAACTTAGACCACCCTGTCCGGTTCGGGTATAGATACTTTCTATATCACCAACAGCCAGTACGCGTTTTTCAACGTCCGTGACGATATCTCGTAACTCTTCGGACGAATAGTTACCGCGCGCGCTGACATTGACGCCGGTGAAACTTGGCTCGACATCTACGAAAAACTGCGACCCGTTTCCGGCAACGCTATACAGCTGGACAACGCCGAACATCGTCAGAAGCGTCACGCCAATCACGAACAGCGGTCGTTTGGTACTAAACCCAAGGATCCGGGCGTAAAGCCCAACAACGCCACCAATTTCGTCGAACCTCCCCTGGTCGACCAGCAGCGTTGAACCTGTTTCTTCACTCGTTTGTTTTCTGCTGATGATCGCGCCCAGCACAGGCGCAAAAAACAATGCGTAGACGACCGCACCTATCAGCACAGCGAACACGGTAACCGGAAGATATTTCATAAACTGGCCCGTCACACCTGGCCAGAACATCAACGGGAGAAATGCTGCCAACGTTGTCCCCGTAGAAGCCAGCACCGGCAGAAACATACGTCTGGTCGAATATATATACGCCGCCCTGGGGGACTCACCCGCTTTCATTCTTCGATCGGCCAATTCCACCACGACAATGGCACCGTCGATCAACATACCCAGCCCCAGCAACATGCCAAACATGACCATAAAGTTATACGTGAATCCCAGAAGATTGACGAAAATAAACGCAAACATGAAGGAGAAAGGGATCCCGAAGGCCACCAAAAGGCCCGAGCGGATACCAATGGTGGCCACCACTACGGTCAGAACAAGAAACATTGCTGTCGAAATATTACCTTCCAGCGTTGAAATTTGTTCAACCGTGTCTGGCGTCATGTCAGCTATATAGTTGATCTCAACATTGGCGGGCAAACCTTTCCGCATTGAGTCGACGCGAAATTTAATTTCATCGACGACCTTGACGATACTCGTGCCAGGTCTTTTCGTTACCTCGATAACCACCGCTGGCGAGCCATTCGTACGTGTAAACCCCTCTGCATCTTTAAAAGTTCTACGCAGCGTTACCACATCTTCGAGGGTGATCACCCCAAATGACGTGGCGGTAATCGGAATCGACAGCACGTCTTCCGCACTTTCGATAACACTGGGCACCTTGACAGAAAAACTGCCACGGCCAGTATCCACAGAACCTGCCGCAATAAGCCGATTGTTACTCGCGAATGCTGACAGCAACTCATCATTACTTATCCCGAAGGCCTCAAGTTGGGCCGGATCAATGACTGCCTCTAGCATCTCCTCTCGGTTACCTTCCAGACGGGCTTCCAGTACTTCGCTAATCCCTTCAATCTCGTCTTTAATCTGTCTTGCAATCTTATAGCGAGCCCGATCAGCGATGCCCTTGCCGCCGACACTGATCGTAATGATGGGAAAGTCAGACGCCGATACCTCTTTAACGATCGGCTCTTCTGCCGTCGATGGGATCTTTGCCTTGGCCGTATCCACCGCTTCCCGTACGTCTGCGACTGCCTGGTCCTGATCAAAAGAGCTATCAAACTCAATGATCAGCGTCGCACTACCCTCGGCAGAATAACTGTTGATGTCTTTGACCCCCTCAAGGGTTCGAAGCTCAAGTTCCATCGGGCGAGTCAGCAACCTTTCTGAATCCTCCGGTGATATTCCTTCATGGGGAATCATGACAAAAATGATCGGTATCGCGACATCGGGATCAGATTCAATAGGGATCAAACTATAGGAAACAATCCCGGCGAACATGATGGCCGCGAGCAAGGATAAAACTGTTCGGGTTCTGTCAATTGCCCCGCCAATGAAGTTCAAGGGATCGTCACCAGCGTGTTTAAGAGTGAGTAATCGATGCTTACGAGCTGTCCCTCTGACACTTCTTCATGACCTACTGTGATCAGGTTGACCGCCGTCGGCAGGCCCTTCACCCATATCCCTGCAGGGTTTTCGTCCGCGATTTCTACGGTTTTGAAACGGACCCTGCTCTTCTCATCAACGATTCGCACACCAACAGACCCTGCGTCATTAAGGACGAGGCTGGCCGGCGAAATCAGGTGCACCTTCTCTTCCCCTACAGGAATCTGCATTTGCGCAGTCAAACCAGTTCTAATCAGCGCACCGGGGTTATCAATCGTCACTTCCACAGGGTAGGTACGGGTCTTATCGTCCGGCGCATGTCCGACATAACTCACCAGGCCGACGTACCGCTCCCCTGTAATCAGCTGAATGTTCACCTCGTCTTCCAGGCTGACAAGACCAATACTCTTCTCAGCGACCTGCCCTGCCACGAGCATTGGGTCTACTTCCATCAGGCTGACGCACACGGACCCTGGACTGAGGTAATCTCCTACCTCTACCGGCTGGGCGGTCACTACCCCATTGAATGGGGCAAAAATTTCTGTCTTCGCCAGCGCTAAGCGCGCATCCTCCGTTCTGGTTTTGCTTTGCTCGAGCGCCGCCCTTGCCTTTGCCAGAACCGTCCCGGATTGCAGCCCTTTTTTGTTAAGATCTACAAATCCATCATACTCCAACTTCGCGCTTTCCAGTTCCGCCAGCGCCTGAGTGTGCTCGGCCCCGCGTGCATCCACGGCAACCCTGCATAGCAGGTCGCCCTTGTTAACGAACAGACCTTTTTCACCCGACATCTCAACGACTTTGCCCGCGACTTCTGCCTTCACCTGAACCATTCGGTTCGCAGCGGTCTGTCCTCTCACGTCAAGAAACAACGTTCTGGTTTCCGACCGGCTCTGAACCGCGCGGACCCGAACCATATCTTCATCGACCCTGAATTCCACTGGCGCACCCTCCTGAGCTTCGACAATACTATTGCTCCACTCACCTGAAAAAACCCACAAAGTCATTAACAGCACGATAAAACTAACGACCAAATGCTTATTACTCACACACACTCCTTGTAAAACGCGCCGACTCTGGCGATACGGATTTAAAATTCTATTGGCGCGTAGCCGTTCAAAGCTAACGTGCTTCATGGATTAAATGGGCCTAACACCCACGCCAACAAAAGGCCGCGACAATAGATTAAAGAAAAGGTATACGCCCCTTAAGGTGGAACAGATCATCAAATACAAGGAACAGTCAATATGGAGGGGCCGTTCGCGACTCGCACCGCAGATATTTACAAAGTGCCCCACTCTTCGCGACGGTACGCTACGATAAACTGGTGATGACCACTCGCATCAAAGGCCAATGTGGACACCTTATTGATGACTAATAGTTGATGGCTAATAGTTGCTGGCTAATCGTTGCTGACTAATCGTTGCTGACTAATAGCTGCTGACTAACAGTTGCTGACTGATCGTTGTTAGTTGATGTCGTTCGCAGACATCGTGTGAGCAAGATCAATGGATCGCTCAAGAAGTTGGTCAATCTGCAGCGCCACCACCGGGCTAAACTGGAAGCCGAGGAACGCGCATTTAGAGAGCTCTATCACTGCAGCCAACACCATTTCCTCACGCTCGGGCTCTGCCAATAACGGCAAAAGGCCTGCAAAGAAGTTATGCTGATCCATCTCTCCTTCCTCAACCAGCGTTTGGCACAGGGTCACAATGGGAAGTGTGATTTCGTCGTAAACTAGCGTTTGAAAGTCCATCTGGTGGCCTCGGTTTGAAATAACAAACTACCTTTCCTTCCACTCTTTTGCGAGAAGGGCCGGTGTCGTCAGGTTGGTCAAAAGAAATGGCCCCAGCCTTCGGAACCCCAAACACACGGCAGTGAAAGCACCTACCTGCATTAAGGTCACCCCCAGAGCGCCAGCCAGACATAGCTTGGACAGCAGCGGTTCATCACCCAGGACCCACCAACCCATCAAGAGCGCGATCGGAGTTCCAACGCTACCTGAGAACTGCAAAACTAGCTTCTTCCATCTTGCCAGTTGCTGGTAGGTCCCAAATCGCATCTTGAATCTCGGCTCAAAATACCAAAGGTAGACGTAGGAATAACGAACCCCAAGAAACATCCCCGTAGAAATTTTCGTCAATGGCTGCAGACACAATGCCAGCAAGACGATCGAGGCTACCCGCAGCAGGGTGCTTTCTGCCGTCATGGCCCAAAGGCTCATCGTCAGAAGAAAAGACTCAAAGAATAACCCTGCCCAGAACGGCGCTTCAGGGAACCGATTGCGCCTGTGGAGCTTGTTACTGATCCGTGTCAGGTCCTCGCTCAACGTTAACATTACGTCCCGCCCCAAACCTTTTAAACCAACAAGGCACTTTTGCCAGTCCCCAACGCGATAACACCCTGAGTCCAGAGTACTCTCTATTCGGTCCATCCCCTGTCTGATTTCCAGTATTGAGCTTTTCTTCGCCATCACGTTATGCGACAGGAACCCAGCCCATACACCAGCCTGCTTTCGCTACCAACCGGTTTTGAAACAATGCACACCCACCCATTGCTGGCGTATCGCTGTCTTTGTAAAATAGGCAGTTGCCGCAAATCTGATCTGACCCAGCCACTCCCATCTTGTCCGTTCTGGAAGCCTTACTAGCGACCTCTACATACTTCAATGCAACGGCAGAGGGATCATTGACCGGAACCTTCTCGATCGCGGCGGCCGATGCCGGGGAAATAAGTTTGACCTGACTCAGCAGGGGCAATGTCGCAGCGATTGAACTGAGCTTTATAAATTGTCTTCGAGTTACCATTAGATTTCCTATTATAAATTGTTACCGTTGTAATACGTTCAGATAGACAGAGAAGATCAATTACATCGCCATCATCTGTGGCGCACAATAAGAACGGAGGAACCTTAAAATTTAACGAACCTAACGACCGATCAGTAATGCTACAGTCCCACATTCACCAAAAGACAATCACGTCCGTTAGCTTGCCTCGGATTAGGAGAAAAAATTTGAACCCCGGTGACACGATGAGCGTACCTTTGCTCCGAGAGACTCCAGAAATAGAAAATGCTCGATCCCAATGGCGGTACAGGGGCGGATCTCGTCCAGCATTTGCGACCGAACCCAAACAGGGACAGTCTTCGGTCTGGGATTTCCCCAGGCCGCCGGTCATAGAGGATGTGCCCGTCACGATGACTGTCCGTTTTAAAACACAAATCATCGCAGAAACGCAACGGGGTCGAAGGGTTCTTGAAACCGCCGGGGCACCTACCTATTACTTCCCACCAGAGGATGTTTTCGCGCCAATGACCGCCGAAGCCTCTCGCTCCGTCTGCGAATGGAAGGGACTTGCCGAATCATTATCTTTGCCCGGGGCGGCAAATGCGGGTTGGCGTTATACAGACATGTTCCCGGCATTTCAGATCCTTCACCGCTGGGTGGCTTTTTATCCGGCAATAGTTGACTGCTATTTAGGGGAACAACGGGTCTCGACACAACCCGGGGGCTACTATGGGGGATGGGTCAGTCCCGACTTGGTCGGACCCATCAAAGGCGAGCCTGGCAGTTCGGCCTGGTAGACACCGCTGCGCAGTGTTTACTCGACCGGCACCATGACTTCGTTAGTACGCATGAAGGATGGCCGAAACGGTGAGTTGTACCTTGCCCAAACTGGCTCCCCGCTTATCTTCCAGCGCGTGTCTGACAGCAGCGTCATTAGCCGTTCCCTATGCGTGTCATAGCTCCCTTCACTCCAACCCCCTTTATAAATAACGACAGCCATTTTCGTCGCGGGCACACGGATAATTTCTACCGACCCATCATTGGGCGCCGGGAGATCAGCGAGCTGGTACTCTTCGGGCATAAAGAAACTGACCCAGTAAGCGCCCTCGCCTGTTGACTCTGGCGCCATCGTCACCGGAGCCGTCATTGATATTTTCTGCTCCTCCGCATTGTCCCCGAATATATATCCTGCAAGACGCCTAAACGCCATGTTCCCAGCATCCTCAAAATCTGCCTGGACCCGAGTGCGAGCGACGATCAGCGTTGGATACTGACGAACCTCGAGTTCGCCCGTCTTTTCCAGCACAACGTATTCAGGCTTATAAATGGCGAAAGACTCTATTGGAAGCAACACCAAAAACGGGATAATTAGCCGAATCATCGCAATCATCACCCTTGGCCCTCCGACACACCCTCGACCAGGCGCATAGAAATGGCAGTTCGAATCTCGTCATACACGAAGCTGATCTCCACGTTTCTTTTTCCTTACTGGTTAGGATGTTCCGCCGTATCACCACCGGTTTAACATAGCATTTCGGGCAAAGAGGGTTGTACCCCTCTTATACAAATACGCTGCGTTGCGGCACTTGGATCACACTGCGCTTTTCCAAGCGCCTGCGATCCAGCGATCAAGCGCGAAACAAAAACAGGCGGTTTAATGGACCGGTTGACAGCGGAAGCGGTCATTTTGAGCAACAAAACCCGGGGGCGGGGGGAACACAGACGACGCCGTATTTTTGGTTGGCTTGATATGCTCCGGAAAATCAGTGAGTTTCGGCTCCTTCCAGGAAACCCGACCTATCAAATCCTTAGGTCCCTCACCTGTTCCAACACCGTTTTGATTGCACTGAGTCTTTCGGAGGACTCCCGGTAACTGGCATGAATAGCCCGACGATAACTTGGTGCGCCCTTAACCGAGTGAAGAAAGTCATTAGACGCGATTTGACTTGAAGGCAGATACGCCGCACCGGATGTCCGTGACAGGATCTCAAGTGCAATACTGGCCATGTTAACCTGCAGACCAACGACGACACTTTCACCAAACCGCTTCGCGTGAAAATTAGCAAATGCGGTTCCCCAGTCCACGTAGATGTAATTTTTTGTAAGCGCATCATTCAGCCTCTCACCCTCCGCGGAAGCAGCCAGGCCCAACTTCAACTCACCGATTTTCACCGATGTCAGATCGGTACTGGTTGGTGGATCGTATAGAATAATCAGGTCCAGTGTTCCGTTCATGACCTTTCCGACTAATTCCTCTGACGAGTGGCCCTCTGCCTGAATCGCTATCTCTGGTGACATTCCTCTGATTTCCGCTAACCTTTCCTGTAGCGACAACAACCAGATTCCTGGTGTTGAGCCCAGCGCTAGTCGAGCATCAACCTCGGGCCGGAGCTGAACTTCGTGCACGGTTCTCGCCCAGGCTGCGATCATTGTCTCAGCATGGGGGAGCAACCTTTCGCCTTCAAGGGACATTCTAAGATTGCCACGCTGGCGAATGAAAAGGTGGACACCAAGCTGGTTTTCGAGCTGTTTTACCCTAGCCGAAACGGCGGCGGAGGTCACAAACAAGTTCTCCGCAGCGCGAGCGAAATGGCGCGTGCGATTGACCTCAACAAATGTTTTCAACAGATCGATATCCATGGCCGGATACTCTCAGGTGGGCTCCCGATGTTACATTTTTTTTACGTCGCATCAAATTTATTTTGATTTACGTCAGCGCGCCCATCCATACAATGCGCGCGGTAAAACTCATTCACAGGACAAGCGTTATCGTGGCCAAAAGCATCAAACTGCTGCTGGTGTCAATCGGCATACTACTGGCAGGGCACGGCCTGCAACTGACCCTGCTGCCGGTCCATGCGCGATCGATTGGCTGGTCCGATACAGAAATCGGGCTAACCGCTGCTGCCTATTTTTTCGGCTTCGTTCTGGGTTGCCTGAGTGTTCCGGAACTCCTATCCCGCGCAGGACACATCCGCGTTTTCCTTACTGTGACTGGTCTTACTGCAGCCAGTCTACTCATGCTTGAAGCAATTCAGCTGTTGCCTGTCTGGATACTACTTAGACTCGTCAACGGCTGGTGTCTGGCAGCCATCTACACGACCGCTGAAAGCTGGCTCAATGAGCATGCTCTCGATCACCAACGCGCTCGATTAATTGCGGTATATATCATGGTGACCTTGATCGCCATCGCCGCTGGACAGGTTCTTTATGGCCTGCTGCCTGCCAATATGCTTTTCACTGGGGCCGCGGTGATGATGATGCTGGCGCTCGTTCCTGTCGGCCTGTTCTGTGAAGACCAACCCATGGCGCTGAAACAAAAGGAGTTTCGAACAGCATCCGTCTACGCTCTGCCACGCATTGCCCGAGTTGGCTCGTTTCTGTCGGGGGTGGTCACGGGTAGTCTATGGACTATGGCGCCACTTATCGCCGAAAAAAACAGCCTGCAGTCCGCTTCTGTTAGTTACGTGATGCTGGCTATCGTCATCGGAGGGGGTGTTTTTCAACTACCGCTAGGTTACCTCGCTGATCGCATCGGCAGAGTAAAGGTTATCTCCGCCACGGCCTTAGCCTGCACTTTGGTCGCCGTTACGGGAATACTGGTGGTTCCCCAGAATACAGGACACTTAGCCATTATCATGTTTCTTTTCGGCGGGACAAGCCTCAGCCTGTACGGCTTGTGCGCCGCAGAGGCAAATGCAAAGAGTGATCTGTCACGCGTTGAAATCGCTACACTGTTTCTGCTGCTGCACGGGGCTGGCTCCATCGTCGGCCCGGTGATGACCGGAATCGTTTCCACTGGGACCGAGGCCGCACTTTATGTCGTCGCCGCCATCTCCATGTCTATACTGCTGCTTTACGCAGCATTCGACGGGGCAAGTACCTTCCTCGAAAAATTAAAGACTCGTGTTATGCAGTGGATTAAGGCTCAATGGGGAAACGCTCCCGCGCCTGAGGCCCAAGCGCCTCTATGAGCGGCTGAAGTTCAGATTCGTAATTGCGCCATTGTTCAAGGGCTGTTTTAAAAATGGGCTGGCGCACCTGTTCGGAGCTTGGCGTTCTAACGTCCCTCACGGTGTCGTAATAATTGATGCAGCTTTGCTCAAAAGGCAATCCACAAAACTCAAGTATTCGTCGAACCTGCGCTTCCAGATCATCGACAACATCCTCGTGCTGAACTCTTAAAACAAACCCCGGCAGCACGCGGTCCCAATGATCCATCAGCTCAAGGTAGTTGGCGTAATACTGGCCGATATCTTCCAGCGAGTAGCTGAATTCCTGTCCCTCGGCAAAAAGCTGTTTGAAAACACTGAAGCCACACGACATGGGATGACGTCTCGCATCAATGATCTTGGCGTTCGGAAGCATCAAGCGTATTAAACCGATGTGACGAAAATTATTCGGCATTTTGTCAATAAAATAGGGCGCGCCAAGTCGATGGATTCTGGTTTCCTCGATAAATGTTCTACCGAATTCTGTGAATTCATTTTTGTTCATTTTTTCAAGAATCTGTGGGTAATCGCTGCCAAACTCCTGACGGCCTCGTCGCCGCAACGACTGGGACAGGGACAGAATATTAGGCAACTCCTGGGTACCATCCACCAGACTGTGGGAAGACAGAATCTGTTCCAACAGTGTAGACCCTGCTCTTGGAAGACCTACAATGAAGATCGGGTCCGATCCCTGGTGGCCTGCGCCATCCATGGTTCGAAAAAAATCGGTATCACATACCGAAATTTGCGCCTGGATATCCCGAGTGGTTACTTCCGCGCTGTAGCGGCTCTGCGTCTTTTTAAGCGCGTTGCCTCGAGCATACTGATTGAAAGAGTGCTCATAGTCTCCCTGGTCTTCATAGGCTTTACCCAAGGCAAAGGACAAGTAAACTCGATCCATGTGCGTTAGTTGAGGGTTGGCCTGCTGGGCGTGCATCGCTTTCAGCTCAGTATCTGAATACCGGTAGGTCTTGAGGTTCGCGAGTGCATAGTAGGCTTCACCATGCTCAGGATGGGCGAGTAACGCCTGACGATAGCTATCAACGGAAACGTCAAAGTCTCCACGGGTTTTCAGCGCGTGTCCTTTGGACGTCAGAGTCCTTGGATCGTTGGGCAGCGTCGTAAGCACCTTGTCAAACATGAGCAAGGCAGTCTCTAAATCGCCTGCCTGGACTGAACTCACCGCATGGAGCGATTGAAATTGCGCAGAATTCGGCTCACCGTCGAGCAGGTGCTTCGACTGCTCTAATGCTTTGCCATAAAACTGGCGCCGGGTCAGTGCCTGTATGTAATCCATTCGAACCTGCACATTGTCTGGCGCGAACAGGACCGCACTTTCGAGCAGATATTCCGCATCGGTCAATACCCCTAGCTTGAGACCAATATCTGCAAGCAGACGCATCGCCTCGATATGATGCGGCACCCTCTTCAGGAAATCCCTACAGATGTCTTCTGCCCGAAGCAGCTTTCCTTCCGCGATCATGTCCGCGGCCACGACTAAGGGCTTAGGGGTTTTCTTTATTCTTTCGATGTTGCGCTGGGCATAATCTGCTTGCCGCATTCTTCCCTGTTGAGTTGCGATCTTTTGCATTGAATTCCAACTGCCTGCAAGCGCGGGGTTTAGCTGACAGGCACGGGTATAGTCGTTCAACGCTTCCTGGAGTTGACCCATATCACGATGCGTGTGACCAGTTTCTTGCCAGGCGCGGCCACTATCCGGTACGAGTTCGACAAGCCGGCTTAGTATCGATAGGGATTCCTGAAAGCAGCGTGTGTATCGATTGCAGAGCGCTAACATATAGAGCGCGTCTTCACTGTTTGGATAGGATTCCAGAAGTTCAGTGAGATCTGTCAGCGCACCTGCGAACTCACAGGCAACGATCCTTTGCTGGATCACGCTTAGCGATGCTGACAATGATGTTGGTAAAGGTTCTATATCCACTATTTTATTTACCGAAAAACGCGCCCCTTAACGGGGCGCGTTCGCGGGTCCTATTTTTCGACTAATTTATTAAAATTTGTACGAAGCTCGTATTCCTGCTGTCAACGGGCGCGCATAGACGGTTCGCTCAACGTCGGCACCAAACCAGGTGCTCATTGCGGCCTTCTCGTCAGTCAGATTATCAACGAACAAAGTAGCCGACCAGGTATCAGACTCGACCCCTGCGGTCAGTCCAACCAACATCCAGCTGTCAATCTTGATCCGATTGATTCGGATCACGTCACTCCATGAGTCATCGGAAAACGAAACGTGTGGCATAAAATGCGCGGTCAGACCGGACTGGAGCTGCCATTCGTAGCGCACTGCCAGGCTGCCCTGGAAACCAGGCGCGTACGCGAGTTCATCACCTTCAACAATATCGTCGGTAGGGGTGATTTTTTTCGTGATCTCGGAATCAAGGAATGAGTATCCCCCAGTTACCGTCAAGCCACTAATGCTGTCTGGTGCCCAGATAAAGTCACCCTCAATGCCTTTGACTTCGGCATCGGCGGCGTTATCCGAAAAGAACAGGTTAACGATACTGGTATCAAAGATCGTCGTTTGCATGTCCTTGATTTTCATAAAGTACATATTACCGTTCAGCCTGAGCTGACCATCGAGCAAGTCAACTTTCCAGCCAAATTCGACGTTAGTCAACTCGTCTGAAGTCAGGTCATAAGGTACCGTAAAATTCCCCTGAGGATTGGGCGTACCTCCGGGCCTATTGAGCAGACCAGTACGGAACCCCTCTGAGGCGGTGATGTAATACAACTGATTATCATCCGGCGTCCAGGAAAAGTTGATCTTGCCGATTACGCCATCGTCTTGAGCAACATCAGGGGCGCGGACACCGCCGACAACCCTAGGGTCGGTCGTCGGCGTAAGGTCTGCCTCCGTAAATACTTGCTGCGGGGAGGCGCAGTTAAAGATATTGGTGAACTCTCCGTCGCCGTCATACAAATCACTGATGTTTGTGCCAAACGAGTTACTGTCGTTGTTGCCAAAGAAACCCCGCGACGTACAAAAGGAACTGTTAGCGCTTCCTTCCATATCCACTTCATAGTCGTAATAGCGCGCCCCCAGGGTTACTGCGAACTGCTCGCTGATATCAATCGTGATCTCACCAAATATCCCGTAGTTTTCGTCGGTTCGATGAATATCATTTCGAAATGCAGTATTTTTAGGATAGGCCCCTTCCTCGGACTTCCATGCGTTAGGTTGTGAGAAATTATCAGCGAACCCGGCAACACCAGCAAACAGCACATCTTGGTTTAGATAGCGAAAATCAACTCGTTCCTCTAGATCCAGATCACTATAGAAAGCGCCAAAAGTAGCCCTCCAACGATTAGTAGCATCCGTTGAGAACCGAATTTCGTGCGTCTGGATCTGAAGCTCAGCATGCACAGGAACATGGGCAGTCGGTGCGTAACAGGTTGAACCAGCCAACGCATCGCCATCGTAGGCGCCAGAATAGACCACATAGTCACACTTGTAGTATGGCATGTACTGGCCGACGAACAGGTATGAGGTGTAGTCAATTACCTGGTCCATCTCACGATCAGTAAACGCTCCGGTGTAGACAACATCGAGGTTCGCGATCCGGCCGGTGAGCGTCCATGCGATATTATCGAACCCGTCTTCGTTAGATTCATTAACGTAACGCTGGGCCTCATAGTCATCTAAGTTCGGATCAGCAAAAAAAGCGCCGTCAGTTTCCAGTTCCTGGTGCATGTAGGAAACCAGCAGGCTCCAGTCATCATTAATATCGTAAAGCCCGCTGATACGAGCACCAGCATAAGTGGCGTCATTAAAATCGTCTTCGACAAAGTCGGCGTTGTCAGCGACCCTAAAGTCGACCTGGCTTAGGTCCTTGCCTGCACCAAAACCGGCACGGAACTCGTTGACCGGAACACCATTGGCACGGACCGTTCCCTCGGGGCGGAACCGTGCACTTTGGCTCATATCAAGCGTACCCCGCACGTTATCGATGTAACCACCTTTGTCATCGACAAAGACGACACCTCGTACCGTCAGCTTGTCAGAGATCGGCACATTCATCATGGCCTCAACCTTCTGACTCGGTTCACCATCTTTGGTAAATGAACTTTCCAGTTTGAAGCTACCATAGGTATCGGAAGGGTCCGGCTTGTTTGTAATTATTCTCACCGTACCAGCCTGAGAACTAGCACCGAAGAGGGTTCCCTGGGGCCCAGCAAGCACTTCAATGCGATTGACGTCAGCTGCATAGACATCCAAATTTCGGCCAGGTTGGCCTAAAGGCTGCTCATCCAAGTAAAAAGCGACGTTAGGCGAAAGGCCCGCTACGCCAGCTACTGAAAGCGTCGGTGTTGTGGAGGCAACCCCACGAATGTAAATAGTGCGGTTGCCCGGGCCATTGCCGCCGGCCGTCACGCCAGGCATCTGAAGAAGGTAATCCTCGAAGTTGGTGACCCCCAATTCGTCCAGTTTACGCTCGTCCATCGCTTGTACAGCGATAGAGATATCCTGCATGCTCTCTGCTCGCTTGGTAGCGGTAACGACGAGTTCTTCGATTTCAGCATACGCGGGTGCTAAAGCGATGCCATTGGCCAGAATTGCTGTTGCCACTGCTGTACTGAGCTTTGTTCTGCGAATCATATTTCTCCCATGAGTCTTGTTGAGTTATCCCAAGCACGTGTCCATCTTTACGTCACACGCCATGGAACTGTTTAAAAAGAGCTGGTTAATAAAAACTGCTTAATAAGACCTGCTTATACAAGGTGTACCTGTACAAGAACTGCTTAAATAAGAACGGTTTACCTATAAACGGCTTAATAAAGAACCGTTTAACAAAGAGCCGTTTAAGAAAGAACCGTCTAATAAAGAACCGTTTAACAAAGAACCGTTAAAAAAGACGGTTAAGTAGGAACGGCTAAGTAAGCACGATTTAAGAAAGAACCGTCTAGTAAGAACGGTCTATATTGAACAATAAAATCGGTTTTTCAGGTCGATTCTATTTTTTTTTAATAAGAGATCCTGTTTTTTGACTTTTTGTGATTTTTTTCACAGAACCAATCTTAACAATTACAAGAAAAAATCTCCAGAGCTGAACCACAAAAACATGCACAAAAACATGCACAAAAACGTCACCGCAACGTCGAATTCGGTGCCACTGAAACATAAATCGTTCCCAGTATCGACGCAGCCGCACCGGAAAAGACGACGAAAAACAGATCAGCTTTACAACCGGAACAACATAAAAACTCCCTTAATCACTATCAATTAGGCTCGCGCCTGCGCCAGACAATCGGGATTCTTCCGAAGATTTACTCAACGCCTGTCGGGTAAGTCGCCAGAGTGAATACCAGTCAGCTTCGGATAGCTCCACACCCTGTTCACGCGCGGTGCTGCGGCTTTGCTTAATATGTTCAGCAGATATTAACGCCGGCATTTCCATTGCTGAGTTGTACGATAAAACCTCCGCCGTTTCGACGTGCAGCGTTTCCAGGTCATCACCCAATATAGAAATCAGTCCCGATTCTCCCAAAACAAGCACGCAATCTGAACCTCGACTCCGCCACCCAAGCTTCACCGACTGGGGAACGGGTGAGTGACAAAGATAGCCCGCGAGCAACACAGGGTTATCCAGACAAGTGTTAAGAGGCAATACCGTCTCTCCCGTTACCAGGCTATCGGATAAGACAGGCCCGGCTTCAATCGCAGATAGCCTAAAGGAATCACTCATACTTCCCCAAGGGTGATGCTGACCAAGTCGTTCCAGTGCCGAGACGACAGGCTTCAGGGGATCAATACCGACTGCCGCAAGTCCAACTGCCGCCTTTGCGAGGTCATCCGCAAGTCCAACGGGTACGTGCCGGCCAAGCGCTGCCCATCGCACCGCAAACTTTAGTTCATTGTGTGAAAATTTCATTCTAATGACGCCGGTTTGCAGGCAAATGTCCACTGATCGGCCCAAGGTGAGTTCAACTCATCAGGAAAAGGCGCACCTTGATACATATTGACACGCGTCCATAGGTCAGATTTCGGGTCAAACTTACTGACACCAAAAAATGCAAGATTGAATCGAAGAATATCAGTCGGTCGAAACTTGGCTGCGATAATGTTTTCTGCCACTTCCCCATAGGGATGAGACTCGGCGTTTTGAATACGGTGTATCGTATGCCGAAACCAAGGATGCAATGCGCAGAATCGAAGAACACTCTGTTCCAGATCTGACATCTGCAGTGCCACCAGCAACCGGGCAACATCCCAGCCAACGGTCAGCGGTATTTCTGTTTCACTATCCGCGATACCCTCATAGGGACGGGGACCAAGTCGTGGTTCGAGCTTTTCCTCGGAGTAGACCCATTGCCGACCGGTTTCGGCACTGTCCTGAAAATTGATTTCATTTACCCAACCATAGTGCCTGTCGATCAATATTTTCAATTGCGTCAGAGGCATGGCTGGTTCCCATACGTCCTCTGCGGGCGCAGCGTTGAACCGCTCTCCCAGATTATCAACCAGCTCGCCAAAAGGTTCCATTAGCAGACTGACGACCAGCTCCTGAGCCTCCAGGCCAAGATGCTCTGACGCCCACAGGAAGATCGCCTCAAGCGGAAACGACACGTCAAAACGATTGCCGGCGGCCAGGTGATATGCAAGCGCGGCCAAATCTACACTCAGCTTGCCAACCCTTTCCGACTGTATTTTGTCATTTACCTGCCATTCGCGAACTTGTACTCGACACTTTTCGAGCACCTCGTTGAGCGTTTCTACTTGAGCCACCGTGACACTTTGGATCCCGCGAACAGTCGCCAAGGCATGCTCTCTCGCTGAAACCCATTGATGCACCAGCACCTGGTGATTCATCAAAAAAGGGGCCATGCCAAGCCCGGTTGCATTGCCGATCCCCAAAAAACGTCGAATCGGACGATCTAGTGTTACCGCGCTTACACCACCCTTCTGCCTGGCAATATGTTCAACCAGGTCGAGAGAAAATAACCGGATCAGGTAAACGGTCAACATCTCAGCCTGGAAGGCACTCCCAAGGTCCGCTCGGTCAGCGATTTTCTCCCAGTCCGCACAGCCAAATTTCCCGCCGCCATAGACCGCCGTCGTTCTCATCAGATAGCCGACATCGGCAATCATCTCAATATCAGGCTGCCTGCCTTCGGCCAAATTATTGGCAACATGATTAAAAAGCCGTTCGCTTATATTCGCTCGCGCTAAAACCAATTCACTCGACGTAAACCGCCCCGCTTCCTGTCTGGGTGTATTGCCTCGCAGCCGCTGAACATCTTTATCAAGCGGTATTCCGTCAAAAAGATTGAACGTGGCATCCCACGCATCGGCGATCACTCGGTCACTGCGTTTCATAGGGTCCAAAGGGTGCGAGAAGGCCAGAAGGCTGTAGTAACGGCTACCGGTACAAACTGAATAAATGACACACCCTCGGCCTTCGCTATCAAGTTCTACGTGCGGCGTCGAAAACGTCCAGCTCTCGATTGCCATGCGACGCGTCAAACTCCGCATGAAACTAAGGCGAGTTTGAAAAGCTGATCCCATTCGAGCAAGGCGCATGACCACATCAGGCGGTCGTAGCAGGTTACCGGGGACCATGTTCTTCAAGTAGGCACCACCTGCAACACGTTATCGCCACCTTTTCGGTGTCCACAATGCTCAAAGCTGTTTAATTTTATTCCTGACATCACTCAGTGCTCTGGACCAAATGAGCGTTCAAAAAATTGGTACCAGTTGCCATGGCAGATCTTCGCCACGTCTACATTATCAAAACCGACGTCGGCAAGGCCCTTGGCAATACCTGGATAGCCCGTTGAGTTCGAAAACCATGCCGGTTGGGGGGGGAACCCGGCATTATCAGCAGAACCCTCGCCATAGTCAGTTTCCTTGGTCCAACGGCCATTGCGCATCCACTCGACCACGCTGTTGGGTTGGTCCTGGCAGAGATCACTGCCAAAACCAACATGATCAACACCGATCAGCTCCACGGTGCGAGCAATCATCTGACAAAAATCTTCAAGCTTGCACAAGGACCCATTATCTAAATGATGCGGGTACATGGAAAAACCAAGCATACCGTCGCGTTCAGCCAGTGCTTTTAAGACCACGTCAGGTTTGTTGCGCCGTGCCGAGTGCCAAAAAACGGGATTGGCATGCGAGATCGTAATTGGACGCTCAGACAAAGCTATCGCTTCAAGGGTTGAGCGCTCTGCTGAATGACTCATATCAATCACAAAACCTATTCGGTTCATTTCCTTAATGACCTGCTTGCCCATTCTGGTAACGCCTGGGTCATCACTTTCATAGCAACCGGTCGCTAGCAGGCTTTGATTGTTATAAGAAAGTTGCATGAAACGCACACCGAGTTGATAACAGATCTCAACCAGGGAAATATCGTCTTCGATTGGCGAGGGGTTCTGGAATCCAAAAAAAATCGCCGTGCGCTGACTTTGACGAGCCAGGTCAATGTCAGCAGCACAAGTGCCGGGTATGATCAGATCACTGAATATTTCAAAGTAGTTATTCCACTTTGAAATATTCGTCACAACTTCACGAAAGTTTTCATGATAGGCAATCGTTACGTGCACCGCAGCAAGACCGGCGACGTTCATTTCCTTGAATATTTTTTCAGTCCAGTTGCTGTACTGCAGGCCATCGACAAAATACATGCTCAACCCTCTGGGTACGTCACACAACGTTACGCACCTAACGTAGAAAAACCTTGCCACAACGCGACGCGCCATGACCTATCTGTACCGTTTATCGGCATCCACTTCTTGCACCGAACTGCCGATTTATTTTTTCAGATTCTCCGCCGACGAAATAGCAACGATTTCAGTAGTGACACCGTCATCAAAACCAACTGAACTCTGAAGGCTCATCATGCGGACAAAGCGCCAACGTGCAGATGTACCAGGCTCCGAATACAGCGAATGAACAGTCTCGAATTTCGTTCAGAAATCCTCTGGCCCCATCAGGGAACACTGCGGCCCAGACAACACGTAACGCGACAAGGACCTTGGATGAAATTGTGACGGTGGTATTGAAACCTTCATAGAAGCCGCTGTCGGCTGTGGGCGATGACAAGTTCATTGAGGTCACCCATAAGCTAGGAGTGTTTCCTGATTTCATCTTTTAGCGCCTCAGCATAACCTATATAAATACCCTAAATAAACCACCTAAATAAGCATTGAATTGACCGTCTCTCCGAGCGCGTCATACAGATATTGACTCGATGTGATATCAGCGCACAGGTGAAAATTTTCGTCCGCGCGAATCAAGATCACGCTGATGCCAAACATCAGGGTCTGCGCCACGTCACCATCCGAAAAGCAACGGGGGCGAAGATCAATACTACAGACCGACTGCAGCACCTCACGACTGTGCACGCCACTTACAACCATCCAGGCGTGACTGTCGGCACGGGGCAACGAATAATTGCCATCTGCCTCCTCTGGATGACATCCCAGGTAATCAGAACCGCCCAGCAGCAGAAACTCACCAACAGACAGCCGCGCCAATACGGCTCCATCCTTTTGAATCCGAGCACGGTTTGGTTTGTCTGGCACCAGCATTGACAGCGATTCGAGCCAGCCGGCAGCAGCGCTCCCTCGTACACCGCATCGATCTGAAAGAGTGCGATCAACGATGAAGACACTGGTTTCCACAACACTGGTTTCCACATCACTGGTTTCTACGTCAACATGCAATGCCCTGATCAAGCTGGTTCGCTCAGGGGAACTTTCTTTTATCGCAGCCACAGAAACATCCGAAACTCGCTGGCGCTCAACCCGCGGATCGTAAAAAGGCAGTTCGCAGAGTATCGCCTGTAGACCGTGACCCTGATCAACCTTAATAGTAATCGTATCACCCACCGCACTTGTCGCAGGGACGTACGCAAGACCCACAACTTTATCAAGGGTTGGAGAATAGGCAGCTGAAGTGACACGCCCGACCATCCGGTCGCCCTGCAACACAAGTTGGGACTCCTGCGGTACATTCATACGATTCGCTGACTCGACAATGAAGCCGGCAAGCCTTCTCGTCATTTGGGTTGTGTCAATCTCAGCGGTGGTTCGGTCACCAATAAAAAACGACTTTTTACGAGATACCGCCCACGACATACCCAATTCGCGCAGGTGCGTCATGGCGTCGGTGTCCTGCCCGATGATAATGTGACCTTTCTCCAACCTGAGCAACCGCTGGGCTTCAACACCAAACGGCGCGATATCAAAGGTTGCTCCGGCCGCAGCAAGCGACTTCCAAAGATGCATGCCAAAGGTTTGAGGCACATGAATTTCATAACCAAGCTCGCCAACAAATCCGACCCTTAGCATGCGTGCCGGGATACCAGCCACCACGCCCTCACGCACACCCAAATAGGGAAATGAAACGTCGTCTAGATCACTTGTCGTAAGTCTAGCCAGCACTTGTTTGGATTTCGGGCCCGCGAGGTTTACGACGCAATAGGCACCCGTGACATTCGTAATATCAACATCAAGCTGCCACTGGACATTCCACTTAAGCATCTGCCGGTACACATTCTCAACACCCGTGGTTGTTGACGTCACGTAAAAATGAGTTTCCGTCAACCTGGCAGCAACGCCATCGTCAATAACGACACCCGACTCATTGCACATCAGCGCGTACTTTGACTTGCCGACGGCCAGTCCTTTGAAGCCTCCCGTGTAAAGTCTGTTCATCAACTCGGCAGCGGCAGGACCCCTGATATCAATACCACCCAGCGTTGACAGATCGATCATACCGACGTTTCGACGAACATTAATGACTTCCCGTTCGATACTGGCGATGCGGTCTTCACCAGGCCACGGGTAGTAGGCAGGACGATACCAAGTGCCCGCATGCAGAAATTGAGCACCCAACGCCAAGTGAGCCACATTCATTGATGACAATCGGGCAGGAAAAAAAACTTGTCCTGCGCTGGCCCCTAAGGGCTCTGCACGAAGCGGCGGCCTGGCCGTTGTAACCCCGGTTTTATCAATACTGCTTTGATTGGCGGCTGCGGTGATTCTTGCGGTTGCTAGCGCTGAATGTCGCCCCTGTGACGGTCCCATACCAACCGTCGAATAGCGTTTCACCAACTGCACATGCGTGAACCCGTCTGCCACCGCGTTTACGATGTCAACAAGCTGCACATCCTCATCCTGATCCACGAATTCCTTGCCTTTAGGGTGAGGGAATATTGGCCATGAATGGTTCGGATTAAGCGCCAACTCATCCAGGCCCCACTTCCCCGTGATACTACCCGCGAGCTGGAATCCCTCGGGCAGACCATCCAGCGTGAAGCCGTTATCGTCCTCATCAAAACGCAGCCAAGCGCCCGCCTGACAGGGGATCTGATACTGAGGAAGAAAACCTACCGATGAGCAAAGCAGGTCACACGCTATGGTCTCCAGAGGCTCATACTGAGTCACATGAACTTCCCTTGATGTCTGCCTGCGAAGCTGGATCGCAGCAAGGTGCCCCCGGCGGGCAAAGGCTGCATGGGGCTCGACCCCGGTGATAATTCTCACGCCACGATCAACAACCCTTGCTGTCAATGCGGATCGGAGCTGAGCTTCGACCGGCTCCTCTCTTAATTCAATGATCGCCGCTACCTCAATATTGGCATCGAGCAGATCGAGCGCCAGCCCATAAGCTTCATCATTCCCGGCAATAATAACTGCTCGATGACCGGGTTTGACACCGTAAAGGTGAACCAGTCGTTGGACACCACTGCCAAGCATAACGCCCGGAAGATCATTGTTACGAAACACCGCAGGCTGCTCAAGACTACCCGTCGCAAGCGTCACTGCGGATGCGCGCACCTTGAAAAGGTTCTGCCCCTGCAGAACAGGGACATAGTGATCCGCATACCAGCCGTTACAATGCGCTGTTGTCATCACCTCAATATTATTATTAGTCTCAACCTGACCGATCAGTTCCCGGGCTTTGCGACCGGCAACGACGCCTTCAGGATCGATTCTCGAGTAGAGCAGCGAGCCACCCAGAACCGGTTCTTGTTCTACAAGCAACACCCGGCGTCCAGCATTTGCGATCTCTAGCGCTGCCTTCATGCCATGATAGCCACCGCCGACGACCAGATGATCCACATGCAGGTAACGCTTCGTGTGCGGCACAACTTTTTGCTTCAAAGGGTTGATGCGCCCGAGTCCGGCACTGCGGCGAAAGAATTTCGCCCAGAACTCCCAGATTCCCTGGGGTCGATAGAATGCTTTGTAATAAAAACCAACCGGCAGAAATCGAGCCAGCAACCCAATTACGGCGCCAAGATCGTATTCGAGCGACCCAAGATGATTTTGCGATGTGATTTTCATGTCGGAACACAGCAGTTCAGTATCCGCAAAGCAATTTGCCCGGCGGTCAATCGTCACTAGCGTGGCCGCATCGTCTCCGGCGAACGTCAGCCCCAGCCTTGGTCGATGATACTTAAAAGAGCGACTCATTAGCTGAACATCGGCAGCCAACAGGGCACTGGCAACCGTATCTCCCTCAAAGCCACTCACCTTCGCGCCGTTGAAGGTGAAGAAGACTCGCGCGTCCCGATTAATCAGTCTGCCAAAAGGCGCCGAAAGTCGCACAGCCATTACTCGACTGGATCTGCAGAAAATAGATATGTGCTGATGACTTCATCTGTCACTGTGTCACGGTCCGCCAGAAACCAGAACGAACTAGGTGTGTGGCACCACCACTCTGTCACAACACCAGACAAGTTAGCGTTAAAAAACACATATTCAGCCCAGGTTTTTCTATCTGCCTGCCTGCGATCGGGCTCTACATGATATTCACCACCATAAGTGAACTCATCAATATTGCGAACACCATTAAGCGGACAATGGAGTGTTTTCATACCATAGAAACCTCTAGTGGCTCGCCGCCGTGGCACCAGCTTCGTTAACCTGTTCGAACCGGTAAAACCGTTCCAGTGAAAAAGGGGCTATTAGTTTCGGTACCTGCCCCGTGGCTACCAGTTCTGCCATCGTGTTACCTGAAATGGGGGTTGCCTTGAAGCCCCAAGTACCCCACCCGGCATCCAAATAGTAGTTCTGCACTGGACTTTCACCCATGATCGGGCTGTAGTCTGGGGTCATATCAGTGATGCCTGCCCACTGACGCATCACACGCGCCTCTCTTAGAAACGGGAACAATTCGAGAACCGCCGCGGACAGTGTTTCACGCATGGGTAGCGTTGCACGAGTGTTGTACAAAGGATAGGGATCGGACCCGCCACCGATGACAAATTCTCCTCGAGATGTTTGATGGATATAAACATGGTGGTGAGGCGAACTGACATGAGGTTCAAGCAGAGGTTTGTAAGGTTGCGTCACCATTGCCTGCAAGGGAAAGGTATGAATTGGTAGATTGATACCGGCCATATTCGCGACAAGCGAACTTGAACCGGCAACGGCCTGAATCACTTTCCCGCAGCGAACGTCACCTCGCGTAGTTCTCACGCCGGTGACCTTGCCATGGTCAATGTCTACCCCCTTAACTTCAGTCAACTGATGAAATTCAACGCCCCGAGCAGCCGCCTCTTTGGCGTAACCCCAAACGACCGCATCATGCCGCGCCGTACCTCCGTCCGCATGCCACAGACCGGCCATAATGGGATACCGGGCCGCAGTGTCCATTCGAAGATGGGGCACCATCTTTGCTATTTCATCGTTGAACATCAGCCTGGAGCGAACACCCAGGTGTTGATTAACCTCGGCTCGCCAGCGCAGGTTGCGTATCCCGGCATCGCTGTGCGCAAGCGTGAGTTGCCCCCGCCGCTCAAACATGATGTTCAAATCCAACTCATTGGATAGACTTTTGTAAAGTTCAAGAGAGGCCTTATAGAAAGCAACGCCTTCCTCCGTCAGGTAGTTGGATCTGAGTACAGCGGTGTTGCGCGCGGTGTTACCGCCGCCCAAATAGCCTTTATCAAGCACCGCAACGTTAGTGATACCGTACTGTTTGGCGAGATAGTATGCGCAGGCTGCGCCATGGCCACCCGCACCTATGATCACAACGTCGTAGGATTTTTTAAGCGGTCGGGACTCCCCGAACAGGTTCTTAGCCGGATAAGTTTTGGCTAATCCGTATTTAAGTAGCCCAAAAGGCACCGATTACTCCGCCGCCTTGAACTGCTGATTCGTTTCTTTTAGGTGCATCTCTCTTAGGTGCATCGACCAGGCAATTTTGGGGCCGTACCAAAGGGAAGGAAGCAGGATAAGGGATACTGGCATAGCCGTAACGACAATGAAGGACTGCAACGCCGAAATACCGCCGGAACCGATTGAAATGAGGATCGCCGCAACGACGCCCATGACAATACCCCAGAAAACCCTCAGTTCCGCTCGCGGGTGATCTGTACCCGTCATCACCATAGAGACGGTATAGGTCATGGAGTCTCCTGTCGTCGCGACAAAAATCGTGGTCAGGATAAGAAACAACACAGAGATGAACAGGCCAAAAGGCAACTGTTGCGTCATGGATAACAATGCGGCCGGCATTCCATGCTCAGCGAATGGGCCAGAAATGACACCGGGTTCAACCAGCTCAAAATAAATGCCGGTGCCGCCGACGATAGTGAACCAGAAGTTAGTCACCAGCGGCGCGATCACCGAAACGACGACAATCAGCTCCCTAATCGTCCGCCCACGAGAAATCCTGGCAATAAACAACGCCATCAATGGCCCGTATCCCAGGAACCAACCCCAGAAGAACACCGTCCAGCTGTTCAACCATGACACGTCCTCTCGATAGGTCGTCATGGCGAAGAAATGCTGTAGTTGCGTTGCGGAACCTCGGAGGAAATTCTCCACAATAAATTCCGTGGGACCCGCCAACAAAATGAACAGGATCAGCGCAAGCGACAACAACACATTAAACGAGCTGAGCAACTGAATGCCTCGAGTCACGCCGGAAACCGCAGAGAGCGTGTAAACAACAATAAGCGCCAAGATAATGGTCAATTGCGTCGTATAGTTGTTGGCAATATCACTCAACTCAGAAAGGCTGAAGCTGATCTGCAAGCCCAGAAAGCCGATGGGGCCGACAGTACCTGACACCACAGCGATAACACAGCAGGCATCAACAAGGGCGCCTGCCCAGCCATGAAGGATCCTTTCGCCAAAGATTGGATAAAGCAGCGTCCGGGGTTTAAGTGGCAGCTTTCGTTCGTAGTGGTAATACATCAGCACAATGGCCGTCAGGCTCCCGAGTATCGACCAGGCTAGGAAGCCCCAGTGCAGAAAACTCTGAGCCAAAGCCGGTGCTACCGCCTCAGGGGTATTCGAAGCCACAGAAAAAAGAGGCGGAGAATTGGTGAAATGAGCTATCGGCTCGGCTGCAGCCCAAAAAACGCCGCCACCGGCAAGCAAGGTGCACATGATGATAGCCACCCACTTGAACGTAGATATTTCAGGCGTTTCAATACCCCCGAGCGTTGCCCGCCCCGCAGGAGACACGCAAACCAGGATAGCCGCAAGAAAGGTAAGCAACAACAGACCCTGCCAGTAAGCTCCAAAGTAGGTCGTTGCGATCGAAAAACCTGCATTAACAATGTCTGAAAGCAAATCGATATCAACGATCGCCAGGCCAACAAAAGCGACAATAAAGCCGCCACTTATCATAAAAACCGGCCAGTCTATCTCCGCCCCCGTTGCTCTAATTTCGTTACTCATCAGGATATAAAGCCACGACACTGTTCGTATAATGCCTCGGGGATTTTCACACCTTCCACTTCTATCACCTCTCGTCGTTCGTGTCGGCGGGTACCCGGAAGATGTGAGCCATCCATGCCGCCCAGCCTGTTGATAAATGATTCTGAATGAACCTGCCAGTGCTCAGCATCACCAAATTTCGCAGGATCCATAGCCAGCATGAGTTCGCCGCCAACTGGCGGACCGCCGTCATTGTTGTCATTTTCCCCTGCTTCAAAGCTGAAATCCTGACCCGAAAGACCTGCGACCAGTAATTCTATCATCATCGCCATGTTCGAACCTTTATAGCCACCAAACGGTAACAGCGCGCCCCCGTCCAGAATCCTCGCGGGATCAGTTGTGTCATTTCCGTCGGCATCTATGCCAGTACCAGAAGGAACGCTTTCCCCCTCCCGGGCTGCAAGCATGACCTCTCCCTTGGCCATAGACGAAGACGCCTGGTCAAAAATCAGAGGAGGTTCATCTCCACGGGGCCAGCCAAAACACATGGGATTGGTTCCATAAAGCGCCTCCCTTGCGCCTGCAGGCACAACCGCTGGCTTGTAGGTCGTAAATGCCATCGCGATCAGCCCCTCTCTTACCACCGGTTCGACTTCAGTCCACAGCGCGGCGAAGTGATGTACGTTGACGAGAACCAGCGCAGCAATACCGTTACCTCTTGCGGCCTCTATCAGAGCAGACCGGCTCTTCTGCAGTGCCAGTGGCGCATACCCACCATTTCCATTAGCCTGAATAACGCTGCCGGACAAGTGGCGAATTTCAGGAACAGCAGTGCCATTAACCTTGCCACTTTTTAGCGAAGCGACGTAACCGGGTAACCGGAACAAACCGTGCGAAGAGCAACCATCTCGTTCGGCATCATGAATAGTGCCTGCCACCGCCTTGGCATTTTCTTCATCGCAGCCACCGCCCACCAGGCAATCGGTCGCGAGTTGGTGGACTTCTTTGAGTGAGAGCGTGATATCTGACATAAAGGAAACCTCCGGCGATAATCCACCCAACTAATTGGGATAAAAAGACTCTTCTTACCTTCGCACTAATAAGAATATTTTTCACGGATTAATAAAACCCTAAAATCAACCAAGATTTCTGCCTTGTCTTGTATCAGAAAGTGCAGATGCTTCTCATATTCAAGCCATATCCTTATGATGGAGACTATGAATAATCCAGCAACCATTATCGAGCCCCACAGGAATCAGACTGGCGGCACAATATCCGCACTTCGCGCACTTGTGCTGGCTAATGGCTATATCAGGGACGTTGACCAAAAGACCGTCGCCGAGCTCTTCAACATCAGCCAGGCAGAAGTTCGAGGTATCGTTAGCTTTTATGCCGACCTGCGAACAGATCCTCCCGCGAACAAAATCATTCAAGTCTGTCAGGCAGAGGCCTGCCAGGCCTCTGGGTGCAGATCCCTGACCGCTACTCTGGAGAACAGGCTCAACATCGCCATGGGCGAATCCACGCCGGACAACGAGTTCGCATTGGAAAACGTCTATTGCCTTGGGCACTGTGCAAATGGTCCAGCCGCCATGATCGCTGGCGCCATCTACACTAACCTGAGCAGTGCTGATGTGGATGCTTTGATGACAGGCAAGCCTGACACAGCACCAACTGAAATCGTCGAGACCAATAATCGGTTGATCTTCAATCGTTGTGGTCGGGTCGATCCACTCGACTTCGATGCCTATCGAGCAGAGGGCGGGTTCCCCGCCGCGCCAATTTCAGCTGAGTCCGTTCTTTCTGAAATTCGCAACTCCGGACTGCGTGGTCGTGGCGGTGCGGGATTCCCTGCGCATGTAAAGTGGCAGACCGTTGCCGATCAACTCGATAATCAGAAGTACATCGTTTGTAATGCGGACGAAGGCGACTCCGGCACCTTTGCCGATCGTCTTATCATGGAGGGAGACCCCTTCCTGCTGATCGAGGGCATGGCTATCGCAGCACGTGCCGTAGGCGCGTCAAAAGGGTTCATCTATCTACGATCAGAATATCCTAAAGCTGCCCGTATCCTTACCGAAGCCCTCCAGATCGCTCAACGCGAAGGCGCGTTGAACGAAAGCTTCGATATAGCGCTCTTTATTGGCGCTGGTGCTTATATCTGTGGCGAGGAAACCTCTCTCTTGGAGAGCCTTGAGGGTAAGCGCGGCATCGTTCGCGCCAAACCTCCGCTGCCAGCCATCGAGGGCCTCTTTGGCAAACCAACACTGGTTCACAACGTCATTACGCTGTGTTCCGTTCCCTGGATCATCAACAATGGCGGTGAAGCCTACCGGCGATTTGGTGTCGGCCATTCTACCGGAACGATGCCGTTCCAGCTGTCTGGCAATGTGCAGCGCGGCGGGCTAATTGAACTACCCTTTGGCATGCCGTTGGGTGAATTTCTAGACACCTACGGTCGAGGCACCCGCTCAGGGCGTCCAATAAAAGCCGTGCAGATCGGCGGCCCGCTTGGGGCCTACCTGTCACGTGAACATCTGGACACGCCTTTAACCTATGAAGCGATGGCCGCTATCGGTGCAGGAATAGGCCATGGTGGTATCGTCGTCTTTGATGACACAGTCGACCTGATCGAACAGGCAAAATACGCCTTTGCTTTCTGCGAACACGAATCCTGTGGTAAGTGCACGCCCTGCCGTATCGGCTCTGTCAGGGGCCGAGAACTTATGGAAGATATCCAGAAAAACGGCTGTACAAAGGAAAAGCTGATCCTTGTGAAAGACCTCTGCGAGGTAATGGAAAAAACCAGCCTTTGTCAGATGGGCGGAATGACCCCAATTCCCGTAGTATCAGCCATACGCCACTTTCCCGACGATTTCGGGCTGGAGCAATAGCATGCAACTCGGTGATCGAGACCTGGGTACGAGGCAAGTCAACAATACTACCATCGTCACGCTTGAAATAAACGGCGAGACTGTCCGCGCACCCGCGGGCACGTCCATCATGCGGGCTGCTGCAGAAGCTGGAATCCCGATCCCAAAATTATGCGCGACGGACTCTCTGGAAGCGTTCGGTTCGTGTCGCATGTGCCTCGTTCAACTTGATGGCAAACCCGGACTTGTGTCCTCCTGCACACAACCGGTGCAACAGGATCTTCGCGTCGTGACACAAAACGACGAGATTGCCCGACTGCGTCGAGGTGTAATGGAACTTTATATCTCAGACCATCCGCTCGACTGCCTGACCTGCGCAGCCAACGGCGACTGCGAACTGCAGGACGTTGCCGGTCAGGTTGGTCTTCGCGACGTAAGGTATGCCGATGGCAGCAATCACGACAACGACCGAATCGATACTTCCAACCCCTATTTCACCTATGACCCCAGCAAGTGCATCGTTTGTTCCCGATGCGTACGCGCCTGTGAAGAAGTTCAGGGAACTTTCGCACTCACCATTGACGGACGTGGATTCGCTTCCAGGGTCGCGACCGGCGCAGAGGATTTTTTCGCCAGCGAATGTGTTTCCTGCGGCGCTTGCGTACAGGCATGCCCCACAGCGACCTTGATGGAAAAATCAGTCATCGATCATGGCGTGCCTGATCGCAGTATCGTCACCACCTGCGCTTACTGCGGCGTGGGTTGTTCCTTTAAGGCAGAGATGAAAGGAGACCAGGTTGTCCGCATGATGCCCTGGAAGGACGGCAAGGCAAATCATGGCCATTCCTGCGTTAAGGGTCGCTTCGCGTGGGGTTACGCCAATCATCAGGACAGGATCACCGAGCCAATGATCCGCAACGGAATCACAGACCAGTGGCAAATCGTCTCTTGGGATGAAGCGATCCAGTTCGCGGCAAATCGGTTAACCGGAATCCAGAAAGAGCACGGTCAATTCAGCATCGGCGGAATCACCTCTTCCAGGTGCACCAATGAAGAAGTATGGGTTGTCCAGAAAATGATACGCGCCGCCTTCAACAACAACAATGTCGACACCTGTGCTCGAGTCTGTCATTCACCCACCGGTTACGGTCTCAAACAGACCTTTGGCACCTCGGCGGGAACCCAGCATTTTGATTCAGTCACTGAAGCGGACGTGATCATGATCATCGGTGCTAATCCAACGGACGCTCACCCAGTGTTTGCCTCTCAGATTAAACGACGGGTCCGTGATGGCGCGAAACTCATCGTTATTGACCCTCGCCAGATTGATCTAGTGCGGTCCGCGCACATCGAAGCAAGCTACCACCTGCCGCTGTTGCCTGGCACCAACGTGCCCATGATGAATGCCTTTGCTCACGTCCTTATAAACGAGGGTCTACTGGACGAGAACTTCGTCCGGGAACGCTGTGATCTCGAATCATTTAATGCTTGGCAAGAGTTCGCAACCCAGGAAGAGAATTCACCCGCAGCTGTTGCGAAAATAACCGGCGTTCCTGAAGAAGATATACGCTTGGCGGCGAAACTTTTTGCAGCGGCGGGCAATGGCGCGATTTACTACGGTCTTGGTGTTACCGAACACAGCCAGGGCTCAACCATGGTCATGGCCATGGCTAACCTCGCCATGGCAACCGGTAACATAGGCCGCATGGGTGTAGGCGTTAACCCACTCAGGGGCCAGAATAATGTTCAGGGTTCTTGCGACATGGGCTCATTCCCCCATGAACTACCCGGCTATCGTTCAGTCACTGACGATGCAGCACGCGGTGAGTTTGACCGCCACTGGGGCGTATCCCTGCACAATGAACCAGGGCTTCGCATCCCAAATATGCTGGACGATGCCTGCGCAGGCACGTTCAAAGGGCTGTACATTCAGGGCGAAGATATCGCCCAGTCAGATCCCAACACACTGCATGTCGAAGCTGCTCTCACCAACATGGAATGTGTGATCGTTCAGGACCTTTTTCTCAACGAAACCGCAAAGTTCGCCCATGTATTTTTACCGGGGACCTCTTTCCTTGAAAAAGACGGCACCTTTATCAATGCAGAACGGCGCATCAACCGCGTCAGGCCCGTGATGAAAACGCAGACCGGCATGGCTGAGTGGGAAGTCACTCAGGCCCTCGCAAACGCCATGGGCTATGCCATGAGCTACTCCACATCCGCTGAAATCATGGATGAGATCGCTCAGCTCACGCCGTCATTCACCAATGTATCATTCGATTTCCTGGATGAGCATGGCAGTGTTCAGTGGCCCTGCAATGCCAGCGCGCCAGAGGGTACACCGATCATGCATGTCGACGGTTTTGTGCGTGGCAAGGGACTTTTTATCCTCACCGATTATCAGCCAACCAGCGAAACAGCGAACCGCAAGTTCCCGCTGCTGCTGACAACAGGGAGGATACTCAGCCAGTACAACGTCGGCGCCCAAACCAGACGAACCGAAAACGTACGTTGGCTTGAAGAAGATACCCTGGAGATCCACCCCGCCGACGCAGAAGTACGCGGTATAAAAAACCACGACTGGGTGTCTATTAGAAGCCGCATCGGAGAAATTACCCTGCGCGCAGACATCAGCGAACGCGTCGCTATTGGTGTTGTCTACACGACATTTCATCATCCAATGACAGGGACTAATGTCGTCACAACTGAACTCAGCGACTGGGCAACGGACTGCCCGGAGTACAAGGTGACCGCCGTTGAAATAAGCCCCGCAAATCATCGATCGGCATGGCAGGAAAAGTTCATCTCTCGCAGAGATCAGCAGATAGACCTGCTACCAGTGGAATGAGCACCGGCAAAGGTTTCGTCGCTCACGAATCCCAACCCAGGCAGGAAACGCTAACAATTACCCGTGTCTCATCGGCGGGCTCGACACTCGACAGTGATGCCATCACCATCGAGGAGCCACTGGAAATAAGATTAGCAGCCCCAGGCCTGGACGAATTCCCACTCGCGATTACCATGCGCACACCAGGCAACGATAATGAATTGGCCTTGGGTTTTCTTTATACAGAAGGCATCATCCGTTCCAGGGATGACCTGCTAGCTGTCGAACACTGCAGACCACCGGTAGGTGATGGCCGCATCCATAACAGTATACGCGTCGTGCTTGAAACCAGCGTCCCGTTTGACCCCGCACAGCTGGAGCGTCACTTTTACACCACCTCAAGTTGTGGGATCTGTGGCAAGACCAGCATCGAAGCCGTAATGAACAACAGCAAGATCAAAGTACCTCAATCTTTGACGATGACGGCCGAACAGGTGCACCAACTTCCCATTCTATTGAGACGCCAGCAATCGGAATTTTCGGCGACTGGTGGCATCCATGCCGTTGGACTTATCGGACCAACCGGAAACCTACTGCGAGTCCGCGAAGACGTTGGTCGACACAATGCCATGGATAAACTGATCGGTAGTATGCTAATCGACAACGATCTACCACTGGCCGAAAACGGTATGGTGCTGAGCGGCAGGGCCAGCTTTGAACTGGTACAGAAGGCAGCCATCGCGGGCGCGCAAATAATCGTGGCGATTGGACCTCCTTCGACGCTTGCGGTCGCGTTGGCTAAGGAAACTGGAATCACGCTTGCAGGTTTTGTGCGCAATCATCAATTTAATCTCTATAGTCACCCTCACAGATTAGCGCCAGTGTAAGATTGGCGCCAGCATAAAGGTACGCCAAGACCTTCCCCGCACAGGCAATCGCGTTTGAAGGAATGATATGTATCAATACACGACAGAGTGGTAAGTGAATTACATTTAGCCTTTGAGGCTGACTAAAACCCTGCCATCAAGAAAAAATGAAACAGGAGGTATGATGATCATGGCGATCCTAATCGAGCACGAGTTTAAGGCCACTGCGCATGCGCTATGGGACATTGTTGGAACGCCCGATCGAGTTGATTGGGTCCCCGGCGTTACAGAATGTGTCTTCGACGGAGAGGTTCGTCGTCTTGGCATGCCGGGCGCGGGCCAGATCGCAGAAAGAATACTCTTACATAGCAATGATATTATGCGGATTGAGTATAGTTGCATCGACTCGAGCCCTCCTCTTGAACATCACCTGGCAATCATTCAAATCAACGCTATCGATAAAGATCGTTGCATGATGCGCTGGGAGACGGAAGTCTCTCCCGTCGAGGTCGAACCCTTCATCAAGAAAAGCATGCAAGGGTGCCTGAGGAAAATTGAAGCACTGTTAGCGCCGCAGACTAGCCATTGAAAATGGCCTCAAACAATTATGGTGCTCGAGTCGTTTCCTTAAACACTCCCAACTTACGACGGCTTAAGAAAAAATAATAAAAAGTATTATTACAAACGACCCGACTGTCATTGGTGAAATCTGCGGTGAAACACGCGGTGAAATCTGCGGTGAAACTTCACCCGCAACTCTAATAGCGATTCAGGGATAGCCTTTAGAAAACCGATCGCAGGCCGATACTGAAAACGACGTCAGGCGCCGTGTCCACAATCACGTCTTCGCTGACAGACAGGTCCAATTGTATTTTTCGACCCAGCATGACGGAGCCACCGAGAATAAGTTGGCCTGCAAAACTCCCGATCTCTTCCAGGCGGGACTCATAGAGGGCTGAATGAAAATCGAACTGAGCTTTGAGGCTGAGTTTTGGAGACAGTTTCCACGCTAAAGTACTTGAGCCATAGATAGCCATCTCTTCAACATTCACATCCCTTCCGACAAGTTCTCCATGACCCATCGAAAGCGCTCCTACACTGCTGTGAAAACTCAGCGCTTCGTTTCCCAGAAATGTGTCCGCACTGTAATACAAACCCAGAAAGACATCCGTTCCGCCTGAACCGGTAAGCTTGTCTGGGTCTCCGGTAGACATTTTGACACCGCCACGGACGCTCCAGCTCTGATTATCATCAACGCGTAATTTGTATCCTAGATTCAGGCGTACGTCTCCAATCCCACTCACTGATTGATTAAGGCGCACCGCGTTTACATCTAAGTTGTAGGTGTAATTAAGCCTGTTGCGAAGGCGATCATCGCGATTTGCCTGACTTAAGCCAAACAAGTCATGGAAGCCTTCAATAAACGCATCCAATTGACCCGGTTCATGTCTAATATAAGGCGCGTCGATCCCGATCTCCCACCTGTCACCAAACCCGTACCTTAACGACAGGTTGACTCTGTAAGTTTCGCCATCGATCGATATCGACTCAAAACCATCGGTGCTGTCTGTGAAATTGTTGGCGATATCCGTCTGAACCTGCCAGACCAGCGTGTTGTTCGGCACCAGTTTTGCGGCACGCGCACCGGGTAACCCATGTAGTTGAACAAATGGGTTAATATTCGAGGTGGAAAAAGGTGCAGACACCTCGGCTTTGACATTCATCGCAATCAGTAACGCAAGCAGAAAAATGGCCACGCTTCGCATGCCAAACCTTAATAAGATGAACCTGGAAATATTTAATGGGGTGTCGATATTGGCCTTCACTGCGTTCGATGGTGGTCGGGCTTCGATACCGTTGATAAGCTCTCGTAAACAGAGCTACCGACACGGCTGATTCAAATTCATAAACCCGTCAATTCTATATGATTTGACGCCCGGACGTTAGACACACGGCCTGAGAGACGCAGATAGTGACCTGGAGCAGGCCTATCGTAAGGCCACTTAACCTTATCTTTAAAGACGACGCCATTGATCCCCATTGAAATAAAATTGCCGGTTACCGAAATCCTCGAAGAGTTGAAGTTGATACTCAAGGGACACCATGAGGCCATTCTACAGGCCCCACCCGGGGCAGGGAAAACCACCCTTGTTCCGCTGGCGCTGGCGCGCGAACCCTGGCTAAAGCACAAGAAAATATTGATGCTAGAGCCGCGCCGCATCGCTACCCGCGCAGCGGCGCAACGTATGGCGGATCTGCTTCAGGAACCTGTGGGCCAGACAGTCGGATATCGAATGCGACTCGATACACGCGTTTCGTCCAACACAAAAATCGAAGTGATTACAGAAGGCATCCTCACCAGGATGCTTCAAGAGGACCCCTCTCTTGACGACGTGGGACTGGTTATTTTCGACGAGTTTCATGAACGCAGTCTGGATGCAGATCTGGCGCTTGCCTTGTGTATGAAGGGGCGATCGCTCTTTAGGGAAAACGACCCACTAAAAATAGTAATCATGTCAGCAACATTAGACAGCCATAAACTGGAAGAACTCACCGGAGCAACCGTCATCCGGAGCGAAGGTAAACAGTATCCGGTCGACATCGTCTACGGTAAAGCCAGCGAGCCTCGAGACTCAATCAACGACAGGACTGTTGCAGCAACTTTACAAGCATTGGCCGACCACCCCAAAAGCAGTATTCTGGTATTCCTCCCCGGCCAGGGCGAAATAAGGAGAGTGGCAGATTCGCTAATGACCGAACTGCATCATCGAAAGATCGACGGCGTTCACCTGCGACCTCTCTATGGCAACCTTTCGCTGGAAGCACAACAAGGTGCCATCGCCCCTGTGCCAAAACCAGGCGAAAGAAAAGTCGTACTTGCCACCAACATCGCTGAAACCAGCTTAACCATCGACGGCGTAGATATCGTCATCGACACAGGGCTAGCCAGGGAACCTGTCTTCGATCCCACAACAGGAATGACTCGACTGCATACCCGCAAAATATCGCAGGCATCAAGCACACAACGTATGGGTCGAGCAGGCAGACTGCGACCCGGGAGATGTTATCGACTCTGGTCAAAAAGCCAGCAAGGACAGATGGCCCCTCATGCAACACCAGAAATATTAAGCGCAGACCTCACACCGTTAGCACTCCAACTTCTGCAATGGGGGATAAATGATCCAATGGAACTCACCTGGCTGGACCCACCGGGCAGCGGCCCTTGGTTGCAGGCAGTCTCGCTACTCGTGAGACTCGGCGCGATAGTAACGGGGAGCAACGGACTACAACTCACCGACCACGGCGCACAAATGGTTGGCCTTGCCGTGCACCCTCGTCTTGCGCATATGCTGATTTGCGGCCAATCAATTGGCCACACAAAAACAGCCTGCCTGATTGCGAGCATCCTGTCGGATCGAGACCCATTCGGCCGGGACACTCCTGACATGAACGAGAGAATCGATATCCTGTTGGGAAAGTCTGCCTGTCCAAACCAACATCGCGGGTGGTTTCGTCGCACCCACCAGCTAGCCGAAAATTTTTCCGCGCAAATCAAACAGCTTGTAATCGCTACAGCAACAAACCTTCCTGAGCCTTATCAGGTAACAGGCTACCTGATCGCCTGCGCCTACCCTGACAGGATTGCCCGCCGCCGGCATGCCGGCGGCTTTCAATTGGCGAATGGCCGGGGTGCAAGCATCCCGGGAAACCATACGTTGAAACAGTCCAGGTGGCTGTCCGTCGCGGAGATCGGAGGACTGGCGAGATCGAAAGGCGACATGATTCGGTCGGCGGCAATATTAGATGAAACACTATTCGAATCTCTACTCGCAGATCAGGTTACAACCAACACTATCGTTGAGTGGGACGGCAGAACAAACCGATTTATTGCCGAAGAAAGACAACAATTTGGCGATCTCATTTTGAGTCGCAACAAACTCTCCAAGGTACCTGCTGACGCCAAGGGAAAAGCGCTTATAAAACATGTCCAAACCGCAGGCCTGGACACCTTACCGTTTACACCAGAGATTCGACAATGGCAGGCACGCGTTGAACTCGTCCGAACTAATGCTGGCTCCAACGCTTGGCCGGACGTATCCAGCGAACACCTGCTGGCTTCCATGGATAATTGGCTCGGGCCCTATCTTGAACCCGTGAACCTACTAAGCCATTTTAAAAAACTGGAGTTGAAATCTATTCTTACAGCCCTCCTGACCTGGGAGCAGAGTCAACAACTGGATGCACTGGCGCCGCAACGTTTGCAGGTGCCTTCTGGTTCGAGTTACTCGATTGATTACACAACTACGCCCCCGGTACTCGCTGTAAAGTTGCAGGAAATGTTTGGCTGTATTAATACGCCAGCCATCTTTAATGGCCAAGTACCACTCACGATCCATCTATTATCTCCCGCCGGACGACCACTGCAGGTCACCCAGGACTTGGCGAATTTCTGGCAAACTTCCTACCGGGAAGTCAGAAAGGAAATGAAGGGCCGCTACCCAAAACACCCGTGGCCGGAAGACCCGCAGAATGCTGTACCAACAAGAAGAACAAAACCAAGACGAGAAGGTTAGAATAACCCTTCAGGATAACAATAAGAGCCAACCATGCTGACCCTCGGGCAAACCTATATATTGCGCGTTTCAAAATTGACTGACCAGGGCGCCTATGTGGACGGGGAGGAACTGGGCGAAATCCTGTTGCCGACTAAGCATTGCCCCCCCGGTCTCGCGGTAGACAGCCACTTACCCGTGTTCCTCTACCAGGACTCTGAAACCCGACTCATTGTCACGACACAAAAACCCAAGGCACAGGTAGGGGAGTTCGCTTATCTGAAGGTCGTTGCGAACACAGATTACGGTACTTTTATGGACTGGGGGCTGGATAAAGACTTACTGGCACCTTTTGGCGAGCAACACAGACCCATGGAGATAGACCGTTTCTATCTGGTGTTCGTCTACTTGAATAACGCTGACGGCAGAATTACCGCATCGTCCAAAATAGAAAGGTTCCTTGATGACCAAGCCGAACACAGTTTCATACCAGGCCAACAGGTTGACCTTATTATCGCAAACAGCACTGATCTTGGATTTAAGGCGATCATCAATCACAGCCATTGGGGACTACTGTACAAAGATGAGGTGAACGAACGGCTTAGCTTTGGCCAATCACGAAGTGGTTTCATTAAATTTGTGAGACCTGATGGCAAAATCGACCTGGTGCTTAAGCAGGAACAAGAAACACGAGACCAACACACGTCACGGGTTGTCGATTACCTTAAGGCGCACGATGGCTTTGCAGCCGCTCATGACAAAACAGATCCTGCAAAAATTCAGGCACTTTTCGGTATGAGTAAAAAATCCTTCAAGAAAGTCGTCGGCGGACTCTATAAACAGCGTATTATCAAGATTCAAGCTGATGGCATTCGTCTCAATAATCAGGGTACCAAACCCACCACAAACGGAACTTAATTATTAACAATAACGATATTCTCCGCAGACTTCGCTATTCCTTCGATTTTAACGATTCGAAAATGATCACCGTCTTTGCACAGGCTGAACTCGCGGTAACCCGCAGCCAGGTCAGTAACTGGTTGAAAAAAGACGACGATCCCGAGCAACAGTCTTGCGATGACAACGTTTTGGCCTGCTACCTCAACGGCCTTATTAACGAAATGCGTGGCAAGAAAGAAGGTACGCAGCCGGTACCGGAAGACAAACTCAACAACAATATTATCTTCAAGAAACTCAAGATAGCCCTTAATCTAAAGGCTGAAGACATATTAAGAATCATGGCGCTTGTCGATTTCACCATAAGCAAACATGAACTAAGCGCGTTTTTCCGAAAGAAAGGCCACAAGCATTACAGAGAATGCCAGGAACAAATCCTGCGAAATTTTCTTCACGGTATCCAAATAGAATACCGAGACAAAACAGACCTTGAATCACTGCGAGGATCAGAGACAAAACAAGATGACGAACAAGAGAACGAACAAGGTGACGAGAATCACACTAACTAGCTCACCCCCGTCACGCTTTTGTCACCATTCGGCAACGGCCTTAACCGTTACCCCAGCGTCCCACCCAGCAATGCAAGTCGGTCATTTAAAAAAACTCTGGGGCAAGTTCGTCAATATCAAATACAAACCACTTGCCCAGATAGTACAAGCAAGTAGATCGCAGGCAAGAAACTTTCTCCAGGGCATACCCGAGACTCCAGCCACAATCGGCGTCATTGATCGCAATAGCGGTATCAACCTGCCGACACATAGCGTCATAGGCGCAGACCGCCCCAGTTTAATCTGTATCTTGGCGCGCGTCTGCTCGCGATTTCGAAGCCAGGATGTCTCCCACACCCGCACACCCCACAAACGCCCAACCAAGTAGCCGCTATGATCGCCCAACAGTGCACCGGAGAAACCCAGTGCCAATATAACACTGAGCGAAGCCGAATCGGATGTGTAGAGCAGGGTCGTTGTAGACAGGAGAAACACGCCCGAAACGAACAGCCCGATACCAGCGCAAGATTCAAGGAAAGCCAGTGCTGGCACCAGATATATCAAATTTGGCGAGGGCTCAGACAACCAACCGGTGACGGTATCCAGCAAGCTCGTAGTCCCTACCTCAGAAACTCAGCTCGTGTCCTATCGTCTTCCTTAAATAGTCCGCCTAACGCGGTTGTTTGCGTCGACGAATTTGAATCCATGACGCCACGAGACTTAACGCAGTAGTGGGTAGCGTCTATGGTGACCGCTACGTCATTCGTTTCCAACAACGTCTGTAGCGCCACTAAAATTTGTTGCGTGAGACGTTCCTGAACCTGCGGTCGTTGCGCGAAAAACCGAACAATTCGATTTATTTTTGATAGACCTATGATTTTTTCGTTGGGGACGTACGCTACCCTTGAGGCCCCGTCGATCGTCACGAAGTGATGCTCGCAGGTGCTGATAACGCTGATGTTATCGACTTTTACCATCTCCTCGACGCCCATCTTGTTATCGATCACGGTGATCTTGGGAAAGTTGCTGTAATCCAACCCCCCAAAAAGCTCATCGACATACATTTTGGCGATTCTATGAGGAGTCTCGGTCAGGCTGTCATCGCGAAGGTCTAGACCAAGCGTTGTCACGATGTCCTTCATGGAAGCCTTAATCTGAGTATATTTTTCGTCACGTGATAGACCGTTGGCTATCATTGGCGTTTCGAGGCCTCTTTCAACCAGCGCCGCTTTCACCAGACTCGCTTCCGGCGAACACTTGCCGGGAAGAAGATAAGTGTTGTTGTTGAACCCCTCTGCGGTGACACTCATACTATTTCCTTTTCGTATATTTACTCACGTCTCTTTAAAGTATTACGAAGCCGCAGAGAGAAAAGATCAGGTTGATGCCAAAAAAAGTAGACGACAGCGTCGGCCTCAACATCAGGTTAACTTGGCGTAAAACTGAGGAATGGGTTCAGTACTCGTTTAATGCCTGTCAGCCTTATTGGTGCTTCTAGGACAGACAAACAGATGCATGCCTGATTACGCGCGGCGAACGGCCTATGTGTGTCCCCCTGTTGCCTAACAAGAAAGTCCCCGGGTTGGTACACCCCGTCCTCATCAGAGAAACTACCGGTCAAAACAACAGTGATTTCTTTACCAAGGTGGTCATGTTCAGGGGCTTTCCCTCCCGCATCAATTCGATGTAACGCTAGTTCGTGTTGTTCTTCACCGACACTGACCGGCGCCACTTTTAATGAGGGCGACAGCCGCCGCCAATTGAGCCTGCCGCCAGGCAGCAGTCGTTGGACGAACTCAGGCAGTTCCTTGGTGATGCCGTCGCTGCACTGACGCAGTGCCGAAACCGGCGGTTTTTCTTCCCCCAGAGAGTCCAGATCCTGCATGATTCTGTCGAGCAGGTCTTCTGATACCGGGGCGGCTTCCGATGTCATTAGCAACTCGCCTCCGATTTCCCCCAGTGATTCCACCGAGTCCCGACACTGCTTACAATATTGCAGGTGGGTTGTGACCGAGATACATGGTGCGACGGATAAAGACCCAGACGCATATTCAACCAGAAGGTCTGACTCCGGATGCCTGTTAATCATAGATTTTTCCCTTCTAAGACACCAAGGTCTCCCAATGGCGCTAATGCAAGTTTCATTTTATTCATCGCTAGCCGGATTCTTGATTTCACCGTGCCGAGCGGCAAGTCGAGTGTATTGGCTACCTGTTGACCTGATTGACCTTGAAAGTACATTAGTTGCAGCACCTCCGATTGTTCTACGGGCAGCTGACTGAGGTGTTCGGCGATCAGTTTTTTTGTCCTGATCTGGGACAGGGAAGATAGTGGTGTTGGGTTTTCTCTTTCGTCGTACAAATCTTCCGCGTTTAACAAGTCAGGATTTTGCCTGTTTTGCTTTCTGAGCCAATCTATCCGCGTGTTTCGCGCTATTGTATAGATCCATGTACTCGCTGACGCCTGAGAAGATGAGTAAGAAGGGGCCTTCCGCCAAACTTTTATCATCGTCTCCTGCACGAGTTCCTCGGCATTTTCTGGCGTCACGCCGCCACTTTTAATCAAGAAAGCTTTTAGGAAGGGAGAGAAGTGCTTGAACAGAGCCCGAAAGGCTTCCTTGTCCTGACTCCTGCCGACTCTATCGATGCAATCGTTCCAATTTTCTGCTTCGATGGCCAATGTAAATTCTGCTTTGCGTTTAATATTCATCATAACGGGTACTTGGTGTCCAGAACAGTTAATACGAGGGCCTTGGAAAGTTGGATCACCAAAACGCTAGCCAGTGGCAAGAAAACCCTCTCGCCGTTCTGGAAACTGGATCGATCCCCGGTCGTAGCCCAACCGAACCGCCATGTCGACCAGCATTTCGAGGGTCTCCCTCGGCAGATTGGGGTCCCTTGACATAATCCAAAGGTAATCGCGTTTCTCCCGCCCAATAATCGTCGTTTGATACTCAGGGTCGAGATATACGACCCGGTAATCGGCCTTGATGGGCCAAATGAACTGCATCCCCCACACTGCATTATTAGAGTCTGCCTGCACAAATCCGGTCGCTTTCAACACCTTTTCCGTACCATTCTTTGGACTGATAAAGGAAAACGTGGTGTCGACCGTCCCATCTTTATTTAACGCATAGCGTTCGATCGGATTAATCGCGCCGCGTTCCGGGAAGGTCGGAATATTGGCCAAGACATGCCAGTCACCCATAAATTTGTTGATGTCGACGTAGGACGCTGTCTGCATTGGCTCTCTCGGTTGATGGGTACAGCTTGCTACTAACAAGGCGCTGATTATTATTAAGACTTTTAACGTTATCGTTTTCATGGGCAGTCTTACGCGGAGGACCGGGTTCCGGATCAATCAGATGCGAACTCTACTCGGCGAATCTCCGTTCCAAGGACTGCAATGACAGTAAACACCCGACAAACTTGTACAGGCTTCACGTCCATGCATCACCACGTGACTAGCAAACACGCCCCAGTTAAACTACTCCTAAAACAACAGCTCGAGTAAAAACTGTGGAACTAGCATTTACAAAGGAAGAACTCACCTTTCGGGAGGAAATTCGGGCATTGCTCAGGGACGAACTGACGCCGGAAATAATGATAGGTAACAAAAACTCCACAACGTCGCTCGGGGACAACGATGCTGCAATGGCGTGGCAGGCAATACTCCACAAGCGAGGATGGGCCGGCGTTGCCTGGCCGAAGGAATTTGGTGGGCCTGGCTGGAGCTCCAATCAACGCTATATCTTTAACAGCGAGTGCGAAAAAGCCGGCGCCCCAAAATTGATTCCACTCGGTTTACGCATGCTGGCGCCAGTCATTTTTCGCTATGGCACTAAAGAACAACAAAACCATTATCTGCCAAAAATGCTTTCTGCAGAACATTATTGGTGCCAGGGCTATTCCGAACCTGGGTCAGGCTCCGATCTTGCCAGTCTAAAAACGAGAGCCATAAAAGATGGCGATGAATACATCGTCAATGGGACAAAAATCTGGACCACTCATGCGCAGTATGCCGATCATATTTTTTGTCTGGTTCGAACCAATACTGATGTAAAGAAGCAAGCGGGTATCAGCTTTCTGTTGATCAAGATGGACAGCCCGGGCATTGTAGTCGAACCTATCATCACCCTTGCCGGTGATCACGAGGTCAATCAAGTATTCTTCGACAACGTTAGAGTGCCTCTCAATAACCTGGTTGGACCCGAGAATGAAGGCTGGAATGTCGCCAAATACCTACTCGAGTTTGAGCGCGGCGGCAGTTCCGTTTCCACACGACTCAAGGTGGACATGGCTGAACTAAACATGATGCTGCGCGACCTGCCAGAAGAACACGAACTAAAAAAGCGCACAGCCATAACGACCATCGAAGTTGACGCGCTTTCGCAAATGGAAACGAACATGCAGGCCAAGGTTGCTTCAGGGAAAACTCCTGGCGCAGGGTCTTCGCTGATGAAGATGATGGCAAGTTCTCTTGGGCAACAAATCGCTACCCTCCAGATGGAGACAAAAGCCAACTACAGCATCCCCCATAACAACAAATTGCTGCTCGAAGGGCAAGACACTATCGGCAGAAAACAAGGCCAGACCGCCACTGCCAATTATCTGAACGAAAGGGCTTCCTCTATTTTTGGCGGGGCAAGGGAAGTTCAGAAAAACATCATCGCCAAATCAGTACTCGGGCTATAAGGCCAAGCCTTCATCGATGTATCGCTGAATCATAATGTGGTGCTGGCGTATGCGCATATCCTGGTAGTTTGCGAACTGCACCTGGTTATTACCAGAGGTTTTCAACCCCTGCTGCACGTATGGAAGGTTACCCATATCCTGGTCAGCGATAACACCAAGCCCACCTAATTCTTCCGCATCCGACCAACGTTCGTTCTCAGATAGCATGCGTAACGGCGAGGCCTGCGGACGAGGGCCGTCAACCGGGACCCTATCCAGTTGGTAGACTTCCATCATCGCGCTGTCTACATCACAGCCATTCGGACGCCAACGATAGACACGTGTGGGCTTCATACCACCCCACACTGAAAAGTTTGGAAACAGGTTGTAAAGAATGGAGTCCAGCATCTCTGCATCTGAACATTTTTCATAATTATGACCGTTGTGAGCCTGCAGATTATCTCTGACACTCTGCGCAACATATCGTCGTGCAGTAATACCCGCAGGAACATCATCAACATCCTTGTAAATCTTGTAACGCCTGGACATCATGTCATCGATGATTCTCTGCTCTGAAATGCTATCCCTGTCCATCAATGGGCTTGGCTCTGCGCCCGCACTGATCTGCCTGCTAACGTAGTCTGAAAATACGTCGTATTGTGAGTTAACATCTGTCACATGGGTCATGATTTGCGGATGGGTCGTCGGCGCGTGTTGCGATTCCATAAATGCCTCAGCAGCCACTTTCCAGTTGCAAGGAATAACCTTGGCGACGTGGTACTGGATAAATCGGTCTTCAAGGTGCCAATCCTTAAAGTGCCAATCTAATGGGCCGATAACATCCATAAGTTCTGGCGCATTTTCATCAAAGTTGATGAATACAAAACCACCCCAACTCCCAACGCGCAGCTCAGGAAGTTGTAGCGCCTTAGCATCAAGATGCTGATAGTCCCAAGGCGTGGGACAACTCTTAAAGTCACCGTTCAATTCCCAAGTAAAACCATGAAAAGCGCAACGAAACTCTGACTTATTTCCCGCCTGAGTGGCCAACTTACGCCCTCGATGCAGACACGTATTGTAGTAAGCCTGAATGCGATCCGGCGCCGAACGAACGATCAACACAGACTTGTCAATGATGTCATAGACTAGGTGGTCACCAACATTGGGGATTTCCTCCATTCGGCACGCCATCTGCCAGACTCGCATCCACATGTGTTCGGCTTCAAGATCAAACCTTTCCTGACCCGTATAGTGCGTTGCAGGCACAGAGTCACTACCTAGATAAGGCGCCTTCTCGGCCCTTAAACATTCGGGAACTTCTCGGGAGTCACGGTCGAGAATGTCCTGATAAGACTCTCCATTAAAGCGCGCATGTGGATCGAATTCGGGTGTTGTTGTCATACTCTTCTCAGTTACGGGTTATGGCCATCACTCGCCCACGGGCATTATGAATCGATATCCTGGTTTTACTAGAAAAAATTCACCGATCAGGATTCGCTCAAATTATGAGGGTTAGTCGGGACGATTGATTTCCATCCTGCCTGTCTTGGTTTCATATTAGCTTAGTACGGCTGCCGCCTCATCCGGATTTGAACGGTATCGTGCGGCAACGCCTGAACTCTTCCTGCCCTTTTAGGCGCCGAGATTGAGCCAGAAAAAGCCGCCTGCAGGTCATCTCGACACGTTAAACTATTGGCCAGTATAAATTAGTCACATTTAGCAATTTACCACAAAGAATTAACGTAATATTGACGGGTCTTTTCACAAGAGCAACTTATGAACGCACTTCCACGAACACCAGATGAACTGACCAAGGAATGGTTAACAGCGACATTGGGATATCCTGTCAATGGATATCAAATTGAGTATTTCAGCGAAGGCACAGGTGTCATGTCCTGGGTCATGCGGGTTCTTTTGGATACCGCCGAGGACAAACCGAACTCTCTTATTGCCAAGTTTCCGTCCTCTTCCAGCGTCAACCGCGAGGGAGCAAAACTTTACAACATGTACGGCCGTGAAGTTAACTTCTATCAGGAAATTTCTGGAAGTGTTGATATCCAAACACCAGATTGCTACTTCAGCGAATTCGACGAGAGCTCAAACAATTTCGTGATACTGCTGGAAGACCTGACTGAATGGCAGATCGGGGATCAAACAGCAGGTTGCTCCCTGGACGAAGCAAAAACATTGATTTCTGCACTCGCTAGGTTTCACGCCAGCGGTTGGCAGCCGCATCAGTTCCCGGACATTCCTTCTCACGGTGGAGCGCGGCAGATAGAAGGCATGCAGAGCACCTACCCGATTGGCTGGCCGGTCGTGCTTGAGCAATTTGGTGACCTGATACCTGAGTCAATCAGAAGCGCCGGTGAGAGTATCCCGCAACACATCGAAAGCCTGTTGACGACCATGTGCCAGGATCCGGTATGCCTGACCCACGCGGACATGCGCCTGGACAACATTTTTTTCAAAGAGGGCAAAATCGCTGTCGTTGATTGGCAGTCGATTTGTACCTCTGCCCCTGAACAGGATCTTGCGTATTTTATTACCCAGAGTGTGCCAGAGGCGGTTAGAAAAGAGGAAGACCTGGTCGCATTTTATCATGCAGAACTGACCCGAGCAGGCATTAGCTACGATATCAACCAATGCCGTGAGCGTTACAAGGTTAGTGCGCTCTACCTGGTCTGCTATGCCGTTGTGATCGCTGGAACACTGGACCTGGGTAATGCGCGCGGCAAACTCCTTGGCAAGACTATTATCAAAAACACTTTCAGTGCACTGGCAGATTTGGACGCGTTCTCGCTACTAGACCGCTAGCACGACTGGCTATCATCTCAAGCAAGGAATCCATACTTATGGATCTGGAACTTATCGGCAAGAAGGCCCTCATCTCGGCTGGTCACAAAGGCATTGGGCTTCATATCGCGACAAGACTTTTGGAGGAAGGCGCAGAAGTTAGTTTCTGCTGTCGTAAACAAAGCGATCTTGATTCCGCCGTTACTAAATTATCTGAGATAGGCACTGTCCGAGGTTATCTCTGCGACTTTTCCGACCACGAGCAGGTGAAAGCATGGGTTAACGAGGCGGGAAATGCCATGAGCGGCATCGACATCTGCATCGGCAATGCCAGCGCAAGTAGCCAACACGGTGAGGGCCCTGACCCCTGGAAAGCAAGTTTTGAAGTAGACCTTCTTGGCACTGCCATGTTTTTTGAGGCGGCAAAACCGTTTCTCATAAACTCAACGGTTGCCTCGATCATTCAGATTGCGACCATCACCGCCATCGAGCACCACGATGTCCCCATCAACCCTAGCTATGGCGCCACCAAGGCCGCTACGATCAATCTGATAGCGCAACTTGCACAACGCTGGGGTGGCGAGGGTATTCGCGCCAATACCGTCTCGCCCGGCCCCATACTAATCGAGGAAGGACGATGGGATGACATTCGCTCAAGGCTGCCTGACCTCTACGAAAAGGATCGCTTGCAACATCCCAGCAAACGTATGGGTACTGGTGACGAAATCGCCGACGTCGTTACTTTCCTGGCTTCACCGAGAGCCAGTTGGATTACCGGCGCAAATATTGTCGTTGACGGTGGCTATACTAAACAGGTTGGGTTTTAAGGCAGCTAGTCACGCCCCGGGGGAGTACCTGCCAGGTAATCATTAAGCACTTCGTGAAAGCGATGCACACGTGTTTCCTGGGCCGCAAAGTACGGTTCCTGATAGCCCCTGGAATGCCAACCGGTTCTTTGACCCTGGGTGAGTTGCCAGTCCTGGAATACCACCTGGTCGGACAGATCCTGCACGGAGGCTCCGTCACCATATACCCGGAAATCCAGTTCTGCTTCCTTCAATTCCATCGTGTTACGGGCCGTACGATTAACGAAGCCTTCCATGCCTGCAACCGGATAGGCCATGGTCCACTGATCGAAAAAACACTTCTCTGGATCTGTTGGATGCGGCTCCCATCGCCACACCAAGAAGGAGTCAGCACCAGGGGCGATAGCGACGTTTGGAAACAAGACACCAAACGGACTTTCAGTAAGATCCTCGTCACTTAGGTTTTCGTAGTGAAGAAAGCCTTTTTCTTTCCATAATTTTCTTTTGGCAGCCTTAAGGTCCAACCAACCCTGCAATGCCTTAGTCTCAAAATCAGGGTAACTGTCAGGATCAATATCCCATAAACGCAATTGCTCATCAAAAGGGTGAGGCTGACCTTCGGGCAAACGATCGCGTAACGATGGTCTCCCCATCTGAACAATTCTATTGTGGCCCATAGGAAACATCTCATATCGAGAAGTGAAATGGTCCTGATCAATAATCGGTGGCACCTGGGGGTGGACCGTCCTGGTGTGATAAGACTCATTGAAATTGTCGGACCAGAATTTCCAGTTAGCATCCAGTTCTACCCGAATCCAGTGGACTCGAACGGCTTTTTCGAACTGATGCCCTTTGTAAAGTTCTGGCGTTGGCTCCAGATACTTCATGAGACCAGGCGCATTATCATCCATCGTGTACCAGACAAGCCCCGCCCAGGTATCAACCCGGACTTCAACGAGTTTCGCCTTGCCGACGGGATCCCCCTGGGGGAAATCATCCTGATCAGGACAAGACTCTAGGACACCATCCAGGCCCCACTGCCAGCCATGGTAGGGACAAAAGAAACTTTCCTGGCTGCTATTACCGCCCACCAGTCGCGCAGCTCGATGGCCACAGGCGTTATAAAAACCTTTCAGCGATCCGTCACGCTGACGAACGATCATCACGGATTCATGCATAAAATCGTGCACGATGTAATCTCCCGCCTCCTCTAGTTGTTGCTCCCGCCCCGCAACATGCCAGATCCTGGTCCACAGGTGCTGCCACTCCTGCTTCATGAAATCAGGATCGTAATAACGTTCTTGCGATATCGAATCACCACGCAAACACGTAATGTCTTTTCCATCCATTGTTAACGGATGCGGCTCAATCTTCGTCACGAATCACCTCACTATTGGTGCTAACACCGTTCGATTAAAACCCTAGATCGCGCTGCTGTCAAAACACGCGAAACCATCAAGTCCGTGTCAATAGTCGAAACGGTCACTCGATCGCCAACGCGAAAAGCTCCCAGCTTCTCTCAAGGAGATGGCCAGACCCGAACGCCGCTTTGTCAAAGAAAACTTAAGTCGAGTTTGACACCCATGCTAGTGACACGGGTCAGGGCCAGGAAGGCCTCACAAACTACCGGGTTTACACACAGATCATCCCACGTTTATATTACATCGACAGATACGAGGAAAGCCCATGTCAAAGGATAAGCCCACGTTTTCTCAACCACCCAGGTTCGCCAGCTTTGTGCCAAAACCCTGGGTGCAAGACCTTTACCCAAATGATGCCAAACAACCACCATCCGGTTTACTTAACGAGTCATCTGAAAATCTCTCCACTGCAGACATCCCTGCTGAACGATACTGGTCCCAGGAATGGCACAGCATGGAAGTTGACCAAGTCTGGAAAAAAACCTGGCAGGTTGCCTGCAGGGTTGAAGAAATTCCGAATGATGGTGATTATGTGGTCTACGACATCGTTGACGACAGTGTCATCGTCGTTCGATCTTCAACCGGCGACATCAAAGCCTTTACAAACTCTTGCCTGCACCGTGGCACTGCCCTCGTTGATGGAGTCGGGTCGGTCGAAGAGTTCCGTTGCCCCTACCATGGATGGTCTTACAACCTGGACGGCAAGCTAACCTCACTTCCTGCGGCCTGGGATTTCTCCCATCTAAACATTCAGGAATTACGACTTCCAGCCGTAAAGGTCGATACCTGGGCGGGATTCGTCTTCATTAACCTGGACTCGGAGTGCAGCACGCTCAATGAATATTTAGGTGTACTCCCTGAGCATCTTAACGACTTCAACATCGACAACAGGTACAAGGCGGTACACGTTTCAAAGGTTGTTCCCTGCAACTGGAAAGTAGCACAGGAGGCATTCATCGAAGGGTATCATGTCGCAGAAACTCATTTCGAAAAAACACTTGAAGGGGAAATCGCGGTCTCGGGTGCCGCTGTTTCCAATTACGACACCTCTATACAGTACGATTACTGGAAACCTCATGTCACCAGAATGAATATGCTGGGCGGCATCCCCAGCGGACACGTCAGTGACCAACTTCAAAGTGAACAGGCAATCGTTGACGCTTATTTTGAGCGAAAACCTGGCCAAACGGTTGCGCTAACCGAAGGCCAAACCGCAAGGTCGCTAATCGCTGAGCACAATCGCAAGGTTTGGGGCAAGGACCACAAAGTGGACCTTTCAACCGCCAGCGACGCGGAAATGATCGACCAGATTCAGTATACTTTGTTCCCAAACTTTACCGTTTGGCCGACAATCGTCGCACCCCTGGTTTACCGGTTTCGCCCGGACGGCAATAACCCAAACCGGTCAATATTCGAGATCTGGATGTTGTTTCCGATCGCAGATGACGGCAGCCATCCAACGCCCATGGCTGAACTACGACTCGACGACGATCAACTATGGTCATCTGTTCCTGAACTAGGCGGGTATGGACCTGTGATAGACCAGGACACACCTAACTTCCCACGAATCCAAAAAGGATTAAAAGCCAGTAAAAAAGGCGCAGTTAGCCTGGCTAACTATCAGGAGAACCGAATCCGAGTCTTTCATGAGACACTGGAAAAGTATCTTTTTGGACCTGACTCGAGCTCGTAGTAACCGGCGGCACTTTGCATGCTTAGCTTTTTCCAAGCAAGCGTTCCGTCTAGTCAGGCAATTCCAGTACCCTTTTGGCAATAATATTTAGCTGGACCTCTGAGGTACCGCCTTCAATTGAGTTCGCTTTGGAGCGCAGCCAACTTCGCGTGGTCGATAGCTCTTTTTCCAGAAAACCGTCCCCGCCCCAGCCCAATCCTTGGGCGCCCAGCATGTCCATCATGACTTCAAAACGGCCTTTGTTCTGCTCTGTACCGTAATACTTAAACATGGAAGATGCGGGAGATGGCGAAGCACTGGTTCTGGCTTCCGAAGCTGATCTTCGCAGGGTCAGACTAAATGCCTTGGCGTTCATTTTGTGCCGAGTGATTTTGTCTCGAAGGTTTGAATTCGCGATCTTGCCCTGAAATTCGCCGACGTATTTCTTTGCCTGATTTTCAATCGCATGTTCCGGTCTTTTTGGGGTTCCCTGTGTACCCATACCGGCAACCATATTGCGCTCATGCTGGAGTAAACGCTTGGCAATTGGCCAACCTTTATTCACTTCACCGACCAGGTTTTCGCGCAACGCCCTGACATCCTCGAAGAACGTCTCACAAAACTGTGAAGAGCCACTAATTAACTGGATCGGCTTTGCCCTAACACCCTTGGACTTCATATCGAACAGGATAAAACTGATGCCGTCGTGTTTCGGCACATCCGGATCAGTTCGTACCAGACAAAATATCCAGTCCGACAGATGCGCGAAAGAAGTCCAGGTTTTTGAACCATTGATCACGTATTCATCGCCGTCGAGCACTGCCCGGGTCTGCAGGCTCGCAAGATCTGAACCAGATCCCGGTTCGCTATACCCCTGGCACCAGCGAATTTCGCCACGGACGATCTTGGGTAAATGTTCACGTTTCTGAGCTTCACTGCCGTACTCCAGCAATACCGGCCCCAGCATACTGATACCGAATGACAGTAACGGCGGTCTCGCATCAATTCTTGCGAGTTCATCCTGAAGAATTCTGTTTTCTTCCTGGCTTAATCCGCCGCCACCATACTCGCTCGGCCACGTTGGACAGGTCCAGCCTTTTGAACCCATGTTCTCCAACCAGACTTTCGCATCTGGATGAGAAAAGGTTCCGCTTCTACCACCCCAGACCCAATCTTCCTCGGTTCCTTTGGTGCGCATCGTTTCAGGGCAGTGTTCAGTAAGCCAGAGTCGAACGTCCTTTCTAAAATCTTCCATTGAGCCTCGGGTCTACCCCAAACCGGGGCGTATTGGTGCCAAAATTTTTGTCAGCGCGCACTCACCAAAAGTGACAGCGGTGATATCTTAGGAATGCACTAGTAAGTTGAAGGAAGCATTATAAAGCATACTTGCCCCAAGTTACCCTGGGATAATCTGGGGCAAGTAGATGCTTTACATGCAAGACTTTACATGCTGTAGCTTGCGGTAATGCCATAGGTTCTTGGCATGGCTGTCAGCTTAATGATCGAATCGTTAACCTTGCTGTATCGAGTCCAGTAGTATTCATCGGTGACGTTACGTCCCCAAAACCAGATTTTCCAATTATTGTTCTCTATGCCAGCACGCACATCTACCAGCGTTCTTTCTGGTACAGGAAGCGTTGTGTCCCCTGATAATTCACCAGCATCGCGGCGGGTACAAGTGACCCCTGATTCTTGACACTCGTCAACAAAAAACGAACTGGTCTCTTCCTGATAATTCACGTTGGTACCAACGAACGCCGTCCATCCATCCATCACTTCCCAGTGATAGGCAATCGCCAGATTAGCCTGCAATTCCGGTGCCTGCGGGAAATCCTGGCCCGAGAAGTCTTTAGTACCACTATTGGTGCCGCCAAAAAACGCATCAAAATTCCTGAAGGTTCCGTCCACTTCTGTGTCAGCAAAACTCATCGAAGGTGATATGGTGAGTCCCGCCACCGGCAACCAGGTAGCTACCAACTCAAATCCCTGAACATGAGATTCCGGCACGTTGACCAACGCTGGCAGGGATCCGAATATGGGATCCTCAAGTGCACCCAGGAGTTGCTTATCTTCGTAATCATAATAGAAGGCTGAAGCGTTCAGCTGCAGGCTACCGTTCGCCAGCGTTGACTTAGCGCCAATTTCATAGGCAAGCAATTCTTCCTGAACAACGGGCTGAAGCTGCGAAATGGCAGAGCCAGGCAACGTCGGGAACTGACCATTTTTGTAGGCTTTGCTGATATTGCCATACACAAGCATAGAATCGCTCGCAGCCCAGTTCAAACCTACGCGCCATGACGTATTGTCTTCATTAAGACTCAACTCGTGGCCGGTTGGGTTCGGATTAAAATCAGGACCTGGCCCCGTAGTCGAGCACTCTCCAGGTTCCACCAAAAGGGGATTAGTTGAACCCAGGAAAGGTTGGATCAAAAAAGACGTGAAAGCCCAGGTCCCATCACCACCATCGTTAGTACAGCCATTAAAATCACGTTCCTGATCGGTATATCTAACACCGGCTTGCAGGATCAAAGCCTCCGTGAGGTTGTATTCTACATTGGCAAAAATCGCCCAGGTTTTGACATCCTGACTACTGGAGGGGTTGTTTGGCCCATAGTCGATAAATCCAAAGACAGGGACTACCGAGGAGTTACCGTAGGACTGTATGAAATCGTCCTGGGTCTCCATGTCTTCGTAGTTAACGCCCGCGACCCATGTTCCCCGCTCAAAGCTACCCGACAACCTGAATTCTTGAAACAGCGTCTCTAGGTCTCCCGTATGGGTCTGCTCATAGATCTGGAGGATAGTGCCATCTCCATCCATGCCAGAGCCATTTTGCTCATAATGGTTATAGCTGGTTAAAGATGTCAGCACGATGTCATCTGTCAGGTCATAATCTACGCGTACCTGAGCCGAGATAAATTCATCATCACTCTCAAGTGGGTCGCAGCCACGGCTGTAGTTGCGCTGGTTGGGAACCGCTGGGGTGCCACCATTGTTGTTTGCACAAGGGCCCCAAGCTGCTGCCTCAGCTTTTCTAGGCGCAAGAGGCGTTGCCAAAAACTCAGGCACTAAACCGTTAATCGGGTTTTGGGAAATTTTGCCGGCCAACTGTGGGCGCAGAGTATCACTGTTGTTGGTAAAACCGCTTAACGTCAATAACAACCGTGTTCGTTCGTTGTTGTCATAAGCCAAGGATGCGCGATAAGTGAATTCGTCTTTAGCGCCCGCCTCATCATCATTGATGTAACTTTCCTGCCAGTCACCTGAAGTCTGCGAACGCATCGCCAACCTGTAACTCCAGGCATCGTTAAGCGGGCCACTGACGTAACCATCGATGTCGATCGCATCGAATTGGCCGTAGCTAACCGTCACGCCGGCTTCAAACTCACTGGTGGGTTTGTTGGCAATAAAGTTCACCGCGCCGCCCGTTGCGTTTTGTCCAAACAACGTTCCCTGGGGGCCTTTTAGTGCTTCGACACGTTGGACATCAAGAGAAGCACCTCTGGTCATGGGGGAGAATTGCAAAGGTGCCTCATCAAGGTAGACACTCACCGTAGGACTGGTCGCTAACGAATTTTCCTGGAAACCGACGCCACGAATGGTATAGATCGCTGTACCGGCATAGTTAACGTTTGAACTGAAGCCCGCAACCACCTTATAAAGATCGAACGCATCCGTGATGCCGAGATCTTGTAGCTGTTCTCCCGTCGTTGCCTGGATGGACATGCCCACGTCGTTGATGCTTTCCTCGCGCTTCTGCGCGGTGACAACAATTTCTTCAATCGTGGTACCGCTTGCCCGGTTTCCTTCTGCTGCGTTTAGAAACGGGCTTGCAAGCAATAGCCCGACTACTGATAAACGCTTAACGCTGAGTGACGATGTCTTCAAAGTGTTCTACCTCCAGAGTTGAATTAGCCTATCCAAGGAGCGCAAGTGTTGATCAGCCACACCCCCAGGCAGCACTTAAAAAATCAATATACACGTATTTTTTTTATTAAGTCAACAAGGAAACAGTGGGACAATGGTTGCTAACGCTTGCCAGTGACGGATCCAGTAAGGCCCGACACTGCTCCCGAGACAAAGGGAGCAGCGCCGGGCAGAAGAGTCACTTTCCGGTGCTGGTAACTTATGTTTCCACGACTTAAGCTTTCGCCTTTAGACTACTCAAGCGCTCACGATGCCGGCAGACAACCCAAAATCTTCAGGAAAATGGCAATCTCAAAAGAGTTCGTTAACGCGCGATAGGATTGTTATCGCCGCACTCGAATGTATTGTCGAATTTGGCTATGAAAGCACCACTATGGCCAAGATCGCCAAAGTGGCCAAGGTTTCTCAAGGTTCCATGCAGTATCATTTCCCCGCAAAACTGGACGCGATCAAGGCTGCCATCAACTACCTGCTGGCAAAGCGACTTACCGACCACCAGCGAGATCTCGAGGAGATACCAGAGGGTGCTGATTCAATGGCACACGCGATCGAAGTATATTGGCACCATCTAAACGAGGGTCATTACGTCGCCTACCAGGACCTGGTCATTGCGGCACGTACTCACCCTGAACTAGCCAGAGTCCTTGAACCGGCGTATCAGCGGTTTGTAAAAGCCTGGCGACGGGATGCGCGAAATTTAATCCCCCAGTGGAATGGCAAAAGGGAAAAGTTTGAGCTCATCTGTGATCTCGGTCAGTACCAGATGGAAGGCCTGGCATTCGGCAGACTCAACGGCCAGTTGAGTGATGAGCAAACCAGAGCGGTTCTAGACTTCACCAAAGACCTGCTGTCTAAGATGGCAGCCGAACTCTAACCTGACTGGAAAAAACCTCAGGAAAATCACTCAGAAATCGAGTCATGGTCATCACCCTTTAATCTCTAATTCGATTAGTGGTAGCATGTTGAAAGATTAATTCGCGCACATTGTTTTGTAATCCTGTTCGCAGGTACTGTTTACCCAGGATTCACGGCCGGGGAACTAAGGCTGTGCTGACATAAAGTCATCAGATAAAGGCACACACATCGACACCAGACCACACACCGCCACCAGACCAGAGATTCGAGAGTTGCTCGCGCGGCCAACCTACCCATTAAGGAGAGAATATGACTCACCTGACGTTTGAAAACATCACCTATGAAGTTGAAAAAGGCCGAGCACGCATCACACTTAATCGGCCTGAAAAACGCAATGCACTATCGATCGAGCTAGTGGAGGAACTACGCGATGCATTGTGGGAAGCAGACGACGACAAGGCCGTTCACTGCGTCATTCTAAAAGGCGAGGGACCTTCATTCTGCGCCGGTTACGATCTAACGGCTAATCGGCATGCCGCCGACGATGGTGTCCAGCGTCGAAAAGGTAGCGGTATGGATGATGACGCGTGGCGAATAGAACGGTTCCAGCGATCACTTCGAACCCTTACCGAGATGCACAAACCCACAATTGCACAGATCCACGGACATTGTTACGCCGGTGGAACTGACCTAGCGCTTTATTGTGACATGCTGATATGCGCAGATAACGCGAGCATTGGCTATTCAGCACTACGCAATATGGGCGCCGCTCCAAACCAGATGTGGCTCTATCACTGTGGACCACAGTGGACAAAACGACTGCTATTAACGGGCGATACGTTAAGCGGCGAGGATGCAGCCAAAATTGGACTGGTACTGAAATCCGTACCTGAAGAGTATCTGGAGCAAGAAGTAGAAGGTCTCGCTGATCGACTTAGCTGGATTGACCCCGAAATGTTGTCAACCAATAAACGGATCATTAATGTCGGGATGGAACTGATGGGGGCAACGGTACTGCAACGCCTTGCTGCGGAAAACGATGCGCGTGCGCATACAACGCAAGCGGCCAGAGACGTCTTCAAGCAAATTGGTACTGAGGGGCTTCGAGCCGCGCTACGCGATCGTGACGCGCCCTTCGGTGATAGTCGGGCAAGAGTTGATGGACCAGAACTGCGTGATGAAGACGGCAGGCTAATACCGCTAGACTGAGCGCAGTTCAAAAATTCAGAATCAGTAGGACGTCTCAAAAACGAGCCAAGGCAGACATCATGACAGAACTATCAGTCGAGGAAGCAATATTCACCACCCGCTCGATGCGACATCTAAAGCCAGATCCCGTACCCAAGGCTGACCTGGAATTCATTATTGAAGCAGCCACGATGGCCCCTTCTGCGGGCAACTACCAAATGTGGGCATTTGTTGTGGTCACCGATGAACAGACGAGGCAGGAAATCGGAAACGCTTACCGTGAAGCAGGAACCGCTTATATTAGAGATACTGTCCTGGCGAATCCTGACACCGATGATGAGCGCCGTCGGGTCTATACCCAGGCGATGCATACGGTAGAGCACCTCGCTGAAGCACCGGTGATCATCGTCGCCTGCCTGACCCAGCCATGCCCTGATGACGCTGCAACCGGATCCGGGCTGTTTGGGTCCATCTACCCCGCGGCTCAAAACCTGATGCTGGCGGCAAGATCAAGGGGCCTCGGCAGTGTATTACTAACATTAGCGACCGATTATTCACCCACGTTGCCGCACTCGGTCAAAACCGTTAAAGAAATTCTTGGCCTGCCCGAGGAAGTGGGCAGCGTCGCGCTTATTCCTGTCGGCTACCCAAAGGGACAATGGGGACGCCCAAGACGAGAGAACGTCGCTAGCAGCGTACATTGGGAAAAGTGGTAACGCATTGAACTGAGGAAGCAGCATCGGGTACGCCCATCTTCAGATAGATTAACATCTACGTTGTCTGGCAGGACTGACAGGTTACAGGGCGCCAGACGTCGTAAACACTTCACAGCCCGCCAATGCCCCAACGAATGCCACGACGCAGCAATTCGTAGTAGACAGGCGAATTCCAGGAACCTCTGACAACTGGAACAATGTCTGCCATTGGCTTCATATCGTGTTTCCCTGTGCAGTGTCCCAGGGAAAGGTAAAGCACTTCCCCCTTTTCGTAGGGGTGCAGGTACATCTGCGGATGGTCATCTCTGTCAGTACCGTAATCAGACTGAACGTAACCCATCGAAGGTTGGTTGTAAGAAGCCTCAAGTAAAACTGTTTGCTTGCCCTGAGGCTCACAGTAGTAAGGCTCTTCATCTTCGACTTCAAAATCATCAATGCCCTCGGTAAGCGCATGGACGACATCGGTAACACGTATCTGAATCTTTTGATTAGATGGGTGTGCGACGAAGCGATTACCTAAAACTTCCATAAACTTTGGCGCCACGTCAGGGGTATCAACCCTGCCATCTTCTGCAAATTCAAGTAATGCGCTGGTGGCATGAAGCGCAAACCACCGCCCACCGTTCGCGATAAACTTTGCCAGACCTTCCTGCTCCTCGAGTGTCGGCCTGAGGTCGCAGGTGTAGGTGATCAGCAACGTTGAACTGGCAATGGCTTCAACGTCACTAAAGGTATCTGCAACGCGCGTATTTATGTCCTCGTTTTCACCCAGTAATTTCAACAATTCCAGCCGGGCAAAGTTGGTGTCGTGATACTTGGCATTGCAAACGAGATAAACGTCAATTTTTTGATCTTTTTCCACGAATTCCCTCTTAATCGCTAATGGGTTGTGCCTTGATTAAGCACCCTCTTACGGTAATTTTCCACCCCCAATATAGCACTGGATTCGTCCCAAAAGACAAGTAAGCCGGGCACTTACCAGAATAGCGGGATGTAGGGCATACTGCTTAATCAAAAGGAAAATAAACACGATAATGAGACAAGCCTTTGCTTAGTAAAGATCAGGTCGACACATGGAAAAGCGAGGGCGCATTCTTGATGCAACTTCCCTGCGAGGTGGTCAATCCATCCCTCGATTGGTTAAATAAAAACCTCACCCTGGATCAGGTTGATCCGGATCATCTGGACTTCGGGTCACCGGGTCGCGATTTTGAGTTTCCGACGTCAGTAGACCCCTTAGATGACCTGGTCCTAAATGAGCACCTGATCGTTGCAGTTCAACAGCTCCTGGAGACCACCGACATTCGGTTACTGCAGGCGGACCTCTGGCCGAAAATCGGCATCAAATCTAATAATTACGAGGCTCAGGCGAATACCGACCAGCGCATGCACATGGATTATGGCAACAACACCGTGCTGCACCCGGACTGGCAATCGCCAGAAGCTGTGGCGGCTATTATTTACTACGACGATAGCGAGAAGACCGCAGGCGGAACAGCGTTTGTACCGCGACAAGGTGACACTGACCCTGTTTACCAGGCACCATTTATCCACATGCCCGGGCAGGCGGGAAAGCCATTTTTTAATGATCGCCGAACGGTTGAAGACTGGTTCAACACAAATGATCCAGGCGCATACAAACTTCGCAATACCTTGTACGAACGCGAACAACGGGTGAATTTCAAACCCGGCACAATTCTTTTTTACCGTCATGACCTCTGGCACAGGGGAACACCTGTGATGCCTGGAAAATTACGACGAGTGCATAACCTCGCCTGGCGGCGGGCTGACGCCAGGGGCTGGAGCAACTGGAACGAAGGATGGGCAAGACAAAGCTATTATGGGCATGTCGAATCGATTATCGGACGTTCGACACCCCTGCAACGCAGTTTACTGGATTTCCCCCTGCCCGGTGACCGCTACTGGACCCCGCGACGAATTGATCAGGTTGATGCGCGTTTCAGCTTTTACGGTTTTGATTCAACGCCTTATCGACAGGCGCTGCAATACTAAATCGTTACCAGAGTTCGACAATACGGGTCTGTGCAGAACTCCCCGCCACATTGATACTGACATCATCGTCGACACTCCGGCCCAGCAAGGCCTTCCCCAAGGGTGAACTTGGTGTGATCACCGTGACCGAGACACCACCGAGGCTAACCACCAGCCCCCCACTCGCTGGTCCGATAAACAAGATACGGTCTTCTCCTGTTTCAGGCTCGAGTCTGAGCAACGAGCCAACTTCTGCGGTGGCATGATCCTTTATGCGTTCCTTTAAAAAGACATAGGCGGCCAGGTCCTTCTCTAACTGCACCACACGCTCGGATTGTCCATGGGCGAGATAAGCAGCTTCAAGACCCAGCGTGTCGTACTTGTTTTCAGCGGCATTTTCTTTGTTTGTCGCCGTTGCTCGCGCTTCTTCAGCCGCTGCCAGAGAATTGTTTAATGCCACAGTAATCTCGCCAACGATCACGTCAAACAGCAACAATTTATTCATTTAACTTACCCAGACAGCGCACCCTTATCCCGGCACGCTCCAGGTCTTTGCATCGACCCACGCTGAATGGAAACCAAAAGGCACCCGTGCCGGCATCACGATACGGGCAATTGGGCCATCTTCAAACCTTGAAGCATCAAGGACAATGCATTCGCTTCGCTGAAGTTCTTCATCCCAGACAAAACCAATAACCCAACCGTCTTCTTCATTCAGCCCACCCGGTTTTGGGGCAAAGATTGGCTCACCCCCTAATCGACCTGGGCCATAGGAATAGTGAACACTCGCTTCATTAACCAGATCATATTTAATAATCCCGTCGAAGCCCGATTCCAAGGTGTCCCCGGCGATTCTGGCCGCATAGGTGAACTGGTTTCGAATACCCACATAAGCTTCATTGATCCGCGCGAACTCACAGCCCCATTGGGTATCCAAGGACTTCTCTTGCACCGCTCCTGTTTTAAGATTCAAGCGCCACTGGTGCAGCATTGGTAGATCGCTGCGATCTCCGGCCTGCGGTTTCACGTCGTCACCAATGCTGTTGCGCTCTGACCGACAACCCTCGACAACAATTTCATCACCGTCTTCAAACGCGTTCACTGTGTGGTAGCAGTAGCAACTATCAACATCAAACCACTGAATCTCCTTGCCATCTGCACCGCGAGCCAGCACACCAAAACGTGAGCCATTTTCCTCTTCAAAATACAACATGCTCTTGCCTTCGGCCATGCGACCAAAGTCAAAGACACACGGCAGGTCCATGATGACAGTGTGGTTCGAGGTAATCGCACAGTCATGCATCATGACTGGCTTGGGTATGTCCACACCTGTGGTATGGATAAGCTCACCCTCTTTGGTGATCAGCGAAACCGAGCAATGTGGCTTGCTTGTGACGTTGTATCCGTATGTGACCAACTCGCCGGTACGCGGATCAATTTTTGGGTGCGCTGTGAAGGGATGCTTCAAACGACCTTCGTAATCAACCTCTCCTACGGGATCAAGGTTCGGTAGCTTCAACTCAAAAGGATGCGCGCCCTCCTGCAACGCAAGAAACTTACCTGCGTGGTAGATCATGGCTGTATTGGCGATATTCTTGGTAGCGCCATAGTGCTCCGCATCTTCAGGTTTCGTCTTTAGGCCGTCCCATATGACACCGCCTTTTTCCTGCTCTGCAAGGTGGCCTTCCGTTTCAACAAACCGATTGATGTAGGTGACACTACCTTGATCAAAAAAGACCTCATGGATCATCCCATCACCGGCGAAAGGATGATAAGACTCCGGATCATTCACGAACACCGGGTTTGCGCCAATGCGCAGGAACGCCCCGTTGAGCGCTTCTGGAACCGCACCAATAATTTCTACGCAAAGCTCATTGTGTTCCTGCTGAACCGGCGCGAAGTTGCCCTTAAAATAGGAGACGGTGGGGTTTTCAATATCGGATATACGCATGTTTTATCATCAAGTCAGTGGATCACGACAATTTCCCATACCCCCTGCCCTGAAGCAAACCATTACAGGTTGAAAATAGACTTCCATCAGGCTTCGTGTTGCCGATTACGCGCCACAAACATTAGGGCACTAGCGCCAAAAGCTTTTCAATCGCCTGCCTATTAACGATTCTTTACCTGAGGTTGTTGCACGCTAAAGCTGGCCCTTTTCCACGCGGCAATGTTTACGTCGACCACATTGCGCACTACAATCTCTTCTCAACCACCCTCGACCAACATGATTAAAGCCAGAGAAAAAGAATGAGTGAAGCTCGAACAGATTCTGACGATTCAACAGACCTACCAACAAGACCTGGATCAGGGAGCACTGAACCTACTACAGTAATCCCATCGGCCTATGATCTTGCCCTCGAGGATATCAACCCGATCAACCCCCATCTCTGGAGTCAACATCGCTGGCAGGAGTACTTCGAGAGACTCCGGGCAGAAGACCCGGTGCATTTCAACCACACTGATCTTGCCGGTCGATATTGGTCACTGACCAAATACGAAGACATCAAAAAAGTGGATGCTGACTGGCAGAACTTCAGCTCCGCACAGGGAATCGTACTTGGCTTGCCGATCGATGCAGAATTGCCAGAAGGCGCGTTAGGCATTACGACATTCATCGCCCAGGACCCCCCGGAGCACGATGACCAGCGCAGGACCGTTACCCGGGCTGTCGCCCCGCCTAATTTGGTGGCAATGGAACAGTTGATTCGCGAGCGCACCTGCAGCGTCCTGGACGCGTTGCCAGAAGGAGAAGCGTTCGACTGGGTCGACACTGTTTCTATTGAACTAACGACCATGATGCTGGCAACGCTCTTCGATTTTCCATTCGAAGACCGACGAAAACTAACACGATGGTCAGACATCACCTTCGCCATTCCTCAGCCAGGCGGCATTATCGAGTCAGAAGAGCAAAGACGCACAGAGCTTCTTGAATGTCTGGAATATTTTACTGGGCTTTGGGAAGAGCGATTGAAAAACCCCGGCAACGATCTTGTCTCCATGCTCGCACACGGCGATGACACTAAAGACATTTCGCCAATGAACTATCTAGGGAATCTACTGCTGCTGATTGTAGGTGGTAACGACACCACCCGGAACAGCATGTCTGGCAGTGTCTATGCACTGAACAAGTTTCCGGAACAGTATGACAAGCTCATTGCGAACCCTGCGCTTATTCCAAAAATGGTCGCAGAACTCATCCGTTGGCAAACACCTCTGGCCTACATGAGAAGAACAGCGAATCACGATTGTGACGTTGGCGGTAAACAGATCAAGCAAGGCGATCAAATACTCATGTGGTACGCCTCTGGAAATCGAGACTCCGATGTATTCGACAATGCAGACGAATTGGATATCGAACGTCCTAATGCCAGGCAGCATCTTTCCTTTGGTTTTGGCATACACCGTTGCATGGGCAACCGGCTTGCTGAGTTGCAACTTCAAATACTCTGGGAAGAAATTCTTACTCGATTCGAGAAAATAGAACTTCTCGCGGAACCAGAGAGAACATTTTCGTCATTTGTAAACGGTTACACCCATCTTCCAGTAAAGGTAACGCGAAGAAAAAGTTGATCGCTACACGTGCGCGTTGATTCAACAATATCCTATGCTGCATTACTTGAGGTGGTGTTCCAGGATCAACGAAAACGAACTATCCACCGTCGCACCCCAAGGTAACTTACTTGCTATCGTGCGGACTGAGGGCAGCATCATGCTGTTAAATACAAGCTGTAAACTGACATTTCATATCGAATTGCCAACGCCATTCGTGTTGATGTTACGTCCACGAAGTGGCGCCCAACAGTGGATATCAAGTGAAGAGTATCTAATGTTCCCCAACGTGCCCGCGTTTGAGTTCACAGACGACTACGGAAATCTGTGCCAACGCCTAGTTGCTCTCCCAGGCGAATTCAAGATTCAAACATCGGCTCGCGTCAAAACCACAGACTGGATTGACGTGGAACCCGGCGGTGACTTCGTCGGAGTTCAGTACCTGCCCGATAGTGTTTTGAAGTACCTACTTCCCAGTCGCTACTGTGAATCTGACCGATTTGGTGACATGGCGATGCAAATTGCTGCAAACCAAAAACCAGGCTACGACCAGGTCGAGACCATCAATAAATGGTTGCAACAAACCATCCGCTACGAGCCCGGCAGCAGCTACATGCCGCTTTCCGCTGTTGAAATCAACTTGCAGCAATCGGGCGTTTGCCGAGACCTAGCACATCTTGGTATCGCACTCTGTCGCAGCCTATGCATTCCTGCCCGCCTGGTCGTCGGTTACCTTTACGACTTAAGACCAATGGAGTTGCACGCCTGGTTCGAAGCCTACGTCGCAGGGCGCTGGTACACCTTTGATGCTACCCAGGATTCAAAGCGCGGCGGTTATGTCGCACTGGGTTATGGCCGCGACGCGGCGGATGTCGCTGTTTACAACCAATTTGGGCCAGCCGTCTATCCGACCGAGCAGCTAGTAGCGGTGACGTTAGAAGAAACTTTGCTGAGCCCTAATTAAACGCTACGCCAGTCATCATCGCCATTGATGACCGTATCAGGTGACTTCTGTCACTGATTGTTGGTATTTTTAAGCCTGAAACCCAAGGATGAAAGCTATGTACGACTCGATCATTAGAAATGGCACTATTATCGACGGAACGGGAAACGACCGATTCGTTGCTGATATTGCTATAAAAGATGGCAAGATCGCCAAAATCGGACAGATCACAGATTCAGCCACCCTCGAGATCGACGCAAAAGGCAAATTAGTCACCCCGGGATGGGTCGATATCCACACACATTACGATGGCCAGGCAACCTGGGACCCTTTGCTTGCACCCTCCAGTTGGCACGGCGTCACTACCGTTGTCATGGGAAATTGCGGTGTTGGGTTCGCGCCGGTGAAACCGGAAGATCGAAACTTTTTGATTGAGCTAATGGAAGGCGTTGAAGATATCCCCGGCGCGGCGCTCTCAGAGGGTATCGATTGGCAATGGGAAAGTTTCCCAGAATACCTGGACACCCTCGAGGCTATACCCCGCGCCATAGATGTGGCGACACAGGTTCCTCACGGTGCTATCCGTGCCTATGTCATGGGTGAGCGTTGTAATACGGATTACGCTCCAACCGAGGTGGAGGTCAACGAAATGGCGGCACTGGTTCGTGAAGGCGTTGAAGCCGGGGCCCTCGGGTTCTCAAGTTCCAAGACCCTGCTGCACAAAGATATTCATGGCGAGTATATGCCGGGCACATTTTCCGGTAACGATGAAATGCTAGCCCTTGGCCTGGGCATGAAAGGACTCAAAAATTCAGTCTTCGAGCTTGTTTCTGATCACCTAGGGGACGACAAAGAATGGGCTTGGGTCACTGACTTCCAAAAACAGACTGGTTTGACGGTGACACTCATTGCCACAACAGCACCCGCCTACGAAAACGGCAAGATGTATAAGCTCGCTGAACAAGCGAGAGCTGAAGGCCGTGAGATCAGGCCCCAGGCTGCAGGCCGCCCAACAGGGGTCCTGCACGGCCTGCAATCCAGTTTTAACGCTTTCGTAGGTCACCCGACCTGGCGCAACAAACTTGCAAACCTGGACCACGACACTTTACTGGCGAGGCTTGCCGAACCCGCAACAAAAGCACAGTTGCTATCAGAACAATCCGTCATAAAAGGCGGGTTAATGCAGGACCTTCCCAGCCTAATGGGACAGGTTTTCCCTCTCGGAGAAAATCCAAATTACGAACCTCTGCCTGAAGAAAGTATTGCCGGTATCGCAAAAGCCAACGGTCGTGACGTTATGGATGTCATGTATGACATGCTGGTTGCCAATGGCGGCAAGGAACTCTTTTATCAACCTTTAGGAGGTTATCAGGGGTTCTCGCTGGACTATCAAAAGAAATTACTAGAGCACCCGAACGTATTGTTCGGATTAAGCGACGGCGGTGCACACTGCGGTGTCATCGCTGACGCAGGAATGCCCACATTCATCATGACTCACTGGGGTCGTGATCGAACCAGGGGTGACAAAATGTCACTGGAGTTTATTGTGAAGTCACTCACCTCCAGTACGGCGCACGCCTTTGGCATGTTTGACCGGGGACAACTTACTGAGGGCATGATCGCAGACGTTAATATTATCGACTTTGACAGGCTCAGGTTACACCGACCCGAAGCAGTGTTCGACTTACCCGCAGGTGGAAGGCGTCTCGTGCAACGTGCTGAAGGCTATGAGATCACTATTAAATCTGGCGAGGTTATCTTTAACAATGGACAACACAGCGGCGCCCTGCCAGGCAAACTGGTAAGACGTAGTGACGCCGAAGGCGTCTCTACAGCGGCTTAATCACAAACCTAAAAAACATATTAAGGAATAAGTTATGTCTGAAGCATGGATCATTGACGCGGCCCGAACGCCGCGGGGTGTAGGAAAACAGGGTAAGGGAGCGCTCTGGGAAATCCATCCACAAAAGTTGTTGTCTACGGTTCTTTCGGCACTTGCCGAACGGAACTCTCTATCGACGGAGGAAATCGATGACGTAATAATAAGCTGCAGTAGCCAGTTTAAAAAACAGGGTGCCTGCATAGGTCGAATGGCAGCCCTGGATGCAGGTTATTCCAATAAGGCATCAGGCGTTACGCTGGATCGATTCTGTGGAGGCGGGATCAGCGCAGTGAACATGGCTGCTGCCAGTATCATGAGCGGCATGGAGGATTTGATCGTTGCTGGCGGGGTCGAAATGATGTCATACACATCAGCCGAAGGCACACCGAACCCTTTGGATGCAGGTAATCTTGACCTTCGAAATGCCCATCCACAAACTAACGTCGGTATCGCCGCAGATATTATCGCGACGGAAGAAGGATTTAGCCGAATAGAGCTAGATGCATTTTCCGCTGAAAGCCAACGTCGGGCGGGCGAAGCATTGGAAAACGGCGCCTTCTCCAAAAGCCTCATTCCAGTCTACCGTCCTGACGGCACACTGGCATTGGATACGGAAGAATTTCCCCGGCCAAAAACCACAGCGGAACAACTGGCAAACCTGAACCCAGTGTTTGGGAACTTCATGGATTTACCTTTTTTCGATTCAGGGCTCACTTTTCGTGAGATGGTCGCCAAGAAGTGGCCAGACCTTAAGATAGAACATGTGCATCATGCAGGTAGTTCTTCGGGAGTTGTCGATGGCGCGGGCGCGCTGGTCCTCGCTTCACCAGAATACGCAAAAGCCCACGGCCTGAAGCCCAGAGCAAAAATCAGGGCAATGGCAAACATGGGACACTCTCCCGAGTACATTCTGAATGCGCCGGTGGACGCTGCCAAGAAGGTTCTGAAGAAGGCTAACCTAACCCTAAATGACATCGATTTGTTCGAAGTCAACGAAGCCTTCGCCGTAGTGCCTGTTAAATTCATGCGAGACCTTGGCGTCAACCATGAAAAACTCAATGTTAATGGCGGTGCCATAGCCCTGGGTCATCCCATAGGCGCTACCGGTGCCATGTTGATCGGTACAGCACTTGATGAACTAGAACGCCGGGATCAATCCCTTGGGCTGGTGACCATGTGCGCAGCAGGCGGCATGGCACCCGCGGTCATCATCGAAAGGATGTAGCACTAGCTGGCGTAAGTGGGGGACATCGTTGTATTACCATGACCCCACTTACCCGACCTACTGGTCAGCCATATACTTTTCCCACCAATGGTGGAAGTTACGGATACGTCTTTCGTGATGAGAAACCCAGAGCCCTTTCATGCCGCGCGAGTGCAATCCTTTTTGTACGCCAGCAAGACACGATGCATCCTGATCAAGTAACAACCCCGAAGATTTCTCGCCATAGCGATAGAATACGTGCTCGGGGCGCCCGTCAATATTGACATCGCCCAGCTCAACAAACATGTCAACTGCGCCCGCATTGGCCCCCGCCGTGACGTCACCTTTAGGTACACGATTAAAAATCATACGGTCGAAGTACATCTTGTCAGGGTCTGTTGGATGCGGACGATGACGGAACATCCACATCTGCTCGCCGAAGAGGTTAAACGTAACGTTCGGGAAAATATTGTAATGGTAGTCGGCGGTCAGCTGATCATCCGTTAGTTTTGAAAAGTCTAAGCCGTGCTCATTCGTCATTGAACGCTTGTGAGCAGCTACTGCCCCTCGCAGGGTAGTGACATCACCTTCAAAGGCATCGACCGGAAACCCTTCAGACTTCAGGTATTCAACCATCGTTTCATTTAGGGCCTTGTCTTCAGTAATCTTACGAGGGCTAGGAATATACATCGGCGCAATAAAGCGGGTGTGCGGGCCATATAGGTCCATCTGCACATTTACATCATCGGCAACATACTCAGATTCCGGGTGTACGCCACGTACATGGTAGGTCTCTGAAAATATGTCAACCGAAGTTTTCCAGTTGCAGTTCCATTCAACGGTTTCATCAGAAACCAGCACCATCGATTCAAATTCGTAGGGAGCAAGGTGCTCGGGCACGATCCCTAGATAGTCGATCAACGGTTCTACATCAGGATCCATAGATACCCAGACGAACCCTCCCCACGCTTCGCATCTGAGTTCCCTCAGGCCTAGCTCTTCAGCAGGGACCCCCTGCGGGAAGTCGTGCGCTTCGGGGATATCTTTGATACTGCCATCCAGATGGTACTCCCAACCATGAAAGCCACAACTCAGGTAGGGGGAGTTTCCACAGCCTGCTTTCTTGAGCTGATTTCCCCGGTGCTGACAAACATTGTAGAACGCTCGAACGATCCCATCATCAGCACACGTTACCAGGATCGATTCGCGCAGATGCTCAAACACAAAAAAACCACCAGGCTCCGTCACGTCGCAGACCGCGCCTGCCAGCAACCAGGTTTTCGACCAGATTCGTTCGTCTTCCAGCTTTAAAAACGCAGGATCCGTGTAGCGATCAACAGGGATTCGCTCAAGGCCAAGTTCTGGTTCCGGCGCTTTGGCCATTGGTGTAAATACAAAGTCAGCTAGTTCATTCATACTGATTCCTCCGTGCGTCATTTTTCCTCTCAGCGAGCAGGGTATCAACCATGAAGACGTGTAATCAATGTGGTAAATGTTGCATTAAATACTCCGATGGCGGACTGTCCGCCAGCCCATCAGAAATAGACTGGTGGGAGGACAATAGGCCGGAAATCTTTAAGTACGTCAACAACGGCAATATCTGGGCGCATCCGGACACCGGTGAACCTCTATCCCGATGCCCCTGGCTGGGGTTCGATCCAAGCGCCAAGACGTACCGCTGCGAGATCTATCATGATCGTCCGGAAGATTGTCGTCATTACCCTACTCATATCGATGAGATGATCACCGATGAGTGCGAGATGCTCGAAAGCAGAGACCTGCACGACAAAAAAAATGCGCAGAAAAAATTGGATCTCATTATGAGCGACAGTCGACCCGCTTTTCGTTCAAGTTAGGGGCCGGCCCTCTTTTAACCTCAGTAATGCTGTCCCAAACGACGCAGTTGCCTAGCTCTTAGCGGCTCAGCAAGTTTCAGTACTCGAGCGATCGCAAGCTTGTGCTCCGGTGTAAGCCGCTCAATTTCGTGATACCGTAAATAAAATCTCAGTCGTTCAGTTCGTCGAAAAAACACCGTTGCAGCAGAATCAATCGTCGCCAAATCTTTTTCCGGTTTTCGTCCAAGCAACCAGCTTGGCCATTTCCTGCCCCGAGGCGCATCAAAAACAAAAATCCGGTTGAACCTGTTTCCAGAGACCAGGATATTTCGGAAGAAAAAGCCTCGATGAACAAACCCGTTCCGATGCATCTTGCGTGCTGTTTCAGCCAACATGGCGATAAGGGATTGCCTGTTAAGCTTCGAAAGACGGGGCTTCTTTTCAGGTAAGGTTTCTACAAGCACTTCATCCAAATTACTGGACTCGGGCACTTCCTCTGTCATCAAAAAACATTGCGTTAATCTCCCCAGGCTTCGTTCTTCGCCAAAGGCCACCGGCGTTGTTACGTCTATGCCGAAATCACGCAACCGCTCGAGATTACGAAACTCTCTTTGGGCTTTGCTTCTACCAAAAAAAGCCCCTCTAAATAATTCTCGCCGGAACCTTTTGACACTGGAAATAAAGTACTTTTTTAAATAAAACGTCCTGCCGCCGCCAGCGCTATCGACCACCGAAACACGCCATACCTCACTGCCATTTTCGCTTTCAAGCAGGACCCCCGACTCCCAAGTCAGAAACGATCTCAGATCACCCTCACCATGCTCCCCAAGCAAGGCCTTCCATGCAGGATCAATATAGAAAACGTTAGACCAACTCACAGCATTCAGACGCCCTTAAGGTCATAGCGGTCGAACATATTGTTCGCGGAACTCATCAAACCCGAGCTGTCAGCGCCGCTCCGATACGACCATCATTAAAAAAAACCTACCTGAGCAGACTACCTTTGACATAGGCCCGGGGTCGTTCGGATTCTCGCCAGACCGCGTAGTGAAACCAAACGCTTGCGGCAAGCAAGCGCATTGACATCACTATCTCGCGAACTACTTGTCCCGAACTACTTGTCCCGAACTACTTGTCGCGAGTCGGGAACTGCTGGCTCAATACTTATTACCTGGCTCTAGAATATGCTGCCGCATGGCCTCAGGAACATCAGGAGGGTCGACAGTGAACTCACCATCCTCAACCGGAGGATGCACGTCAAACACGTTGTTGAACTTGTGTACAGAATCCCAAATACCGATAGCAATGGTCAACTCCACCACTTCCGCGTCAGAATAATGTACTTTAAGTTTGCTCATATACTCATCATCGACGCCATTTGCGTGATTCATGATGAAGTCTTCCGTGAGATCCAGTGCAATCTTAGTGCGGTCATCAAGATCGGAGTTCTGGTGATCCTTCATCTTTTCAATCATTTCTTCATTCATACCATTCTTCTGCGCCGCAGAAGATCGTGCAGGAATTCAGTATAGGCAACCATTAAGGTTGGCGGATTTAAGTCGCACCAGATCCTTTAGGACCGGATCCAGTCGGCTGTGGGACCAAAGCAGACCGTAGCGATACATGAATCCCTGAAGCATATCCGGGCAGTGGGCATACACACCGCCAAACCCGGTCATTCCACCTGTTTCTTCTATTCTTGGCATTGGGGCCTCCTTGTGAATTAGCATAGTATTACCACAGGAATCATCAATACAAGGCTTCTTGAGCAGCCTGCAATTTAACCGGCTTTCACCAGCAGCTTTCCGACGTTACCTCCATTAAACATAAACTGGAGTGCCTCGGGATAACGTTCAATCCCTTCCAGGACTTCCTCGTCCATAATAAGCGAGCCATCATCTAGCCATTCCCTAAGTTCTGCGCCTGCGGGACCAATACTGTCTGGAAAATGGAAATACGCGAACCCTTCCATGGTCGACTGACGCTCAGCCAGGCGAAGATACATTGACGGACCCGTGACATTATCCAGATCTCCATACTGCGAGATCGCACCACAGATGACCACCCGAGCCCGCATCGCCATATTGTCGAGCACGGCGTCCAAAATGGGCCCGCCGACGTTATCAAAGAACACATTGATACCGTTTGGCGCTAGTTCACGAAGCCGCGCATTGACGTCCTCGTTTTTATAATCAATCCCGGCATCAAATCCAAGCCGTTCCGTGAGGTACGTCACTTTCCGCTGACCACCGGCAATCCCAATGACATGTGCACCATCGCGTTTCGCGATCTGCCCGGCAATAGAGCCTACCGCACCGGCCGCTGCGGAGACGACAAATATGTCGCCCGGCTGAGGCTTCGCTACTTTTCTAACCCCAATCCAGGATGTCACACCCGTCGAAGCTCCAAGGGCCCCGAGATGAGCACTTAATGAGCCTGCGGTGTCATCGATCTTCTCGAGCATTTTCGGCATGACGGTCGCGATGGTCTGCGCGCCGAGCCCGCCTCGAACTGCCTGCCCTTCATCCCAACCATCAACTGTCGATTCAATAATACGACCTACGCCACCAGCCAGTATTGTTTGACCCAGGTCTACCTGCGCGTGAAAACCGTCACCACGCAGCATGGTGCGGGTTCCCGCATCGACGGAAATGTATTCAACAGCGACCCGAACTTGTCCAGGTTCAAGCGCCTCATCTTCGACGGTCTCAACTGAAAAGCAATCTGGGGTAGCATCGTCGACTGGTCGCTTTGAAAGGACCACTCGTGTGTTTTTTGACATCATTCTTCTTCTCTAAAAATTGATAGACTTAAGCCGTAGAACCGCCATCTGCGACATAGACCGAACCGGTAACAAAATCACTGTCGTCAGAGGCAAGGAACAACATTATTTTCGCGATATCTTCCGGCTCTGCATAGCGGCCAAGGGGAATGCTAGCGCGGAGGCCTTCTCTTGCCGCCTCTGCGTCACCCGGCGCTAAGCCTTCTTCCAGGCTACGCATCATTCTGGTTTCAACCGGGGAGGGGTTCACGGTGTTGACGCGAATATTCAAGGCTGCACATTCTAGTGCTGCAGATTTCATCAGTCCAATAACAGCATGTTTTGACGTCGCGTAGGGCGCAATATTCGCGACTCCACCTAGCCCTGCTACACTCGACGTGATAATAATACTGCCACCACCCCTTTTACTAATGGCAGGAATCGCCGCCTTTAGTCCCAGAAAAGGACCTTTCACATTAACGGCCATAACCTGGTCAAATCGCTTCTCGTCGTAATCAGTGATCGACATAACATCACCCTCGACCCCAGCGTTTGCCAGCAGCACGTCAACACCGCCGTAGCGTTCCTCTGCAATGTTAATCATTTTTTGGTTATCCGAGTTACTGGTGACATCAGCCACACAATAACTGACCTTATTACTGCCGATATCATTACACGCAGACTTCAGTGCAGCCTCTTCCAGATCTACCAGCAGTACGTCTGCACCCTCGTTAACGAACAACTTCCCTGCGGCCTTACCTATCCCACCCGCTCCACCGGTAATAACGACAACTTTTCCTTCTAATCGATTCATCTAGCACCTACCTTTTAGGCCTTAACCAAGTGTGCGTAAAACTATACAGGAAACGTCACAACATCAAATATTTAGCCTGTCGGCCTCGTGATACAATTGCGTTGAAGCCTAACCAGACCCCAGTTTGAGTTCACCCCTTAACTATCGTTGGTCAATTGTAGCCCTTACCCTGGTTAACCAGGCCCTGGCTCTGGGCATCATGATCTACAGTTTCGCGCTCTTTGTCGTGCCGTGGCTGGACCACTTTGAAGTCGCCCGGAGCCAGGTGATGGTCGCGATTCTTGCATTTCAGGTAGTCACAGGTTTGTTGAGCCCCATGTTAGGCCGCCTCATGGATCAATTTTTCATGCGCAGGATGGTGATTACAGGTGCTGTATCGATGGGTCTTGGACTAGCCCTGCTTTCACAGGCAACCCAGTTCTGGCAGATTATTTTAGTATATTCCACGCTACTGCCTGTCGGTATGTTGCTCTGCGGCACGCTTGCCTCCCAGACAATGGTCAGCAAATGGTTTACCGGGAACCGTGGACTGGCTATCGGTCTTTCTGCCATGGGAACATCAATCGGCGGTCTCATCATACCAATAATGGTCATTGAACTGATTGCGCGTCATGAATGGCAAGGCGCCCTACTCATCCTCTCGGTGGTGTCAACGGTAATTCTGGTACCCCTTAACCTGCTTGTTCTTCGGTTCGAGCCACCCGTGCCCAACCACAGATCCGGGACAGGCCGATTTGTTAATTCGCGCACGTTGACCACCCAAGAGATTTTAACGTCGAAGGCTTTTTGGATCCCGGTGCTTGCACTGATACCCATCAACGCAGCATTTGGAGGCGTTCAGTTCAATCTAGGTGCCTATATGGCCGACCTCGGCCACGACCAATCACTGGCCGCAAAACTCATTGCTGTCACTTCATTAATGATGGTTACGGGTAAACTTTTCTTTGGTGCCATGGGGGACCGAATAGACCACCGCAAGCTTTACTGGATAATGGCGGCGTTATTGGTCGTGGCACTTTTCTTCTACCAAGGCTCTCCTGGAAAAGCGGACCTGATACTCGCGGCTGGAATTCAGGGTTTCGCTACGGGTGGAGTCATGCCTATGATGGGTATCATGTATTCGGCTAGATTCGGCACCCTATCATTCGGCAGAGTACTGGGATACGTCAACCTGGTGCTCATGTTTGGTAGCTTCGGTTCTATTTTCTCGGGCTGGGTCTTCGATTCAACACAGTCATACGACGTGGCTTTCTGGATCTTCATGGCTTTGATTTTACCCGGGATGATTATCATGTTTTTTTTACCGCCGCCGGACACGGAGCGCAATATGAGCGCAACAGAACGTGTCTAGGGAAAAAGTCTCAGTCTCAGATTATTTGCCGTTTATTCCCACTTATCATTGGTATGACTGCAATAATTCAATAAATTTAGTCGCCTAGGCCCCAACCCCTCCCAAGCCCACCAGCGAGCAATCATTAGTGTCAAAAAAAACCAGACCAACATTGTTTGATCCACCAATAGAAAGACGTGCTTCTGACAGCACCAAATGGTCCCGTTTTTCGAACAAAGAACATGACGTTATCGGCGCCTGGATTGCTGATATGGACCTGCCAACCTCTAACAACATTATCAACGCTATCAAAGGCCGGCTTGATGAACGCGTATTCGGCTACAGCGAGCCACCAGATGAGTTCTTCGACGTGGTGATTCAACGACTGGAAAAAAAATATGGTTGGAAGACGAAAGCGGAATGGTTCGTACCGCAACCCGGTGTCGTGCCCTCACTATTTTTCGCCTCGAACTGCGTTGGGGATACCGGCGACGCTGTAATGGCTGCTCGGCCAAATTATCGTTATTTTCTGGAGACCGCCGAGCATACTGGGAGAGTATTCCAGCCCATCGATTGCCACGTAAACCAACATCGATGGGAAATGGATTTTGACCAAATGCGACAAACTATTTCACCAAAAACAAAAACGTTCTTGTTATGTAATCCCCATAACCCGGTCGGACGCATCCTTGACCAACAAGAACTCGAAACCATAGCCGACCTATGCCTGCGCAACGGAACGATGATCTGTGCAGATGAAATACATGCTGACCTGGTCCTTGACCGTGATAGGCAGCACATCCCTATCGCTTCATTGCACCCCGAGATAGAAAAAAAATCGATTACGCTGATTTCCGCATCCAAGGCTTTTAACCTGCCAGCGATTGGAGGATTGTCCCTTGCCATTATCCCGGACCCTGCGTTGCGTTCAGCTTTTCAACACAAGGCTTACGGTGTTGCGACGCATCCGGGCGCATTAGCTTATGCCGCAACATTAACAGCCTTTAAGGACTGCGATAACTGGCTGCTGCAAACCATCAGCTATCTTCGAGATAACCGCGATTACCTTCAAGCACAAATATCCGGTATCGAAGGGCTGAACATGAATCACGTGGAAGCCACTTTCCTCGCGTGGATCGATGTTTCCAATTCCGGCCTGGCGAATCCAGTCAGCACATTTCTTGATTACGGGGTAGCGCTGTCAGATGGCGCAGAAATGGGTAGGGCGGATCATGTCAGGCTTAACTTCGCTTGTCATCGTTCCACTCTGGAGGAGATAGTCCGAAGGCTTAAAGCAAGTCTGGCTTAGGCAAGTATGGTTTTGGCAAGTATGGCTTTGGCAATGCTACCTGACCTTGGAGAACGGCTGATTGTTCGGGTGGGGCTCCGTAAACCCAACCAATGAATGGACATCGCAATGATGGCAGCCGGGAGCATCCCCCCTGGGAAGGTCCGCAGAAAATTTGCCGCGGCCAAAAAGAATTCTCAATGCGCTGATTTTTTTCATCTTAGAAACAAGTTTTTTATTGCTTATCATTATAGTCTTATCGCCACACCACAATTTTAGGTGGCTTAAGCATATACTTTACGATTGATTTAAAGATCAATTTAGCGAAAAAACCCAATGACCCCTATCCAAGATGGCCAAAAGTCTCGCAGCGGCGCCACGCAAAAATCACTAATGCTGGCCGCAGAAACACTAATTGCTGCCAAGGGCATTGAAAATGTTTCCATTAGGGAAATTGTCAAAACTGCGGGTCAAAAGAATGAGTCCGCGCTTCAATATCACTTCGGAAGTTTTCGCGGCCTGGTTGAATCGATCAGGAGAAATCGGGACAAAGACATTCAAAACATGCGCAGCAAACTGCTTGAAGAGCTGCTCAAAAAAAACAGGAACCCTGCGTTAAGAGACCTTTGTTGCCTCTTGGCTTCACCCTCGTTTATTCTGGCGAAAAAAGATCTTGGCTTCCGCCGTTACGTCATCGGATTCAGTCATGAACTGGCACTGACGAATAAATCTGCCTTCACTTTAGCCAGTCAAGCTGGTGGTGGCGGTCAAAGTGGCCAAAAAACCGAAAAGCTGCTCCGGGCTTCACTTCAGCATCTGACTGATGCTTCATATCGGCGCCGTATGGAAAGCGTCGTCAGGCTCACTGCGATTTCTCTGGGCCATCACGCACGCCAAAAAAACGCCTTCCGCGGCACCTTTGCAGAACTATTTTTTAACAATCTGATTGATGAAATAGCTGGCCTACTGACGACACCGGCGTCCCCGGAGACAAGATCAATAGAGGACGCCATGAACCCCAAAAATGCTCAAAAGTAGCGGGATATGGACAAAACCACCTCACGATAGCTTGAGCAGGTACTCCTCGTAGGTCCCGTGAAAGTCATTAAGCTGTTGACCTTTTATTTCCACGATTCTGGTTGCCAGAGAGGAAACAAACTCACGGTCATGACTTACGAAAATCAAGGTACCCTCGTAATGCTCGAGCGCTAAATTGAGCGCTTCAATCGCCTCCATATCAAGATGGTTTGTCGGCTCGTCCAGCAACATGACGTTAGGAGAGGACATGATCAGCTTGCCAAACAACAGCCGGTTTTTTTCGCCACCAGAACATACATTGACTGATTTCTTGAAGTCTTCCGAGGAAAACAGTAATCGCCCCAGCGTGGCTCGGACTATTTGGTCATCGTGACTTTCATCGCGCCACTGGCTCATCCAGTCGAACAGGTTGAGCTCTGATTCAAATTCAGCACTCGTATCCTGAGGGCAGTAACCAAGTGAAGCGTTCTCTGCCCATTTAATTAAGCCAGTTTCTGCCTGAAGGTCGTTCATCAGACACTTCAGGAAAGTTGACTTACCGACACCGTTTTCCCCAATGATGGCAAGACGGGCTCCCGCCTCAATGATCATGTTCCCGTCTGTAAATAGCGTTTCATCATCAAAGCTGTGGCCAAGACCTTCGAGCGTCAGTGACAATCGGTGCAGCTTCGTATCCTGTTCAAAACGGATATAGGGACTCACTCGGCTAGAGGGTTTAATATCCGCGAGTTCAATTTTCTCAATTTGCCGAGCTCTGGAAGTCGCCTGCCTCGCCTTGGATGCGTTAGCAGAAAACCTGCTGACGAAGTGCTTAAGCTCCATTATCTGAGCCTTCTTCTTGGCATTTTCCGACTGCACTCTCTCCCTGGCGTGGGTAGACGCAATCATAAAGTCGTCATAGTTACCCGGATATACTTTAAGAGTTCCGTAATCGATATCTGCCATGTGGGTACAAACTGCATTCAGAAAATGTCGATCGTGAGAGACAATCACCATCGTACTCTTGCGTTCGTTTAATGTGTCTTCCAGCCAACGGATCGTATGGATGTCGAGATTGTTCGTGGGTTCATCAAGAAGCAGGATGTCGGGATCGGCAAAAAGCGCCTGCGCCAGCAACACGCGCAGCTTCCAGCCAGGCGCTACTTCACTCATCAAACCGTAGTGCAGCGACTCATCGATACTGGCCCCTGCAAGAATCCCACAGGCTCGACTTTCCGCACTGTAACCATCTAATTCGGCAAACTCTACTTCAAGGTCAGCCACTTTAATGCCATCTTCTTCGGACATTTCCGGCAAGGCATAGATTCGATCCCGCTCACGCTTCACCTCAGCCAGTTTTTTGTCGCCCATGATGACAGTATCAACAACACTGAATTCCTCATAGGCAAACTGGTCCTGGCTTAGTTCACCCACACGCAGGCTTTTATTAATAGTCACGTTGCCAGAGGTCGGCTCGAGTGCGCCGCTCAGAATCTTCATGAAGGTTGACTTACCGCAGCCATTGGCGCCTATCAGCCCATACCGGTTGCCAGCGGTGAACTTGACGGAGATGTTTTCAAACAATGGCTTGGAGCCAAACTGAATGGTGACGTTTGCTGTGCTGATCACGCTTATGCCTGCTCTATATTAGATAAATTAATGATGGGCCGAGCTTTCAGGGCGCACTATAAAATACTTCCCAATGCTGAAACAAGACTGTTTGTTCAGCACTTTCAAATTGCCGCGCCACTCCCCTCAGAAGGTGGCTTTCGCGGCTTGCGCTTCTTCACTTTCTCGCCGCTGTTGGACTTTTTCTTTCGCTTCTTTTCACCCGTAGCTGGCTTACCAGACTTCCTTGCTGAGGGCTTCTCGTCTGCGGGGGCTTTCCGGGAAGGTGTCTTGCTATCAACGCTGACATCAAGCCTGGAGATTTTCAGCTTTTGCCCGCCGATCCAGACTTTCTGCAGGTCATTAAACACCGCTTTAGGCATACCCTCGGGAAGCTCGATAAAACTGAACTTATCCCTAATGTCAATGTGTCCGATGTGCTCTGCATCAAGCCCCGCCTCATTAGCAATCGCGCCAACAATATTTCCGGGTTGCACTTCATGGTCATGACCGACTTCGATACGGAAGCGTTCCATGCCCTCAGCGAGTTTCTTTTCCGGCCGCGGCTTTCCTCTTTCTTTTTCTCTTTCTTTGCCTCTTTCTTTGCCTCTTTCTTTTCCTGCACCTTCTCTTTTAAACGGCGTCTCGCCTTTCCCCGCGTCACCTTTCCTTTCTCGTGACGCTTTCTTTTCTGGCTCTAAAAGCAGAGATTTTTCACCCATTGAAAGTTTCGCTAACGCAGCGGCAATCTCAATCGGTGATACATCATGTTCCTGCTCGTAGGATTCAAGAATACCTTGCATAAATTCAAGCGAACCGCTGGCAAGTGTGTCCGTAATTGTCTGCTTAAAACGCGAGATTCTCTGGCTGTTCACCATCTCTGTACTTGGCAACGTCATCGCTTCTATTTTCTGACGAGTTGCTTTTTCAATAGCCGCGAGCATTCGCTTTTCCCGTGGCGAGACAAAAAGAATTGCTTCACCCTTTCTGCCTGCCCTGCCAGTTCGTCCGATGCGATGAATGTATGCTTCAGCGTCATAAGGGATATCGTAATTAATAACGTGACTAATCCGATCAACATCAAGCCCTCTTGCAGCGACATCGGTCGCCACCAAAATATCGATGCCGCCTTTTTTTAATCGCGCGACCATTTGCTCACGATTTTTTTGGGGCATATCTCCATTAAGCGCTTCTGCGGCATAACCTCTTGCTGCTAGCCGTTCGGCAAGTTCAGTCGTTGCGATTTTCGTTCGGACAAACAGCAGCACCGCATCGAATGATTCGACTTCCAGAATTCGAGTCAATGCGTCCAGCTTGTGCAAGTTGCTAACCAACCAGTAGCGCTGACTGATGGACTCAGCGGTCGCGGTTTTAGCTTTAATAGCAATATTCAGAGGATCTTTAAGGTACCTTTTGGTTATCTTCTGAATTTGCTTCGGCATGGTTGCTGAAAAAAGCGCAATCTGGCGATTCTCCGGAGTCTGCTCCATGATCCATTCAACATCATCGATAAAACCCATCCGAAGCATCTCGTCAGCTTCATCCAGCACCAACACCCGCAGCTTGTCGAGTTTCATGGTGCCTTTCCGGATATGGTCCATCACTCTGCCCGGCGTACCCACTACCACGTGGACACCACGACGAAGCGCCCGAATCTGTCCAGAATATTCCTGCCCTCCGTAAACTGGCAGAACGTGAAAATCTTTTAGGTGATTGGCATACCGCTGGAATGCCTCGGCTACCTGAATCGCCAACTCCCTTGTTGGTGTTAGCACCAGTACCTGCTGATAACGACTATCAAGGTCAATATTGGCCAGGAGCGGCAAAGCAAAAGCCGCAGTTTTACCCGTACCTGTAGGTGCATGGCCAATCAGGTCTCTGCCTTCTAGCAACGGTGGAATAGCACCAAGCTGGATGGGAGAGGGAGTTTCATAACCGACATCTTCAAGCGCCTTAATCAATTCAGACGGCAATCCAAGCGATTGGAAGCTTAAAACCGGTTCGGGTTTTGACATGTGGACCTCGGGGAACCAGATACCAGAAGCAGTATCCGTGCGGGCGCGAGTATAGTTTCAATATCACAAAAATCAATCTAAATCGAGAATCAAAGGCTAAAGTGCTAACCGACCCGTGAAAGCCTAAATACCCAGAACATCAGATTGGATGGTAAACTGTCCGCACTCACCTTGGATATTTATGAGAATTTTGAACAAAATCTATACGAGAAAAACACTGTGCTTCACGCTAGTCATGGCTTCGCTGAGCTTCTTTAATGCTGATTTGTCTGCTTCCTCCGCTGAGTCAAAAAGCCAGATCAGGTTTGAAGTCCAGGCGCTAACAAGAACCTACACAGATAGAACGTCTGGGTTTTCTCTGGAACTCCCGAAAGACTTTAGACTGTCGAGCGAGCAGGGAGATCTACTGTATTTTCAGTCTCCCGAGCGAAACGGCACAATGATCGTTCGAACTATTCCTGGATTATCCCTCAGCACTGTGCAGTCCAGGCTTCGAAACGGTTTACATGCCGAGTCAATTACCATCAAACCAACAGGGTCTCCCGAAACCCTTCAACTTCAAGGCGCTCAAGGATTGGCGATGGACGCTGGCGGAAGCATGCAGGGCCGCGAAATATTTGGGAAACTGGCGGGTATCTTCGGTCCTGATGACCAAGGCTATATGGTTCTTATCGGCTCGGTACGCGAACGCTGGATTGGCTTTCAAGGTACCGCAGACAAAATACTGGGCTCCTTTAAAGTAATTCCAGCCCAGCCCGGATTTGAGCATGAAAGATGGGAATACCGCCTGGCCGGGGCTCACCTTGTCCACTATGGTCAGCAAGGAAACTATGTCAGTGGCGAAATTTACGCAGAGGAATACCACTTTTGTCGAGATCGCACCTTCAGATCACGATTTAACGCCGCCCAGACTCAATTTGACGGCTGGGGACAATATACATCATCAACAGGCCGCAAAAGCAAAGGTGACTGGCGTGTCAGTTACGATGGCAACTATGCTTACCTAACCCTTGCCAATAACAGCGGTCCGCAGCAAATATTTGCATTATCAGAAAATTCAGGACGCATCGTCATGGACAGCACTCCCTTCCAGTTCGCGACCAATGAGCTATGCCCATAAAAGAATGCCCATAAAACAATGCCCATAAAACAATGCCCACAAGATAATACCCGTGGTTTTTCAAAATGAGCCGCCTGGTACTTCACAAAGTCAGGCCCCTTTTGTTTGAAATCACAAGTGCACCAAGTACTGCATCAAGCACTGCATCAAGCACTGCATCAAGCGCTGCATGAAGCACTGCATCAATTTTCTAACAAGGCTCCAACACTGCCACAGATTTTTTCGTTCCCTAGCAGTGGCGTCACAATATAAAGTCGCACAGTTCAGCAACAACCGCGCGCGCAGTGCTATTATGCCCACATGATTTCACTCCGCCAAGGGAACTCCAATGCGCTTAACGACTTTCATTTGTTCAACGGCTGTCTTTGCCGGCCTTTTCCTTGTTGGTTGCTCGCAAGAGGCGCCGCCGCCCCCAGTTAACATTCAACCTGCGAAGGTATTGATATTGGGTGAGCAATTCCGTCGAACCCGCGAGATACCCGGAACAGTGAGAGCGGCCCAACGCAGCGACCTTTCTTTCCAGGTGCCAGGAAAAATTGTTGAGTTTTCACTCAAGGAAGGTCAAAACGTAGCCGAAGGTGATGTTCTGGGCAAACTTGATGACAGCGACTACCTAAGCGACCTCAATGCGGCGCGCGCCGAGCAAGATAAATACCAGGCCAATTTCGACCGCGCAGAAGAGTTAATCACTGACAACTTTATATCCCGGTCTGACTACGACAAGATCAAGGCGAACCTTAATGTGTCGGCCGCTAACCTTGAGCGCAAGGAAAAAGCCTACACTGACACAAAAATACTGGCGCCTTTTAGCGGTGTAATCGCCAGAACTTTCGTGCAAAACTTTGAGGACATTAAGGCAAAGCAGCCCATACTGAGCCTGCAGGACACGACAGATCTCGAGTTGGTTATCGCGGTATCTGAAACACTGGTTGCTCGCAGACAGAAAAACCCCAACATGGTCCTGAGCGCGAAATTTGATGCGCTACCAGACCGAGTCTTTAATCTAGCGATCAAAGAGTTTGCTGCCGAAGCCGACGCCCAGACGCAAACCTTTGAGGTAGTCGTTGGCATTACCGATAATAATGTTTCCAGCATCCTGCCGGGTATGACAGCAACCGTTACTATCTCTCAGAGAGACGAATCAACAGGTCCTCTGTTGATTCCTCTGGTCGCATTAGTCGCTGGAGAAGACAATGCCAGTAGCGTCTGGAAGGTGAAGGCTGACAACAAGCTGACCCGCCAGGTTGTCACCACAGGATCACTCAGCGGCGCCGATAAGATCGAAATCACCAGCGGGGTCACTGCAGGGGACATGATTGTTACGGCGGGTTTGTCGTCGTTAGTAGAGGGGAAAGAGATCATTCCGATCACTGAGGTAAGCTACTAATGAACCCCGCTGAATGGAGCATTCGCAACAGCACAATCACATGGGTTGTCACTTTTATTCTGGCGGCAGTCGGGATGGTAGCCTTCGACAACCTCTCAAGGCTGGAAGACCCTGAGTTCACCATTAAAGATGCCGTCATCGCCACGCCTTACCCTGGGGCTTCCGCTGAAGAAGTAGAACGCGAGGTCAGCGACCTGATAGAAAGGGCGAGCCAGGAACTTGGCCAGCTGTTCTACGTCGAATCGCACTCCTATCGCGACATGTCCATTGTTAAGGTCAAAATCAAAGACGAATATAACAAAGCCAAATTACCCCAGGTTTGGGATGAACTTCGTCGCAAAATTGGCGACGCTCAGCGCAACCTTCCTCCTGGTGCTGGACCCTCTATCGTCAATGATGACTTCGGTGATGTGTTCGGCGTTTATATTGCGCTTAGCGGCGACGGCTATTCCCTAAAAGAGCTTTACGAGACTGCCAAGTTTTTGCGCAGAGAACTGCTTACGGTCAACGACGTAAAGAAAATTGCATTTTACGGTGTCCCAAAGGAAGTCATTTACGTTGAACTACAACGGCAACGTATGGCGGCCCTTGGGATCTCACCGACCGATATCACCCGAGCGCTTGGCGGAAAAAATATCGCCGTATCTGCCGGTTACTTTGGCGTGGGTAACCAACGCCTCGCGATCAATCCCACCGGTGAATACAAGTCAGAAGAGCAATTCAAAGACCTGTTGATCAGCCCATCCGGAAAATCTGGCACACAAATAGCGCTGGGTGACATCGCTGATATTTATCGAGACTACAAGGACCCGGTTTCAACTAAACTAAGATATGACGGCCAGCCTGCAATAGGCATTGCTATCTCAACCGCTGAGGGCGGCAATGTCGTCACTATGGGCGACGGGCTCGAGCAAAAGGTCCGCCAAATATCGAACCAAATTCCGCTAGGCATGACGTTCAATATCATCTCGCTACAATCAGAATCCGTCACCCTGGCTATTAATAACTTTCTTGTCAGCCTGGCTGAAGCTGTCGCTATTGTTATTGTCGTTCTACTGCTTTTTATGGGGCTGCGCAGCGGTCTTATTATTGGCGCGGTACTGATTGTCACCATTACCGGCACCTTTATTTTCATGGGTATGTTTGACATCAATCTTGAGCGTATATCACTAGGCGCGCTCATCATTGCTCTGGGTATGCTGGTGGATAATGCCATCGTCGTGACAGATGGTATGCGTATGCGCATAGACAAGGGAGAGGATCCCAGCGAAGCCGCTAGGGCCGTGGTTGGACAAACCGCCACGCCACTTTTAGGCGCGACCGCGGTCGCTATTGCCGCATTTGCCGCGATTGGCACCTCTCAGGATGCAACCGGGGAATATACCCGATCACTATTCTCAGTCATCCTGATTTCCCTCACCATGAGTTGGTTTACCGCGGTTACTATTACCCCGCTAATGTGTAAGGTTTTCCTTAAACCGAGCGCGAATGCCGGGTCTGACAAAGACCCCTATGCTGGCGGCTTTTACCAGATGTACCGACGATTCCTGGAGCTTGCCATTGATAACCGAGTCTTGTCGATCACGCTTACACTTATCCTTTTCGGCAGCTCAATCATCGGCTTCGGGTATGTGAAACACAGCTTCTTCCCTGATTCAACCAGACCGCAGTTCTATGTTGATGCCTGGTTCCCGGAGGGCACCAACATCGCCGAAACGGAGGCTCAGCTCAAGCAGGTCGAAGAGCAGTTGCTAAACTACCAAGGTGTCACTCACGTCACGACTCAGATTGGCGGCGGTTCGCCACGCTTTCTGTTGACTTATTCCCCCGAGCAGTCCTACCCGAATTTCGGCCGCATTCTAGTTGACGCTGAAAACTATTCCGCGATCGAGGCGCTATCCAAGCAGATACAGACTGACCTTGAATCAGGACCTGTTGATGCAAACTTTAACGTCAAATTATTTGTTCTGGGGCCAGCGACCGGCGGCAAGATTCAACTCAGAATCTCTGGCTCCGACAAAGAAGAACTTCGTAAGTTGGCAGCAACAGCAAAGGCGGTCATTGCTAGCCATCCCAACGTGAAAGGTCTTAGGGATGAATGGGGTGATAAGGTAAAGACCCTCCGCCCTCGTGTGTCAGATACGGCAATGCGCCGACTGGGCATTGACAGACAGGGTGTCGCTGACGCTATGGCCTATTCTGGAGAGGGCCTTGCTTCCGGCGTATTTCGGGACAACGATGAACTATTACCGATTATTTCAAGGGCACCAGAGCAAGAACGCACGAATCTTTCCAATTTGGACCAGTTACTTGTCTGGAGCCCGATTGCGCAACAGATGATTCCTATCGGACAGGTGGTACCGGATTTTGACATTGCCTTTGAAAACCCACATATCTGGCGCCGGGACAGAGTCGCGATGCTTCGACTGCATTTCGACCAACGCTCGGGCTTATCGTCAGATTTACTGGCTGACATCAAAGCAGACATTGAAAAAGCGCTCAATGTTGACGTCGCGCAGAAACTTGGACTTCCCGAGGATGCAGAGATAGAACATAACAGCGCTACTATTCCAGTGAAGTTTCGAGACCGCCTCTATCTCAAAGACAAGCCAGGCTACTACGTAGCCTGGGGTGGCGAAAATGAAGATGCAGACAAGGGGTCAACTGCAATCGCCGGATCGGTTCCTGTCTTCTTTGGACTCATGGTTTTCATCATCATTGCTCTGTTCAATTCGATCAAAAAAACTCTGGTCATCTGGCTTGTGGTACCACTCGCCCTTGTTGGTGTTACCGTGGGATTACTGATGTTCCAACAGCCCTTTGGCTTCATGGCATTACTGGGATTTATGAGCCTTGCAGGAATGCTCATAAAAAATGCCATTGTTTTGGTAGATCAAATAGGGTTCGAACTCGAATCAGGTAAAGAACCTTTCACGGCCGTCGTCGAGTCAGGCGTCAGTCGTTTAATCCCTGTATCAATGGCTGCGCTCACGACGATCCTCGGTATGATCCCATTGCTTGGCGATGCGTTCTTTATCGCGATGGCAGTAACGATCATGTTCGGGCTAGGTTTCGCCACAGTACTGACCCTTGTCGTGGTACCCGTATTGTATGCAACCCTGTTCGGTTTTCACCGCAAGCATTAAACGGTTACATGTCCCTGATACTCCAAAAGTATGCGCTAAGTTTTTTGAGTATCAGAAAAAAATCAGGGTGCCTACGACACCCAGATGCGCTTGTTGTTGATAATGGCGCCCACTACACTACATGGATTTTAAGGAGACAATTATGAAACACCTGACTTTTTTCCTGCTGGTTTTTCTTGCCAGTTGCGCTGCGCCAAAACCAATGGTTGATTTCGACCCTTCCCACAATTTTTCAAAATATCAAACCTTTGCTTTTATCTCAGATAATCCCCTGATGATTGCCGAAGGGCTACCCGGCGTTAGCCCTATGCTGGAAGGAAGGATGGTGCAGATCACCGAGAATATCCTTAGCGCTCGCGGTTTTACCCGCGTTGCCGACAGGGAGGACGCAGACTTTACTGTCGGCTTCACGCTCGGCGGCCGAGACAAGATACAGGTCACCAGCTATCCGGAATCCTACCGCAGTAACTATGGAAACTGGGGATGGGGTGGACGCGGTTACTATGGCAACCAGATCTACAGCAGCACGGATGTGCGTCAGTACACTGAGGGTACCCTGGCCGTTGACCTGTATGATGTTTCCGACCGAAAACCAGTATGGCATGCAACGGCAGTACGAAAAATTACCAAAACAGTCCGCGAGAATCCGGGCGAGGCCGTACGGGAAATACTCGGTGATATGTTCGCAGCTTTTCCCCCGTCGTGAATTCCAACTACCCACTGTAGCGAGACCGCAGCACCTCTCTTCTGAACCGGGTTCATGCTTTTCAACAGAGCCCGGAACAGCGCGCACATCCACGCTTATAGCGGCCTTCCTTTAGCTTGTTGGCGCGCGCCCGCTGTTAACAGCAGGCGTGCATGTCGAACCTGCCTATTTCAAATGAAAGCAAGCAGATCTCTTTACTCGCACCAGTTTATTGGGACGCCGGCAGTATTTCCTCGACCAGTTTGCCGAATTTGTCGATTTTCTGCCCGGAAGATTTGCGATTGGATTTCAGAGTGTCGATGGCAGTTCCCTGCCACATGATTACGCCATTGTCGGGGTTGGTGAGAATCATCGCGACACCGCCTCTTAGATAATCATTTTCCTGCGTCCAACTCACCGTCCGGTCGTAATAACCCTGTCTTGCGTCAACCGTATGCTGAGAAACCGACGTCTGAGAAACAGCACCAATCATCAATGATGCAATCATGTCGGGTTTATGTGGCCCAGCATCGACATATCCCTTATTTGTAAGGATTGCTTGACCAACACTCTGAGCACGATCGGTAAGCTGACTTTCCCCTGAACCGCTAAGTATGCCTATTACTCGCACCGGCGGTTCAGCCCAGACAAACGTCTTGAGCTGACTGACGTCATAATCAGGATGCACCTGCACCAGCTCTTTTAATGAATTAGTTGCGCAGGAAGATAGTAGTAAAACACTACAAATCAGTAGTAATCGCATGATTTTCCTTCTTAATAAACGTTGGCTAACGATAGAGCGGCATATCCCGCCCTACCAAATCGCAGTAATTCTTCAGCACCTCAGGATACTCCATGTATCTTTATTTGCAGCCTCTATTGGCGCCTACCACCACGTGATTGCTGCAGGCTTAACCTGGCAGTAAGACTTTAAGATCAATGTCAGTTATTCCACAGAGGCAGGAAGCGTGCCGATTTCATGAAGCCCGTCTATGCCTTTCCTCAGGCTTACACCCCACCTTCGTACAGAACGTTTTACCTCGTTTAGGTTAGTCACTGGATTGCTTTCCTGCATAGTCATAGACTCGACACGCTGCCCGTCCACGGCCCGCGCGAGAATTTCGTTCGTTAGCGAATCGCTCAGTTCAACCACCAACACCGCCTGACCAAGATCTGAGATGTAAAAGCTATTTCTACCCATAGTCGCCGGGGGAACGTGAGACACAACATCAATCAATGCCAATGTTACTTTTAATACACCTGCTCCGGGTTTGCTGGCTACCGTAAAGTGTTCGAATTTTTTGAACTCGCTTTGGAAAGCCTCTTTGGTCGCTTTCTCAAGCTTCGATTTCTGTCGCTCACTAAGTGGGAACGCACTGGCCGAACGATCAAGACGGCTCACCTCTTTAGCAGCCCGGTATTGTATCCCAACACCTTCAAAAATAAGCTCATTGTACTGGCTCAGATCGATGTCTGGCTTTACCCAGACTTTGTCCATGTGCGTTCTATCAACGAGATGCAGCCCATCAAAACTGACCTCAGCATTGGGACCCTGCTCGACAGAGGGGGCCTTCTTGGCAAAGCTTTCCGCGCTAACGACAAAAGTTGTAACAATGCTTACCATTGCCAATATCACTAATTGCTTCATAGTTGGTTTCTCTTTCTTGGTTTCAGTTTAGACGTGACACGCGGGAGACTTCGGTCGCGTAAAGAATCTAATCTTAGTCTGGGTGCCAGAGGACAACAAGTCTAGAAAAATGTTCTATCGTATAATTCACAATAATCAACGCGTCGCCGTATAGCTCGGAACGCCGCCCAGCCCACCCGCTAAGCTCGCTGAAGGCCGCATCTGAAAACGGCTGGATCCGACTTCGCGGCGCTTACCAAGAGCATCATCGCAGACACCCAGTTAAGAACGCTCTCCTAGAGGAGGCAGGATCGAAGAGCTTCTGAATCAAGCAGCACTTAGCCAGCGTTATTAAACGTCGGTGAAATGACAAAGGCTAACGGTGCAAGACTCTGCTTCCCTAGTGATGAGCATTGTGATGAGCCTTGTAGTGCGCCTTGTAGTGCGCCTCCGCCTGTTTGTAAATTTTTTTGAACGAGCGTGATTCAAGATCTCCCTGGTCGGTCAGCGCGTAGACCCCTCTGTCAACCCGCTGAAACCAGCCGTAGTGATTCGCACTCAATATGCCGGTGGTCTTGTCCCCAGCGCCATGGTCTCTTATCCTTTTCGGGCTCGACGGCCCAAGCTTTGAAAGGCAGCAAGCGATAAGGATTGCATTTTCGCGGTAGGCGGTCATTAGCGTCGTCTTGCTACTGCCAGCAACATTGTGGTCGCCACTTCTATCGGCAACTTCAGTCAGTAACGCTCGTCTGCTTCGGGTGTTTTTCTTTCGCTGGTAAGGGATCGGGTCAAATTGGTTAGTGACAATCATCCCCATGGCACCCTTTTCTACCAGCAACAGTCCAAGCTCCAACATTCTCAGCACCCTAAGCGTACCTCGCCACTGGCGGTTTCTTTTTGTCGGCGCGGGTACTGCCACATAGACGCTGCCTGAAATAGACTGGCGCTTCGTGGCTTGGACTAAAAGTGTCAGGTTAACGCTTGTCTTTAGTTCAACGATGATTAGATCATCACCCCGGGTAGCGACCATGTCGCAGTCTTTGACCTCGCAGTTAACCTGGTAACCATGGGATTCCAGATAGGCTTTAACAGGCGCCGATAATTCAGTTTCCAACATGCATTAATCTTCAAAGCCTACAAACACTGCCGCATCATCTACTGACTTTCGCGCTGAAAAGACAGCGTTGGCGGGAAAAATATCATCTAAAAAACCCAAACCGCGCGTCCAGGCCGCATTCACCAGGGCGTCGCTCACAGCATCGCCCTCAAATGGTCCAACACCACAATGGATGCAGGCGCGTCAAATTGACGACATCCACGCTGCCCCCATTCCTGGCGAGCATCTTTATCGTAACGCTCGATTTCCATCATCTCAAAAAGCACCACTTCTTCGTATTGCACACGCAAACCCATACGCTAAAACTTCTATTATGCCAGTAAGTCGCCAACAACAACTTGCCTGGCTCAATCTCCCTGATGAGATCACGATGTTTTCCGGATAAACCGGTAAGATTGGCCCCGACGCGACATGTGAGCACTATCATCTACTACGGAGAACGACTCAACAGCATAAGCCACCTTTTAGGGGCGGCATTGGCACTCGTTGGGCTTGGCGCACTGCTGACAGTCGCCATTCAGTCGGGTGACCCCGTGTTACTCCTTTCATTTAGCGTCTATGGTGTGACACTCGTGCTGCTTTTCACGATGTCTACGCTCTACCACAGCTTTCATCCGTCAAAGCTCAAAGCACTGTTTAAGTTACTCGACCACGTTGCCATCTACACCCTGATCGCAGGTAGCTATACACCCTTTATGCTAGTCAGCCTGGATAGTATGAACGGCTGGCTCATCCTTGGGCTGGTATGGTGCCTCGCTATTTTCGGGATTTCGTCCGAAATTTTTCTGAAAGGTCCTGTGATAAAAATCGTACAGGTCCTCACCTATCTTGGTATGGGATGGGCGTGTTCACTCGACCTTGCCGCGCTAAAAGCAGCCCTGCCCGCAGCAGGCTTCTGTTGGGTTGTGCTGGGAGGTCTTGCCTATACGCTGGGCGTCATTTTCTATATTGCTGATAAACTGAACCGACTGAACCATGCACACGGAATATGGCATTTTTTCGTCCTGACAGGCGCCATTGCACATTTCATCGCCGTCATCGGGTTCGTGCGCTAACCATCACCCACGCCTTTGAGGCCACCTATTGACTAATTCTGACCCCAGCAACTCTGACTCCAGCAACTCTGACTCCAGCAACTCTGGTTTGGGCAACCCTGATTTGAGCAACCCTAAATCTAAGAAATCGGCCTTTAACAACCTGCCGTTGCATCCCGAACTACTGTCCAATCTGGATGACCTTGGCTTTCACAGTATGACCCCCATTCAGGCACTGTCGTTGCCGAAGATTCTTGATGGCCAGGATGTGATAGCTCAAGCGAAGACAGGCTCAGGGAAAACGGCCGCTTTTGGCTTGGGAATACTAAACAAACTCGATGTCAAAAAATTCAGGGTCCAGTGCCTCGTATTGTGTCCAACGCGCGAACTGGCGGGCCAGGTCGCAAAAGAGTTCAGGACGCTTGGCCGAAAGATTCACAACATTAAAGTACTGACATTGTGTGGCGGAGCCGCATTTGGCCCCCAGAAAGGCTCACTCGAACACGGTGCACATATTGTTGTTGGAACACCCGGGAGAGTAGAAGACCACCTTAGGAAACAAAACCTGTCGTTAGAAGATGTAACCACCTTTGTTCTGGATGAAGCGGATCGAATGCTGGATATGGGTTTCGGAGAATCAATCGCTCAGATCATTCGGTATCTGCCTGCAAAAAGACAGAACATGTTATTCAGCGCAACCTATCCGCACAACATTGAACAACTCTCGTCGACAGTGATGGTCAACCCACAACGCGTTGAAGCGTCCGATCAACATGACTCAAGCACTATTCAACAACTGTTGTGCCAAATCACCGACAAATCAAAGCGAACCGAAGGACTCGTGAGCCTACTACAGAAATACAGGCCCGACTCCGCCCTGGTATTCTGCAATACCAAACAGCTGACAGAAGACGTGGCACTCGAACTCAGGAACATGGGCTTCAGCTCACGCGCTATTCACGGCGATCTGGAACAGCGAGATCGTGATAACAGGCTTGTTCAATTTGCGAACAAAAGCCTTTCTATCCTGGTTGCGACAGATGTTGCCGCCCGCGGCCTGGATATTGACTCCCTGGAACTGGTGGTGAACTATCATCTGTCACGAGACCCAGAGGTCCACACGCACAGAATAGGTCGCACGGGACGCGCAGGAAACACCGGCCTGGCCTGCTCCCTGTTTCACGAAAGTGAGGAATACAAAATCGAACTCCTGGAGGCTGTTGTCGAGCAGACTCTGGAACGTACCGTTGTTGGTTCGCTGGACCCTGGCTTCAGGCCCGCCCAGCCACCCATGACGACACTACAAATCGACGGTGGAAAAAAACAGAAAATCAGGGCCGGGGACATCTTAGGCGCACTGACTGGCGAAAATGGTATCGAGGGCAACGCTGTCGGAAAAATCAGCATTCTCGACATGTCAGTGTATGTCGCCATCAAACGATCCTCTTCAAAACAGGCACTTGCTATTCTAAACGGCGGCAAGATCAAAGGTCGCTCATTCCGCGCCCGTAAAATCTAAGCCAAATTCTTTTTCACTAAGCAGCATTTATGCTGGAACAAATAAATCATCGACAGGGCCTAAATAGGGTATGAACCCCAAACCTTTTGTTTTACTTGTCTCCCTTGTCTTCATTGGCACCATAACTTTTTTCGTTGGCCCGTTCATTACTCCGTCCGAGACAACGGACGGCGGCCAGAGAAGGACTTCAGTAGCTTTACCCAAGGTTCTTCGGGAAGCATCTGGCCTTGCAAAGGTTGACGAGAAACAACTCTTGGCGCATAACGACGAGAAAGGCCACATTTATTCGATCTCTGTGCCGAGCCTTCAAATCACCAAACTTGTTTCCATTGGAAATCCCGTGGTTCTGGATGATTTCGAAGGCATCGCTGTGAATGGAGACAGGATTTACATGATTACCAGTACAGGGCAGTTATATGTGATCCGTGACGTTTCATTTAAGACAGTCGGACAGACTGCGGATTGGATCGTTCTGAATACAGGACTGGCAGCAGTATGCGAGGTAGAAGGCCTTCATTTTGACCGCGGCAAACTGCTCATCCCCTGTAAAAAAATTTACAAACGAGACGGCCAAAAAAAGAGCAATAAAAGTCGGATCACCGTGTATTCCTATATCCCGGGAAAGGACACCGAAGCAAAAACCCTCTTTTCTGTGACCGATGACAGGCTCAAAGGAAACAAGAAGGCGGTTACCGGAATCGAAAGTGATGCTAACTTCTATTACTTACTAACCCCCGCCACCTTGCTTAGCATTCATCGTGACACACTGTCATTAGCCCTCTTCCCACTGGATTCCAAAAGTCACAAGCAACCCGAAGGCATTGCGTTGATGGATAACGGGTCGGTTTTTCTAATCGATGATCGTAAAAAAGGGGTAAGCGGACTCAGCCACTACAAAACTCTGGAATCCATTTCCAATTTTTAGCCTCTGCAAGCATCCAAAACTTTTGCCCGCCAGGTGTCATCGTCGGCAATCATTTCCAATGATTCCGTGAAGTACTTAACCCTCTTTTTTCGAGACTTTATTGCCAGCACCGTGTCCGCCTCCAGAACTTCAAGCAACTCTTTTCGCATACTTAGGATCAGGAGCCTTGCTTCGCTAACCTGACGATTGTGTTCACAATAACCTCGATACAATCTTTGGGTCACTTTCTTGAGATTGAGCGCCGAGTTTGCCACGGCATAACTGGCGTTAACTAACCCGGTAGAATCGAAGTCGTAGATCACCGGCCTGTAAAGCGAATCCTCGTCTAATAGTATTTTGGCATTGTGACAGCAGGAATCATCCGCAGAGGCAACAATCGAGTAATCTGCATTGCTCACCATATACTGAAACAATGCCACTAACGCACTACTGTCTGGCTCAAGCTCAGAGACTAAAATACTGCCAACTTTTGTTGTCTCAAGCTTGTTACGTTTCGCAACTCTTGATTTTCGCTCAACGAAAAAACCAGGCTCCAGACGAGTCTTCCCCTTTTCGTCGAGATAAGTCACGTTCGCCCAGCGAACTCTGTAAGACAAGGGGGTCAGCAAGTTGAACATACGATAAATCAGGAATTCTGTCCGAAGATAGTTTCGATATTCCACCCTTCCTTTGCACAGCACGACCAGCTTCACGCTTTTTTGATGTGCATAAAGCGTCTTCTTGATCGCCTCTGGGTCAAAATCCACCCAGAGGGGCGGGCGACTGCAGACCTCAGCATCGAGTCGCTTGTTACCTCTAACACGCAATTCAACGTCGAAATTATCTTCGCCCGTGCCAAGCGTCGCTTTGTAAGATTTAGATTTGTCGCGTTCTCTTTTCATTTTAATTAACGGCCCAGATATACTGATATCCAGGGGCTCCATAGATTCAAATAGCCGGTCAGCGTGAGCAGGCGACCCAAGCACTAAAAAAAGGAAGGTAACCCAACCACCAGCAGAACGACGGCTAAGATTCATTAGAAGCTTGGACTCTAATCGACACAACCTTAACGCCACCAATCCACGCTGACTCATCTGCTTCCATAAAGGGAAACTCGGCCCTGAAAAAAACTGCGATGTGGGCTCTTTCATTATTGTTTTCCCTATACGGTATTCAGCGTTGATAAATCGATCAAAAGTACCACGAACAAAAACGGCGACACTTTACTTTTGCTAACCTTCCTTGCTCACGAGTCGCCGTGATACGAGTAAAAGGGAGTCTTTCCCCCAATGCAGCAAGGAATTTCGGCACTCGTGTAAGCCACCCATGAGCATGACCTAATTCGCCGGCGCTGCCTGCCTATCTAGAGAATTAACATAGCCGCGAAGCCTGCTACCTGCAGGCTCGAGGTCAGAGACGATATCCAAATAATCCCCCCGCGGAAAATCGTCTCCCGGAAAGGGAACCAGCGTGCCTCGATGCATCACGTGCAGCGTACCGTCTTCAATCACAATATTGGCGAGGCTACTGCCGTAATACCCAGAAATACCAACGTCTATCATAACCACCCTGCCATCGAGTCTAGTAAGGATAGCGCCCTGGGTAGGCGTGTGGGCGACAAAAATGCGATTAACGCCATAAAACTCGAGCATGGCAATCAGGGGCGCCAATTCAACCTCAGCGTCGTTCTCGGCAAGGCCCCGGTACCAGAGAGGCCCCTCAGGGTTATTCGATATTCCTTCTCCATTGAACGGTACTGATACTTCCTTTCTCACCTGACGATTAATTTTGGAGAGCTTCTGATATTCAGTGTGAGGATTCAGCCCTCCATGAACAAACAGGGAGTCGTTTACTCGAATAACCGCGTTGTGTGAAGCAACCCATTTAGCCATTTCCTGGCCAGGCTCCCATAAGGTTCGTTGTTCGACAAATCCCAACGGAAACTCTTTCTTCAAACCTTGCATGACTAGATTTGGGTTCGTGGCGAGCGTTGGGTTAATAGTGACCCGATGTCGATACACCGCTTCAATGTAACTCTCCCTGACGGCCTCAGAATTCTCCGTTATCAGGGCAGAATATTCTCCTGGGTGAACGTACCGCAAATCACCCTGAACATTCATCACCTCGTGATTGCCAATCAGGACGTGTACACGCCCACCCTTTTTTTTTGCCTCCTTCTCCAGCTTCATCAGGTGACGAATAATCTTATTTGAATCTGGGCCGCGGTCGACCACGTCACCTAATTGAACAAAGTGAGTTTTACCGCCCGCCCATCGTAGCGCTTCGTCTACCAGACCATTCGTGGTCAGGACTTTAATGTACTGATCATAATCACCATGCAGATCACCGACAGCAACAATTCGGTCTACGCCTTTGAACACATCCTTCGCTGTTGATGCACAAGCAGAAAAAAACCCAACCGTCAGCAACAGACTGACAGCGAAAGGTCTAAGCGGTAAGAATTTTATGGACATTTCGTTGCCACTGTCGTTTTTCTCGTTCGATTGGACATACGTCTAATTTACCCTAACTGCTCATTAGATACAGCCGCGAGTTTGCTTAGACCCAGAAAAACCAGACCCCGGGTACTGCACTCAACCTTTTAATAGGTAGTACTCAACAGGTAGTACTCAACAGATAGTACAAAAGCTAGTCGGTCGGTTAGTAAGAGAGGTATCGAGAATTTTCTGACAGGGCCGGTCTCCGCTCAGTCGCAGGAGATTATGGCTCAGCGCTATGATCTAGGAAATTACTGTATTATATTGGACACAGGGATTTTTTGAGCAAACTATTACGCTATTAATAAGGGGATAACATGAGTTCCTTGCTGCTCGCAGGCGCATACTCAGACAAGCAAAAAGCAGCCGATACCGCGGCCCGTACCGGTGGTATCAACCTAACCGCAACTGCTACCGAAACAAACCATCTGCCATTTGCATCCCTCGTTTTATCAGTGACCGACGAGTTGGATTTGTTTGTACGTGACGCAGACGCAGGAAGCTACCTGGTTTGTGAAAGACCTATTAAGAATACGCCCCTGCTTCAACTATCCCTAGAAAGTCGGCCAGGCAGTATTGGTATATTTACGATGGTCGCCAATGCTGATCTTGGGGCGCGAGAATCAGACCGCCACTGGCGAGACAAACACGCCCCACTGGCGCTCGAAGTGCACACCGCGATGACGCATTATTACCAGCTGAGCGTGCTTCAGCGATTCAAGGGACCAGCATGGAACGGGTTTGCACTTTGCTGTTTTAGCAATGAGGAGGACTTAAGAAACAAGTTTTTTAATACCCCCGATGGCGAAACCGCCATCGCCAGAGACGTTGCGATATTTGCCGACCCCAGAAAATCCCCACGCAGGGTCATATCAAGGTTTGCTCGGGCTGACCAATAACGGTCGTCATTTGCTACCTCAGAAATTTTACTTGTTCTCCACCCTTTGAGTTCGTCATGACGTTTCCTCATCATGTAAACTGCCCTGCCTAAGTCCTCTAATGGTTACCAGACATGGTCGAAGCACCTGATTGGAAAAACAACGGTATCAAAGTCATCTCCGGGGACCACCTTGACACCAACACACCCCAAAGTCCGGGTATGGACCGCGCAGCGGCCATTAACCATGCAACTGCTGGCGCAAACAAATTGTGGGCTGGCACGGTCAACATTCATCCCGACGCCAAAACCGGAGCTCATCATCACGGCGCATTGGAGAGCATTATTTATATCATCAGCGGACGAGCTCGCATGCGCTGGGGTGAACAACTGGAATATGTTTGCGAAGCAGGTCCAGGTGACTTTATTTTCGTGCCACCCTACGTGCCCCATCAGGAGATCAATGCCTGCGAAAACGAATCACTTCAATGCGTGCTAGTCAGAAGTGACCAGGATACCGTGGTGGTGAACCTGGACATACCGGTCATTGAAGATCCAGAGGGTCTACACTGGATTGACGCGATCCACGCCTTACCCGAGTAGCACGCGTTCTTACGTGTCTTGCAGGCTAATCAATAAACGCCTGGTTTGCTCATTCTCTTCTGGGTTTGTGGCATAAACCGACGCAGCAAAATCGGTCACTCCGGCTTCCTTCAATGCCATCAGAGCATCCTCTACTGCGGACTCACTGCCTGCAATTGCTAGATCAGCAGGACCATTAACGCCCTCTCTTTTAAACATCGCCTTGTACGAGGGCAGTTCGCCATACATCGTGAGTGTCTTACCGATTCGCGCTCTGATTGCATCAGCCTGCTTGGTCACGACCACTGGCAGCGTCGCGATCACCCGAGGCTGCTTCCGATTAGCCTTGTTGGCGGCCTCATTGATGCACGGAACAATGTGTTCAGCGATTGTTTTGGGACCGACCCATGCCAACGTCGTTCCATCGGTTCGCGAACCCGCAACCCGCAGTGCCTGGGGGCCCAATGCCGCCACGACGACACTAGGAACGGGTTCTGCTGGACGAAATACCTGGGCTTCGCACGAAAGCGTCTCGCCCACGTATGACACCTGCCCCTTTTCAAGCAGAGACATCAATATGGAAAGATATTCGCGAAGATGGCGAATCGGCTTTTCAAATCCGATGCCCAACTGCGCCATCATGACCTCGTGAGAAAGGCCGACCCCAAGACATAGTCGACCCTGGAGCGCCGTCTGAGACGTGAGTGCCTGTCCGGCAAGCGCCATAGGATGCCGCGGAAAGGTCGGCACGACAGCCGTGCCCATTTCAATATCCGGCACAGAAGATGCGATGACTGCCAGCACAGTCAACGCATCAAACCCACCCGTGGGATGCTCTGCCAGCCAGTAACTTTTGAAGCCATCCTCGGCCGCTTTTATTGCATCCGCTTTTATTGCGTCAATGGAAGCCTTTTGCACTAAACCCGTACCATTAATTCCAATCTTCAAGTTTTAACCTTTAAGGAAATTGATCAGTGCCTTATCGTAGCACGGTCAGTTTTACAGCGGTTACAATGCCAACTGACCTGCTATCGACGCCACTATGAGTCCTAAAAAACGAGGATAAGACCATGAAACTTGGATTGATGCTGGGCTACTCCGGCGCCGAACTACGAATTCCCCTTGAAGATGTAAAGCTTGCAGAACAGCTAGGTTATGAATCAGTCTGGACTGCCAAGGCCTAAGGTTCTGATGCAATCACACCACTTGCGTACATCGCAGCTCACACCGATAGAATCAGGCTAGGTACCGCGGTACTCCAATTGGCTGGGCGAACGCTGGGCGAAAGCTGGGCGAACGCCCGCCAACGCAGCAATGGCCATGGCGACTCTCGATCAATTGTCTGGCGGCAATAGAGTTATCTGTGGCATTGGCGTCTTAGGCCCACAAATCGTTGAAAGCTGGTATGGCCAGCCTTGGGGAAAACCTTATAACCAAATTAAAGACTACGTTGCCATTATGAAAAAAATCTGGTCCCGGGAGGAACCCGTTACCCACAACGGTAGAGAAATCTCTTTACCGTTCACTGGAGATGGTTCACTAGGTCCCGGCAAACCCCTCAAATCCATCCTGCACATGAATCCGAATATCCCAATCTTTCGCGGGACAGGCATGGATAGTACAGTTCGGATGACGGCTGAAATTGCAGACGGATGACTGCCGCTGGGTTTCGTACCAGAAACCGCTGGGATTTATGGAGACTGGATCGACCAGGGCCTCAAAAAGGGAAACAAGACGCCGGGACAATTCGAGAAACAGGCGGGCACGCAGGTCAAAGTAACGGACGATGTCAAAGGCGCCCTAGAGAAATTGAAACCAGGTATCGCCCTTTACGTCGGAGGCATGGGACACAAGAGCATAAACTTCCACAAGGAAATGATGGTCAGTCGAGGGTTTGGAGAGGCTGCAGAACGTATTCAAGAACTCTACCTGGCAAAAAGAAAGGAAGAGGCTATTGCAGCCGTGCCGGACGAGTTCGTCGACGGTGGCGCCTTGGTTGGCTCAGTCGACCGTATAGCCAACCGCTTCAAGGCCTGGGAAGAAAGCGGCCTGACAGGACTGACAATTTCAGGGGATACGAATGCCGTTCGTACAATGGCTGAAATTGCGCGTCTCAACTTTCCCCAAAACTGACATAAAAACTGACATAAAAACTAGAGATGCCGAACAGAGCTATTGAACTGAAAAAACAGGCAGTGAAAACAACACTTTCCAGCGACTGACATTGGCAGAAGGACTGCCAATGTCAGTGCCAGACAGGCTTACAATATTAATCGAACAATTCACCACCACAGGCAGATGCCGTGGTGCCATACTTTTCGTACGCCTTGATCACGTTCGCACCCGTTCGCCAGCGATGAACTTCATCTGGCCCATCCACCAGCCTCTGGGAGCGAATTCCCGTGTACCAGCGTGCAAGCGGTGTATCGTGGCTGTAACCCAAGGCGCCGTGCAACTGCAATGCAGTGTCTACGACCTGATGGACCATATTCGCCAGGAACACCTTCGCAATACCATTTTCCTGTTTTAGGTCCATGCCCCTCTCTGCCTTGTAAGCAATATGAAGTAGCATTAGTCGAGCTTTGTAAATTTCAGCCGCGCAGTCAGCCATCATCCAGCGAACGCCTTGCCTGTCGGCAAGTCTCTTACCGAAAGTTTCACGACTTGTAATATGTTTGGCCGCAAGGTCCAGGGCACGCTGAGCCATAGCAACATTGTGCATACCGTGGCGTAGGCGACCATAAGCCAGCCTATGCTGTCCCATGTTAAAACCCTGACCACGACCACCTAGGATGTTTTCTCGTGGAACGCGAAGGTTCTCGATGTTAATTTCAGAGTGTGAACCGCCAAGCTTTAACCCAAGGTCGGTGTGGGGCTGCATCGTCTCGATGTCTCGTACAATTTGATAGCCCGGATTGGGTAATTCAACAATAAAAGTACTGTATTGCTCATGTCGCGGCGCATCCGGATCGGTCTTCGCCATGACCACGGCAATGTCCGCCACGTTAGCTGAAGAACTGAACCATTTTTCCCCGTTCAACACCCATTCGTCGCCATCGAGTTCGGCTGTTGTTTGCATGCCCGTCGCATCGGCGCCGGCGGCCTTTTCGGTCATCGAGTAGCAAATACGCTTCTCGCCGTTAAGGAGGGGTTTTAAATAGGTTTCACGCTGATGCTCGGTGCCGTGTTCAAGCAGCGTTAGCATGGTTGCATCATCGGGGCCCTGAGTATTCATGGATAGCGCGCCAAGAAAGCTCTCACCCAGTTCCATTTGAACCAAGGCATTCGCAAGCGGGCCCAGGCCCATTCCACCGTGTTCAACGGGAACGAAAGGGCACCATAGCCCCTGCTCGCGGGATTTCGTCCGTAAACCCGCTAATATTTCTTCAAAATTATCCGCTGTACAGACCTCTTCCGCAGGATGGCATTCATCCTGTACGAATTTTCGAACCTTATTGCGGACCACCCTGGCGTCTTCTGGTATTTCAAAATCAATCATTTCAATTTCCTTGGTTTGATCATCGAGTCATGTGGACCTGACCGCAGTATCTCAGGGTAATAACTCCGGGTACAGAGTGTTGATGGATTCATGCTAGTTATCGGCGCGACGACGGCGATTGACCAAGACGAGCGGATGAAATAAAACCGCCAGTTAACCTCGGGCTCTGCGAGGAGTTCCATCGTCGCGCATCGAAGGAATATAGATCGCGCGAGGCCTGTTAGCGCAGCATCGAATCGCTAATTTTTTCCGCCATCATTATAACCGGAGCATTCAGATTGCCATTCGTTATTTCAGGCATGATCGAGGCATCAACCACTCTTAGACCAGAGACACCCCGCACCAACCCTGCTGCATCGACCACAGCGCTGTCATCGATACCCATTCGACAGGTTCCTGCGGGGTGATAGGCACTTTCCGCAAACTCTCTGACGAAACGGTCCAGTTGGTCATCTGAATCAATATCAACAGTGGGTCGAAGGCGAGTACCGCGATAACCATCGAATGCCGACTGAGAGACAATATCGTCCGCCATCCGAATCCCCGTCCGCATGACGGACCGGTCTGCCGCCGTCGCATTGTAATTAAACTGGATTCGGGGCGCAGTCAGTGGGTTCGCCGAACACAAGGTGACTTCGCCACGGCTGGTCGGCTTCATTGGGCCCACATGAACCTGAAAGCCATGGCCCTGATACTGATCTTTACCGTCGTAATCCATTGCGATTGGCAGGAAATGAAACTGCAGATCAGGATACGGCACACGATCACCGCTGCGCAGAAACGCACCTGTCTCAAAATGATTGGTAGAGCCTGCTCCCTGACGCGCTAAAAGCCACTGGAGACCAACCATGGGCATGTTGAACCGACGAGTCTTAGGATACAAAGATACAGGCCTGTCACACGCGTACTGTACGTATATTTCAAGGTGATCCATCAGGTTCCGGCCTACACCAGGGGCGTGACTGACGACGGGAATACCATGGATCTTAAGCCCCTTGGCATCGCCGATACCTGACAGCATTAGCAAGTGCGGGGTGTTAACCGCCCCACCGCAAAGAATGACCTCTCCAGCAGCACATTGATGCTGCTTGCCTCCCTGAAGGTACTCGACGCCGGTCGCTCGACCGTTTTCGATGACAACTCTGGTGACAGTTGCTCGCCGGATAACCTTCAGGGACCCCAACTGGCGAGGCCGACCCAGATAAGCTTTTGCGACGTTTTGTCGCTCACCTTTAAATATCGTACGATCGAAGCACCCAGCCCCTTCTTGAGTCCGCCCGTTGAAGTCAGCGGTGATGGCGTGCCCGGCCTGGCCAGACGCGTCAAGCCAGGCTTGAAATAGCGGTGTTTTGAGTTCACCCCGAGAGATCTTCAAGGGCCCATCGGTGCCACGAAAGCTGGGGTCTAACGACGCCTCGGGAAAACCAAGCGCGTTTTCGGACTTTCTGAAATAGGGCAAACAAGATTCATAATCCCAGTCTGATAACCCATGTTCGCTAGACCAGCGATCAAAATCGCCCTTGTTACCCCTGACAAAGATCATACCGTTGACCGAGGATGAACCACCCATCACTTTTCCTCGAGGACAGTACAGTCTTCGATTATCCAGACAGGCCTCAGGTTCGCTCTCGTAATGCCAGTTGTACCAATTCGATGACAAAACCTGCGACAACGCCGCCGGCATATGTAATCGGTAATCCCAACGGTGATCGGCTGGGCCGGCCTCTATCAGTGTGACGTTACCATGCTCTGATAAACGGCGCGCCATCACACAGCCTGCAGAACCGGCACCAACAACGATAAAGTCATTCATGAAAAACCTACTATTAAGCCATCAACTTTTTTCATCTTCACCCGGTAGCGGATAGTGAACACCCGGCACGCCGGCCTCCAGGGCTTGGTACCAATCAGGTCTCGGTTGCACCGGGACATAGTCCGTTGGCACCATGGGCGTGTCTGTATTCCATTCATGATGAATCGGCGGGATCTGGAAGGTCCCATTACTGGCATTGGTCCCGCCATCTACCAGCAGGTCTACACCGGTAATATAGCTGGCAAGGTCGGATGCCAGAAACATAACAGCGTTTGTGACTTCCTGCGCTTCTCCTACACGACGCATTGGCGTGCGACTGGAAATCCATTTATCAATACCCATTGCCTCCAACATAGGACGAGTCATCTCTGTCACAATAAAACCCGGTGAAACCGAATTAACCCGAACGCCACGGTCAGCCCATTCGACGCCCATTTGAAGGGTCATGTTCAATAAGCCACCCTTGGCTGCTGTATACCCAATGACATTGTTCTCATTACCGCCGCTCGCCATAATCGAACAGATATTGACGATGGAGCCGGATCCCCGCTCTAACATATGTCGGCCACAATCCCTTGCATAGTAAAAAGCCCCGGCCAAGTCTACGCTAAGAATTCGGTTAAAAGTTTCGCTGTCAAACTGTTCTGCTGCGACACCTCTGGTATCAGCAATTCCTGCATTGTTAATAAGGACATCAATTCTTCCCAACGCCTTTATGCCGGATGAAATAACATTTTTCACGTCAGCTTCGACCGACACATCACCCGGAATAATAGCAACGCGACTTCCTATTTCCCGACAACGCGCGCCAACCTCCTCCAGTTGTTCAACACTTCGAGCGGTCAGAATCAGGTCAGCGCCAGATCTGGCGAAGTCATAGGCGAATTGTTCACCCAATCCATAACTCGCCCCTGTAATCAAGACTACCTTTTCTTTGAAATCAAACATTGTGGTTTTTCACTATGGGGAAAAACACCAGTCTAAAGGAGATGGACCTAAGGAGATATTGCTGCTTACGCGAAAACATGATCTAGTCCACCTACTCAAGAGGAATAAACCCGTGATCCCAAAAAGCATCAATGAAGTCTCTATCAACTGGTTGAGCGAAATATTAGAGGCGGAGGTTGTTCGCGCACAACCCATGCAGATCGGGCAGGGCATCGGCCTGATGGGCGATATATTCCGGGTTGAACTCCAATACAGAGAGGTAACTCCCGGGCAACCGGACAGCGTCGTCGTAAAACTACCGTCATCGTTCGAAGAAAATCGAACCCAAGGCGTTGACCTTGGAATGTTCGAGTCCGAAGTGCGTTTCTACAACGAGTTGGCAAAGGATGCGACTGTCGGGATTCCGGATGTTTATTTTGCTGAGATCAAAACCGGGACCGCGGACTTCGTCGTTGTCATGGAAGACCTGAGCCATCTCGAGATGGTGGACCAGTCCACAGGCATGAACTTCGAGCAGGCGACGGGCGCTGTCGAGGTGCTGGCGAGCATACACGCCGTCTGGTGGGACCGAGTACAGGTACCGGATATGGAGTGGATCCCTACAATGGTTGGTCCCAGAATCGAGTTCGTCGACCAATTGCTAGCGCAAATTTTTCCGGTATTCGCGCAGGGGTTTGAGCAATACCTACCGAAAGGTGGGCTAGAAATTTATGAACTATTTGCCGGCAATTACCTGAAACTGACCACCGCTATCGCCTCGCGCAGCCCATGGACACTCGCGCATCAAGACTACAGGGTCGAGAACCTGATGTTCGGCCCCCCTGGTTCAGGACAGGTCGCCGTGCTTGACTGGCAGGGTATCGGACGCGGTCCGGGCGCATATGACCTTGCTTATATCCTTGGCGGATCAATGGTGACGGAGCTCAGAAGACGGCACGAAAAAGACCTGGTTTCCGCCTACCATGAACGTCTCCTCGAACATGGCGTGAAAGGTTACTCACGAGAGCAACTCTGGGAAGACTACGCACACGCACACCTCCTGGGAGGCATCGCTGTTCCATTGTTATCCGGAGGCAGCATGGACCTTAGCAACGAGCGGGGGTTACAGCTTATTGCAACCATGGCTGCACGACATACCACCGCCGCACTGGATCACGATGGTCTGGCGCGACTTAAAAAAATCGCTGGCTAGCTATCTAGCCCTTATCCGGTTTCTGGCTGAAGACGTAACCTGGCCGTAACCGCAAATTGTCAGGAAACGAAATATCTCCAAATGGCATCTTGGGAAGCCCATTACCACCGTGGTCAGCGGTTTCTCGACCCAACTTCGTTTGCAGCAGACATGCCATCGCGACTCGCTCATCAGACGGCAGTTCGATAACCTCCTCAGGGCCACCAGTTCCGGTCATAACAGGCTCAGGTAAACCCAACCTTACATACTGTTCCGACGGGCATTCATTGCTGGCCATTTCATGCAGCATGAGTTTGATCATTCGAGCCTCAATGTCTGCGTCAACTAAAGGGTTGGTCTGGCCTGGGTCTGCCTGAACGTCAAATAACAGCGTCGCAGTTCTGCCTTTCCCGTAGGGGTTATCCCGCGCCAACAAAAATCGCGGCGTTCTAGACGGGATCTGCATGATTGGACAGCCTTTTGTAAACGAAAAGTCCTCGAACTTTTCCCAATCACTTAGTTCACGCACCGAAAACAAGCTGTTCATATGAGTGGGCATCAACGTGTATTCAAACAATGGCGCGTTGTCTTCTGTAACATTGCCACGCATATAAACATATTGACCGTCGGTGACGTTGACTTGCCCGCCCATCACCCCATAGAGCGCAGCTTCCCGAACAGGTTCATCATTCAAGATCGTTCTGGCTAATGGTTCCCCCTGCATATCTCGGGTCGCGGGAATCTCGAAGTAATCAAGGATAGTCGGCGGCAAATCGATTGTTTGAACCACTGAATCACGCGTTTCCGCCACGCAATTGGGCTGCCGCGGATCGTAGATCCAAAAAGGTATGTGAGCGACTTCCTGGAAAAATGGCGTCACCACCTTGGCCCACCAGTCGTGCTCACCCATTAGAAAACCATGGTCAGTATTCACTACCAGCATGGTGTCCTGCCAGAGATCATGTTTGTCGAACACATCCAGCACACGGCCCAATTGCTGATCACAATAAGTCACCAGCGAGGCGTACATATAACGGATGTGCGCTACGGTCAGGTCGTCTTCCCTTACTTCTCGATAGGGTGGCCAATCAAATGCGGGACCATCGTATTCATGAGGATACAAATCCTGAAACTCTTGCTGGGTGAAAAAGGGCTCATGGGGATCAAAGGTTTCTATCTGCAAATACCAGTTGTCTGATTCGACGTTGCGCTCAATAAACTCGAGCCCTAGACTAAAAGTCTTGTGTTGGGGCTGCAGATCAGCGCTTACCATATGTTCGCGATTGATATTGTCCTGCTTATGCATCGGTGAATGCCTGTGTTCCGGCCATCTGCCGTCACCACCCTTCTGATCGCGCAGTTTTTCAACATCACCGATCCACTTATCCCCTTCCTGGCCACGCACAAACTCAAAGGTAGAATAACGCTGGTGATAAGTTGCACCACCATCCTCCCAGTAGTGCTGGTGATCTGTCACTTTATGGGCATGAACCCCGTGACTGTGCAACATAGCAGGCATTGAATCATCGAATGGCTCCAACGGCCCCCAGGACCGATGCAAGAAGTTGTACCTGCCAGTATGCATCTCCCGTCTTGCTGGCATGCAGGGCATGGAGCCTACATAGTAATTTTCAAACTGGACCGACCGCTTTGCCAACCGCTCAAAATTCGGCGCCTTAACCCACTCATTACCATAAGTCGGCATGAAGTGACGACACAGCGTGTCATACATAACAACGACACAGCGCTTTTTAGGACCACCTGAATCCGTCACGAGTGTTTAACCGACGCACCTAGGGTACGATCGAATAATGCAAGCAGCCTTGACCAGGCTCTCTCTGCCTGCACCTTGTCGTAAACCGATGAATCAGGAGGACACCAACCATGCAGGGTGCGTTTGTAGACCTCTATCTCTGCGTCAAGCCCGACGACTTCGTAATTATCCTTAAGCACTTCCTTCACCCCGGGAGCCTTTTGGTCATCGTTTTCAGCGATAGCAATTAAAAAAGCTGCATCCATCTCCGGTATCAACAGGTGCGGGCTGTCCGGCTGGTCCGTCACAAGGCCACCACCATGAAAAGTCGCCCCGGCACCAATACGGTCTGGGACCGCTGCAGCGGTTCGAAGCACGATTGGACCACCCATACAGTACCCTGTTGTGCCAATTTTCCTGGTCACATCAACCGACCTCTGAGCGTCAAGGAAAGCGACAAACGCCTGCGCATCGACCCGGTTCGTCGCAGCGGTCGCAGTAGCATGGTAGTAAGGCATGAGCCTGGCTCTGACTTCTGGGTTATTGAAGCTTTCCCCTTCCGCTATGACTGGCGCCTTGGCGCTGCGATAAAAAGGGTTCACACAAAGCACTGCATACCCCGACTCTGCCAGTCGGGTTGCCATCATTCGGAAAGCTGGTCTTAAGCCGCGAATGTCTGGCCAAACAATAACACCCGGGTATTTGCCTTGGGCCGGGTGAACGAAAAAACAGTCGGCCAATCCATCCGGCGTCGTGACATTTACATCGTTGCCAGTAACCTCCACGGCTCCGACGACGCGTGGAAGTGTCATCATCACTGCGGCACTTGCGGCCAGTGTATTAAACTCACGACGTGACAATTTGGATTTCAGATATTCCGCGGCGTCTCTTTCTGTATCTTCATCACACATTGACAATAGTTCCCGTTCAAATGGTCCTTGCTTCGACTTTACCCTTAGAGACGCTTTTAAGGAACAATCCGGTCATCGCGGTCGCTGATCTGAGGCCAGCCTTTTCGTCTCACGAAAAACCCGCACGAAATTCCCGCCCCATATTTTTTCAATTTCTTCAGCTGAATAACCCCGCGCCAAAAGCGCGATGGTCACATTCAGTGCTTCACTAGCATCAGCAAAACCTTCTAGACCACTACCATGATTAAAATCCGTACCAATCCCAACATGATCAATGCCGACTCGCGCAACGATATAATCCAAGTGTGCCAGCATGTCATCGATCTTCCCTGGCCCCAGTAGCTCGCTGACAGACCCCAAAAATGCTTTCTGTGTTTCCGCGTCGTCTATTTCCCAGTACAACTCAAAGGGATAGTAGTAGTCTTCTTCGATGCCCGCGTCACGTCGAGCCACCCGAATCTGGTGATCCAGCGCTTTATCGTTTGAATCAAACAGATAGCCCCTAAACGGCGCCACATGGATAACACCGCCACCTTTCCCAATCCCATCAATTTCTTGGTCAGAGAGGTTTCTACTTACATCTGAGAGGTGCTGAACGTTAGAGTGACTGGCAATCACAGGAGCACTGGACAGCCCCAAAACCTGAAGCGTCGCCGCCCTGGACAATTGTGAAACATCAACGATCCCTCCCAGTTCATTGATTCGTTTGATCGCTACCTTGCCAAGCTCTGAAAGGCCACCGTGCTCCTCGACCGGTTCGTGGGCACCTTGGCCTGCAAGGTAAATCGGGCGCGACGAATCAGCAAAATCATTGTGTCCCATATGCGTTAGAGCAAAGACACGAACACCGGCGTCGAAGAAACTATCCAGCACTGATACGTCAGCACCCAGGATTCTTGCGTTCTGGAACCCCAGAATCAGCGCACCCTTGCCGCTTTCATGAGCGCCGACCAGTTCGTCCGCCGAGCGCGCCAAAATCAAATTGTTAGACGGGGTCTCGGTCAGTTTTATCACGGCAGCGAGTTCTTCTTCTGCTTTGGCCCGAGCGTCAGCGTAGCCTTGTGCATCTCTTGGCCCCGGACCGACTGCAATCGCCATGACGACGGCATCTACCCCGCCGGCGCGCATCTTGTCTGGCGCGACCTGTGAGCGGCCATCTGCACCGGCATACCGAGATTCCTTGCCGGCGATCTCAATATCCGCGTGGGCGTCAATCACCAGCGCGCGCTGGTGGATCTCTTGGGCATTCGGGCTCAAAGCTGCAGTAAGCGACACCAGGGGATCGGGCACAGGTTCAGAGCAAGCGGTGAGCGTTAAAAAACCAACAAGCAGGCAGGTCAGCCTAGTTCGATAGACCATCAGATCACTCCATATTAATGGCCTGACTCTACCACGACTGACACGAATCAGTTGCGGGCCCGCTGGACAACATCCCACCAGTACCCGAAGGGGTCTTCGAAAATGGCAGTGATCCCATAAACCGTCGCCATCGGCCGTCGGTGAACGGTTAAGCCTGAGCGCTCGACCAGGCCTATGAAGGCCACGGCATCGTCTGACTCAAGGATAAAGTCAACGGTGCCTACGGTTTTTTTAAGGGTAGCTATTTCAGTTTGCCCCGCAAACTCAACAAGCTGCAGGTCAATGCCAAACAATTCAGAGCCCATGGTCAGAAATCTCTCTCCGGTCACGGTATGTTCATCTGCAGTAACCAACAGCCCTAAAACACCCCCAAGAAACTGCTGTGCAATGTCGATATCTGACACCAGATAGATCGCATGGGTCACTCTTAGCATCGTTTTACCCTGAGTTACTGACAGCTTTCTCGTACCGATCAGATGGGAATGCTGGTACCCGCTGCATTATGACCCACCCTGTTTTGAACAACGCCAGGGAAGATCTCCCTAAAGAGATTTAGCATGCTCATGGTTGAACGCCGATCAGCATCCTCGTGCAGGTGTCCGGGAGGCCCCAGGCTTAAGGGGAGAGCAAACCCATGAGGTGTTTTTGCATAATCATGAAATATCCACGATACCCCTGCTGCATCCATTTCCTCATAAAAACGCTGTTTGCTTTCATCAGAAACCAGGTGGTCATCTTTACCATTCTCAATCAGGACAATCGTATTGACGTTATGGGCATTGTCGCAGGGTTTGACCGGTGGTCTCACCACACCAAACATCGCAGGGCTGCCGTCTTCTCCGGTTTGCAGCAAACCATGAAAAGAAACCACGCCGGAAAAGTCCAGCCCGCCCCTTACAGCTTCTAGAACCGCTACTCCACCAAAACAGTAACCAATCGCTGCCGCCGAGACCGACGAATCAACCGTCGGATGAGATAAACCACGATCAAGCCACTCATTCAGTAGCGCACGAAAGAACTCAAAATCGTGATCACAGGCGACCATGCCTTTAAAACAGGTCTCCTGAAACGCCTCAACGCTGCGGGGGTCGGTCGGCCAGGTTCGTTGATCGGCGGGAACCAACTCGCCATACAGGTCAATCGCTAAACCGACGTACCCAAGCCTCGCGAGATATTCCGCCACGTCGACATCAAAATATTTAAGGCCCTGATAATTGTGTATCACTAGCACCAGCGGCCTCGGACCTGCCGACTCAGCCGGAGCGACAATATGGCCAAGATACTCCGCGCCCCGAAAGTTAACACTAATTTTTTCACGACGTAAATCCGGTGCCGGCCGCCAATTCGATGTGCTCATCTTTTTGCCCTGAATAACTGAAGTCTCAGACTTCGGTGATCGCTGGTCGGTTCCAATGCTTAAGAATTACCAGCCTTTCTCATATTTTACGCTCATGACCGGCGGCATAACCTTTAGGTGGCTGATAAGCCAATCACCTTCAATTTTTTGATATCTTTCATGATATCTCGCCGCTTGCCAACGTGCCTGGTCACCGTTGTAGTACTTAAATGTGCCAAAGAAATACCACCTGCCCGACGCTTCAGGCCCATCGATCTCGATAATAGGGTTTTGAACCATGTGTTGCGAAAACTTAATCGCTTTCTGGAACCCTTTAAAGAGCGTACGAATCTCTGCATGGCCTTGTGCTCGACCTATTCCTTCTCCCTCCCACACGCCATCACGGGTGAATATCGACGTGATAAGTTCCGGGTTGTGATCATCGTCACAAATCTCGCAATAACGGGCTTTTAGCTGTTTGATCGACTCCATGTCTTCGATCCTGGTCACGCGCTCTTCTAGGTCCATAATAAACCCCACAGATTGAAGCAACTACCAAACCAGAGATGAGTACTCCGCGTCAACTCTCTTTCCGCGTCGCTTTTCCAACTTTAATGCAAACGCTCACGAATAAGCCGGGTTGAGCCTAGGGCGTGGGATAGAGTTTAAGGAACTCCGTTTCACTCTCCGGTGTCCCGATCAGCACAATCTCGCCTTCCTTCGGTAACCTGGCGTCTGACCCCGGGTTGGTTGTGGTTTTGTTATGGCTATCAATGCCAATGACACTGCAGTTTGTCCGTTGTCTAAGATCAGCCTCCGCAAGTGTCTTACCCACCAGCGCTTCTGGCACCGGTACTTTGAACACACCCAACCCTTCCGCGACCATTAGCAGGTCAACTCTGCGCAATAGATTAAACAAGGCATTGGCACCCAGAGAGGCATAAGACAGCGCCATATCGCAACCCGCTCGATGCATTGCGGCCAGGTTTTTTTCAAAGGTTGTGCGACAGATAATCTGAATATCAGGACGAAGCAATCGACAAAAAATGGTCAGGTATATGTTGGTTTCATCGTCACCCATCGTAATGATGACCGTTTCTGCCGTTTCAATACCTGCCAACTGAAGTACAGACTTGTCGCCACCAGAACCATGAATGTAGGTCTCCGGTTCGAGCACTCGTTCCGCGCGTTCTTCAACCACTCGATATTTCACGCCACGCCGCTTCAACGCCGCAGCACTTGCCCGGCCGACTCGCCCACCACCAATGATAATGACGGGTTTTGAGGCGGCTGGCGCGGACTCAGCTTTGAAATTAGCATCAAATTCCTTGAGTTGAGGACGGGAACCCGCCATCACAAGCAGCGTGTTTTCTTCAACAACGCTGTCCGGTTGACCAATTTCAAAGCTACCACGCGCCCAGAACCCAACAATGCTCACGCTGGTTAAACGCTGAGCCTCCAGGTAACCCATACCAACCAGGGAGGTCCGGCTCGAATCTACTTCAGCAATCAACAGGTCATCGATTTTACCAATCACGTGGGAGATGCTGGCACCACCCGACACCCGTCGCGCCAGGGACTCAGCGACCAGACGGGTCAGATCAAGAACTCTGCTAGAGCCCGCCAGTTTAAGGATTTGGCCCGAGTCTGCGGAACGAGCAGTAGCAACAACAGGCGTTTTATCGGTAATGCCACGAACCGTAAACACCACCGAGGTATTGGCGATATCGTCGCGCGTCGTTGCGACCAATGCAGCATGCTCTACTCTGGCATTCCGCCATGTTTCCGGGTCATTGAGCTCCCCAACCATTGAATTTATGCCTGCATCAACTAATTCTACAACCTGCTCGACCTCCGGCAGAACCACGACATACGGATAGTTAAAATGTTCCAGCTTTTCGATAAGTACAGCTGAGACGGGCCCGTAGAATGTCAGGATCACGTGCTCACTCATGTCCTTCGGTACACTTCTGGGTATCAGGTTAGCGGCTCGGGCTTCCATCCAGGGCTCATAAAAAAGTTCAATAAATGTAAATGGCAACAACACCAGCATGAAAACAATCCCTGACAAGAGCACAAGGATCGAAAACAGGCGTCCCGGGTCCGTTATAAAACGAACATCACCATAACCCAGGGTAGACATCGTCGATAAGGTCCAATAAAAGCCAGTAACAATCGAATGCTGTTGCTGTTCGTAGGCCATCAATAACTGGAAGAGAACCGAATAGCTGGTAACAAGGCTCGTAAGAATAATTACAAATCGAAATAATGCTCTGGTGTTACGATGCCTCATCAGTACCGCTAGCCTTGTAGAAAACGGTCCGAACTTAATACGCATCCATACGTGATCGCCATCCCTGCTGCGATTGTTGCTATCAGACATCGTGTTACCACTGCTTAACCGAGAGCAACAGTTTACCCAATTCCTGCCATTAACTTCTCTTTCATCGCTAAAGAATCGGACCTCAGAGGCCTGGCATGCTTGTCACTGTTGCAGACTCATTGCCTGAAGCCTTTGTGATATCCAGGTTGTAACGCATCAACAAAAGTCGCTGTCAGCAGCAAATTATAAAAGTGATTGAGCTTGACACTGCTTGGCCACAACCCACAACATAGCGGCTCTTGCAGTCTTACCACCCGGCACCTAAAAATGACTTATTGCCTTGCCATCGCGACTGATTCAGGTCTCGTATTTGTTTCGGATTCCAGAACCAATGCAGGGGTTGATATGGTCAGCACCTACAGCAAGATGTATGCGTTTGGCCTACCGAAGCAGAGGCAATTTACGGTGTTGACATCCGGTAATCTTGCGACCTCACAATCCGTGATCAACCGAATCAAAAAAGACATAAAAAAGTCAGAAAATAACAATATTCTGACCATGGAGCATATGACGGAGGTCGCGGAATACCTCGGTGAAATCAGTACAGCTGAACAGGAAAAGACAGACCCAAGCGTCAATGCGCAATCCTACTTTCTGATTGGTGGACAAATACTGGATCATAAACCGGCCGTTTATATGGTGTACCCACAGGGGAATTATATTTCGACTTCATCCGACACAACCTACCTGCAAATAGGTGAGAGCAAGTATGGCAAACCGATCCTAGACAGGATCCTGACGCCTGATGTCAGCCTGGAAACGGCCGCAATGTGCGCTCTGGTATCGATGGACTCCACCATCCGCAGTAACCTGTCCGTGGGTCCACCCATTGAACTGTCTATCTACCCACGAAACTCTTTAGCGCCTGGGAAACACTACCGTTTCGAAGAAGACAGCGAGTATCTTAGGCAGTTAAAGAAAAATTGGGACCAGTCACTCAAGGATTCATTTAAAAAGCTGCCACCGGTCGCCTGGAGTGCTACCTGGGACAAAGAGACTAAAGTAAGCGGGACATCCAATGAAGGCTCGACATAACGTGACGATTATTCTTCAGGAGTGAATCGGTGTGGCGATTCAGGTAGCGATTAGACATAACACTGCGTACGAATTCGACAGACCAGTCCCAATACACCCCCATGTCGTAAGACTTCGTCCTGGCCCCCATTGCCGAACACCCATTAAAACTTACTCGTTGACGGTAGAACCCCAGAATCATTTCGTTAACTGGCAACAGGACCCCTTTGGAAACCATCTCGCACGGTTTGTATTTCCCGAGAAGAGCCGATCACTCAAACTTCACGTCAAGCTCGTCGCCGAATTGGTCGCGATCAACCCGTTCGATTTCTTTCTGGAAGAATCGGTAGAAACTTTCCCTTTTAACTATGAGCCGATACTCAAAAGCGATTTGGCCCCCTACCTGAACATTAGCGAGCGTGGCAAGCAGTTGACACGCTGGATTAAAGGTATCAATCGCCAAAAAATGGCTCTCGTGCCTTTCCTGGTGGGGGTCAATCAGCATATTCAACAACACGTTGATTACGAACGCCGCATGGAAGAAGGAATCCAGTCCTGCGAGCAGACACTCACTCTAAAGCGAGGCTCGTGTCGCGACAGCGCCTGGCTATTAGTCCAAGTGCTGAGACACCTGGGGCTAGCAGCCCGTTTCGTATCTGGCTACCTGGTCCAGTTGAGCTCAGCTGACAAATCCCTCGATCGTTCCTATCAACCCGACCGTGACTTTACGGACCTTCATGCGTGGGCCGAGGTGTTCCTCCCCGGGGCCGGCTGGATTGGCCTTGACCAGACATCCGGCCTTTTTGTCGGCGAAGGGCATTTACCCTTAGCTTGCACGCCAGCACCAACAAGCGCGGCAGCCATCACGGGCGCAACCGGCATCTGTAAAACGACGCTGACTTTTTCAAATACAGTGGAACGAATTCTATAAAGCCCAAAGACCCAAAGAGCCTTCTGGGATCCAGCTCTAAGGGCAAAGAACCCAGCGCTAGGTAGCGTAGAGCGCAGAGCCTATTGTTAATCTGACCGGCATATTAGACAGCCGGTATCTTAGTAACGGCAGTGACCAAACGGCATCGTCATTTTCGATATCGCAGGGTCCTACAAAAGACGATCAATTAGGCACTCTAAGTCATCATAAAAAAACATTTAGACAAAAAAAACCGCACTCCAGGGAGCGCGGTCTCTTTAACACTTATAGCCTAAAACACCGATATTACATGCTGTAGCTCACACCAAGCTTAATCAACCGACCATAACCACTATGATTATAAGGGTCGTAGTTCAGGTCGTTTGCAACCTGAGGTGGATCCTCGTCAGTGAAGTTAAGGACTGATAGTGAC